>Ga0209128_1000544_pt1 | contig 28246 bp, 39 predicted proteins | sample ETNvirnome_6_100_FD_184072 | JGI IMG/M metagenome (GOLD analysis project Ga0209128, IMG submission 184072) | Marine viral communities from the Pacific Ocean - ETNP_6_100 (SPAdes) (version 2) | ecosystem: Environmental > Aquatic > Marine > Oceanic | place: Pacific Ocean | collected 2013-06-19 | reverse complement strand
TTAGGAGCGTCCTTAAAGAAGTAGAAGAGTTAAAATTATTTAAAACCAAAGCAATTGCGATCTTTATGGCAGTACAAACCATGATGGGCCTCGCGTTAGCGTGGTCAAAAATGTTTTAGTTGCACATAGTTTAAAATATGTTATAATATAAGCATGTGGACATTTAAGACGGGAGATTTAGTCGCCAAAATACACCCCCTTATACAAAAACCGCTGCAAGTGGGGCTTGTTATTAGTCACGATATTGATACGTTTCTAATTAAATGGACATCGTTTGATAAAGGTTTCTTTATGGAAAAAGAAGGAGATATTTTTAAGGAACTTAATAAAACCTTTCTTTTGGACACGGTGCAGGTTCATAGGGCGAACATGGAAGCCAATTTGTCATTGTTAAATTCTAATTATAGCAATGGCAAAAGAAACAAACATAAATGAACGTCTTAAACAAATCGTTAGACAGACTTCAGGAAAAGCAGGACGAAAAGAAGTCCCAATTCCAGAAGTTGCTATCAAGGGTGTGGGTTATGTTCTTTGTTATCAACCATCCAAGCATATATACATAAGAGTTTCACGTGGCACAAAAGCACACATTGTCGAAGAAAAAGAAAATGGTAGAGTCTTGATTTATACATATTCTGGTTTAATAGTAGAAATAGAGTCAGATGAATTAATCGATACAGGATTCGATTAGGAAAATAAATGTTATTTACATTTGGTTATTTTTGGAAAACACTGTTAACAGTGGTGGGAGCCTGGGTTTTATATGGGCTCATAGGCTTTGAATTCACTGTTGTCACAGTATTGGCATTAATCTTGACTACGCAATATAAAAAATTGAATTAATGTTACAAGCCATTGCTTATAAAGTGTCTATTTATAGCAATGGCAATCAAAAAACATACAAAAATAAACCATAATAGCTCCCAAGAAAACATTCTTCGAAGTATGTCCACCGGCAACATCAAAGTTTTTTTGTTACGTTATCAAGACGATATTAACCGTGAAATAAAAGAAGAGGGCCCGTTTAAAGATGAAGATAGGGCCAAAGAACGACTATCTTCTTTTTTGAGAAAGGGGGTGTGTTCTTGGTTGGTTTCATATAATGAATAAAAAAGTTCCTTTCGGTGACACATATTCTAAAGAATTTACCGTAGGAGATATAGTAGAATGGGCTTCGTGGGATTCAGAAGTTGAAACATGGAAAAGACATTATGGAGTTTTGTTAACAATAGAGAATGAGATAAGGTCCAATAGAATGGTTTCTATATCCAAAGTTATGGCTTTACAATCTCCACACACGGAAATGGAGTTTTTTACCTTGAGCCTTAGACTTGTTTCGCATGGTGAAGAGGTGGGAATTGATATATAAGAAAAGAACCATAGATAACATTAAGAACTATGTATATAAGAATTTAGGGTTTTTAATGTGATCGATACTTTGGCACCACTAATAAAGAAGTTTCTTCCTTTTGCAAAAGAAAAAATGGGGTTTAAACATCCTCCGAGACTTTTTTTACGCGGGGATACAAAAAATGCACAAAACCCTCTTGGTAAAACAGCATTTTATGATCCTGGCGCCAAATCGATTACATTATATATTACCGGGCGGCATCCAAAAGATGTCATGCGCTCCTTATCGCACGAGCTTGTTCATCATAAACAAAACTGTAATGGACAGTTTGAAAATGTAGGAGAAATGGGAGAAGGGTATGCTCAAAGCGACGAGCACCTGCGCGGAATGGAGCGAGAAGCATACGAACTAGGAAATATGTGCTTCCGAGACTGGGAAGACGGACTAAAAGAGACTATTTATTACGAACATCTACAAAAGGGAGAAAATACGATGTCATTAGAAGATTGGAAAAACAAGGAAATTTCACAGCTACTATCTGAAGCTTGGGGTTTCAAATTTAATACTCTTCAAGAGTTTGATGAGTTTGAGGGTAATGGAGAAATTACCGAACAAGAAGAGGAAATTGACGAGGCAGCGGAAGGCAGTCGCCAAGGTGGCGGCCGGGCTAAGCAGCAATGCGAGAAGCAAGGCAAGAAAATGGTTGCAGGAAAGTGTGTTGAAGTTCAGGAAGAAGGCGGCACCGCTAAGCGTGGCGAGAATGCTGAAAAAGGTACTGAGCGCGGCATGAACTTAGCTGATCGAATTCACGAAGAAGAGGAAGAAGATGGGGCAGAGGAGCTTGAAGAGCAATGTCCAGCAGAGGAAGAGGAAGAGGCTGATGATCTAAAGGAAGCCATTAAAACGCTTCTTGGCAAATACCTAAAGGGGTAATTACCGTGAAAGGCAAATCTAAAAATTGAGTTTCGATTTGAACTCAAAAAACTTAGAAATAAGTTTATACGCGATATGTTATGGATCCAACAAATGGAGGGCGCCGAAGTGTCTTTAAATTCAGACTGGCGAAACTTTCTTAATGAAAGCTTAGACGAAAAAACAATCTTTACTTATATTCAAGGTCTCGAAGAGATCATTTCCAATCTTAAACCTCGTACAATGACAGAAAAGAGAAGAATGTCTTTAGCTAAGCAACACATAAAAGAAGTCAAGCGCTATGCACGCCGCATGCAAAATGAAGTACATGTTCTGCAAGAAAAGCTTAACATCTTAGAAGAGTCTAAAGGAGCCGAGTAATGGGCGGTGCAGGAGGCCACATGCGGCACCCTCATGATCTAAATGAGGTAGACAGCGGCAACGATATCATAGCTCTTTTTAGGGCTATTCCTGCTTATTTAAAGAGCAAAGAATTTGAAGGCGGTGAAACATCAAGCTTGAAGCTAGATGGTAGTAATAACGGCCTCAGACTAGTATATCGAGACGGAAGGTATCAATTTGCTGTTGACAGAGGCACCAAAGGAGAAATGGATGTTCAAGGTGTCACGGCAGATCAATTAGAAGATCGATTTAAAAGCAAATTAGTTATTGATCCTGAAACTGGACAAGATACCGTAAAGCAACATGGCATGGTGGCGTCGTCTAATCTATTACTTAATATGATGAATGGACCCCTCGAACAAGACCGAGATGAAATGTTTAGTACCCTAAAGGAATTGGGCTTCTTGGTAGAAAAGGATGGTCGACTTATACCAGACTCTTCCAAATATATCAGCATTGAATATGTAGAAAGAAAAGCGTTCGATCATCCAACAAACCCAAGGCTTGGAAGAGCAAACGTGATCTACTATCCTTTTGATTTTATTGCTTTTCACGGTGTAAGCGAATTTTTTGAAATGGTGCTTAAAAAAACCGGAGACGTTGTTCGGCAGGGCCCCAAGCCAACCGCGGAAGACAGCGGCCCAGGGAAGCCCGTACCATATAATCGTAGCGCCATGGATAAGTTAGTTGAGCTTGTGGCACCACATGCCCCAGAAGGATTTAAAGTATTTGGACCGGTCTCGCTCAAAGTGGCTGCCGCGGCGGGCGAAGAGGGTGAAGAAGGTGATGTTGAGGGGGCGCTTGACCAATTATCACAAAACATAGAAAAAGCACTGAGCACGAATATTTCGATAAGAACCAGTGCGGACTCTAATGAGCCGCCACTAACAATGACCCTTGAAGAGTGGCTCAAGAAAGCAAAGAATTTTAATTATCAACCAAACATCAAATTAACAAATGGCAAGAAGGTCAGCCCTTTCCATAAAAGCATACACCAAGCGCTTCTTGTCGATGGAGTTTCTGTACCGGAACTTGTAGATGACCCAAAGATAGGACAGGATCAGTGTGATCTATCTGGAAATTTATATGACTGTGAAAAAGCAATTTACGGCGCAATATTTATGGAAGCTGCTCGCATACTAGGAAATACAGTTAAGGAATCACTCATGCCATCAGTAGAAGAGTTTGGGCCAGCAGTGTCCCACGAAGGCATTGTTATCGATGCCGGCATGCCATTTGGTCAAAAGAAGACCGGTCACGCGTTCAAGATAACAGGAGAGTTCATAGTTGATGCTAGCGGCGGTGCATATGCGACTAGTCGGGGAGGACCCCTGCAAGAAGAAGATGAAGAAGAAGAATTTATCGAAATGCCAGAAGAATCAGAATATGAATTTGAAATCGAGGATGAGAACGCTGACCCTGTGGGGGCCTCAAAAGTTATTGCGCTTGTGCCAGGTGCTTTCAAGCCACCTCACAAGGGGCATCTGGCAATGGTAGAAGAGTATGCAGATGAAGCAGATGAAGTGGTAGTGTTAATATCGGCGCCGCTGAAGTCCGGACGAAAGTTGGCTACTGGCCGCGAGATTACCGCCGAAGATTCTAAGCGTGTATGGGAGCTAATGGCCGCACATCTTCCCAATGTTAATATACAAATATCTCCGCATGCTTCCCCGATTACTGCGACATATGACTTTGTTGGAAAGGATGGACCAGTCGAACCGGGTACCGAAGTTATATTAGGTGTTAGCACAAAGGGCGGAGACGCCGAGCGGTTCCAGCAAGCGCCCAAATATGTAAAAGATGGTGTCCAAATTCGTGATCTAAGAAGCTCTGCCGTGCAGCCTGTTGGCCATGGCCCCGAATATATGGGACTCCTAAATGTGTCGCCGCTCAAGGATGAAATGCCAAGCATTAAGTCTGGAAAGGATCCATTAGAATACCATGCATCTGACATGAGATATCTTCTTGGAAAAGCTGACGAAGATGAAGAGGCTATTGAGCTTCTAGAAGACTTTGTTGGAGAAGATAAGATCTTTGATTTGCTCTCAATCTTCGGACTTAACACAGGAATGAATGAAATGTCTGCTGCCGGTGGTGGTGCTGTGGTTGGATTCGCTGGACCTGTTGGCGGAGATAAGGACGAAGAAGATGAAGATAAAGAACCGAGCATCATCAGACACGAAAATATTGATTTAAGAACGATTGATGAGGTAATGAGACTAATTATGGAAAAGGGTATAATGCAATGAAACAAGATGAGAAACTCTTAAGAGATAATATAAGACATTTAATTCGACATGTCAAGCAGAAAAAGTTGAAACAAGAAGAAGGTCTTCGTGAAGTAATTCGTAAATTTATGGATCACGAATTGGATAGCCTTCTTACCGAAGGGCAAACTCCTGATATCGATCCTGCACCAAACAAATCGACCGGCATCAATGTGCTAGAAGAACTGCTTAAGAAGATTATACCAGTTTTAGAAACAGATTACAAGTCTTTAACGACAGATAATTCTCAGAGAGAGTCATTTAGATCGCACGTAATTAATGCTGTGGTTAACACTCTTACGCCGGCCAAGGTAAACACTGCTGCCGGCGAAGACGAAACCGAAACTCCAGAAGCACTACAAGAAGAAATTGAAATTGACCTTGGCACAGATGATGAGAAATTTATTGATATTCGCACAGACGCAGAAAAAGGTGCCGATGAAGAAGAAGAAGTGGAAGAGGATCCAAGAGAGACTTTTGGTGCTGGTGTTGAAGGTGATGAAACCGGCCGCAATATGGCTTACCAAAGTTTCAAAAAGATCGAGAGCAGCATTATTGACTCTTACGAATTGCTTTCTAATGAGGAAGACCAAGAGCTGTTTTACGACTACTTAATAGCAAACCTTAAGCTGTACTTTGATAAGTTCGAAGAAGAGCTTGCAGGTGCTGTAGAAGAGCCCACAAACCAAGCTTACGATATGGCTAAAGAAGACCCCGCCGCAGGTGGTGAAGAGATGGGCGGTGGCGAGGAAGAGATGGCCCTGCAAGAATATATTAATTCTTTATGAAGAAATCTTCAAAGAAAAACTTGACAACCACGAATAAGAGCATTATACTAAAGTTGTGCTTGCAAGATGATTTACTAGTTAATATTAATAAACTGTCATTAGAAGATCTTATAGCAATTAAACTAGAACTATCAGCTAACAGTATTAATAATAGATTATATGGTTTCGATCTGTGGAGACAGTCAAATAAGATTATTAAGGAAGCTTTATTAAAGTTTGCTATCTCAACCACCAACTCTAAAAAAGATGCAGCAAGGTTTTTAGGATTGACCTATCTAGAATTTAAACGTGTTATAACCAAGTACAATGTAAATCAATTCTTTACAGAAGATATTTGAAAATATAAGTCATTCGGTGCGAATATTATAAATTAACTGGGGCCCCACGTCTATTATGAGCCCCTTGACCGTGAGGGTTAAAACTAAATAAACTATAGATTAGCTGTGGTGAGCAAAAGATCCACGTCCGAATGATATTTTTTACGAAAATGGCTATTTATTGTACGAGGTATATATGAAAACGCTATTTTTTATATTGGCGATGCTAACAAGCTGCAGCCCGACACCTGTGGATATTGGATCGTCAGACCCTATTATAGGAGCAGAAGATCATACAGGATCTCATGGTATTAAAGAAGAAGAGTTAGGCCCAGTGGGAGTTATAGCCGCTTCTGATTGTCAACATATCGATATTGGTGATAAAGCATGCAATTTTCGCTTGGTAGAACAAGACGGAAATACATGGGATTTATATTCACACAAAGGTGATGTAATCCTACTAGATTTTTCAACGTTATGGTGCGGGCCTTGCCAGGCTGCTGGTCATTATATGCAAGCGATTCATGACGATTACGCATCCGAGGGCGTCCAAATTGTAACAGTCTTGATAGACGGCTTTGGAAATGGTGTGCCTCCAACTGAGACAGAAATTGATCAATGGGTCATCGATCATTCTGTAACTACAGCACCTGTATTACAGGGCTCTCGCGACAAAATGTTTGATCCAACCGGAATTGCAGGCTATTCTATTGGCTCTTATCCAACATATCTTTACATTGGTCGCGATATGACTTTTTATGCCGGACACGCCGGCTTTAATGACGAATACGTCAGACAAAAAATCGAGGAAGGATTATAATGTGGAAATTATATAAATGGAATGGTCAATATATACAAGGCGATTTCGTAAGCAAGCATTCTAGTGAGGATGCAGCAGTTAAAAGGGCATCAAAAGAATTAAAATTTATTTTTGCCGATAAAGTTGAAAAAAGTAAAGAAACACTAATTTGGTTAGATGATATCGATCATAAACCAGTTGGTGTTATCGTCAAAAAATCAAGGGGGTGACATTGGCTTCGACGGGGTATCGAAGAAGTCGAGTGCAAGCAGGTTAGACACGGCCTTAACAGTTCAAAACAATAGTTGCTAATAACAACAACCACTTCGACGTCGCTCTAGCAGCATAGTCGGGAGGCCGCTCAAAGCCTTCTATCCAATTTGAGCAAAACAACAGATAAGTTGTAAAAATCAAAACCATCTAATGCAACAGGGCGGTAAGCGTTAGATTATTACCGTCTATCTTTGTTGATTTGTGATAGTAAATCAAACAAGCTTGTGAATGACTTAACTTTGGACGTATTGCGGACGCGGGTTCAACTCCCGCCACCTCCACCATCTAAGGAAAATATTATGTTTGAATGGTTCAAAAAGAAAGAAAAGTTTACACGCATCAAGTTTCATGAAGAAGAGTACATTGATGATCTGGAAAAGTGCCTGTGGGAAATAAAAGACGAGTACGATTTACCTACAGAAGAGATTGTGAATGTGGTACAATCAAAACGTAAGAATCTTGATCGTATACACAAAATTCTAGCAAAGAAAAACAAATAAGGAGATAATATGAGTTGGTTAGCAAACAAGCTTACTGAATTGCGCTCATTTTTCGCGGTGACCCAAGAAAATGATGCGTATGATTTAAGTGAACTTAAGGTTACAGAGCTTAAGGCCATGGCGAAAGAAAGAGGTTTTAAGGGTTATACTGGACTAAGAAAAGCACAATTAGTAGAATTGCTTAAACAAAAGTAAAACATTTGATATGTACTTATGAGAAACAAAAACTGAGGAAACGGAGGTTTTATGTTAAAAAGTACATTTTTTGCATTAATGATAGCTGGATGTGTCAAACACGCCACACCACAACAAGCCGGCTCTGCTGGTCTTTATGGTTATGCAGGCGAAAATTTTACATCAACAAGTAGCCCATGTCTTGATGGGGTTATAGTTGAGATAGACCATAGCTGTGCAGTACCAATGACGATAGAGGAAGGCTATCCTTATGTTACTATAAGGTGCGCGTCGGTTCGTGATGGTGCCCCTAGGTGGGATAAGTACACTATTATCGCGATAACCAATCCAGAAATAGAGGCCCCAACAAGTGTTGGGGCCCTGTGCATCGATCCACTTGCAAGAGTGTATGTGCAGGAGCGTCCGTAAATAAATAAGTGAAAATAAAGGTAGCATTTTACAAAGGCAAAGGAAACTGTTTAAACGGGATCGTCCGTTGGTGGACGAAGAGTGACTACAGTCATGCCGAAATAATGCTGCCAGACGGTATAACTTGGATTGGAATAAGTCCGTTTTTAAAATCAAAGGTTGCGAGTCGAAAAAAGCTAATAATCGATTATTCTGAATGGGATTTTGTCGACATACCTGTTAATCAAGAACAGCTTGATATTATAATGGAGTTTTTTGAAGATACCGAAGGCCATGGTTATGATTGGGCAGGTATGTTGTTGTCTCAATTCTTACCATGCAAGATCAAACATAAAAAACGATGGTATTGTAGTGAGTGGATTGCGTATGCTCTTCGTATAGCTTGTGTTATTGATTGGAGAATAATAAAAATATACGATAGAAAGGACTTATCGCCGGCGATACTATATAATTTGGTTGTAGATATTAAAAATGAAAATAAGAAAATTTAAAACTGATGAATGGGTTGAATACAGCCAATTTCCAGATTCGAAACACAGTACTCTTAGAGATACTAAAGTGCGCGCTGTTGTATTAGAAGTATTACATAAGAGGGATATATATGATTATCGTATCTATTTGGACAATGGCACATCAACCATTTTAAAAGTAAAAGAGAAAAACCTATTTCCACATAATAAAACTAAGTAATAATACGATGTTTGTCAAAAAAGTCAAATATTTAATGTTAGCACTTATGCTCGGTTGCTCCGCGGACTACAGTGTGCGAACCGAACAAGTAGAAGAAACAATAGCCACAGAAATTCACATTGATTCGTTTGTACAAGCCTCAAAACCAGAACAAATTGATGTCTTGGTACTCTTAGATACGTCATGCTCAATGAATGATAATTACAATCAAGTCAGCACAGGAATCGAATTGCTGAGAAACGATCTTAATACCGTAACCAACGATTACAACATTGCGTTTATTAACACATCCTTGCAAGACCCTTATTTTGCTGGTATTTTTGACAATTCTTCGTCTATAATTGATTTTATAATGGCCCCCTGGTCATTAGCCGGTGATTATACTGAGGCTGGCTTCTCGGCGCTCTATGATTTTACAACCTCAACACCCGAGGCTGTCACGTTTTTTAGAGAAACAGCTGATAAACTGTTTATTTTTATTTCCGACGAAGAAGAACAAAGCGGAATTCCCACCAATATTTTTGAAAGTTGGCTTAAAGACGAGTTTAGGGGTGTTCAGCGCGACGTAGTATCTATAGTCACCGTTCCCGAGAGTGAGTGTGAATATGCCAGCAGCTATAATATCGGACAAAAATATATCAACCTGGCCCGACATTATGGAAAAGATCCGATTGATATCTGCAGCAATTGGGAATTATGGCTTTCTAATAGTACATTTTTAGTTGGGCCTATAGATTATATTAAATTAACCTACACACCAATGGAAGAGAGTATTAAAATATATATTGATCGATTTGAGACCGATCAGTGGGAATACGATGAAAAGACTAATACGGTTAATTTGTATTATACCCCATCTCCAGGGTCTCTAATTGAAGCAGTTTACCTAAAAGCTCAGGAGGAATAATGAGTCACAAAGAGAAACATCGTAGTTTTAGAAGAAGACGAAAGGTCGGTTCTAAGAGAAGAAAAGCGCGCCGAAGAGCCCGCGGAAAGAAGAAGTAGGATTAAAACATGAGCGAAGAGAAAAAACCAACCGTCATGGTTAGTGGTGGTTTTGATCCTGTGCACGTGGGACACATTCGCATGATCCGCGAGGCTGCTGAATATGGCAATGTTATTGTAATTGCCAATTCTGATGAGTGGTTATATCGCAAGAAAGGATTCAATTTCATGGATTTTAAATCTAGATACGAAATTCTAGATGCTATTAAAGGTGTTGTATTGGTTGATTCTGTGGATGATGGTGATGGTACCGTTTGCGATGCAATTAAACGCCACAAACCAACATACTTCGCAAATGGCGGCGAACGAGGCAAAGACAATACGCCAGAGGTCATGTTATGCAAAGAGCTTGGAGTTGAGCTTTTGTGGGGAGTGGGCGGCGACGAAATCTTCGGGGGCGCTGCAGCAGCTAGGCGCCTCAGTAACGATGAGATACCACCCATTAGAACAGTAACAAAATATTCTGAAAGATGAGTTGACTTAAAGTGTATATATGTTATAATATCTTTAAGGTTTATAACCTTTTAATTGCAACTACAAAGGAGTAAAAATGCAATATTACCCACAACATTATTATGGATTTGCAGTCGATAATGATGTAGCCGAAAAGCTTCAATTAGATGAAGCGTTTGATAACTATGAAATGAGCTATGAGGAAAACGATTTCTTCGATGGCTTTGAAGAAAAATATGGCGTTGAACCATATAAATTTACCGACACCACCTATGAACGCGGCGGTTATGTTCAAGGCTTGAGTGGTTTTGATTGGGATAAGACTTACGTGTGCTTTGATCCTGCGCAGGTAGGAGACGATAGATGGAATAAGATGTTGGAAACTTTATCCGAACTTAATATTGATGTTGAAGAAGGCCATTGGTCTGAGCTTGGCTAGCCGGCGCTATTCTGCTCGCCTATAAGCAGAAGGGGAGCACCCGACCCAAACGTAGGTGCAGTTGTGAGTTTGCTCGAACTCTCCGGTCAGCCTGTAAGGCCGTATAGTTACAGAGAGCACACTGGCAATGCTCGACTGGCCGTCAAAAACCAGCCAATTGGGGTGAAGCGCCACAGGCAGGTGCACCGGGTTGTTACCCCGGCCGCTGCAGGTTCGAGTCCTGCTGCCCCAGCCATTGATATGAAGTACAAAGTGGGCGATGTTGTGCTTGTCGAATCATTTGCAGGACCAAAGGTTCGGGTGCGTTTGAAAGAGCGCATTTTAAAACCTAAAGACTTTTGGGGAGCAGATGGTTGGGATGCACAAATAATATATAAAAAAGATGTTGACATTCTGCGTAAGAATGGAGTACCATATAAGAAGGGTGCAAAACCATTGGTATTTGTCTTTGATTGGCAGATGATTAAGAGGAAACGTTAATATGCGGGTGTAGCTCAGTGGTAGAGTCCCACGTTGCCAACGTGGCTGTCGTGAGTTCGAATCTCATCACCCGCTCCATTTGAGGAAATAATGCGAGAGAAAGCAAGAAGAGATAAATATTCATTATCCGTGACTATTTATAAGCGAAAAGGTGGTCAATGGCGGCTAAAAAAAACTACGTCCTAGACACAAGTGTATATCTAACAGACGCAGATTCAATATTTAAGTTTGGGAATAACGATATTTTTGTTCCTTTAAAGGTGTTGGAAGAGATTGACAAGCACAAAAAGCGTCAAGACTCTGTAGGCATAAATGCGCGAAAGATTATTCGCAACTTAGACGATTTGAGAGAAAAAGGATCCCTTCAAAAGGGAGTGAGAATGGGCAGAGGCCGCGGCCTCTTACGCGTGGTGTCATATGAGTGTTTAAACGACGCCCCCTTTCCGGCTGATTTAGACATAAGCATTCCAGATCACATAATCATCGCCACAGCAAAAGCTATTCAGGATGAATTTTCAAAGCGTAAGATGATTGTTGTTTCACGCGATATTAATATGAGGGTCATTTGTGATGCTGTTGGCATCCCGGCAGAGAACTACGATACCGAAAAAGCTGTAACTTCCTCAGAAGAGCTTTATACAGGTTTCGTCGAACACCTAGTAGATGATCAATTCATTGACCGCTTTTATGCCGGTGAAGAAGTATTAATCACTCGCGATGAAGTTTCAACTACCTGGCACCCAAGTCAATATATATTACTTGTTTCAAACGCAAATCAAAAGAAAACTGCGCTCGCCAGATTTTATAGTCACTTCAAGCCGCTTAAAAAGATAGTTCATGATAGACTGTTGGACTGGCAGATTAACTCTAGAAACAAAGAACAAGCATTTGCTATTGATTTGTTAATGGATCCAGATATTAAAATAGTTACACTTGTTGGGCGCGCCGGAAGTGGAAAGACATTGTGTGCCATTGCTGCCGGCCTTCAACAAACAATTGGTTTACGAGAGAATCATTACTCACGTTTAATAGTTTCACGCCCTGTAGAACCGCTTGGCCGCGACATTGGGTTTTTGCCTGGTTCAATGGAAGAAAAAATGTTACCATGGCTTAAGCCAATTCAAGATAACTTACAATTTTTATTAGGTAACGACAAAAATGCCTTGCAAATGTATATGGATAAGGGAAAAATAGAAGTGGAAGCGCTTACCTATATTCGTGGCCGTTCAATTGCTGATGCTTTTATTATCATCGATGAAGCCCAGAACCTAACGATGCATGAAGTTAAAACAATAATTACGCGTATCGGTGATGGAACGAAGGTTGTCCTCACCGGCGACATTGAACAAATTGACAATTCATATGTCAATGAAATATCAAATGGCCTCGCACATACAGTAGAGAAATTTAAAGAGTTTCCAATAGCGGGTCATGTAACATTCAAGAAGGGTGAACGAAGCGAACTTGCGACCCTAGCGTCAAAAGTATTATAAAATATTTGACACTATTTACAAGTCATGTTATCATAAACGAACAAAGGAGAAAACATGAGCAAACCAGAGACTGCAGTCGAGCCAAAAACTATTTCAGAGAAAGAGTTTAATGAGAGGCCGTTTGTTGCCATGCCACAAACGGAAGAAGAAGCAGAGCTAAAGAACCTTATTATTAATTACACCGGAAATAAACTTCAACCAGAAGACGGTCTTGTAGATGTTAATATGATTGTGGAAACTATGGCAACTGAATTTCCAGAGTTTTTATATGCTTTTGCAGAAGAGAACTTTATTCGAGGTTACCAACTAGGACTAGAAGATGCCACTAAGCTACCTACAGAACAAACAGAAGGAACTGAACCAGAAGAGTGATTTCTACACTTCTGGCGGCCTCCATGTTTATATAAAAGAGCCGCTTCATGATGAAGAGATAGATTTAGAAAAAGTTATCTCTAAATTGGAGAGTACCCTTCCTGAACATCTGTTGTCTGAAATCGAGATGATAGTGGTAGGGTGGTTTGACGAGTTTGAAACAAGGGATATTAATGCATTTTATAGAGATGGTGCGTTATATGTATCCAATATACAAAATGACTCTGATGATATATATGACGACTTGGTGCACGAAACAGCTCACTCTCTAGAGTCTCTATATGGACATTTCATATATGCAGACGAAAAGATAAAAGACGAATTTTTAAGAAAAAGAAAATATCTTCATGACACCTTATGGGCCCAAGGGTTTAAAGCGCCACTGTCTTTTTTTACAGATGTTGAATATAATAAAGAATTTGACATGTTTTTGTATGAAAAGGTTGGCTATGACAAATTAAGCTCTCTTATGCTGGGGCTATTCATAAATCCATATGCCGCGACCTCTCTGCAGGAGTATTTTGCGACCGGATTCACAGAGTTCTATATAAACCCAGATCACAAGTTTCTACAAAAAATCAGCCCAGAGTTGTATAAAAAAATTAATCTGTTGCACGATGAAGAAACACTTGACAAATACCTCTAAAACGGTTATATTATATATGTATACGGAGAATTTGTGCCACACATTTCATATTCAGAACTAAAGGATTGGAAATTCTGTCCTTTTTATCATAAGCTCACGCGCGTTGACAAAATAGACGGCTTCCAAGGCAACGAATATACGGCTTTTGGAACAGCAGTCCATGCTGTTTGTGAGAAGAAACTACTTAAAGAAGATGTTGATGACGAACAGTACTTTTTGGATACTTTTAGCGAGTGCATATCTGATTTACCTGATGGCGTCGACGTGGATAGTCAACTTGTTGATCAAATGGTTGGACAAGGAAAACGAATAATTCCAGAGATCGAAGATGCCTTAAATGACTATTTTGAAAATTTTGAGGTTCTTGCCGTCGAAATGCCTTTAATGGAGTCCATCGATGGAGAGGACACCCACAACTTCAAAGGTTATATTGACGCCGTAGCGGCCACTCCAGATGGCAAGGTTCATATCTTTGATTGGAAAACATGCGGCTGGGGCTGGGATTCTCGAAAGAAGAATGACAAAATGATAACGTATCAACTTACGCTTTATAAACATTTCTTTTGTCAAAAAATGAATATAGATCCAAAGAACGTAGAAACACACTTTGCACTACTTAAAAGAACAGCAAAGAAAAATCACGTTGAGTTTTTCAGGGTAACCAGTGGAACCAAAAAAACTGAAAATGCCCTTAAACTTTTGAGCATAGCGCTGTACAATATTAAAAATAAGCGGCACATTAAGAACCGCCTATCTTGTACAGCTGGATATGGCTGTAAATTTTATAAGACAGAACACTGTCCTTGAGGAATAAATGGAAAAGAAAAAGATATTAGTATTGGCGGATCATCCGCTATCGCCATCTGGCGTAGGTACGCAAACAAAGTATATGATCGAGGCGCTTCTTAAAACAGGTAGATATAAATTTATTTGTTTAGGAGGCGCTATTAAGCATGAGAGTTATAACCCAGTAAAAGTGGCTCCTTGGCACGATGATTGGCAGATATTTCCAATTGATGGCTATGGAAACCACGAAATAATTCGCTCAGTACTTCAAAAAGAAAAGCCAGACTTACTGTGGTTCATGACCGATCCCCGTTTTTATGAGTGGTTATGGGAAATTGAAAATGAGGTTAGAGCGTATGTGCCCATGGTATATTATCATGTGTGGGACAATTTCCCCGCGCCCCACTATAATGGCAGGTTTTACCGTTCAACTGATGAGGTTGTGTGTATATCTAAGGTCACTCATGAGATATTAAAGCAAGTATCACCAGAAGTATCATCTCATTATTTTCCTCATGCGGTACCAACAAACGTCTTTAAGCCGGCCACCACCACAGAAGACAAGGAAAAGGTCAAGTTACTTCGTGAACGATTTTTGACAGCATCTGGTACTGATAAATGGGCTAATCCGAAAAAGAAGATATTTTTCTGGAATAGCAGAAACGCACGAAGAAAGCAGAGTGGAACGCTTATCTGGTGGTTCAAGGAATTATTAGATGAAATCGGTCATGACAAAGCAACCCTTATAATGCACACCGACCCCAAGGACCACCATGGGCAAGACCTTCCTCACATTATCGAGCACCTCGGAATGGGAGAAGGGCAGGTTCTTTTATCGACCAACAAAGTAACATTTGAAGATCTCGCTGTAATGTACAATGCAGCAGATTATACCATTGGCATTAGTGATGCAGAAGGATTTGGGTTGTCTACGCTGGAGTCTCTTTCATGTGGGACCCCGATCATTGTTAATATGACCGGTGGCTTGCAAGAACAGGTTACAGATGGCAAAAAGTGGTTTGGCTGGGGAATCCAGCCGTGTTCCAAAGCCGTCATAGGCTCTTTGCAGGTACCCTATATTTATGAAGATAGGATTTCTCAAGATGACTTTAATGAAGTCATGAAGAAAGCACTTAACCTTAGCGATCAGAAATATAAGAAAATGTCAGCGCTAGGAGTTCAGCATGTTAGAGAAAATTACAACTTTGAAAATTATGAAAAAGGATGGATAAAATTAATGGACGAGTTTATTGAGAAGCACGGTTCTTGGGAAAATAGAAAACTGTATAATCCTTGGCAACTGCTGGAGGTAGCATGACAAGAAAGATACTTCTTAAGGCACCAATATTAACACGCTCTGGTTATGGCGAACAAAGTAGGTTTGCACTTAGGGCTTTGCGAAGTCGGCCCGATTTGTTTGATATTCATATACACCCTCTTACTTGGGGAATGACGTCATGGCTATCTGAAACCTCAGAGGAGAGGGCATTTATTGATGCATCTATTGAGAAATGCATTCATTATATTAATTCCAATGGCACATATGATATGACATTGCAGGTTTCCATTCCAAATGAGTGGGAACGTCTGGCACCTGTAAATATCGGATACACTGCCGGCATTGAAACAACCAAAGTTGCACACGAGTGGCTTACCAAAGGCAATGAAATGGAAAAAATTATTGTTGTTTCTGATCACGCAAAACAGATTTACGAACGAACCATATATGAGGTACTCAACCAAGAGACTGGGGAACCCGTGTCGCAACTTAAGTTGGAAACCAAAATTGAAACAGTTAACTATCCTGTAAAAATATACGATGAACTGCCGGAACTTGAGTTAGATTTAAAGCATGATTTTAACTTTGTTTGTGTGGCTCAGTGGGGGCCTAGAAAAAACTTAATGAACACCATTAAGTGGTTCGTTGAGGAATTCAATGATGAAGAAGTGGGTCTTGTTTTAAAGACAAACTATGCGAAAAATAGTCTCATCGACCGTGAATATATGAATTCTACGATTTCAGATGCGTTAAATAGATACGGTTCAGATAGAAAGTGTAAAATTTATCTTCTCCATGGAGATATGACGGACGCGGAAATGCATGCAATATATAAGCACCCCAAGGTCAAGGCAGCAGTTTCCTTTACACATGGTGAAGGATTTGGGCTACCTTTATTTGAGGCAGCATACATGGGGACTCCAGTAGTTGCGCCCGGATGGTCCGGCCAGAATGATTTTTTATACGACAACAAAGCTAGTGAAAACTTCTATAGCGTAGCATTTGATATTGGTCCAGTACCAGAAGAGATTTTGTGGGAAGGGGTTATTATTAAGGACTCCGGCTGGGCATTCCCTCGGGAAACTTCTGCCAAAGAACAGATGAGAAAGTGCTATAATGATATTTGTAGATTGGAAGCAGATCCAAAAGACACAAAAAACAATATCGCAGCAATTGCTCCCGCACATGCAGAATATTTAAATGACAACTTCTCGGAAGAGAAAAAATATGCTGCCTTTATTTCCGCAATGGATTTAGAAGATAGTTTCGATGTTGAAGATTGGCTCGGTAGTCTAGATATTGAAAAAATTGAATGAAGTTACACCCATCCATGCATTCTGCATGGACGACTACCTTGGAGAGTTAAAAGAAAAAGGTTTTTTTAATTCATCCTTAACAGTTCAAGAAATGATGGATTTGAATATAGAGCATGCCAGTAGATTTCGGCCTCAAGAATATTACGAAATCCCGACAAGGGATCCCTCATTTACAATAGACTGGATTCATTTTCCCAAGAATGGCAATACATATACCCTCGCCAGATTTGGAATAGAGGGGTATGGCAATGAATATCGAGGGCTTCACCCTGATTTTTGGTCGCAGCCGTCAACATCAGAAACTTGGCGTAAAAATCTAAAACTCTTTATTGTGAGAGACCCAATAGATAGGGCAATCTCCTGTTTTCAACATATGATTCGTCAAACATTTAATAAAAACATCGGCACCCTTACTCCCCACATAACAATAAAAATGGAATTCTTTAAAAAATATTTAGAAGATAGAGCCTTCAACATAGATGAAAGTTTTCTTTTATTTTTACAAGAGCTTGAAAAATATGGGTTCTACGACAAACACATCTTTCCACAGACTAAATTTATAACAGACATGCACATCGATTTATCTCCTAGTGGTGGCTACAAAACGCTCTTTGTGGATTTTGCTGATTTAAAACATCAACTAACCACAATATGTGATAACTACGGTATTTGCGGACTAAGCCACGAAGAAGCATACAGCACACACAGAAATAATACTTCTCAGGAATTAAAACAGATTTTGCACTATTATATAAAACAAGATATTGGTGTAAAAAGGCTAATAGAAAAGCTATATGAGCCAGATTTTGACCTTTATAAAATGACCCGCGGGAATTTGTAATGAAAATAATTTTTATAGCTGATTACTTTACGGATCAGGTTTTAGGTGGAGGCGAACTCAACAACGAAGAGTTGATAGGACTTCTGGCCGAAGATGGCCATAAGGTAAAAAAAATAAATAGTAACCTCGTTACAAGAGGGTTTATAGAAGATAATAAGAAGAACAACTTTATTATAGGAAATTTTATAGGCCTCTCTCAAGAATGTATTAGGTCTTTATACAACAAACAATATGTCATTTATGAACACGACCACAAATACATAAACAATAGGAATCCTGGCGTTTTTGAAGATTTTGTGGCGCCCAAAGAGGCACTTGTTAATGTTGAGTTCTATAAAAATGCTAAAGCAGTGTTTTGTCAGTCGCAGTTTCACTTAGATATCGTAAAGAAGAATTTGAACTTTGATAACTTGATTAGCCTCGGTGGCAATTTATGGTCCGAAGATTCATTAGAATACATGGCCAAGCAGGCTGCTGCCCCAAAAACTGAAACTTATGCAATAATGGACTCTCCAATAGAGCACAAGAACACACGCGAAGCGATTATGTATTGTCAGTATAAAAAACTTCCTTTTAAGCTTATCAAAAGTGACAGTTATAAAGAGTTTTTGAAGCTCATGAGCGAACATAAGACATTCGTTTTCTTTCCGAAGACCCCCGAAACACTCTCTAGAGTCGTGGTTGAAGCTAGAATGATGGGAATGAGCGTGATTGTTAACAAAATGATTGGCGCCACTCGCGAACCATGGTATGCGCAGAAGGGTGTTGAATTAATACAGACATTTAAGCAAAAAAGGCAAGATATTAAAAACATAGTGGTCGGAGCGCTATAAAATGCAAGAAGTTTTGTTACTTTGTTATCCCCGGTGCGGAAGCACCTTTACAGAGTATATTCTTGAATCTTTACTAGGATATGACATAAAAAAAAGACATGGCCAAGACCGCACTTGTCGAACTGAAATAGAGGAAATTTTAAATCGCCAAGCATCTCTTATATTATTATTGCGTAACCCACTTGATTCATTTATAAGACATGGCCAAATCGAGCTTACTAAAGGTGGCTCGTTACCTCCTACATCTTCTTATCCTCCTTGGCCACCCACCTTTTTAAACATACGAACGAATTTTGAAATTCGTGAATCTGGATACTTTTTTAATAATTTAAAAATATTTTATTCTTATGAAGGACCAAAAAAAATTGTTTATTATGAAGACATGGCTATTCGTCCTGAGTATTATGTTGGGGAACTGTGCGACTTTCTTAAAATCGGACATACCGAAAAAAATGAGTTTATGGAAGGATATGAACATCACTTTAAAGTCTGTCGGGACCGGTATAATAAGTCCGGCGGCGTCGGCAACCTCGACGGGTGTCATTCTGACGGCAAAACCGTGAGATTCCATAGTAGAAGGTTTTCGGATTTATACCACAGAGAGTTTTGGAATTCGTTTATTGAAATATGTGCACCAGGAACAGAAACATGTTGCGAGCGATATTATGAAAATTTTATTAACCTTAAATAAAACATATAGAGGTCTGCCAGACTCGGGCCATTGGTATGTATATGAACCACTAAAACAACTCGGACACGATGTATATTGGTTTGACACAGTAGATCCTGACGAGAAAGACTATAATAAGGTCATAGAGGACTTCAAGCCAGATTTAATTTTTTGTTGTTTGACTAATGATCGTTTTATCGCGCCATACGAGCCATGGCCACAAATTGTCGAAGAAACGAATTCTGGAAGAACAAAGACATTTAATTGGTTTTGTGATGATACATGGCGTTTCGATACATTTTCCAGCAGGATATGTCACTTCTTTAATGTGTGCTCTACACCAGACCCAAAATATATAAGAAAATATAAAGCGGTCGGATATGATAATGCAATATTGGGCCTCTGGCATGCCAACTCAGATTTTTATCCTAAAGTAGAATTTAAAAACAAAGATATCGATATATCTTTTATTGGTGCCCCAACGCCATCCCGGACTGAAATATTTGAAAATATTGATGTGCCTGTTGAAAATATATTTGGGGTTTCTATGGAAGAACTGTTTTCGGCCCACTCACGCAGTAAGATTGGAATTAACTTTAGTACTAATGATAATGACCAATTTCAACAAACCGAAATAAAGCAAAGAATTTTCGAAATTACGGCCGGCGGGGGATTGTTACTTACACAACATCATGATGGCATAGAGAACTTTTTTGAGATCGATAAAGAAATTTTCACGTTTAGAGACACCGAAGAACTATCTGAAAAAAGCAAAGTTTTATTAAAGAACCCGCAGCTTGTCGAGAGCACAGCCGCGGCAGGCCACAAAAGGTTTCTTGCAGAACACGATTCAAAAGTTAGACTAGCAAACTTGCTATCACAAATAAGGAGAACATAACAATGAAAATATACATACCAGAATATTCACATCACGCTGGCCACTGGATTTACAGAGGATATCAGCGTGCTTGGAAAGAGTTAGGATATGACTTGGCGTTTAATGAGGCCACCCGCACCGCAGCAGGCACCGTCGACGCTGCTGGATATGAACACTTTTCTGTTGCTGCTCCTTATCCGTCCGATGAGGTATCAATGAGTGAGGAATATATTATAATGGCAGTTGATGGGGCCGTCAAATCCGAATCTTTTTTAGAATCAATTGAGCGCAGCCACAAGACGTTTCTTTTTGCGCAACCAAACTCCTTTCCGGATCCTTGGGGGGGTCACCCAAACTTTGTTTGTTTGTGCGAAGATGAAACAATTGAAAAGTTAAATAAAATGGATAATGTTCATTTGTGGACATTTGGAGAAGTAGGCGAGCACCACAGCAAATGGAAAAATGTGCATACAATACCCTTGGCGTTTGATTCAATTGGATATAAGGCAGCTAACAACGATGCCTATAAAAAATATGACATTTCTTTTGTGGGCGGCTGGGTTGATAACGGGTTTAACGAAAAAAGACCTATAATGATTGATATTTTCTCTAAGTTTATGAACTCCGGACTAAACTGTGGTTTTTTTGTGGGAAGAGGTCTGACTCACCAACAAGAGTGTGAAGTTTTATGCAACAGTAAAATCACACTTAATATTCATGACACATACCAGCGAGTGTTAGGAAACGATACGAATGAAAGATCTTTCAAATCTCTGGGTTTGAATGGTCTTTTGGTATCAGATACGGTCAGACAATTGAATAGTATATTTCCGAATGTAAAGACGTCGCTGGATTCAGATGAGTTGGTGCAAATCACCAAGGACTATTTGTCATTGACAGAAAAAGAGTTAAATGACATAAAAGAAGAAAACAAACAAAACATTTTAGAAAATCACTGCTATACTAATCGGGTACAGCAAATGTTAGACTTATAGAGGAAAAAATGATTATTTATATCGATATCGACGAAACAATATGCGAGACGCCTGAGAGCCGAGACTATTCACTGGCTTCACCGATTGAGCAAAATATAGAAAAGGCAAATAAATTATATGATGAGGGCAACACCATCATTTATTGGACTGCCCGGGGCACAGTAAGCGGGATTGACTGGCAACAGACAACGTTCGATCAGCTAACAGAGTGGGGTGTTAAATTCCACGACCTCAAATTAGGAAAACCTTATTATGATTTGTTTATCGATGACAAGAACATGAACACAGAGGATTGGCGATGAAAAAAATAACTATACTGCTCCCATGCTACAACTCTGGAGAGTTTGTCGAACAAAGTGCATTATCAGCCACACAACAAAACTACGAAAATTATGATATTCATGCATATGATAATGGTAGTACAGATGGTAGTTTGGACTTTCTGCGGTATATGGAAGAAACTAATGAGAACTTTACCTTACACGAGGTTCCCAATATATATAAGAACTCTTTTCGAGAAGCAGTTGACGATGCCTTTCAGAATATAGATACAGATTACATTACGTTTCTGTGCGCTGATGATCACCTACACGAAGATTATTTAAAAAATTGCATGCAAATAATATCGCATGATTCTGAAAAAATTAGATGTATTCAAAGTCAAATAATAGGGTTCCACGAACAGCAGTACAATGCGCCACATGGCCATTTTTATAGAAGCATAGACGAGTTTAAAAGGCTTTGTATGGAAAAGAGTCCAGTTATGAGTCCGACTGTTGTATATAATAAAAACTTATACCCACTAATGAACTGGTCCCCACACGGCGGCCCCGCACACAGGGAAGCTGATTTAAAAGAGGCAGGTGCAGGCGACTACGACACGTTCTGCAATTTTGCCGATAATGGCGTGTTCATTTATCCGGTTCCTAAATTCTTGGGCTACTACTATCGCTGGCATGAGAACCAGTGCACATGGAGTGTAATAGAAGAAAAGAAAAAAACGAATTACGATGAAATAATTCAAAAATATTGGAAAAAGAAGTGGACTTTATAAGACGCGTGTGTTATATTATTAATAATATCACAAGAGGGAAACAATGAAACCATTATTCATTTTTGAAATGGCCAACAATCATATGGGTGATCTAGCCCACGGCCTACGTGTAATTCGTGAATTCGCAAAGGTAAAAGAAGAATATAGAGAGTTTAACTTTGCCTTCAAGTTTCAGTTTAGAAACATCGACACCTTTATCCATCCGGACTACAAAGACCGGATGGATTTAAAATACGTTAAGAGGTTCACCGAAACACGTCTGACAGGCGAACAGTTCAGCATTTTAAAACAAGAAGCAGAAAACCACGGCTTTATATCTGTTTGCACGGGGTTTGATGAAGATTCAGTATCTTTAATTGAAGAAATGAACTTTGAAGTGATCAAGATTGGAAGCTGCTCGTTTACGGATTGGCCCCTCCTAAACCGTATTGCAGAAACAAACATGCCTATCATAGCATCGACCGCCGGTTCTACGCTGGAAGAAATTGATAATGTGGTCGCCTTCTTCACCAATAGAAATAAGGATCTGACGATCATGCACTGTGTCGGAGAATACCCGACTGAGACGACAAACCTACAGATTAATCAAATTTCGCTATTGAAGGAGAGGTACCCAAACATCAAGATTGGTTACTCTACACACGAAGACCCTAACGACCCCAATATTGTGCCGTTAGCCGTCGCTATGGGGGCCAGAGCCTTCGAGAAGCATATAGCAGTGGTCACGGAAGAGTATCCGAAAAACGTCTATTCTGCCACGCCTGCGCAGGCCGCCAAATGGTTATCCGCAGCTAGCTTGGCGTTCCAAGTTTGTGGAGATACAGTCGGCCGCCCCCCGGCTTCAGACAAGGAACTGGCAGACTTAAGAAGGTTTAAGCGCGGCGTATTTGCTAATAGAAACATCAAGAAAGGCGAAACGGTCACCAGAGACGATGTATTTTATGCTTTCCCATGTCAGGATGGCCAAGTGTTGGCAAACGATATGTCGAAATATACCAAGTTCACCGCAGAGAAGGATTTCGTAACAAACGAATCAGTGCAAATGTGTGACGTAGATGGGGCCAACTTAAGGGAGCAAGTATACGATATTGTTCAGAATGTAAAATCATTTTTGAACACTGCTGATGTTGTATTTCCCTCTGATGCAAATTTGGAGATCTCACATCATTATGGAATAGATAACTTCTATAAAACAGGCATCACGATGATAACAGTGGTAAATCGCGAATACTGTAAGAAGTTGATAATCGCCCTTCCTGGCCAAACACACCCAGAACAATATCATAAGAAAAAAGAAGAAACCTTTGTGGTCTTACACGGAGACGTAACACTGTATCTAGATGATGAACCACGAAGCCTTAAGAAGGGAGATGTGATAACGATAGAGCCGGAAGTAAGACACAGGTTCGAAACACACAACGGGTGTGTTATAGAAGAGGTTTCATCTACACATTATGTGGATGACTCTTATTACATTGACCCAGTGATCACACAGAACCAAAATAGAAAAACATTTATACCACACTGGATAACATAAGGAAAACAATGGCACAACCAGACACATCAAAAAAAGTAGTAGATCAAACCGGATACATCGACGAAGTTGATGCTCCGTTTACTAGCAATTATCAAGAATTATATCGAGAAATGCTCGTAAAAAATCGTCTTCTTTATGAGAAAATAGACCAGATAGAACAGCTGATTGGCGAAATTAACGATCTAGTCGCCGGAGACGAGAACGATATAAAGGCTTTAGTCGATGAGGTCCAAGAATTAATAGACGCAGACAAGGATGGCACAGTATGAGTGAAGAAGTAGTAAAAGATAGCGGCCTTAGAATGCTGTTAGAAAAAGCAGGTGACGGAGAGACTCCAAATTTGGGGGACAAGGTTTCCGTTCATTACGAAATTTGGCTTGGAGAAGGCACAACCTCTTCAAACTATGATTATGACAATGAAGAATACGTAAGTGTTATGTACGACAGCACATATGAAGACAAGCCCTTTAGCGGCCCAATTGATATAGTCCTTGGACAACTTACCCCGAAAGATGATACATATTCGAAGGGAGATTCTTTGCTCGGTTTTGACGAAGCACTCTTAGAAATGAAAGTTGGAGAAAAGCGAAAGCTATTCATCCCGGCCGAATTGGCATATGGAGAACTCGGATCTTCGAGCTTTCACAACCCATTTGGATATAGGATCCCGCCAGACCAATCAATAGCGTGTGCAATTGAGTTGGTCGCGATAAAAGAATCAGCTAGCGCAAGAGAACAAAAGACTTTTAAAGGACCAGCTTACGAAGCTGTTTAATGGCGCAAGCAGATGATAAAAGTATCAGACTATGTCGCAAAGTTTATTCAGCGACAAGGGGTTCGCGATGTGTTTCTTCTACCTGGCGGTGGATGCATACATCTTGTAGACTCCATAGGCAAGAGTAGCCTTAACTTCGTTTGCAACCTACATGAGCAGGCCTGCAGTATTGCTGCTGACGCATACGGACAATACACCAATAACATAGGTGTCTGTCTTGTTACCACTGGCCCGGGCGGCACAAACGCCATGACCGGCCTAGCAGCCGCGTGGTTAGACTCGACACCCATGTTAGTTTTATCTGGCCAGGTACAGAAGAAAGATATGATCGGTGGCCGCGGCACCAGACAAATTGGGTTCCAAGAGATCGACATGGTTAGTGTTGCGGGCCCTTTGACAAAGTACGCGATCACGGTACTGGAACCAACAGAAATAAGATATCATCTAGAGAAAGCGGTATATTTGGCGAAAAACGGCCGTCCCGGCCCAGTTTGGGTTGATATTCCGCTTGATGTTCAAGCATGTCTAATAGACGAAAATGAGATAGAGGGATATACCCCAGAAAGCGAAAGCGAACATAGCATACAAGAAGTCGTTTCAAGCGTGATAGACGACTTAAACAGATCGGAGCGCCCCGTAATCTTAGCAGGGAACGGTATTCGTTTGTCTAGCTCCATAGAAGAGTTTAAAGAGCTAGCCAACTTGTTGAATATTCCTGTTTTATTAACATGGAAAGCTATTGATTTTTTGGAAGAAGAGCATCCGCTTTTTGTTGGCCGCCCAGGAGGCGTCGGACAGAGAGGTGCCAACTTCTCCCAACAAAATTCAGATTTTTTGATCAGCATTGGTGCAAGGCTGGACCATGGACAAACAGCATACCAGCACAAATATTTCGCGAGGGCCGCTACCAAGGTTATCGTAGACGTGGATTCCAGTGAAATAAACAAGCTAGAGATGGAAATCAAACATCCAGTTGTAACAGATGCTGGGGAGTTTATAAAAGAACTTTTAAGACAAAAAGAAAAGATCGATGTAAACTGTGAGGAATGGCTAGCCAAATGTAAGGAGTGGCAAAAGAAGTATCCAGTGATCCTGCCAGAGTATTGGCAGGAGAAAACACATGTAAATAACTATGTTTTCATCGATGCCTTATCTGACGTTGTTCCCGAGGGTGCTCTTCTTGTGCCCGGTAGTTCGGGAGGCTGCAGCGAAGTAACAATGCAGGCATTTAGAATTAAAAAAGGCCAGCGCATGTTTAACAGCGAAGGCCTAGGCCCAATGGGCTTTGGAATTGCCGCCAGTCTTGGTGGCTGTATTGCTAGCGGTGGCCAAGAAACCATATGTATCGATGGTGACGGTGGGTTTATAATGAATATTCAGGAGCTAGAAACCGTTCGCAGACTGAATCTACCAATCAAGTTTTTTGTATTAAACAATAATGGCTACGTCTCAATTCGTATTACACAGAATAAGCACTTTGGTGGCAACCTTGTCGCCAGTGACGATGAGAGCGGCCTTACACTACCTCCGATTGAAAGACAAGCTTACACTTATGGCATCCCCTATGCGCGCATAGAAAGTCCCACGTCTATACACGACAAGCTAAGAGGCATCCTTGCCATTGATGGCCCAGTGATATGTGAGATAATGCTGCCTCCAACTCATGTAACTGCGCCCAAAGCATCCGTCTATAAGAAAGAAGATGGCAGCTTTGCTGCACGGCCCATGGAAGACCTTGCTCCGTTTTTAGATCGCCAAGAATTTAGGGACAATATGATTATTGGGCTGGTCGATGACTAAGAAAATCCTCATCACCGGAGGCTCGGGCTTTATCGGCAGAAGCTTATATGAACACTTTTCTGGCGTGTTTTTCTCGCCGTTAGAAAAGAACGTAGTATCGGTGGGCCGCGAAGAGTTAGACTTACTTGATACAGAAAAGGTGCATGAATATTTAAAACAAAACAACTTTGACGTTGTAATACACTCTGCAGGATATGATGCGGTACCAAGGTTTTCAAAGAAAAAGTCGAAATTAGTTTTAGAAAATAATCTGAAAATGTTTTTCAACATTGCCAAAGCCAACGAGCACTTCGGCAAAATGATCTATTTTGGTTCAGGCGCCGAAGCCGGTAGAGAAAACTGGATTCCTAAAATGACAGAAGAATATATAGAAAACAAAATTCCGAACGATCAATATGGCCTTTCAAAACACCTTATGAATGTGTATACTAATGAAAGCGAAAACATATATAATTTTAGGCTCTTTGGCGCGTTCGGTAAGTTTGACGATTGGAGATATAGATTTATTTCAAATATATGTTGTAAAGCAGCCCTAAACATGCCAATAACAATAAACAAAAATGTTAGGTTTGATTACTTGGATGTAGCAGATCTGGCAACAGCAACAGAAATGCTTATTAACAGCACCCCAGAGAGAAGGTCTTTCAATGTCTGTAGCGGCAATGTGTATGACTATAAAACATTGGCCAAAAAAGTCAGACAAATTTCTGGAAAAAAAGTGAAAATCATACTCAAAGAACAAGGAATGAACCCAGAATATAGCGGAACAAACTCTAAACTTTTGAAGGAATTTAAAGATTTACGAATAACACCTATTGACGATTCAATTAAAGGGTTGTATAATTGGTATAACGCAAATAAGCAAATTATTAGAAAGGAGCTTTTCGAATATTAATGATAGACAACTGTAGAGTTTGCCAAGGAGAGCTTGTTAGCACACTTAAGCTACTAAATATGCCCAAATCTGCACAAAATTTCCCCACGGAAGATACGTTGCATTTAGATTCTGGCGAAGATTTAGAAGTATGTCAGTGTGATATGTGCAGTTTAATACAATTAAACTGCACACCAGTGCCATATTATAGAGAGGTTATTCGTTCTGCTGCTTTTTCTGAGGAGATGGGACTCTTTAGGGATGAACAATTTAAGGATTTTATTGAAACTCACCACCTTGAAGGAAAAGATATCTTAGAAGTTGGTTGTGGTAAAGGCGAATATATGTCACTAATGGCCGGCCACGGAGCGAATGTGTATGGAATAGAGTACTCAGCAGACTCTGTTGGAGCTTGTCGGGAAGACAATCTAAATGTTAATAAGGGCTATATTGAAACCGCAAGCCAAGACTTGGGTTTTAACAAAAAATTTGATGCCTTTTTTATACTAAACTTTCTAGAGCATCTCCCGAATATAAATGAAGTGTTAAGAGGTATAGCTAACAACTTAAATGAAGATGCAGTAGGGCTTGTGGAGGTGCCAAACTTCGATATGATTCTAAGAAACAACCTATTCTCAGAATTTATTAGCGATCATTTATATTATTTTACCAAAGATACGCTTAGAATGACATTAGAGAGAAATGGTTTCGAGATTATCGAATGTAAGGAGATATGGTACGACTATATAATATCTGCAGTTGTCAAGAAAAGAACCAAAACAGATGTTTCACATTTTAGAAAGCACCAAGAAACGATTA
>Ga0209128_1000542_pt1 | contig 28310 bp, 28 predicted proteins | sample ETNvirnome_6_100_FD_184072 | JGI IMG/M metagenome (GOLD analysis project Ga0209128, IMG submission 184072) | Marine viral communities from the Pacific Ocean - ETNP_6_100 (SPAdes) (version 2) | ecosystem: Environmental > Aquatic > Marine > Oceanic | place: Pacific Ocean | collected 2013-06-19 | reverse complement strand
ATCTGTGTTACCACTCTTAGCTATTGAACCCTTGAAACCATTTGAATGATCAGGGTTTGCCATTACAGTTAAGAATAAATTCTTCATATCAGTATCAATATATATAGCACCATCTACTGATGATACATCCATAGTCTTTTTAAATCTATTTGTATCAGAATATCTCTCCTGTAAATGTGATCTTAATACAGGATCTTGTACTGTAGTATTCAACTGATCTATTTGTCGTGAACGTACAATAAGAGGATTGTTGGGAGATTCATCAGCATAAATAGCAATAGGAATTTGTTTTGAATCATCCCTGAGATCATTCATTATATTTTCTAATGATGCTCTTCTATCAGCTGGGAGATCTGCAAGATTATTTAAGTAGAGCTCTATCTCATCTGCATTAGGGAGAGCCTTTAGTGAACCACCCTCTGCAAGTTTGTTATATTTTAAAAGCTTCATATTCAGATCATAATGTCCACCAGATTCTGCAAACATTTCTATAGCTCCTGCTGTGAATGTAGCATCAAAACCAACGTCATTTAACATAGAAGAATATAAAGCTCTAATCTTTACCTCTGGATCAGTTACTTTTTCAGGATCAAACAGACGTTCAAAGTTCTCTCTCTGTCTTGACCCCTCTGTGTATCGTAACTTATATACTTCAAACCAACCTCTAAAAGCAGTATTCAAACTTTCCAATGTATTATCATTCTCTACAAAATTAAGTGGTCTTCCAAGCGATACTTCAACAAAACGCATCTTACCATCTGGCATCTCTATTCTGCGAAGCAACTCATCTTCAGGATGTATTTGGCCACCCTTCTTTATTTGCTCAGACAGATACTTATCCTCTGGCATATTTATGACAGTATTATTTTCATACTTACCCTTTATACCTCTAATATATGAGATATTACTTTGGTGGGTTCCATCAACTATACCAGTTTTAGATATAGGAATAAGTTCTACACCTAATCCATTCAATGCATCCAATACAATATTAGCAGGAGTATTAAATTCTGCATTATCCCAAGGCATAACCCATTCACGAACCATTATAGATTCCCCATTCTCTGTAAGGGTCTCGGTAAATCTGATTATTTTTTGTTCACGAGTATTCCTAACAATCTCTCTTAGATGTAAAAGATCTTGATCAATATTATCTGTGTGTTTGCTTTCAGGTATCATCTTTTCTTTAATAATATCAAACTCACCATTCTTCAATCTCTCTATAGCAAGAGGTTTTAATGATCCATACTGATCCAGCAATCCATACTCTCTACCTATACTAATCTTATTTCTAGTCTGTTCTGAAACCTGATTCTGGAACATCTGCTCCATTGCATCCATAAGATGCTGATTTTCTAAATTATTAGGATTAGTTCTACCTGCATATATCTTGTTCAAACCATCCATTAATTTCTGCAAACTTTCATAATTGTTTCTCTGCAAATAAGTCTCAAATAGACTGTGCAATGAAATGTTCTCTGTTCCTTTACCTATCTCAGTATTTAAAACATCTACCAATTTATTATAATCACTAGCAGAACTGAAACTTCTACCCTTATAGATTAACTCAGCAAGGTATCGCTCTATTCTTCTGGATGCCATCTTTTCAGAGCCAACATATTCCTGTATAGCATTATACACATTACCTGTACCCTTACTTAATTCAAATACATTCAACTCTAAAGGTAGGCCAGCTTCTTGTTGTTTAACTATAGCATCATATATACCTTTAAACTTTTTATCAAATCCAGGTAACTCTCTTTGTATATTTTCCAAATTTTTAAATGCTGCATCATAATTCATCTCACTTAGATTCTTTGTAAGTAGATCCAGCTCTCCATTGATAGCAATGTCATCCAGTACTGCAGTCCTATTATCCATTACTTCATATACTTTAGCTCTTACTTCTTTTTCAAATATTTTTGGAAGCATCTTTCTAATAGCAAGTAAGGATTCTACATTAACTTCTCTGCCTGCTTCAAGAGGAAACTCTATTATACCATCAGCTTCCTGTACAATTTTAGACGGAAGATTAGATACTACTTCATTATGTGCAATAACTAGTTCTTCTATTGTATCTTTAGGTAGATCCTTAGCGAGTTCACGTATAGCTCCTTCTGAATTAACAAGAATTCTACCTTCATTTTTCTCTACTACGGCTAAATTGTTTTCTTCAAGTGCTTGCATTACACGTATATTTTCTGGACGTGCATCAAACTTTTCATATGCTCTTGATTCAATAAAATCTAAGTGTTGACTATTAAAAAGAGTTTCTGCAGGTAAAGGCATACCAAGATTCTCATAAGAACCAATAAGCTGCTTTGCGATGTCTTCCGATATATCTATTGTATTCTTATCCTTAGGAGTAAGGCTTGTTTTAGGTGCTCCCTGATAAAAGGCTGAAGCAAGACCGTATATTTTATCTTGCAAATCAGGATCTTTAGATTCTATTATATTGCCATCTTTGTCTTCTGACACAACTCTGTATCTTGTAGGATGTACAATAGAGCCATCAACATCACTAAGTTCTGTCATAATAGTTTCCATAAAATCTCTATCACCCTTATCCATTGACTCAACATTCTGCCTTGTAGCCATATTAGCTATACGATCCTGGCCTTTAAACTGAGCTGAATTGATCCATGTACGAAGGAATGGATTGCTATCAGGATTGCCTAGATGAATTGAGTAATTAACACCTTCACCAAATCCTAACTGCTTTTGTTCTTCACGAAATTCAGTAGCTATCCTTTCCAACTGCCTTAAAGCAGCAGGGTTTTTACTGTAGTCAACCATAGGAAAATCCTCTTGAGCCAACTTAACAGCAAGACCACGTTTTTCAAGAACACTTAATAGGTTATATAATTCATATACTTCTTGGGATTCATTCTCCCAATTTATACCACCATGATTAATCTTACCATTATTATCAATAAACATATTTAAAGGTTGATCATTAGCACCTTCAGTACTCTCCCTATTAAGTTTTTCAAAGAAATTCAAATGCATTCTCTCTGAAACATCAGCCTGTGCAAGAGAAAATTCGTGCATAAACTTACCATAACTAGTTTCACTTAAAGGTTTATCATTATGTACTATTCTTGATAAATCATTTTTAAAATCAACCCTATCTTTTGGACTAAGTTTTCTATAATCAAACCCATTGTATTTTTCATCACGCATTAATCCAATAGAGTCACGTAACAATTTCCATTCTTGTATAACATCATTTATTTCATGCTCTGATTGTACTGTAGGCTTGAGCCTTTTCTCATATTTTCTATAGATACGCTCTATTTCCTTGCCAGTATCATCTTCAGCTAAGCCCATATGATGACCAATAACCAGATCTCTAAAATTCTTAACCTTAACATAGTCTGATACAATACTGTGATCAATACCAAGAAGATGCATTACTTCATAATAATTATTTAGCTCTTCTGCAGTAGCATCAGCTGATCTTGACTTCGGATCTCTTGCCCAGCCACCCTTACCTCTCGACATCATAGCACCAATAAGCATATGAGTTAATACTTCTTCTGGTGGAAGATTACGAAACATTGCTGCATTATCTTTAAACAGATCTAAATTCATAACAGCAGCACCAACAGCCATACGAGTAAGAGTTCCAGGATTTAATGTATCTTTAAAATAAGCTTTACCCCAAAGTTTAACCCCATCCATCTTGCCAATTGACTTTTGTATTTGTCCAGCTACATCCCTAAGATCAGTAACAATTTCTTTATTAGCTGTATTTACAAATTCAAAATCATTTATAGAATATTTCTTACCACTCTTAGCAGTCCATTCTGTCTTACCCAATATATTTGCTTTCTTACCACCAGTAATAAGTTGGAGCATGCCACGTACATCTTCAGGATCAGTAACCTTAGAATAATTAGTCTTTGCATTCTTTGCTCTTAATATATTCCACAATTCACCCATCTTTCTTTCACCACCACCACCAAAAGATCTAATAGCTGGGAAAGCAGCAGATAACATTACTGCATGACCTAATGCAGATCCAGGTGCAAGTGGCATATCATCTCTAGCAGCAGCATGTATAGCATTACTTGCCACTCCTTGGATGCCAAGTACTACAGCATCTTGTGCAAACTCACCGAGATATTTAGCCATCCATTCTCTTACACGGCCAGAACCAAGAGCAGGGCCAGTATACTGATGTATCCAAGAAGAAACAGAATTAATATGCTTACCTTCCATTAATCCTTTTTGCAATCCCTTCATAATGGTATTAACAGTAGCATCATCTAGCTCTTGTAAGCCAGCATCTTTAACTGCTTTTGTTAAAGCTGCCTGAGTATGTGTCATGAGGGTTTTATTCATCTGTTCAACAGCTTCCCCACCTAACTCATGTTGGTATAAAAGTCTCTTACCTTCCCTTGAAAAGATACCTTTATTTAAACCTTTCTTAGCAGCAGTCTTTAAAGCTGCATCGTCTACCTTACTAACAGATGCCTTTATAGCATTCTTTGCAATAGCTTTAGAGCCACCTTTAAGGGCTCCCATAGTACCACGTACACCCTTACCAATAAATGCCATAGGAACAAAGAATCCAGCAGCTTCACCAACAGCAGCACCTACACGTTCAGCAGTAGTCTTCTCTTCCCAAGCTTTAGTAGGAGCAATAAATTCAGTAAGTCCTAAAGTACCACCAGATATAAAGTGTGCTCCAGTACTCCATAAAGCTTCACCTATAGCATCATAGGCACTACCTTTTGCAGCTATATCTTCTTCTTCAAATTCTGGGAAAATATCACGAGCATATTCACCTGTAGGGATGGTTCCTAGCGGTCTATCAAAAAAATCTTCTGGTAATGGCATTAGTTACTCCTTTATAGCATCTAGTGCTCTAATTAAATCCCAGTAGTCTTCTCCAGATCTTTTCTTTAACACGGTTTCTATCTCCTTGATTTGTGCGTTTCTTCCTGCTTCATCTGCAAGTTTATAAACACTTTCATAAACAGCATCTCCATATCTTTCTCTTATTAAATTAGGAATTTGATGTTCTTCTGGCATTCCAGAATAGAAAATGTCAGGGCCAAAAGGATCTTCTTCTGATATTAGATTTGAGTATAGGTTTCCAATTTCATCATAGAAAGCATCATAATAAGGTGAATCAAATCCCACATCAAGACTTCCAACACCACCAAACATAGCCTTACCAGGAGTCCATTCTTCACGTTCTTCAAACAATCTACTATCTGCCATTAGAGCAGATATTGGGGCAATCATAACTTCCCTACCCGAAAGACCTTCTTCGCTCACCCTTTCGTCATAATAACTAAGATCATCTAAAGCTTCATATATTTGTTCTGCCTGAGTCTTGTCATCAGTAGCTACATAGCTTTCTAAGACAGGTTCTTTTAAAGATACTCTTGCAGGTAATTTGGGATCAAACTTTGAAGTCTTATCTAAATGCTCCTTATATCCTTCTTTTCCTTCATAAAGATCACCCTTTTCAAGCTGTTTTTCCATATCAGCAAACATAGCTTTCTTATCTGCTTCATTTGTTAATAAAGCTTGATACTCATCATATAAAATAAATGCTTCTTTATTAGAACCACCAATGGCTTTAACATCAGCTATACTTGATAGAAATTCATTAGTTATATTATCTACATGAGTTTCTTTTTCTCTACCTAAGAACTCACTCTCTAAAGCATCTACACTTTGAACATGCCCTTCCAATGCTCCCATTTGTGTAGGAAATAAATCATAAAAAAGATCCTTTATCTTGCCAGTTTGATCTGCATTGATATATTTAATAAAATCTGGATAATTTTCATAACCAATCATTTGAGTAAAGGATTTTTGTAAAACTTCATTTTCTGTAGCCTCATTCAAATACTCCTCAAAATTTTCATCAGCTGCCAAGGTACGCATGCTTGTCCAATTACTTTGAGCAAAAGCTTTAGATGTTGATTGCATTTTCTCTTTAGCCTCTCCTCTTTGATAGGCATTTACTTTACCGGCTTCATACTCAGCATAAAGCCCTGCAGTAGGAGCACCAGGAAACTTTTCTTCATACTCTTCTACAAAGGTTTCAAACTCTCCCGGATCTACAAGCCTAGTTAAGCCAGCTATAGCTTGTTCCTGTCCTTTATAATAAGACCTCTGTCCAGTAAGTTCTCGCTCTAAACTCTCTAAGCCTGTAATATCTTGAACAAGTTGATCCATATTGCTTTTAAGATTAGACATATCACCTTCAGCTACACCTTCAAATGTATTCTTTACAGTATGGAAATTATCAGTAAGGAATTTTTCTTGCAATTTTGGATACTCTTTCTGAAGAGTAGAATAAACTTCTTCTCTCTCCTTTTTGAGGTCATAATACTCACTAATAGTACCCTGCAATTCAACTTCTTTAAGTCTACTCTCTTGAGCTACATCCATTGACAATAGTTGTAAAGCCAACTCTTGATTACGTTCTTCCTTTCTCTCCTCAAGAGCTTGCTGTTGTTGTATTAGTGAAAATACTGCTGCTAAATCTGATGATAATGCCATTCTATCTCCTTACCCGAATATACCTTCCAAAAATGTGGTTGGTTGGGATTCTAATTCTGTTAATGTACTTTGATATGCATCTTCTGCTGATATCTCACCACTTCTATATGCAAGATCTGCTTTCTCTTTTGCAGTTGAAATTGTAAGACCTCTTTCCTGACTTGCAAGATCTTTTCTCCTTGCTGCGAAATCTCTTGTCTCAAATAATTTTGTCATATCACTTTTATATTTTGCCATTAAATCACCTGTCTGTGTTTTAGTTTGTTGTTCAATAGTTCCAGATGTAGCTAAACCAGATCTAGAAGCAGCAGTAGCAGCACCTGCTTGAATGCCACGCATTCCCATTTGAGTTCCCATAGATACATCTCCTACTCCGCCAGCAAATTGACTTTGAGCAACATCATATCCTAATTCTGCTCCAGCAAATCCTAATTCTGCTTGTTCAGTAGCACCAGTAACAGCTTGTGTCTTCACATCGCCTAATAAATCCAATTTCTGTTTCTTCATGCCATATGCTGCCGCCCTTCCAGCAATAACATCTTCTTCATTACCCATTGCAGAAATACCCCTACCAATTCCGCCTATTATTGCTGTCCCTGCCGTTATTCCTGCTACTATCCAACTCATAATTCTACCTCCACTTTTTTCATAAAGCTATCTATATCATTCTGATCTACTTCAGAAAAGTCTTTTGCTATAACTTCTTCTTCTATCTTCTTTAAATCTGTTTCTTTAGTTACATGCACAGTGACAAATATACAATCTTCATGACAATATATAATACGCTTAGTTCCTGCTGGAGTAATACCATAATGAGGAGCTCTAATACGCTTTATCCCATCTTCCATCAATATACTCATATCACCTTTCATAAGAAAGAATGGATGTGATACCTTATGTATCTTAGTAACTAACAACTCACCTTTAGGATTAAATATCTCCCTTATATAGCACCCATCAGCAAAAGAATGCTTTAAAGGATTAAGTTTTTCTAACGCTTCACCTGTTAATCCATTAGGATGGTTCTCTAAGTTCTCCTGAACTTTCATGATACCATTTCTAAACTCCTCTTTAGACAGCTGTAATTGCCGTTTCTCCTCCCTTTTTTGCATAGCAAGGTCATACATCTCATCAAAAGAGAAAGTGTGTTCTAGACCCAATGTCTGCGTCCAGAAGTCAAATTGGAATTTAGCAAAGTCTTTAGTAGGCACTAATATATTTTCCTTCTTCTATTATTTTCATATAACGATTCTAATAAACTCCTTTTTTTATACTCTTCATCATCTTTGGAAGGTAACGGCTTGATAGTTACCCTCTCACGACCGCTAGCATTATCTCCAACTATAATCTTTTGTGGTCCGTTAGTTATAAAATCACCACCACGTGCATATGAGGGCATTCTGTATTGATTCATAGCATCATAACCTTCAAGAGATTGATTCTTAAACTTATTTACATTAGATCTCTGCACATCCCACGCACTTTCCTGAGTTTTTCTAGCACCCACTTCTTCAGAAGACATTCCATATAAAGGTTTATTCGTTTCAGGTATTTGAGGGCCTGGCTCTACTTGCTGAATATCCTCTATCTTTGGTATAGAGGATGTTCTTCCTGCAATTGGCATATCCATTTTTGTTAAAAAAGGAACACCAGAAGTTAATTGGTCTCTAATCTCTGTAGGAGAATATATATGCGGTTGTGTAGCTGGTGCACTTCCAAGCCCAGGTGCTAATGTTCCTGGAGCTGTTCTTCCCAAATATTGTTGACGCTGTTCAGGATCAAGTATGGAAGCAGCATCACTACCTAAAAAACTGCCTGCCTTCCTAATATTCTCCCTGCCATACATTTTCTCACCTATCCTCACATCACCTTCAGGACCTTTAAAATATCCCTTTTGTCCAAATTTTGGTCTTTCAAAACCCTCACCTCCAAGCTCTTTATAGCCAGCTTCATATTCTTCCCAAGCTGTACCAGCTTTCTTTGCTTGACCAGCCGCAAAAGCAGCCACAGTACCAACTGTACTTAGGACACCTTGAAATACATCAGATTTCTTTTGACGTCCAATCATTCTCCTTCTTGCCTTACCTAATGCTGCTCTTGCACTTGCCATAATCTTATCCTCTATCTAATATTTTCTTAAACAACACACCATTATGTCGTACATATTCTACCACACCTTCTGACGTAGATCTAAGTGCAGGTACACCTTCTTTTAAATCAGTAACCAAGGGAACACCGCTCTTAACTTGTAATCTCTCTTGTTTCTTATGTAAAGCTATTCTTTCCTGTCTTGTCATTCCCATTATCTCTGACCTTTCAACCTAAAAACTATAGTTATATCATTAATTTCAAAATCAGCCGGAGTTGTTCCATCGCTAAATAACCTTAAACGTACTGAATAACAACTAAATGTAGTAGGTGTAATTGCTGTAGTGACCCAATCTGTTGTAGCAGAAGTTACTGGTAACTCAGAGCCAGCTTCAGTATATGTATCTTGATCGCCATTCGTAGCATAAGATAATTGAATGTTACTAGCACTACCTCTATGTGTAACATAAAATTTATATATTCTCTTTACTTGTCCTGGTTGTCCGAAATCTATATCTTTAGTTTTTATATCTACAGCTGCACTACTATCTGCAGCATCATCCCATTTAACTACAGTACCAGTATCATCAGTATGAGCATATATTAAATCATTGTTCCAATCTGTAACAAAATTGGTCAAATCATTGCTTGTAATAGTAGCATCAGCTCCCTTGACCCAAGATTGAGTCACCATATCATATAGAAATATTTTACCAGTACCAGTAGCACTATTATCATCTACAATAAGAAGTTGTCTTTTCTTAGGTATATATCCAATCATAGGTTCAAGAGCAGTAAACGTAGCCCAATCACTCTCCTTTATTATCTGCCTACCCTGCTTCTCAAGCAGGTTAGTTACTTTCTGTCCATCATATATATAGCATCCTTGTTTATTTACCCATGCTATACCAAAGTCAGTCTTGCATGTAGCGGCCGGATGAGATACTCCCTTATGCATAAATGTATCTTCTAGAAACTCTACTTCTTGAGAAATATTTAGAAGTTCCAATTTATTCTTTTTAAATATCAAAATTCTATCTGCATAAGCTTCAAGCTTTACTATATTATCTCCATCATTAACAGATGCTTCAAGTATTCTATCTAATGTAAAAGTATCAAACTTATTAACACTTGACTTTAATACTGCATCTCCATGAATTTGTGTTACACCTAATTTATCTTTAATTCTTACATTTCCTACATATGCAATTCTATTGGCAATTACTGCAGTTTTAAATCCAGTCCCTACTCCATCAAATCCTACTTGAGCAACATCAGAAGTATATCCTGCATATTCATATGTTTCTATTTCTCTTGGTGCTTCTTCAAATGCTCCTAGGGTATAGGCACAATCATTTATCGTTGTTGCACCAGTATGAGCCCCATCTCCATCATCCCACATAGTATAATCATTCGCATGAGGCAATCTATATCCCTTAGTTATATCTACTTCAGACTGTAAATACCATGTAGAAGTACCTGTTCTTCGCATATATATTTTAAATCCAGAAACTCTTGGATAGTCATATGGAAGACCTTGTGTGGCATTATCTGTAGTTCCAGCCCAAACAAAAACATGTATTTTAATTTTTTGATATCCTTCATTCTCATCTGAATATATATCCCACGGATCAATAGCAGTCTTTACTACATGTAGAGCAGATTCTTGTTTAGAATCATCATATAATGTCGAAACAGCACAATCCCACTGCGGATTATCAGCATCAAACCATAAACTTTTAGAAAGATTAAATATTTGATAAGTATTGCCTGACTCTGCAGTAATTGATGAAGTTATTTTTATAGTACTTGAGGTTGCTGTCTGAACTACAAATAATTTATCATTCTCACCACCTGTTCCATGCCCTTTTATAGCAATAGTATCTCCAGCACTGCAGAACTCATCCATACCAAAAGCTCCACCTCCAGCTGTTGTAAAAAGACCACCACCAGCAGGATCCGTAACAGTCATTGCGATACTAATTGAATGCATTGCAGTAAAAGTCTGATCAACACCGCTAACAACTGCATATGTCCCTTCATCTTCCATATCATTTCCAGTAAATTCAACAGCCATAGGATGTGCGGCTACTGGTACAGCAGTATCCACATATCTAATACTCAATGCTTTTGGAGCAGCTGCACTTGTATACCATTTATTAACTAAAAGACCTTCTTCATATACGGTTCCATCATCATATCCGGAAACTCCATCTCCAAAGAACCATCTATATATATAGCCATACCATTGAGTTTCATTATTAGCACCAAAGTTTCCATCACTTACCCTTAATGCACCATCTGCAGAATAAAAGGTAGACTTCATTCCCGTAGTATCACCTAGATCAATTTTACCTAAACCCCATGCATCAGCAACTCTACTATAAATATCTATATTAGCATTACCCTCAGAATCAGCCATTGCCAAATAGTCATCTCCTGTCTCTGGAGAAGTATCTCCTGAAGCTTCTCCTTCCGTTCTATCATGACTAAACTGAAATAATCCATAACCAGGATTAATTTTAGCTGCATTAGCTGGAGGATCTACAGATGTAGAGGTACCACCCATTAACCTAATCTTACCCAACTCATCTACCATTACATCAGTAGCATCAGACAATTCATTCTCAGCTATATCCCTGGCATCTGAATTACTATTCAAGCCACCATGAAACTGAACTATCTTATAAAGCTGCTTAGGCATTATCTTCCTCTGAATTACTGGGAGAGGTATACACAACAGTCAGCGAACCGCTAGAACATGTGAGCCGAGAGAACCAAGGAGGAGCAATGTAGTCCCTCTCCCAATTGTAATATGATACATAGTATTCGTCCATTAAAGCCCTTCTAAGACCTCTTTTACCTTTTCCCATACCTTATCATCATCTTTAGTTTTTGTGGCCTTTACGGCCCAATTTCCGACCTTTAAGAGCAAAGGGACAATACCATGCTTAGCAACAAACTTACCTACCAACACTTTAAGCACTTTTACCTACCGCTTTGTAAATTGCTTTTTTAATTGAAGTCCAAATAAGATCATCCCATTCTGATGGGCTTAATGCAACCGCCTTATCAATACAAAGTATAGCTATTGTCATATATTCCCAATTTGCTATAATGAAGTCCATTCTTATTCTCCTTTTTTATTCCATAGTTCAAACAAAGTACGTACTTTTTCTTTAAGCACGTCTACATCTACCCTCATCCTGACGAAGATCGCTACCAACACCAAGAATGACATTAGTTGTGGCCAAAACTGTTTTATAAAGTCCATCAACCCTCAATTAATTCACCCCACAATGAGGTCTTTCCGTTTATTATTTGTATGACATGCACCGTAAACAAACCAGCTTTATAGAAGTCAACTATAGCAAATGCATGTGCCCAGTTGTTATTTCTATTTGCAAGCCAATCATTGGCCTTTGGACTCATATCTTTCAAACACCCTATACTCCATGCAGCTTTGGGTCCATCCATATGAGTCGCAGTCATCTGTTGTAAATCATGCCAATGCCCGTACATAACATTGCACCCCATTTTCCGGAGGTGGTTTGCAGTGTGATACATGCCACCATATTGGTGACCGTGATAAAAGTAAAGCTTTCCTATCTTTAAAGCCTTACCAAATGGGTAGTACGTATACCCTCTTTCTTTTAACTTAACTGCATTGGCAAACTTATAACTTGGAAGATATGGATACATTTCAACTGCCATATTAAGCCAGTTATCATGATTACCTTCTGTAATATACTTCTCTTTACAGTTAACCTTATCCAGGGATTCATCTATCTGATCCATCCCTTTATTTGCATCTTCCACATCTTGATCAAAACTTTCAATCAAGTATTCCAGCGGTGGCTTTTTTATACGCTTGAACTTCCAAGCGGAAAAAGCATGAAACTCCCCCACATCACCCAGATCTATGTAAGCATCTGGCCTTACTATCTCTATGGCTCTTTTGAGACAGTTTATTGCCCGCTGGTCGTGCAAGGGAAAGTGTTTGTCTGGTGTTACTATTGCTCTTTTGACGACACCCTTGTCCGCTTTAGGCATATTGTTCTCCCTATTGTTTTAGTTCCTTTCTTATCTTTACTACAAGATACACTATAGTAGCTATACCAACAGATAAACTAACAATCTCTGGTAGCCATGTCCATATTGAAATCCAAAATCCGCCTATTCCTGTACCTGTTGTTTTAAGTGTATCTATCATTAAAAGTTTGCTCCAAAAAATGTTGCGTTATCTGTTGCTGCTGTTATTGCATAAGTTATATCTACCTTCGGGTCTCTTGATGTACCTGTGTAGTTAGTATAAGTTACTTGAAATTTACTATAATCGCCACCAGACGCAGGTGCATGTTCTCCATAGTCATGATAATAACTAACAAGTCCCACAAAAGCAGTACCACTCGAATCAATCGCACTTTGCAAATGTGCAATACCATCACTATTTAAATCAAAATCATGATAGCCTTCCGTGGTGCTTACATCAACAGAACTTGATATATCATCATGCCAAGTTGTTCCACTTGAAAATACATTTCCATGATCTTCTACGCCATCATCAAGAGCAGTAGCCTTTACCAATATAGCCTTACCACTATTACCTGTATCTCCCAAATTATCAAGATAGATGGATATAGTCGCACTATCTATAGTTCCACTTTCAGATAAAAGGTTGAAACCAAAATAACTTCTATAACAAAAATAGGTAGTACCCCCTCTTCCACCTAAAGTTCTTGCATAAACTCCAAGACTGTAAACCGTTCTACCAGAGTGCTGGGCAGTACCATTAATAGTTGCACTCCCTTGAGCATCATCCCAATTTGTTGCGCTTGTTCTTAGAACATAACTATCTCCTAAGCCAGCATAAACAATTGCCATTATATCACCACCTTTGGCATATAATAGCCATCTTTAATCTTTGTGTATTGATTTGATTCTGGGGCGATACTTATAACTTCATGGCTAATAGAGGAAAAGTTATGCTGATTGTCCTCCCTGCCATAGTTATTCCAATAAGTTACTTTAGCCCCACTTTTAGCTTTAGATAAAACAAAGCCTTTAAACTTGTCTAAATTGTCATCTCCAAATGTATCTAAAAATATACCATCATAAGTCCCTAGCTCTAGACTATTCCAATCACCCTCTGCAATAGTAACATTATCCTTATCTTTAGCCCATACTTTAAGTTTCTCAATTATCTGGGGATGTATCTCTACAATTGTATGAGAATTAACACCTTGTGCTTGTATATAATCTGAACATATACCCATACCAAAGCCTATTTCTAAAATATCTCCTTTACTTTCACAAATATATTCTGCACTCTTTTCCATTATCGGAGCTTCCCAAGACATCATTACTTCCATATTATGATAATTATCATCCGCAACTATCTTATCATCTTCAAAGGTTAATATAGTATCTTTAAATGCCATTATGTAGTATCAAAGTCCAAGGAAGCAACTCCGAAGTAGTTAGTTCCATCAAAATAAAAAGTTAATATATCCGTCTTGTCATCAGTTGTAGTAAGTGTCGGCTCATCTGTATTTAGTATGCCACCACCAGCCCAATATATAGTTCCTGATGTTACAGCCCAAGTGATAACCTTGCTACCCCCATTCCCTTGTGCTACCTTTAAAAGTAAATTGCAAGGATTGATTGGATTAGTAGCAAATGTTACTGTACTATTATTCTCCATAAGCAAGTGATATTTATTCCCCAGTGACCAATTTATAGATACAGCATCTGTCCCTGATTGAACTATAAAACTAGCAGTTCTATAAAAATTATGATGATCTCTTGTAATTGAATTAGGCATTATGTATAATAATTATAACAAACATTTTCACCATTAACAGTTGCTACCACATAAACATCGCCTGTATTATCTATATCTATACTATAAACATCTCCAGGTAAAAGTCGTATCCCACCATTCGCCCCATTAGTAGTAACAGCAGCATCACCTACCCATATTTCACCAGTGTTAGCTGGATGTGACATAATATCCATACGCTTACAAGCAGCAGCACCATCAGCACCATCAGTAGTAATTGCTTCTGCACTTGTACCGACAGTTGGATTATCATCACTTGCAAGACCAGTCATACCATGAGTGGTATATAATGCTCCCTGTGCATCTACCTGCAACGGAGCAATTTCATTGTCTGTACCTGCCAAGGCTGCAAGAGTATCATTCCTAACTACACCAATAACTGAACCAGTAGTGCTGGTTTCGCTATAAGTAGAAGTACCAAGAGTTTCATCACTAGCATTGACAAAGGCTGATAGCTGGCCTGCTAGAGTAACTTTCAAAAAGCCACTTTGATTACATGCAAGAGCAGCAGCATCATTGGCATCCACACTCTGCGTACCTGCAAAACCCATCATCATCACACCTTTATGAGTACCAAGTGTAAATCCAGCATCATCTACATGAACAGCATCATCAATAAGTTGTAAAGCAGTTAAAGCATCGCCATCCACTTGTGTTGCAAAAGTGCCTGCATTAGTAACTGCATGGGAATTAACGCTTAATGTTGCAGAAGATACTATATCTACCTGCATTTCACTGCCACTAATAGCACCTTCGATAGTCTCCACTGCCCCTTCTATTTCACTTAGATGGGTTGTTGCTGTAGAACCAAGATCAACTGTACCATCCACAGTTATTGTATTACCACCATCATCAATACTAATAACTCCAGTTGAATCATTAGCAAGAGTAACTCTTAATGCTCCAGATTCAGTACCACCTCCAGTTGGAGCATCACTGCCAGCAAGATTAATATTCACATTTGCATAGTTACTATCATCCCAATCATCAAGAATCTGTATAGCCGTTTTAATTGCATCTGTATCTGAATCTATAGTAATAAGTAAAGCTTCAATAGCTGCTTGATCTGTTTCTATAGCTGTTAATGTAGTCTCTAATGTATCAATAATTGTATCTAATTGACCACCATCTACAACATCCATAATCATATGTCCAGAAGCATTTAAAGCTACTGCACCAGCGTCACCATCATCAAGTGTTCTTGCCGAACTATCATATCTACCACCTATAAGTAAAGGTTCACTCTGAACAGCAGCATTTTCAACTTCACCTCCAGTTATATATAAAGCACCATTTGCATTTACTTGAAATGGAGCATAATCACCATCATCACTAACTAAAGATGCAAGAGTATCATTCCTAACAGCAAGAGACATCGTACCTATATCTGCATTACTATGTGCTGAATCTTCTGTATGAGCAGTTAAAAGAAGAACATTTGTATCAGCATCAATAGCTACTAATTCATCATATGCATTTTTAACTTGATCGCCAATATATCTAAGCTGTCCATGAATAGTGCCATCATGATCAGCAGCTGTTCCCTTTTCTCCAAAATGATAATCATCACTTGCAAGTGTAACACGAAGAGTTCTACCAGAAGTATTTACATTGCCAGTTCCATAATCTGCTGCTGTACCATCAAGCAAGAGTGATACATCACCAATATCTATTGTAGGAGTTGCTGATAGATATGCATTTACATTAAGACGATTATCAGTTACGCTAACTGCATTGCCAGAGTCATCTGATAGTTTTATCTTAGGAAAGGGCATTATATATTATATTAAAGCTTCTTAAAGTCAGCAATTGCTGCTGCCAATCCATCAGATTGTGCTTTTGCTCTTGCCATATCAGTATCATAACGAGCCTTCTCACGTTCTAAATCTAAAAGGCTATATTCTCTCTTACTATCAGCATTTGCAACACCAGTTGATGAGTTCCAAGACTTTTGCACAAGAGATACAAATTCACGCTCTTCCTTTGCCTGTGCTGGTGTTGTAACATTACCATCATCATCTGTTACTTCTGAGACAGCTTCTCTTGTAGTTACCTTTTCTTTGGCAAAAGATACTTTACTTCCAGACTTTAAACTGCTATAATCTTTCCAATTCATTATTTTTCCTTATTTGTTTTTTAGTTTTTCTATTATGATTCTTCTGAACCCATTAATCGAATGACCAATCTAAAATCAGATGAACCAGCACCTGTCATAGTAATTTGCATATCATTCCCTGACATAGAAAGAGTTGTTGTGGTATTTTGGTTACTGTCAATTATTGTAGTAAATGTTTCATCGTAAGAAAACCTTGCAAGGAAATAAGAAGACCTATTTACATCATCAGTAGCTACTGCTGTAATTTCAACAATACCTGCCCATTCTTGGTTGCCAGGTGTTGTAAAGAAAGTGGTTGCCACATCTTCGTCTATAGTCATTCTTTTAATAAGCATTCCACCAGCACCAGTGCTAACATCTCCAATTTCAACAAGACAACCAGACCCTGCGGTACTACCCGTACCATGACCAACAGCAAGTGTTCCACAATGAACTTCGGCAGCACCATCCGATGCCATATACACATCAGTAACAGAAGCATTCCCAAGTGTTACTGTATTTGATCCACCAGCACCAGTTGTATTATATCCGATAACTGTTTCATTGTCCGTACCAGTAGTATTTGGGTCTGTTTGCGAACCAATAAACGTACAAGTAGTATTACCATCAGCCGCATCACCAGCATTATAGCCGACAGCAGTCATGTGTTCCTCACCACTATCCATTTGATGAAGTGCCGCATATCCCAAGGCTGTGTTATAATTTCCCGTAGTTAATTCGTCCAGAGCAGTATACCCAATAGCCACATTCCCAGCACCAGATGTAAGAGCAGTAAGTGCATCATGCCCTATTGCTATTGTACCTGTTTGAGCTTGAGTAGTAGTACCATTTAAAGCATTTTTACCTATAGCAATGCAGCCAATTAAAGCACCAGTTCCACCAGTCAGTGCATCCACACCAATTCCAATATTATCTACAGACGAATCATTATCAACTGATGACATACAATCAGTTCCAATAGCTACATTATAAGCCTCACTACCATCAGCAGCATTAAGTGCCCTAGCACCAACTACAGTATTTGATATTCCTGTAGTTAATTCATCACCTGCTTCACAGCCAATAAGCGTGTTAAGATAAGCGGATGAGATTGCAAGCCCCGCATTATATCCCACTGCAGTATTCTGACTATTGTCATTGTTCTGAGCAGTTAATGCTTGATACCCAATGGCAGTATTTTTAGACCCTTCATCTTCTGTCGTTAAAGCCAAATACCCAATAGCAGTATTACCTGCACCAGATGTAAGAGCGGTGAGTGCCTTATGCCCTATGGCGATTGTACCTGTTTGAGGTTCAGTACTAGTATCCTTTAAAGATTCATACCCTATTGCTATATTGCCAAGTAATGATTGAGCTGATGCATCTGCATAATCACCACCCCTTAAAGATTCATACCCTATTGCTATATTGCCATCGGCTAAACCATTATCTCCTTCATCTACCGCACCCATAGCATCTGTACCTATGGCAATATTATGAGATTCTCCTACGCCAGCAGCATCAAATGCCTGATAACCAATTGCAACATTAGACCCACCAGATACCAAAGTCGTACCAGCCCTTGTTCCTAAACAAATATTTTTGGTTCCAGTTTGATTAGACGTTAATGCATTAGTGCCTATACCTATATTGTTATCTGCAGCAGCTCCAGATGTACTATTAAGAGCATTTTCACCTATAGCTATATTATCTTCAGCATCACCATGAAAAGTTAAGCTTTCACCAATACCATAATTGTCCTGATCTTTATCTATGTGAAGTACTGATGACCCTCGCCCTGCTGAGCTTATCATTTTATTTATCATATTACACCTCCACTATTCTTACAGTACAGGCTGCAACCCCAAGATGATTAAAATATATTGTAGGGCCTAATCCTCTCGGTACTGTTATGAAAGTTAATGTTTCACTTGGGATTAAAAGATCATTAGCTGCAACACAATCTTGAGCTGCTCCAGATGAAAATCTAAAATATATATCTCCTGCTGCATAAATACCTAATTGCCCAGCTCCTGAAACATCGACAGATTTTGTATCTGTATCTGCCGTTCCATCATGAGCTGAAGATATTGCATTTACTGTCCAGACACCTCCTGCACCACCTGCATTCATTGCCTCTTGTACTGTTAATTTATGTAAGTCTGCCATATTTTCTCCCTGCCCTAAGGACTGACTGTCCGTGAATGGGCTTGTTTATTAGTTATTGTTATGTACTTTCCGTTACCGCACTATTACCTGGATTATAGAAAGCTTCTTTCTCGTTAAGAACTAAAGCACCAGTTTGACCTTCTATTATTTTTTGCTTTGGATCATACTCTGGTTCTGAAGCTATCTCTTTAACCTCTCCTGCAAGCATCTTACTATATAGCTGATCTAGATGCTTAATAAGGGAATGTGTAAATTTCATTCCGGTAAATTCTTTGGGATCTGCTGATGGCTTAGCTCCAAGTCCAGCTTCATCAGTAGTAGGAGTCCTCTGAGCTGGAGTTAATGCCGGCTGAGTTGGAGCTTCTGCTCTTGATGATGTCCCTAAATCTATATTATAATATAATTGATCAAATAAAGAAGGTCTCATTTATCTCATTTCCTTAAAGCCCTGTACAATGTAAGGACCACGTTTAAGGGCTGAAACACCCTTTTCTAGTTGTCTTTTAAATTCCCTGAGGAAGAACTCTCTTTTCTCCATATCTCCCGCATCTTCAGCCATTTTAGCCTTTAAATAGTATACTACAGCATTAGCTTGATATCTACTAATATCCAGTTCAAATGTTTCAGCTGATTCTCCACTCATTACTTCCACACCTTCATAAACAGATATCTGTTCATAGAAGAGATTATATATAGTTATTGTATCACCATCTTCGTCCTGAATATCTTCAGTCGTAGATGTATAATCTCCATCTGCATCAATAGTAATCTTATTTCCAAAAGTTATCTGTCCCGAAGTTGAATCATAAGTAACTGAAAATATGCCATTATTTTTAGCATCCACAGCAACATCTACAAAAATATAAGGAGTTTCTCTTCCATCATAGGTAGATATTAAGTCCTTAAAAGTCTCGATATCCAGATCAGCTGCTGCATTATCACCATTAAAGGTACCGCCAATATTTGCAAAAGTTCCAGCAACTGATATTGTAGAAGGTTTTAGATTACACTTAGTTTTTAAAGTTAATATTCCAGTAGCCCCTCCAGTGGACTTAACTTGATGCAATCCAGACCATCTTCCAGATCCAGATATATATATCCAATCATCTGCTGCAAAAACAGGCCCGCTAGATAAATCCCTTACTGCAGCAGCTCCATATGTAAATAAAAGTAATTCTGTACCGTTGGAACCCCAACCTATAAACTGATGAAAATCAGTACCTTCTGTACCAGTAGATTGTAAGTTAAATGTAGGACTATAGGCATACTGTATTTCTAGTCCACCTGTAATTGTTTGAATAGGACTTCTATACTCTCCATCATCAACACCAGAAGCATTCTCAGTCCAAGTACCACCAGCATCTTCACAAGCTGATTGAGTATTATAGCCAGAAAGACTACAGACACCAGCACCCTGACCCTCTTCTATGATGGCTATATTGTTGCCTTTTATATAATATGCGTATTTTCTTTTAGTTGCCATCTTCATCCACTATTGCAGGTTCATATATAGATCTTGAAATAGATCTATACTTACTATTTTCATTATTATGGCTTTTACAGCGAATATCAAGTATCTTTAAACAATCATTTGGAACAGAATAAAAACGTTGATTTGCATTAATATCCATACGCTGAGTAGTAATATGTGTCTCAGATAAGATATTCATCTCATCTAAAGCATCCTTTATATAGGCGACAGCACGACCCGTTTGAGTCGTGCCTGCCCTTTCCATAATCTCTTTAACCTTCAACTACTTCTCCATTTTCCTTATTCTCTTCAACTATCATCTCTTCCACTTCCTCCTTTGGAATCATTTGGAGAGTTACTTCTAAGGCTCCCTGAGCTTTAGTTGCCATCGTCTGATGGTGAGTAGCTAATCTCTGATGTTCATTAAGTTGTGTTTGTAGAGTTTTAACTATTTCTTTCAGCTCCTCTACTGTTTTTCCTTTCGGATTTGCTAGCGTTTGTTCTTTTGTCTTATTTTTAGACATTACTTGATTCTCCTTGGTTGATTACCGTTATCTATTAAAGCTATATCATGCTCATTTAACTTATCCATCGCCCTCTCCTCACCTATAAATTCTACCATTGTATCATATATAAGTTCTTTCATCTTTTGCATCTCCGTATACTGTTGCCAAATTGCACCATTATGAAGTCTTTGCATTCCAGTAACATTTATAAAATGATTTGGAGTACCATCTTCTTCTCTTCCAACAAGTTTTAGCTCTGCAAGTTTTTCATGGTTATACTCAACAAATTTATCAAACTGATTCTCTATAAATCCTTTACCACTTCTAGAAAGATCAAAAGCTCTTACAAGATGAGCATCATTGTATCCATCATAAGTTGAATCAGCACCTCCATCACAATGTAACTCCCCAGGTTCCTTAAATATAAAGCGTGTAGTACTGCCAGTTCTAATTGTCATCAGATTTGCATCAGTAGCAGCAGTCCCAGTAGTATTACTTGATTTAATATCAGCTTGGAGAAATATTATACCACCTGATCCTGTGGCTGTGGTATCCACGGCAGCCTCGCCAAGAGCACCTTTTATAAGTACAGCTCCCTCGCCATCACCATCAGCATCCCTATATCCTTCAATTTTTAAACCACCAGCCGTAGCATGGGCAAGCCCAAGAGCCCCATAAATAGTCGTAGCAAAATCAGCTGTCATACCATGTCCTACAGCAGAACTACCAAAACATAGAGGTTTTGTGGGTGCAGCAGCCCCAATACCGACATTGCCATCTTCTAATATTGTCATCCTTTCAGTTAAAGCTGCGTCACCATCTCCTTTTGTTAAAAATCTTAAATCACCATAAGTGTCAGCTGAACTAGAGTTTTTATTCATCTTTGAAACTATTCTTGCAACCTCATCATCCCTTTGGGCAAAAGTTATAGCTGCATATCTTTTTGTATCATCAGCTGGATCAGTTGAATTTGTTAGTCTTAGTTGCCCTGAAGCAAAAGCCAGTGCCGTATAGTCGGCAGTTGTACCATCTGAAGATATATCAAGTAACCCAGCTGGCGCAGCAGTCCCAATACCGACTCTTTCATTTGTAGAATCTACATTTAATATTGGAGTTCCAGCATCAGCATCCAACACCTGAAAGAAATCTACAGAATCTGTGGTTGGTTTCAATTTTATCTGACCAGTTGATGATGGTGTAATTGTTATATCATGGTTAGTGTCAACTGCAAAAGTACAAAAGTCAGTTGCATCATAAGATAACTTTAATTGAGTACCTGTATTAAATACCTCAAGTGCTGCATCTGGATCAGTAACTCCAATACCAACATTGCCACCATCTAAAATAGCTACTCTCGCATCATATCCTGAACCACCAATAACTGATGATTGTCCAATTTGGAAAGCGGCACCATCTTTCCAATACAGTCCACATAAATCTGCATCCTCTACAAACGCCACAAGAAATATATCATTACTTTCAATTGCCAATCTATTTGTAGTTGTGCTAGATGTCTTTGTATGTAGCAAAGTATCGGCATTTGGTGCGGCAGTTCCAATACCGACTTTAGTTGTACTTATTGAAAGTGCAGATGCTGTATCCGCAGCATCATGTATATATTTTGCACTACTATCTGCACCTATAGTTGCAGATGATAATCTTAATAATGTAAGATATGTATCTGCTATTGTTTGCCCTGTTAAAGTTGCCATTTCAGTATCTCCCTATTAAGGCGTTAATTGTGCTATTATCCATTCTATTGTAGTTCCATCCGAATGAGATGCTTTAACATAGACTTCACTACATGTAAACCCTGGGTTTCCTCTCAAACATAGACTTCCACCTGGAGGAATTATCATATAATAATTGGCTGGACTTTCCGCAGTTAAGGATACAAGTGCATTCTTAGCTGTGCCAGTATTCTTTATATATAAAAATCCGCAATTAGTAGAATCTGCTGTTAATTGTACACCCCCTGTTCCTAATGTTAAAGTTCCATTCCATGGTTCGTGAGAATCTTCCCATCTATTTCCTGTATCATTATCAGTATCATCCAAGTCTTCCCACTTTACTTGAGTATGAAACATTGAAGTCCATGCATCATTCCACTGTGTAGTATCTATTTCTGCAGAACCTTTTCCTCCAAGAGTTTTACTTAAAGTATCATTAGAAGTTGCACCTAAAAATGATGTTTTAGATATAGAATCTTCTTCCATTGTATCTATTCTGGTTGGAACTACATATGTACCGAATATTACTCTTCTATCAGTTGCCATTATTTACTCACAAAATATTCAACTGTTGAAGTTCCGCTTCCTGTCTTAACCTTAACAACAGAACTAGTATCAATCTCTGAAGCAAAAGCTTCCCCTTCTGATAGCAATATATGATAATCACTATTATTAAGAGTTACCTGAACATCTGTTGAACCAGTATTTTTTATAAAAAGAAATTCGTGACTACTAGTAAGTGCGGATGAGGCAGAATCAGTAACAGCAAGAGTTTCATCATAAGTACCAGTAGTAGTTAGACTAGCAACTGTACTACAATCACCTGTCAACTTCCTACCACAATCACTATCTAAATAATACCTACCACCAGAGATTACTTGTGCCTGTGGTGTGCAATGATTTTTATATCTTACTTTATAGGTAATTGCCATTATGCCCTCACTTGTTGTTGTGGCTGCTGTTTAGGTGCTGCTATCATAAATGCTGTATCATATTCAGCTTTTAGTTTTGCATATTGATCCTGCAGCCATTGATAACCCATACCATCAGCTTGTAAATTTTGCGTATATTCTTGTATTTGAGTCCCAACCTCTGCTTGATATGCTTGTATTTCAGCTCCATATTTACCAAGAGTATTAGCATATTCCTGTATATCTTTCTCTAGAGTCTTTGCATTACTTTCAATATCTGCCTTCAAAGCATTGGCTGTATTCTGAATGGAAGCCTGAAGATTTAAGTCAGCTTCTTTCTGAGCATCTGTCATATCTACATCAGCTTGTTTTAATACTTCTTGTATTTCTATCTGAGCTTGTTGTTGCACCCTACCAGCTGCAACTTGTAAATTTTGAGCTTCTTCTTTTAAAGCTGCCTGATAGACTGCATTAGCTTCATTAAAATTATTCAACTCATTTTGAATTTCAATTTGAAATAACTGAAGATTATCTGATTCAGTCTTTTGCCATGCTTGAAAAACAGTACCTAATTCTGTAGTATAACGTTGAAGTTTTTGAGTATACTCCTGTACCTGTGATCCAACTTCTGCTTGGTATACCGCTAAATCAGCCTGATATTTTTGAATAATTAAAGTATCTTCTTGAACTTCTCTTTGTATAGTAGCCTGAAACTCTACATTTTCTTTATTAAATTCATTTAATTCATTCTGAATATCTGCCTGATACTCAGCTAATGATGCTTGAAACTGCTGTATTTTTGCCTGAGCAAGTTCAACATCCTCATCTGTATCTATAAAAGTAGTAATAGCACTCTGAACATCATTTGATAGTGATGGCTTTGTATATGCAGGAGCTGTACCTACTCCAGTAAGTTCAGGTACATCTGGAGTATCAGGCGGCACTGCGGTAACACTTAATTCTCCTGGGTCACTATCTGGAAAATCACTGATGACCCAATAATCATTAAAAGAACCTCTTGCAACTGGTATGCTTTGATCTGCATAACTAGGAACTGTATTAGAATGAACTGAAGGAGCAGCTATAGCTACTGTAGCAACAGAAGTACTAGTACCTACGGTTACAGAAGCCACACTTCCAGCAGATACTGTATCCTCAGTAATTGTGGTAACTGTAAAAGATGGAGCACTGGGAGCATCAGGTGGAACTGCAGTAACTGAAAGATCAGTAATTGTTGTAGCTCCCATATTAGCTTGTAATAATTTCATCCCTGCATATATGACTACTAAATAAACTTTATCTATTGGAAAATATAATATATCATCATGACTATGGATTAATGCACTACCAGAACTATTCACTGGATCTTTATTAACATAATAAGCTTTAAAAGCATTAGGATCAGATCCTGGAGTAGGGAATACACTAATCTTTCCAGTATCTCCTATCATATAAGCAGGATTTATTTTAGATGCATAATTTAAACTATCAACATCTGTCACATCATATTGAAGTGCAGGTGATATTTTCCTACAATTTCTCCATTGATTATTAGTTCCATCTTCTCTTATTACGCTAATAATTCTTGCGCCATTTAAATTTAAAGACGCATTAGATGTTGTTTCGCTACTTTCCCTGCCAAACAATTCTATATCTTGAGGCCTAATAGAAAGCCATCTATTAGTAACATCTAATACACCGTCTTTTAAAAATTGGGAAAGCTCATCGTTATCTGAAACGGTGAGCGAAGTTAAATCTTGTACTTGGTCTATAAAGGCCATTTATATTCCTTATCTAAGGTACCCACCCCCTCTAGAAGAGACCCCATATCTCAATAGAGGGGGCAGGTATTATTTTAGTTAGTTATTCTTAACTAAATGGAGTAGCTGCTGAACCACTTCCATTAGCTACTGATTTTACAAACCAATAACCATCTTTATTTGCCTGAATAAATACTTCACTACCAATCAAACCACCTGTAGTTGTACCATCCCAAGTAAATATAAGGTCATCAGAGCCATCAGCTGCAAAGTAAGCAGCATTAGCTACAGCATCAGTTGCCTTTGTCCATATAGTATTGCCTACTAGCAGGTCTCCAGAAGCAGCAGTAATAACAGTAGATGCACCACCATTAGTTACTCCTGATATTATCTGAAGCCATAAACCAGCATCAGTAGCATCAATAGACGGAAGCCAAAGATCAAGACCATTGGTATGTCCCTGAACTATTGTTCTGTTCATATGAGATTTACCCATAGGAGCTGCTGCTGTGCCATACTGAGCATTATCACCAGCAACTACAACAGTACTAAACGATTGACCGCTACTTGCATTTAAAGCAAAGTCTACAGCATTGTCAGACTTATTTTGTCCATATAATGGATTTGCCATGATTTATCTCCTTATGTCCAGATAGCGTGGGTTTCAGGACAAGACCATTCCATCCCCGCTTCTGTTAGTATTTGATCCACTCTACGGTCGACTCCTGAGTTCTCTAAAGTCTGAACTCCTACGTAGATTCCGGTATCTCTGTTAATGCCATTTCCAACCAATGGACGATAAGCACAATATTTCATATTAATACCTAACATCTTAACTGTAGTTCCATCAAGATGCACATTACGTGCAATATTCATGTCACCATATACAGTTGAGATTGTTGTAATATCAACACCAAATACTTTCTTTCTGCCACTTACTGCAAAACTAGCATAGCCATTTCCAGCATCGTTTCCTACTCCTGGAGAACCAGTAGTATTACCTTTGCCAGGAACTACCATACCAATATTATTTGCAAAGTATCCAGATAGTTTATGCAACCAATTGTAAACTGCTGTCTGACAGAAGAATACAGTTGATGTAGCATTATTATATCTTGGATCTAACAAAGCTGACATATCATCAAGAAATGCATCTTGAGATTTGCTTGCCAATGTTAAACTGAAAGTATTTCCATAAGTAGAAATAAAGTTTACTGCACCTTCAGTGGTATTATAAGTAGAACTTTGATTACCAAATAGAAGTGCATTTTCAATATCCCATTTATGTTCAATGAGCTTCTCTTTCCAGATACGTGCCCATTCGTTACCTTCATACTTCAATACAGTTGCACGATCAGTATTATTCATAACTGCAGATGTTTTGAATATCTGAGTTTGACCGGTTGAAGTACTATAAGGCTGATCTTGCCAAGTTTCTGGATAACCAGAACCAGCAGCAAAAGCAGTACCAACTACATAGCATTTAAAAGGCTCAAGATCTTCTTGAGACTGAGATTTAGATGCTAATGTAGAGGCATGCCCCAATCCAGCTTCACCATTACCAATAGTTGAACTAGTTGTAGTAGCCTGCATAAAGTTACAAGTTGCAGGTGCTTTTACACATGTCGCATTAACAATAGCCTTATTAACAGTTGCACTATTAGCTGTTGCAGCTGATCCATATGTATCAAGATCTACAGAATTAACTTTCCATAAAGTATAGTTAGTTAATTCAGATCCCAAGTTATTTAGAGTACTTGTTGCACCTACTGGTATTTTTACAATTTGTCCTGGAATAAAGAACAAAGGTTGGGTACCTAGAACTCCTTCAGCAAGACTTATTGTTTGACCATAAATATTCTGGTTGTTACCATTATTATTATAGTCTGTGAAAAAACTAAAAGAATATACATCTCCAGCCGATGGGTCTGGGGCAGCTGATGTTACATCAGTTGCCGGTGACGATATAGCAGAACTGCTATAATCGGATAGATATGCATATCTTTTGGTGTAAGAAGACCGCTTTTCAGTAAATTTGAAAGTCGGGTCATCTGTTGGTTTCTTAGAAACCATGCTTACAAATCGAAAGAATGGATCTTGTGCTAATGCTAATTCAGATACCTTATCTCCGAAGTTATATTTTCTCCGAAGGGCACCTGTAGCAGCAGCCGATCCTCTTTGAACCGTAGGCTCGGAAGTATAATTACTCCCGGTTACGTTAAGAATATCCGCCATTTGTCTATCTCCTTAATTAGGATTAAGTTCGGATAGACTACATAAATTTTATATAAGCCTAACCAAACAGGTTATCAACACCATCATCAAGACCCTTTATCGCATCAAACACTTCGTCTGACTCTGATCTTCCTGGATCTTGATTGTTTGCTCCCGATGCGGATGTAGGCATATTTCGGACATTTTTCATTTGGTTTAACATATCCTTCTTTGCAGAGTTTGCAACATTCTCATTGTTCTGGCCACGGTTTAACAAATAATTAACATCGTCTAATGTCATTACATGCTCCTGAGCCTTAGCTTTGAATGTTTCAAAATCTTTATCTGACATGCTATTTCTTTTTCTAAATTCCTGCTCTTCAGTCACTCTGGCATTGGCTTGCTGGACTTGTTGAGCCCTTTGCTTTTCAGCTTGGATCATCTGTCCAACTCTGCCTTGTACCATCCTGTCTACATGAGCATTCATTAGTTTAGCACTATCAGAATCAGGTTCTGTCATCGCTTCCTGTTGGTCGAACATAAAATCTTCTCCAAGACCAAGATGATCTTGAATTGATTTTTCTGGTTCACCACCATTCACCAAATAGTTCCTAACATGATCTACTAATCCACTATCGTTCTTCATCGCTTGTAGAACTGGCACAAAAGGTTCAACATCTTTGTACTGTTCTGATAAGCGGACAGCTTCTCTACTACTATCTTCGTATCTTTTTTTCCAGTCTGTGCTGTCATTTGAAGACTGTACCACGTTATCGGAGCCATCATCGTGTTGTACGTGGGTTACCTGTTCGGAGCCACTTGTTTGATTTTGGGTTACCTCAGTGTTATCTATGATCCCACCATTAACTTCATTTTCGAGTTGGTCGAAAAAATCAGAGGAGCCTGTATCGGTCTGTGCTTCTGCAGCTTCAAATGAATCTGCTTGCATACCTATCTCAGGGTTACCTTGTTCTTCTGCCATATTATCTCCTTTTT
>Ga0209128_1000539_pt1 | contig 28467 bp, 30 predicted proteins | sample ETNvirnome_6_100_FD_184072 | JGI IMG/M metagenome (GOLD analysis project Ga0209128, IMG submission 184072) | Marine viral communities from the Pacific Ocean - ETNP_6_100 (SPAdes) (version 2) | ecosystem: Environmental > Aquatic > Marine > Oceanic | place: Pacific Ocean | collected 2013-06-19 | reverse complement strand
CAAAAACAAGATGGCACAGGGAGCAGAACTGTTACCTTTCCAGCAAGCGTAGAATGGGCTGGAGGAACTGCTCCAACCATTACAAGTACAGCGAGTAGCGTGGATATTTTTACTTTTATAACTACCGATGCTGGCACTACATGGTATGGCTTTACGGCTGGTCAAGACTTTAGTTAATAGGAGATTATAAAATATGATAAAGTCTTTGAAAAACTTGATGGTTGATTGCTATACCAAAAGGGCTAGACACCTTATGACAGGTCGCATGATGATGGGTGCTGCTGGTGGTGGTGTTTCATATATGGAAGCCACAGGCGGTACAATTACCACTTATGGTAATTACAAAATACATACATTTACATCAAGTGGTGATTTTGTGGTAACTGGTACAGGCAATATAGACGCAATGTTATGTGGTGGTGGAGGTTCTGGTGGTTCTCATGGAGAATGTGGTGGTGGTGCTGGTGCTGGTATGGTTGAGATTGCATCAAGGGGAGTATCAAGTGAGACACTTGCTATTGTAATTGGTGCTGGTGGAGCAGGTGTTGATAATAATTGGAATGCTGGCAATATCGGAAATAATACAACATTTGATGGAGAAACTGCAACCGCTGGAGGTGCTGCTAGTGGTTCTGGTAGTGGTGGTGCTGGTGCAAATGGCGGTGGTGCTAGAGATGGACAGTCGGGAGGAACAGGAACTGTACCTGCTGTTGTGGGTGGAGATGCTACTGGTCGTGGTGGCTACGATGGAGGCGATGGTGCAGCAGCGAGTGGTGGCGGTGGCGGTGGATGTGGTGAGGATGGAGAGGATGCTGGAACACAAGGAACATACATCGCTGGTGATGGTGGTAATGGGTATCAGAATAACTTAGACTATAATAATTATTATTATGGCGGTGGTGGCGGTGCTGCTTGTCATGGTAGTTATCCTCCATGTGGTGATGGGGGGCTTGGCGGTGGCGGTGGCGGTGCGACAGACACCAGCCCAGGTACTGGTGGTGGAAGCGCACAGAATACTGGAGGCAATGGCGTAAATGGTCAGGGTGGAAGTGGTGGAGCTAACACAGGAGGTGGCGGTGGTGCTGGGAAATCAGAAAAGGCAGCTTCTGGTGCAGGTGGCTCTGGTGTAGTAATTGTAAAATATAAATATCAAGAAGCAGAATATATGGTAGCAAGTGGAGGTACAATTACCACTTATGGTAATTATAAAATACATAGATTTAATTCCTCTAACACCTTTACAGTAGAAGCCATTGGAACTGATAGCACTTATGGTGATGAAGTTGAGTATCTCGTTATCGCAGGTGGTGGTGGTGGAGGATCAGAGAGTGCTAGAAGTGGTGGTGGTGGTGGTGCTGGAGGTTATAGAACATTAACTACATTCTCAATTACAACAGGTGAAAAAGTAGTTACTGTAGGAGCAGGAGGGACAGGGGCTCTTACGGGGGCGGATGGTTCTAATTCAAGATTTGATACTATTTATGCTTCTGGTGGTGGAGGAGGATCAGGAGGTGCAGGTAGAACAGGTGGTTCAGGTGGCGGTGGTAGACATGGAGGAGTAGTAGGAGGGGCAGGAAATTCTGGATCTTATTCTCCTGTAGAGGGATATGATGGAGGTTCTGGTACAGGTGAATCTCCTTATAATGGATCAGGCGGTGGAGGTGCAGGGGCAATAGGAGGTAGCAGTACAACAAGTTATAATGGAGCAGGAGGAATAGGAAGAGCCAGCTCTATCACTGGTACCGCTGCCACTCGTGGAGGTGGAGGAGGCGGTGGAGGAGGAAGCACTGCTGGAGCAGGTGGAACAGGAGGTGGAGGAGCAGGTGGATCAGGGGTAGTAGGAGCTGCAGGGCTTACTAATGAAGGCGGAGGAGGTGGTGGTTCTAATAGCACGTCAGGAGGTAATGGTGGCTCTGGTGTAGTAATTGTAAGATATAAATATCAAGAAGCAGAATATATGGTAGCAAGTGGTGGTACAATAACCACTGACGGAGACTATAAAATACATACATTTAATTCATCTAGCACCTTTACGGTAGAAGCCCTCGGAACTGATGGCACTTATGGTGATGTAATTGAATATCTTTCCATCGCAGGTGGTGGTGGTGGAGGTTGTCATAACGGTGGTGGTGGCGGTGGTGGTGAAATAGACGACAATGAAGCATATGATTTTACTATAACCGCAACTGATTATTCAATTACGGTTGGAGGTGGCGGTGCGGGAGGTTTAAATTCATCAGGGAGTGCTGGTAGTAATTCAGTATTCCATACAATAACCTCTCTGGGAGGCGGTGCAGGTGAGGCGATTACAGGAGGTTCATACGGTGGAGATGGTGGTGATTTAGGTGGCGGTGCATATTCTGGTGGCGGTGGTCACGGTGGCGGTGCAGGAGGCGGTGGCGGTGCAGGAGGCTCATCTAATGGGGCAACTACATCATCAAATGCAGGTGCAAATGGTGGAGCAGGTAAGACAAATGATATAAACACCACTAATCACTCATGGTGCGGAGGTGGAGGTGGTTCAGCTTACCAAGACACGGCAGGTGATGGTGGAGTTGGCGGTGGTGGTGGTGCTGGTGCAGGAAATTCTGGAACTGCTGGTACAGGAGGTACAGGCTTAAACGCAGGTGCTGATGGAACTGTTTCTGGTTCTGACCAAGGAGGAGCAGGTGGAGCAAATACTGGCGGTGGAGGCGGTGCAACTAACCGAAACTCTAACTCAGGTGGTGCAGGCGGATCTGGTTGTGTAATTGTAAAATACAAATATCAATAATAATAAATAACAAGGAGGAAGCAATGGCTCATTTTGCAGAACTAGATGAAAACAATATAGTGACAAGGGTAATTGTTGCAGAACAGGACTTTATAAATTCTGGTGCTGTTGGTGATTCCTCTAACTGGTTGCAGACAAGTTATAATACAAGAGGTGGGATACACTATGCTCCTAATAGTAATGAGCCTGATGATGGTATTGCTTTAAGAAAGAATTATGCAGGGGTTGGTTTTACCTACGATAGTGATAGGGATGCTTTTTATACATCACAACCCTATCCATCATGGACATTGAATGAAGATAGTTGCCAGTGGGAATCTCCATTGCCGTATCCAGACGATGATAATGACTATGTGTGGAATGAAGAAAATCAAGGTTGGGATTTAATTTAACATTTAATAAATAACATAAAGGATGCAAATGGAAGAGGACATAAGGGATATAGTTATTCGTACAGATGTTACAGTTAAAAATTTAAAAGATGATTTTGAAAAACATGAAAAAGACGGTAATAGAAAGTATGATGCACTACTAAGTAGTGCAAATACTTGTGTAGAGTCTGCACATATTAAAGAACAAAACGGTAAGATTGATAAGATATTATCTATAGTACATAAACTACAACAGAAAAGAGTATTAGAACTTTCTGATTTAGTTAAAGGTATAGTTATTATCGCTACCATTGTAGGTATAACATTCGGAGTTATGTCATACTTCAATAAGGCAAGTGGAGAAGAAAAGAAACATAATCCTGATTGCCCTATCGTTGAGGGGATGCCAATTGACGTAGTGGTAAAAGCTTTTAACGAAGCCGATGCTAGTAAAGCATTTGGCTTTACCTTTTCATGTGCGGCACCTGATATAGAAATACCAACACTACAATTTTACACAAATAAACCAAAGAATTTCCTGGTGACAAAAGAAAATACTTTAAAGTATTTAACTGAAGCAATTTCAGCAGATTGGCAGATAGCTACAGGGAGTTGTTTAATCAATGTTTATGATAGCGAAGGCAGGCTTTGCTACTATACTGACAAAGATGGCAATTTTATAGCAGTTGACGATATGATGATATGATAAGTATAAATATACTAACATACAACCGTGATGTATTACCTTGTTTAAATGCTATAAAAGACAATACTGTTAGTAAGCATGAAATAATTTTAGTAGATAACGCTAATAACTATAAAATAAGTTATGATGGTTATGTAGATAAGTATATAGGGTTAAAAGATAATGAATGGACATATTCCAGAAATTACGGTAAATTACTGGCTAAATATAAATATATAGCATGTATAGATGATGATGTAATAGTATATCCTGGTTGGGATGAAGTACTATTAAATACAATACAAGAAGATAGTAATGTAGTAGGTGCAGGACCTTGTGGACACTACGTACATGAAGATTTAAGTAATTACAATAAACATGGTGGTATACAAGGTGATTATGTTGATGTCCTTACAGGATATTGTTGGATGCACAGAAATATACCTGAAGGCTTACTACCAGACATTAAATGGCGTTCTTGGCATGATGAAACATGGGTACAGTTGCAAATGAGAGAAAAGGGTTATAAGTTTAAAGCAACACATAATGTTTGCGACCATTTTTCTCAAAGAGGTGAAATATCTGAGGAGTCTTGGAAAGATCATGATGAGAAAATTAAATTAATACAAGAACGTTTTAGTATAAATGATTTGTATTTGGAGAAATATACCTAATTTTTGATTAGTTATATGTGTTAAAGAGCGTAATAAAGTAAAATAAAGTAACATACAACAATCATAAATTAGGTTAAAATTAGTTATGATAAAAGAGAGTAGAACATTATTAATGAGAACAATGAGATCTGATTCTACATTGTTTAATTTAGTAAAAGGTAAAATATACCCACAGGATTTAGCAACATTAAAAAATCCAACATATCCGTGTATTACTTTTACCTTTCAAGGTGGAGAATCTGATAGTAATATACCAGGTTTAGCAGGAGCTAGTGTATCAGTTAAATGTTATTCTACTAAAAGTTTTAATGAGAGTTGGAATATTTATGAGAAAATAAGAAGCTTAGTATTACTTTCTGTAGTTGAAGATTCAAATATTAGGATTCGTATAACAGAAGGTGGATCACCTTTTGAAACATTTAATGAAGGTAATAGGTTATATATAGTTATAGTAGACCTAGATCTTCAAATAATAGGTGTATAAATGAAAGATAAAGAAGAAGAAGAAAAAATATTATGTGTTGCTTGGAAGTGTATAGACTGTAAGAAGGTTTTAGGTTATACAGATTCAAGAAGTGAGATTTTAAGAATAAAATACAAAGATTTATTTGTATATATTCGTAAAGGTGAAGTTACCGTTTTATGTAGAAATTGCGGTAAACAAAATATGGTTAATTATTGTGATGATTAATTAATATTTTATTTTTTTAATAAGGAGAGATAATTATGGCTGGGTATAATGTCCCATCGTATACAACAAGTAATATCTCAATAGGTCCAGGTGTTCTGTACTTAGCTGCTGCTGGTACTACTCCTACAACAGATGTTGGTGCTGTTAGAGGCGGTGAACTAAGTGTTACAAGAGAAAAATTAGATGTTGACCAGGGTTTCCCTGCTCAACCTATTATTTCTTATTGTACATCAGAAGATGTACAGTTAACAGTTACAGCTATAGAATGGAATTTTGAGCAATTAGCTAAATCACTAGGCGCAGGTGTAGCATCAGCTACACAGCTTGATTTTGGTGGTGATGTGAATTTTAGTGAAGTCGCTGTAAAATACGTTCATAGAATGGCTGCTGGTTCTACTATTGAGATAGATATTTGGAAGGCAAATGGTAGTGGCGAGTTATCAACAAGTTTCGGAGATGATGTTCAGGAATTCCCATATAGTTTTACTGGGTTAAACTCTACAACTGATTGGGCAACTAACCTATTGTCTGGTGATAGTACGATATTTCAGATGCGAAGACAAAATTAATTAATTAAATATTTAGATGTCTAGGAGGCACAAAATATGTCTAACGAGAAGAAGGAAGATTTAGAAGTAAAAGCTTTTGCAGCAATAGGAGAAGAATATACTTTAACCAATGGTAATAAGATTAATATAAAACCATTACCTTGGGGTAAAGAAATATTTGTATGTCAGCTGGTATCAAAATTTTTCACTGAAAATGGCATGATTGAGGTGTTTAATAATCTTGGTAATGTAGAAGAAGGTGAATCAGGTTTTGATGCTATGTTAGGTTTAGTTACACCGTTAATTCAACAAGCACCACAAACTATTACACAAATAGTAGCTATTATTACAAGCAAGTCAGAAAAGGAAATAGAAGAAACACTAACATCGGATGATGTGATGGGAGTGTTTGTACCTTTTTTGCGAACTTTGTTCAGCAAATACACAACGATATTCCAACAGGCAAGTCAGACTTTAGTCAAATAATAGACTTACTTTGCAGTGAATATGGTTGGACTGTTGAACAGGTTTTTAGTCATACAAAAGATCAAGTTGGATTTTTAATAGAGGCTATGTCGGATAGAAAAAGAGAAGATTACAAGTTACAGGCAGGTTTACATGGTGCAGATATAAAAAATGAGAAATTTAATAAACCTGTAAATTTATCAGATACAGATAAAATAAGACGCATGGGTATTGATGTAGTAGAGGGATAAGAAAATGGCAAAGAAAAACTTTTTTGGTATAAATCTTAGTATTAAAACTAAAGATTTCAAAAACGCTTTGAAAGGTGCTACTAAAGCTACTAAAGATTTTGGTAAGACTGGTGGTAAGAGTGTAACTTCATCTGTTAATAAGATGAGTTCTGCCATGGAAGGTGGAAAAAATGTGTTCCAAACATTCCAGAAAACGCTTGGTGGTGTAAAAACTTCTTTAGATGGTATGAAAGTATCAATGACTGGGTTTAATAAAAGAATAGCATCTGGTATGAAAGATACTGTACAGATGATGACTAGCTTTAGATCTCAGGCAAAGAAAACTGGTAAGCACACCAAAGATTTAGGTGAAAAAGCAAAAGATGCGTCTAAAAAGTTTAAGCTATTAAAAAAGTCTATTAAGTTACCTTTGATAGCGCTAGGTGCCTTTGGTGCAGCATTTATTGGTTTCAAAAAAGCTTTAGATATGTCTAAAGAAGCAGCTGCTATTGAAGTTCAAAGTAAAGCATTTGCTAATTTAATGGCGTCTCATGGTGCTGTTGCATCTTCTACAGTAAAAGAATTAAAAAAGGCAAGTAAAGGTACTTTAACTACTTTTGGTCTTATGACAACAGCAAGTAGAGCAATTCTACTTGGTATATCTCCTGATAAATTAACAAAGTTAATGGAAGTAGCCAGAGCAGCATCTAAAGCTATGGGTACTTCAGTTGCAGGTGCGTTTTCTGATATAGCACTTGGTTTAGGTAGACAATCACGTTTGATTCTTGATAATTTGGGTATTATAGTTCGGACTGGTGTTGCTTATCAGAAGTATGCAGATAAAATAGGTGTTGCTGTTGGGGCTTTAACTGATTTTGAAAAAGCACAGGCTTTTCAAGAAGAAGCTCTAAGACAGGGTATGAAAACAGTAGAAGATCGTGGTGAAGATGTAGAAGATTTTGTTGACCAATTAGCACAAATGCAAGTTATGATTAAAGAGTTTGGTCAAAGAATATCTATAATAATTAAAACTGTTATGGGAGGTATTTTTGAGCTTTCTACAAAACTTGGGGTTATAGATAAAATTAAAGACTTTTTAGAAACAAAAGCCCCACAGTATATAGCTGAACAGTTTTCTAAGGCTACTAAACATTTGTTAAAAGTAGTGGCAGCAATGGCAATATTAGTTGAACATATTAAACAATTTCATAAGCTTTCATTTGGAGGTCAATTAGATAAAATAAAACAATTATTCATTGCTTTAGGTAAACTTATAGGACAAGGTTTTATGGCAGCTGTAAAAAGTGGTGCAAAGGAGATGGCAAAAGATAAGGGTAACACTTTACTCAAAGGTATTGCACCTGGTATTGCTTTAGTAAAAGACGTTAAAGAAAAAATAGAGGGATCAGATAAAAATTATGGGGAAGATAGAAATATAGCGACATATGAGAGTAAACTTAAAGAACTTGATAAACTAACAGCTTCTAAGAGAGCTCCAAAGAAGAGCCTGTGGAGTTGGGCGTTGGGAGAGTATCGAGAGTTCGACAAACACATGGATTTAATTGATAAAATAGAAAAAGACTTGAAAGAATTAAGAGGAAAAAGAGATGAATTAGAATCAAAAAAATCTAAAAAAGAATACGTCCTAACTCGGCTAGCTACTAAAAGTGATGCAGCAGCATTGAAAGAGAAGAAAAAACTCAATGATGAAATATTAGATATAAAGGTAACATTAGAAGCAATTAATACTGGTAAAATAACAACCCCATTCTGGCTTTCTCTTTTAGAAACAGAGGTGATAGATACAGGTAAAACTGTTGAAGAAGTTATAGCTAACATGACGAAAGCTTTTGCTGACATGGATAAAGTTATGAATGCTGGTTATGATATAGACCATCTAAAAGTATTTCAAGATAAATTAAAAAGTGTAAATACAACAATTAGCATACCAACTATGTCATACTCAGACCAGCAAGCAGCAATAGATGCAGGAGTAAAAGCTATGGAAGCTAGTCTTGAACATTTAAAACAAAATGCTCTAAATGTGGGGGCATTGTTTGCTATAGCAGCACCTAATCTTGCTGGGATTTCAAGCTATACTTTAATATTAGATGAAATGGGTAAAAAGCTACAGAAAATAAAAGAGACACAAAAAACTATAAATGAAGGGGCATTTATAGAAACATTAGGCGGTAAAACAGCTAGAAAGCTTACAACAGATATTAATACAGCTACATCAAATCTTAAAAGATTAAAAGAGTCACAAGAATCTTCATTACTTTGGGACAAAAAAGATTTAAAATTGTCACAAGATGAATTAGCAAAAGCTATGGATAAGATTTTAGCTGACATGCAACCATTTTATTATTCTATGAGTAAAGCATCTAGAGACTTTTTTGATGAAATGCAGATTCAGGCAAATGAAGCAGCAAAGAATGGTTCAGATAGTATACAAAAAGGTTTACATCAATGGGTTAGAGATTTTGATAATACAAGAGGTAGATTAGAAGGCATGGGTAGACAACTGGCGCAAGGTTTGACTAATTCTCTTGATAACTTTTTCTTTAATGCTATTAAAGGGAAAATAAGTAGCTTACAAGAAGCTTTTAAGAGTTTATTTAATAGTATATTAAGGATGGCTACTAAATTTACAGCTGAATTTATTGTTTCTAATCTTATTAAATTAATAATACCAGATGCAGCTGTTGATGCTACAAAAGCTAATACTACAGCTACAAGTACTCTTACTACAGCTACAAATACAAGTACTACATGGGTACAAAGGCTTATAACAACAATAAAAGGTTGGGTTACTAAAAACACTTCTACTCCTACTTCTACTGGTCCAGGAATGTTGGCTAGACCAGATACTACTCCTACTATTGGTCCAGGAATGTTGGCTAGACCAGATACTACTCCTACTATTGGTCCAGGAATGTTGGCTAGACCAGATACTCCTACTTCTACTGGTCCAGGAATGTTGGCTAGACCAGATACTACTTCTACTAGTCCAGGAATGTTGGCTAGACCAGATGGTAATCTCGGTGCTACGCTTAGTAGCAGTATAGCCGTTGCAAGTGAAGATAAATCTCTTTTTGAAAGAGCCAAAGACAGTTTATTAAAGATAAAAGATGGTGCATTTGAAGGTTTGACAAATGCAAAAGACGCAATAGGTAAAAAACTTAAAGGTTTTGGTAAGTTTCTTGGCAAAGGATTTTCAGGTATATTTAATAGTATAAAGAGTTTATTTGGCAAAGGTGGTTCTAGTGGTAATAATACTAGTAGTATCTGGGACACAGCTCTGAAAATAGGTAGTACTATGTTTGCACATAAAGGTGGTATAGTAGATTTACAGAATTTTGCTAAAGGTGGTATAACCAGTCTTGCAGGTTTAAATAATTCTGCAATGGTAACCAAAAGACCTACAATAGCAGCAATATCAGAAAGAGGACAGAAAGAAGCAATAGTACCTTTAGATAAGTTTGCAGATTTAATCAAACCTACTACATTTGTCATTAATGCTATAGATACACAAAGTTTTGGGGAATATGTAGAAGCTAATAAAGATATATTAGCGTCAGCAGTACTAGGGGTAAAAGGATCACCAGCAATAGGGGGTTTAGGTTCTTCTGGTAGAGGACCATTATAATAATTTTGGAGAATTAACATGGCAAGTATAACATCTGCTTTACAACAAGATTCAGCAGGTAATAATATTCAAATTACAGCGCAATTTGTATGTCAAGATGGTAGCGGTACACCTAAAACATCACCTTTAGTAAATACAACTGCGGGTATGACATTAGTTGTACCTGATAATGCTTATGAATTTATAGTATCACCAACAGAAGATATTAAAATATCTGATACTCTAGCATTTACTGGATATGATTTAATAGAAGGTACTGTAAAAGAATCGTTTCCTTGTATTAGAATGACTAATATATTTATAAAAGGTTCAACTTTGGGTGGTACTGTTCATTTTCGTTGGCACACTTTATAAGGAGAATATAAAATGGCTACTTATATATGGACATCAAAGGCTGTAAACCCTACTGTTGAACATTTTACTGTTTCACCACAATTTAAAACTATTGTTACAGAGTTTGATTCTGGTAAAAGGGTTAGAAATTCTAAATGGGATACACCTAGGTATAGGTTTACAATAAAATATAGAACACCTGTTGCAAAGGCTGATATGTCTGCAATAAAGGATTTTTTTATTGCTAGAAAAGGTATATATGAAAGTTTTCAAATATATGCTGCGCCTTTAGGTACAACACATACTGTTACATTTGATAAAGATGTACAGGATTTTGATTATTTTGCAAATCTTTTAGGATATTATGGTACTGTTTCTTTTATTGAAGAAGTTATATAATATAAGGTATGTTAAGTTATGACGAGAGCATTATCTTCAGGATATTTAGCACATTTAGCAGGATTAACACAGTCTGTAGTAGAATTATATAAAATTTCTGCTGTAGGTATGTCTTTATTTACATATACTGATAGTAAAGAGGCTGTAAAATACCATGGTTTAACATATACACCATATCCTATTAAAAGAGAAAAAGTTAATTTTTCTGTTGACCTTAGAGTAGATCAAACATCTGTAAGGTTAGCTAGAAATTGGGGACTAGATAGAGCAGTTACCGCTAATCTGTTAAGCGGTGCTGCTTTTTCTATTACTAGAGTTAGAAAAGAGGCACCTGACCACGATAATATGTTATTATTTGATGGTGAGATTGCAAATATTGCATCTGGTTTTAGTGAAATACAACTTAGAGCACAAACATTAGATTTTCTTAATTTTCTGTTACCGAGAAGGGAAATACAGGTAGCTTGTAACTGGAAACTATATGATAAGTTTTGTTCTGTAGGTGTCACAACATTTCAAAGTTCAGGTGTAACATCTCAGGCGTCAGCTACAGGTAGAATTTTAAATTCTACAACATTTTCTGGTGAAACAAATGAGTATTATACTTTAGGTTATGTTGAAATAACGTCAGGTGATAATAAACATCTTAAAAGATCTATATCAAGTCATACATCTGATGCAGTTACAGTTATACCACCGTTTCCATTTACTTTAGCTCAATCCACATCTTTTAAGGTTGTACCAGGTTGCAGACATGATATTGGTGATTGTGAAGATAAATTTAATAATTTAATTAATTATGGTGGTTTTCCTTATGTACCTAAACAAGATGCAATTATGTAGGAGAATAATATGGCAGTAAGACAAGGATTAGGTAGACAAAATGAAGTAAGTAAAAGGCAAGAGTGGAGAAATAAAGTAATACATGAAGCTAGAAGTTGGGTAGGTACACCACATAGACACTATACAATATGTAAAGGTGCAGGAGCTGATTGTGGTTTGTTTATTATAGGTGTTTATTCTAAATTAGGTTTAATTAAAGAAGAAAAACCTGACTTTTACCCAGAAGATTGGGCATGGCATAAACCAGTAGGTGAGATGTTTGAGTCAATAGTACAAAAGTATTGTGTAGAAATAAAAAAAGAAGAAATGCAACCAGGAGATTTAATTTTATACCAGTTTGGTAAATGTTTATCTCACAGTTCATTACTATTAGAAGATGATTTTATAATTCACTCAGAAAAACCTATAGGTGTAACTGTATCAAACAGGTATAGTTCTCAATGGTATAAAAGAGAGAAAAAGTATTATTCTTACATAGATTAAAAAATAAAGGATTAGTTATATGGGTAGTAAAACAGGGGTACAACTAGGTACAGCTGTTGTAGGTGCAGTAGCTGGAGCTTTTATAGGACAACCGCATATTGGTTGGTACGCTGGCGCATCATTAGGTGCTACGCTTGGTGGTGCTGCTGGTGGAATAGCTGGCGGTATGATATACCCTCCACCAAAACCTGAAACTAAAATCAGACAAATTAAATCTGCTGTAGGAACTTCTGCTGTTGAAGGTGTACCTGTACATGTTATATTTGGTAGAACTCGTGTTGGTGCTAATGTTATGTTTAAAAGTGATATAACTAGGCACGAATCAACACAGACTGTAAGTTCTAGTAGAGGTGGAGGAAAAGGTGGTGGTGGTGGCGGTGGCGGGTCTACTGAAACTACTACAACTACAACATGGTTTACAGCAGATTTTGTAATGTCATTAGGTGAAGGACCAATTATATTACATAATATCTATGAAGGTAAAAATATTGTAGATATAGCACATACTTTTTATCCTGGTTCTTTTACACAGGAAGCCGATGATTTTTTAACAAGTAAAACAGGAAAAGCAGTTGCATATCGTGGCACATCTTATATAGTATTTAGAGATTATAATTTAGGTAGTAGTTCTACTATCCCAGCTTTAACTTTTGAAGTTGAAGGTGCCTTACATAGTTTAGGTATATCTAGTGATAGAAAAGATTCAGAAACTAATAATTTTTCTTGGAATCCTGGTGTAGTAACAAGTAATGGTTTAGGTTCTAGTTTAATTCAAAATGGTTATTTAAGATATAATAACAGAGATTACATACCTGGGTGGACAACATATAGCGGTTCTAATACTTCAGGTGTAATTTATAATAGAACAGATAATATTTATAATGATTTTCCTTCTTTAAATGGTAATGTAAATATTACAGATGCTGGTGATTATATAGCATGTACAACTTTAGGGTTAACTAATAGTATAGAATCTTTAAATATTAAATTTTTTAATTCTGCTTTAACAGAAATAGGTAATGAAAGCATAATAGCTACTGTTGCTGGTTCATTACCTTATGATATATATGATAATGTTATACGTACACCAGAGGAATCTAAGTTTACAAGTTCTCCTGTTGGGTATACTGCGTATCCTTATGAGATAGATATACCATCTCAAGCATATGAATTTACAATTTATCCTAGTAGTAGTATATATATTTCTACTGATTCTTCTATGTCATCATATGATAAAGTATATGCACGTAGTAAAGAAGTTTTTCCTTGTGGTAGATTAAGTAAAATTTATATTAAAGGAGAAGATAATAGCGGAACTGCTCATATTAAATGGAGTATGTTATCTACTAGCGGAGATACTACATTACTAGGTTTAGGTAGTGGTAGAGGTACAGTAAGTCAAGTAGAATTATACTGGAATGGTGTAGCTTATGAAGAGTTAGATAGTACTATTGTAAGAGAAGAAAATGTTACTCTTGTTGCTGTGTCACATGAAACTGATCTCGGGTTCTGTGAAATACTTGCAAGAACACAAAATTATTCATCACCATCAACTTTTGGTAGTGTTAATCAATTTGCAGGATTTCCTATAGAAAGTTCTCATGCTTGGATTACTATAGCAAGAATATATGAAGATATTAAAGAAGTATTGTTTTTTGAATATGAAGATTGTTTTATTCTTTTATTCTCTAATGGTTCTGTTTATAGATTAAATGTATCATTATTAGAAGATTATGATTTATTAGTTGGACCGTGGAAAACATTAGATTATGATTCTTCATATATTAAAATTAATACTAATGATTTAGAAACAAGTTATGTTCCAGAAATAGGTAGTGCGTCAGTTATAGGTGCTATAATATATGTTGGATATACTGATGGTACTGCTAGTGTTAATACAGGTAAAATTAAATATTTTGATTTAATTACAAATAGCTGGTCTGATACTTTATATTCAACAGCAGCTGTTGTTAATAAAAATCCGTCTAGTCTAGAATCACAACCTACTAATACTTATCATGTTCCATTATATCATGATAGAAGAACTTTATATTATGGTAAAAATGATACTTCTGATTTAGATAAATGGAAAATTTATAAAACAAGAGATAATTTTACCAATAGTAAAGCTATTGAAAATTATGAGCATCATGGTACAAGTCTATATAAACACAATGATTATTTATATAGACCTTTAGGTATTTCTGGTACTACAAGTGAGTTAGGATCGGGGACTTTTAATGATATTATTTATTCTCATGGTGCAGGTGAAAGTTATTCTATGGTAGTAGGTGCTACTATGACTCCAACTATACATGAGTTAATTACAACAGCAGAAGTTGTAGATGATATAATTACTTCTGAAAGATATGGTGGTGATTTTAATAGAGTAACAAATTTTGTTAAAGCAAAAAACGATTGCTTAGATGAAAAGTATTATATGAATGTTGCTATTACAGAAAAGAATGATTTAGCCAGTTTAGTTGGTACTGCATCTGCACATGGTTGGGTATCCACTATATTTTCTGGTAGAGGTATAAAATTACTTATTTCTAAAGATGAAGATGTTGTTACAACTATTGGTGAAGCACATCTTGTAGGTACTGGTACTGATAAGAGTTTAAGAATAGATGAAACAAGTAATTCAGAAAGAATAAACCGTTTGGAAATAGAATTTACAGACCCAAATAAAGCTTATTCTCAAAGACCTGTAATGGTTGAAGATATTGCAGATCAACAAATAAACGGTATTGATAAAACTTCTATATCATTACCAGGTTTTGTAGATAAAGAGGTTGTAAAACATGTTGGTAATATAATGTTAAGAAGTGCTTTATATAGTAGAAGAGGTTTATCTTTTACTTTAGGACCTGAACATTTAGATTTAGAGGTTGGTGACCCTGTTACTTTACATTTTCCAAATGCTAATATAAATTGGTTAAGAGCTAGAGTTCAGCTTATAGAGGAAAAAACTGATTTTAATTTAAGTGTTTCGTGTAAAGAAGAGCCTGATTATATATTTGACCCTGTAGACTATACAGTACCAGCACCATTAGCAGCACCAGAAAAACCCTATGCTTCAGGACTATCTAATATTGTCGGGTTTACTATTAAAGAAACACCATTTGAATTGTTAACAGATACAGGTGTTTTGGAATTAGCTTTATTATACGGTGTAGGTCATGAGGATACTATAGGTGTTGACTTGTATTATAGTACTGATAGCGGTATAAGTTATAAATTACTATTAGAAAGCAGACACCATCCACCAGTTGGTGTATTAAAATCAGAAATGGATTCAGACCATTGGTTAGATAATCAAACAGTAGAAGTAGATATATCAGGGATACCTAGCGAGAATGGTTTTGTAAGTTCAACTAGAAATGAAATGTTCTCTGGTATTAATTCAATAATAATTGATGATGAGTATATGATGGTTCAAGATGCTGATTTAGTCAGTACAGATACTTATGAATTTTCTAATTTTATAAGGGGTAGGCACGGTACAGAAACAACTACACATTTAGTAGGTTCTACTGTTTATCAAATGGCTAATGTAGATCATTTTACATTAGGAAAAGGTAAAATTGGTACTAATTTATTTTTCAAAGCTGTTCCTATTAACATATTTAAAAATGAAATAGATATATCTGAAATAGCACCTTGGTCTATGACTGTTCAAGGTAAAGCACATAGACCACATCCACCATCTTCTGTGCAATTATTCAGTAGTGGTGTACATCATAAGAGTGCCGTAATATCTCTTGAAAATGATATAACTATAACATGGTCATTGGTAAATAAACAAACAGGATTTGGTAGACAAGGGTTTGGGTACGCAGTAAAAGAAGGAACTCCAATTGGTGAAGAATATGTTGATATTATTATTGAGAACTGGTATAATGGGAGTTTGGTAAGAACAACATTTGCGGGTGCTACAGAAACAAGTAATGTGTATACTGCTGTTGAAAATATTGCTGATAATGGTTCATTATCAAGTCCTATAGAATTTAAGGTATTCTCTAGAGGGGCTTATGGTAGATCTGTTGCATCTACTGATATAACAATAGATATACTTAGTGTAATGTGATAATAAGAGAGGAAATAAATGAGTTTTACAAAACATTCTAATTTAGAGTTAGTAGAAAAAGGAGTTGATAATTGGGATGCGCCTATTAATGAGAACTTTGATGCTGTTGATAGAGGTCCTACTGTTTTTGGGATTGCTGGTGAAACATTATCACGTTTTAAGGTTGTATATTTAGAGTCAGATGGTAAATTACATCATGCAATTGCTGGTACTACAGGTGATATTAGTTCTAGGTTTGTTGGGTTTACTAGAGAATCTTATGATTTAAATGAAAATGCGTATGCTCAACATGCTGGGTGGATTAAGGATGTTGATTGGAGTTTGAGTGTTAGTGACCCTTACTATTTATCAGCAATAACACCTGGAGAGATATCAACAAGTAAACCTTCTGGTTCTACATTGGTAGGCTTTGCTATTGGAACTAATGAAATACTAATTAAGCCTTGGGTAGAACTTGATGGGGTAAGTAGTGAAGAATCTCCAGGACCTATAGGTTCTATGAGGATGTTTAGTTCAGCTACAGTACCATCAAATTGGTTTATGTGTTATGGTCAGTCAAAAGATAAAGCTACTTATATTGATTTATTTAATGTAATAGGATATACTTATGGTGGTAGTGGGGCTAATTTTAATCTTCCAGATATGAGAGGGTATACATCTATAGGTTTAGATAATATGGGTGGGTCATCTGCTGGTAGAGTATCAGGTGCTACTAGTTTAAATTATACTATTGGTACAGAGAATCACACACTGTCAGAATCTGAAATACCTGCACATACTCATACTTACACACAGAATTATGGGCATGGAAATGGTGCTGGGGCTAGTGGTGGTGCAGACTCAGCTTATGATACAAGAGATATGTCCACTGTAGGTAGTAGTAGTGCTCATAATAATATGCAACCTTGGCTTGCACTTAATTGGATGATTAAATATTAAAAGGAAATAAATGGCTACAAAACATCATAATTTACAGACAGTAGTACAAGGTGTAGATAACTGGGATATTCCTCTCAATGCAAATTTTGTAGAGATAGATAAAGGTCCTACAATAAAAGCAACTGCAGGTGAAACATTAAGTTCTTATAAAGTTGTATATCGTACAATAAATAACGAAATTGTAAAAGCTATTGCTGGTACTACAGGTGACCCTTCTTCAAGATTTATAGGTTTTACTAGGGAACCATTTGCAAATGGGGCTACAGGTTATGCTCAACATACAGGTTGGATATCTGACCCTAATTGGTCTTTATCTGTTAGTGCACCTTATTATTTATCAACAAGTACAGCAGGTGAAATAACATCAAGTAAACCTGATGGTGATGCTATTTTAGTTGGTTATTCTATATCTACTAATGAAATACTAATTAAGCCTTGGATAGAAGCTTCAGGTCAAAGTGGGGGAGGTAGTGGTAGTAGTTCAACAGGTACTGTTATTATATTTGCTGGTTCTACTGCACCTACAGGTTGGTTACTTTGTGCAGGTCAATCAGTAGCCACTTCAACATATTCTGGTCTTTTTTCATCAATAGGATATACTTATGGTGGTAGTGGAGCTAATTTTAATGTGCCTGATATGAGAGGTAGATGTGCTATAGGTTTAGATAATATGGGTGGTAGTAGTGCTAATGTAGTTACTACATCTGCTGCTGACTCTTTAGGTGGTTCTGGTGGTACTGAAAATCATACACTTACTACAAGTGAAATGCCAGCACATACTCATACTTATACTAATCAATGGGGCAGCCCAGTTGGTGCTGGAAATTTAGGTGGTGCACCACAAACTCAGAATACTGGTACATCAAGTTCTGTAGGTAGCGGTAATACGCATAATAATATGCAACCTTATATGGCAATGTCTTATATCATTAAAACATAAAGAGGAAATAAATGAGTTTTACAAAACATCATAGTTTAGAGACAGTAGCACAAGGAGTTGATAAATGGGAAACACCTATTAATGATAACTTCGACCAGATAGGTAAAGGTCCTACAATTAAGACTCAAGCAGGTGAAGCATTAGGTGCTTATAAAGTTGTATATCGTACTACAAATAATACTATAAAGTTAGCTATTGCTGGTACTACAGGTGATCCTTCTTCAAGATTTATAGGTTTTACTAGGTCAGCTTTTCAGAGTGGTGAAGACGGTTATGCTCAACATACAGGTTGGATATCTGATCCTAATTGGTCTTTGTCTGTTAGTGCACCTTATTATTTATCAACAAGTACAGAAGGTGAAATAACAACAAATAAACCTGACGGTAATGCTGTTTTAGTTGGCTTTGCTATTGGAACTAATGAAATATTGGTAAAACCTTGGGTAGAAGCTTCAGGTTCTTCTGGTACAGGTTCAACTAGTCCTTCAGGTGGAATTATATTATTTGCTGGTACTACAGCACCTGGTGGTTGGTTACTTTGTGCAGGTCAATCAGTAGCTGCTTCAACATATGTAGACCTATTTTCAGTAATAGGCTATACTTATGGTGGTAGTAGCGGTAATTTTACTATACCTGATTTAAGAGGTAGAACTGTTATAGGTTTAGATAATATGGGTGGTAGTAGTGCAAATAGGGTTACAAGTGCAAATGCGGATAGTTTAGGAGGTGTTTCAGGTACAGTGAACCACACTCTATCAACAGCTGAAATACCTGCACATACTCATACTTATGGTTATAGATCAGGTACTGCATGTGGTGGAGGTTTATCTGGAGGTTCTCCTATATATACTACTACTGCTACATCAAGTAGTACAGGTAGCGGTAGTACTCATAATAATATGCAACCTAGTACTGCTTTTAGTTATATAATAAGGACTTAAAGTGTCAAGTCAAATTTTTATTACAAATATATTTGACAAATTTTAAATTTATGTTATAATAAACTTAGTCAAAATTCCTCTTTCAGAAAATCATTATCAAGAGAAATATGTCAAGTTAAATTTTTAATCATAACATAAAAACATTCCAACATGCAAACTACAACTGATACTAAAAGATACCATGATAGTACAAAATTACTTTTTCACATGGAAAGAGTAATAGATTACTTTGATAAAAGTAAAAGAATCTCACCTATACACATAGATGTTGGTCTTACAAAACGTTGTAATATGTTATGCTCCTTCGGATTTTGTAAATTTCAAGATTTAAATGGTGCTAGTATAGAAAAAGACGCATTAATAACCAACCTTGTTAAATCTTCAGCTAAAGCAGGTGTTAAATCGTTAGGGTTTATTGGTGACGGTGAGCCAACTATGAATCCAGAATGTTTTAATGCTTTATCTGTTGGTAAAAATGAGGGTTTAAGTATGGCTATATCTACTAATGGTATTCTTGTAGATAATGAATATAAACAAAAAACCGTACTAGAATCATGTGAATGGATGCGTTTTAATATAAGTGCTTATTCTCAGGAAGCATATAAAAAGATACATAATTCCAATAAAAGAGATATAGTATTTCAAAATGTTAAAGATATAGTAAGATTGAAAAAACAATTTAATCTTAAATGTGATGTAGGTATTCAAATGGTATTTACACCAAATAATATGCTTGATGAAATAATACCATTATCTAAGTTCGCAATAAATTCAGGTGTAGATTATTTTGTTATTAAACAGTGTAGTTTACCAGATGATGGTGAAACTGGTATGACACAGTTTGATTTAAACAGGTATAATGATGAAGATGTGATTAATGTATTAAAAACAGCTGAAAGTATGAGTACAAAGGATACTGATATTACACCTAAATGGAATATAATGGAACTTAAAGGTGAAAAACCTTATGATAAGTGTCTTGCAATACCATTGATATTTGAAATAAGCGGTGATGGCGGATGTTACCCTTGTGGTTATTTCTTTGGTGGTAATTATCCTGATATGTGTATGGGTAATGTTCATGATAATACTATAGAAGAAATAATAAATAGTGAAAGATACTGGAAGATTATAGAACATTTAAAAACTGATTTTAAAGTTAATAAAGATTGTAAAGGTTGCTGTAGAATGGATGCTTGTAATATATTTTTAGATGGGTATGTAAATAAGAAACCTAGTGGAATTAATTTTGTTTAGTATGGAGAGTATATATGAATAAAAGATTATCTATCAGTAGTTGTATTAGTTGTCCGTATTTACAAAGAGTAACAAATGAATTAATAGAGGATACTACAGTTTATTTTGTTGTAGATTATATTTGTGGGTGTCCTGTTTCAGAACAGAAAGAAACTTTAAAAATCCCAGTTTATGTAATTTCAGATAAAACAATATTAAATTTATGTCCTTTACAAGATGACACTGAATAAATATGAAAGTTTCTGATTATATAGCAGAATATTTAAAAGAGTATACTAAACATGTTTTTTGTGGTAACGGTGGTACTGTTGTAGGTTTATTAGACAGCATAGCTAATAATAAAAGTATAACCGAAATACCTTGTCAAAATGAGCAAGGAGCAGCTATAGCAGCAGAAGCCTATTCCAGAGTATCTGGCAAATTAGGTGTTGCTATTGCTACAAGTGGACCTGGTATGGTTAACCTAATACAAGGTATTGCTTGTGCTTATTTTGATTCCATACCAGTATTATACATTGTAGGAGCACCTCCAACTAATCATCTTAAAAATGGTAGAAAAGTAAGACAATTAGGTTTCCAAGAAATGGATGTTGTAAATATTGTAGAACCTATTACTAAATATGCTGTTTTATTAAAAGACCCTTATTCTATTAAGTATGAACTAGATAAACTAATACATACAGCAAATTCAGGTAATCCTGGACCTGTGGTATTAGATATACCAGATGATCTACAAAGAGTTGATATAGGTAACCCTTCTGAATTAAAATCATTTATAGCAAAAGACATTTCTGATTTTACATTTTTAAGAAGTAATACTTATGATATGTTAAGTTTGATTTCTAAATCTGAAAGACCTGTTGCAATAATAGGTGGTGGTGTAAAGATTAGCCACACAGAAGAAGAAATGTGTAAGTTTTTAAAAAATTCAGGTATTCCTTTTGTTACTACATGGGCTACAGTTGATTTATTTCATGAAGATACACCAAATCTTATAGGTGGTTTTGGTGTATCTTCTAATAGGTATGGTAATTTTGCAGTACAGAACGCTGATTTAATCATAAACTTCGGTTCCAGACTAGATACACACCAAACTGGTAGCAATCCTTCAGAATTTTCACCAAAATCTAAGAAAATATCTATAAATATAGATCACAATGAGATGAATAAAAATAATGGTGTGGAAATAGATTTAAAAATTTGTTGTGATCTAAAAGAATTTTTACCTAATATAAATACGTATAAAATTAAAACTAAAGATTTAAGTAATTGGAAAAATAAAATTTTAGTTTGGAAAGAGAAATACCCAATATGTTTATTAGAGTATTATGATAGGAAAGATAGTGTTAATCCTTATGTTTTTATGAACGAACTTTCTAAGAGAACCAAAGATAATGATACCATAATTACAGACACTGGTGCTACTCTTACTTGGACTATGCAAGCATATAAAATGAGACATAAACAAAAATTATTTAGTGCATTTAACCATTCACCTATGGGGTATGCTCTACCTGCCAGTATAGGTACTCAATATGTTAATCATAATAATAGAGTAATATGTATTACAGGTGATGGTGGTATGAGTATGAATATACAGGAATTAGAAACAGTAATCCATAATTCTTTACCTATAAAAATATTCGTGATGAACAATAACGAGTATGGTATGATAAAACTCCAGCAAGATACTTGGTTAAATTCTAAATATACTGCATCTGATTCAAGTGGTGGTCTAGGGTTTCCTGATATTGTTAGAGTAGCTATAGCTTACGGTTTTCGTGTTATAGAGATTGATGGTCATAGTGAAATTTGTTTTATTGATTATGTTTTAGACTATGATGGACCTATACTTTGTAATATTAAAATAAAACCTTGTGAACAAATACTACCAAAATTAGTGTTTGGAAAACCAATAGAAGATATGGCACCTTTATTAGCAAGAGATGAAATTAAAAAGATAATGGAGAATTAATGAGAGGCGATAAGAATAAAATTGCTTTAATAATTAGTGGTGGTCTAGGAGATAGTGTAACATATGTAGCACGTTTACAATCTTTATTAAATAAAGAAAATGTAGATAAAGCTGATGTGTATTTGTTAAATACATATATAGGTGTTACTTATATGATTGTAGAGCTTCTAGAACGTTCACCTATTATAGATAAAGTTTATATTAATAGATTACCAGCATACGGGGAAGGTTATAAAAAATTTGTAGATTGGAGAGAAGATGATTCACCATTACCTTATCCTATTCAAAAAGATTATAAGTTTCCTTATGATAATAAAGACATTAAATGGTCTTTAGATATATTAGAAGGTGTACATAATCCTATAGTTATATACCCATATACTTTAGGTGGTAGTTCTTGGTCGAAAGATGAGAAATATGTTAGAAGTCCTAAAGAAGATTGGTGGAAACTACTATTTAAAGATATTAAAAAATTTGGTGGTAGTCCAATAGTTATTGGTGGCGAAGAAGAGTTTATAGATTGGGGTACAGATGACGTTATATCAGCCTATACAGATAGAGATACATTTTTTCATTGTATACCTTTAATATTAAACAGTAAAGGTTATATAGGTATAGCATCTTGGCCTTTTATGGTTGCACATTATGCAGGTAATATTGATACTTGTGTATTATGGTTATATAATTTTATGTGGAAAGATAGGCATTTAGCAGAAAACCAAGATAAGTTAAATTTGTTTTTTGAAGTTCCTAGTAACGAGAGTATTATTAACACTATGGGAGTATTAAAATGAGTCTATATGAAATAGATAAAGATAAACAAGAACTTCGTAAAGAAACAGTATTCCAAATTAATTTACTTTATAAAGTTGTTAATTTAGAGTCTAAAACAGGTAGAAATAATATGTGTTATTGTGGTTCTGGTATTAAATTTAAAAATTGTTGTTTACCAGAACATGAAGAAAAAACTGAAAGATTAAATGAATTAATGTGTGATTTGAATAAGTTAGATAGCGAACACATAAAATCTAATAATGAAAAATAAAAAAATTAAAAGGTATCCGTGGAAATGTTCTATTTGTGATAAAGTATATGAGTCTTTAGATAAACCGCCTGTATTTATAGGTACTACTTGTATAGGTGTTGAGGTTAAAGTTTGTGTTACTTGTGATCGTAGAATAAGGGAAGGCAAAAATTTTTATGTTACATAAAATATCTGTGCCTGATAATTTAACATACATACCAGTTTTCTTAACTTTAAGGTGCCAGTTAAATTGTTCTTACTGTATTAATGGTAGATCAAGTAATTTAATAAAATCAAGAACAGAAATACCATCAAAAGACTGGTTAAAGTTCTTAAATAGACTAGATATACCTAAAAATATACCTATTACAATAGGTGGTGGTGAGCCGACATTATATAAAGAATTTTATAACCTATTAAAAGAATTAAATCACCCTATAGATTTACTTACTAATTTAGATTTTGATTTAACTGATTTTATAAAGAATGTACAACCAGAGAATATGTTTTCTCATGATATAAAAGGTTATAAATCAATAAGAATTAGTTTCCATCCAAAATTTATGGGTATTGAAGATACAGTATTAAAGGCATCTGTATTACAAAGTTTTGGTTTTAATGTAGGTATATTTTCTATTAATTTTCCACAGAATACTGAATATAACCTTAAATTAGCTGAAGAATGTAGAAATGCTAAGATATATTTCTTTATTAAAGACTATTTAGGTTACTATAATAGACATTTATTTGGACACTTCAAATATCCAGATAGTATTAAAGGCAAACAAGATACAAAGGTTTCATGTAAAACAAGTGAACTGATTATAGGTCCTGAAGGTAATATTTATAAGTGTCATAGAGATTTGTATTTAAATGAACACTCAATAAGCTCTATTTTTGATGATAATTTTAAAATAGACATTTGTTATAGAGATTGTTATAATTATGGTGAATGTAATCCTTGTGATGTTAAATTAAAAACTAATCGTTTTCTTGAAATGGGTTCATGTTCAGTTGATATTATTAAAAAAGATATAAAATTACCTAGTTGGGATATCTAATGTGTGCTTCAATATATACTGGGAAAATGAAAGAAATTAATGGTGTACAATGTATTTGTGTTATATGTGATAAACCATCTGATATTAACAATTATCATATAGTAGAAAACTGTATGATATGTGATAATTGTATGAAAAATGTTCCTGATTATATACCAGAAGAACAAATAAAAAAGTATTTTTATTTAAAAAAACCTTGCTAGTATATATATACTTATTATAATGTTTCTATAATAAATAGTATATGTACTATTTATAACATAAGTTGTTATAAATAAACAATTTACGCTATATTTTATATATCTATTACTAAATATATTTGTTGTATATATATATAGTAAATGTCAATCTATTTGGTGGGGTGGCTAGGGTAAACAATTTTAACTCAAATTAATTTTAATTTGACATATACTAAGAATGACCTTGATAGCCACCCCCACCAATTTATTTAATAGAAAGTATCTAGTTATTGAAAGATAAAAAATGGAAAAAATACACAGGTATATGTAAACATTGTAATAAGTTAGGAATTAAAAATTTTGGTAATGAAAAATATCTACATGAGGAATGTAAAAGAGAAAGAATACGTATCAACAACAGAAATTCAATAAGAATAAGAAAAATAAATGAAAGTAAACTTATTGAAAAGTATCTATTAAGAGTAAATAGTCGTTTAATAAAAAAGGTACGAAAATGTATTATATGTGGTGAAGATTTTAATTCAGAAGGTAACCATAATAGGATATGTAATACATGTAATATAGCGATAGAAAGCATAACTATTATACATATTTATAAAAATCCAGAAATATAAAATGGGAAAACAAAAAGATAACGTATTAGTAATAGGTGATACACACTTTCCGTTCGAACAGGAAGGGTATCTAGATTTCTGTTTAAGGATAAAGAAAGAGAATAATTGTAATAAGGTTGTCCATATAGGCGACCTCAGCGATGGTCATGCTATATCCTATCATGAGTCAGATCCAAACTTATCTTCAGCTTCAGATGAAATGGATAAGGTAGATATAGTATTAAAGGAATGGTTTAAAGCATTTCCTAAACTAACACTAACTAAAGGAAATCACGATAATTTAGTCGACAGAAAAGGTAGAACAGCAGGATTACCCAAAAGATGTTTTTACCCTTTTAGAGATATGTGGAAGCTACCTAAAGGATGGAAAGATTGTTTTGAAGTTATAATAGATGATGTACTATATAAGCATGGAACTGGTAATAGTGGTAAGTTAGCTCATTTGAATTTAGCACTAGCAAATAGAATGAGTACAGTTATGGGACATTGTCATGGTTTTGCTGGTATAGCTTATACCGCTAGTCCTAGAGATTGTATATTTGGTATGAATGTAGGTAGCGGTGTTGATAATTCAGCTTTGGCATTTGCATATGGTAAGGATTCAAAGTTCAAACCAATAGTATCTTGTGGAGTTGTATTTAAAGGTGAAAGTCCACAAATATTCCGTATGAAGTTATAAACTATGAGTGATATAAAACAAAATAAATCTGAAGATACATCAGAGTGTCAGATTATGATAAACATACATATAGGGTATAATGCTAATAAGGTAACAACTGGTTATCCTCTATTATACAGAGCTAGACAAGCAATAGATAAAGTTTTAAAAGAAGAATCTTTTAAAGATAATATTAATTATTCTATCATTAGATGGAATACTGATAACTTTAAAATAGAAGAAGAATTTGATTTTGGTGAAGATTTATGAGAAAATTAGGTTGTTTATTATATGTATTGTCAGCTATAATATCATTTAGTATAATTTATAAGGTAATATCTATATTTGCAAAGTAAAAAATTATCGTTTATAGAGTCTGCAACTAATGTATTTACAGGGTTTTTAATAGCACAAATATTAATATTACACATACTACCGTTATTTAATTTGACAGAAATAACATTACATGATAGTATGTTAATATCTTTAATTTTCACATCAATTAGTTTCGTAAGAGGTTACATTTGCCGTAGAATTTTTAATCATGTATATAAAAGAAAGGTAATGAATGAATAAAACCGATGAAAAGCAGACAGATGGAGATACAAAGGAATTACCTACATTGTACCAGTCATTTATTCATCTATCACGTTATTCAAGATGGTTAGAAGATAAAGGTAGAAGGGAATTTTGGTATGAAACAGTTACCAGATATATGGACTTCTTTTCTGAACACCTAGAAGAAAAACAGAATTATAAACTACCTAAAAATATACATAATGAAATAAAAGATGCTATATTAAACCTGGAAGTAGTAGGATCTATGAGAGCTTTAATGACAGCAGGAGAAGCTTTAAAAAGAGATAATTTAGCAAATTTTAATTGTTCAGCAATTTCAGCAGATAAAATAAGATGTTTTGATGAGATGTTATATGTATTGTTGAATGGTGTTGGTGTTGGGTTTAGTGTAGAAAGACAATTTGTACAGAAATTACCTACAATAGCAGAAGAATTTAATGATACAAATACAACAATAGTAGTTGCAGACTCAAAAGGTGGTTGGGCTAAAGCCTACAAAGAGCTTATTTCATTGTTATTAGCTGGACAAGTACCAAAATGGGATATGTCTCATATAAGACCAGCAGGAGCAAGACTAAAAACCTTTGGTGGAAGGTCTAGCGGTCCTGTACCTTTAGATGAACTATTTAGATTTACTATACAGATATTTAAAGACTCTACTGGTAGGAAATTAACATCATTTGAAGTACATAAGTTATTTTGTAAGATAGCAGATGTTGTAGTAGTTGGTGGTGTTAGAAGGGCTAGTCTAATATCATTAAGTAATCTATCAGATATGAGAATGAGGCACGCAAAACATGGTAATTGGTGGTTAGAAAACCCAGAACTTGCACTATCTAATAATTCAGTTTGTTATACAGAGAAACCCGATATAGGTGTATTTATGGAAGAATGGTTAGCTTTACATAATTCTAAATCTGGTGAAAGAGGTATATTTAATAGACAATCAGCAATAGAAACAATAAAAAATATAAATGAAAGAGCAGGAGAAGAAAGAAGATCTATAAAAGAAGAGTATTTGACGAACCCTTGTGCAGAAATACTATTAAGGTCTAGATCTTGTTGTAATTTATCTGAAGTTATAGTTAGATCAAATGATACAATAAAAGAGTTAAAAGAAAAGATTAGAATTGCTACTATACTAGGTACATTTCAAGCATCATTAACTGATTTTAAATATATTTCATCTAAATGGTCTGAAAACTGCAAAGAAGAGGCATTACTTGGTGTATCAATGACAGGTATTATGGATAACTCTTTAACAAATGGTTCACAAGGTAAAGAAAAACTAATAAAACTATTAAATGAGTTAAGAGATTACGCAACAGAAGTTAATAAAGAATGGTCTAAGAAAATAGGTATCAACCAAGCTGCTGCAATAACTTGTGTGAAACCTTCTGGAAATGTTAGTCAGCTAGTTAATTCTTCTTCTGGTATACATGCTAGACATTCAGAATACTATATAAGAACTGTTAGGGTAAGTAAAAGAGACCCAATAGCACAGTTTATGATAAGTAAAGGTTTTCCGTATGAATATGATAACACTAAACCAGATAGTACAGTAATATTTAAATTTCCTGTTAAATCGCCTAAAGGTTGTATAACTAGAACAGACAAAACTGCAATAGAACAATTAGAGTTGTGGATGATATACAAAGAACATTATTGTGACCATAATCCATCTACAACTATTAATGTTAAGGAGAAAGAATGGCTAGATGTTGGAGCATGGGTATGGAAACATTTTAATAAAATATCTGGTGTAGCGTTTTTACCGTTTTCAGAACATTCATATAAACAAGCACCATATCAAGAATGTAATAAAGAAGAATATAATGAACTAAATAAGATTATGCCTAAAGATATTAATTGGGGTGGTATAAGCGAGTTTGAAACTACAGATATGACAGAAGGTAGCCAACAATTAGCTTGTGTATCTGGGAGTTGCGAGATATGATACAATCTGCAAAAGTAACGAGAAATAAGATAAGCACTCCAACAAGTATACTACTCAGGAGAAAACTTATCAAAGGTAGTGTTTTACA
>Ga0209128_1000530_pt1 | contig 28636 bp, 24 predicted proteins | sample ETNvirnome_6_100_FD_184072 | JGI IMG/M metagenome (GOLD analysis project Ga0209128, IMG submission 184072) | Marine viral communities from the Pacific Ocean - ETNP_6_100 (SPAdes) (version 2) | ecosystem: Environmental > Aquatic > Marine > Oceanic | place: Pacific Ocean | collected 2013-06-19 | reverse complement strand
CAACACCATGAAAGTGATGGCTATTACCGAGCAACACGCCGACAGCGCAAAGGCCTAGCATATGCGCTTACTGCTGTTGCTATGCGGTTGGCTGTTAAGCGCGCCTGTGATGGCGGGCGCGCCCATTGTGGCGGCGGCGTCTAGCCTGCAGTTCGCCTTGGAAGAGGCTGCCCAGCAGTTCACTCAGCAAACCGGCCAGGCGCTGCGTCTCAATTTTGGCTCTTCTGGCAACTTTCGCCGCCAAATCGCCCAAGGCGCGCCCTTCGAGCTGTTTTTGTCAGCAGATGAAGGGTTCGTTCAGGCGCTTTACGACGAGGGCTACGTGGATAACGCGGGCGTGATTTACGCCCGAGGACGGCTAGCCTGGGTACAGCCGGCTGGCCGTTACTCCGTACCCAGTGAGCAAGCGCCGCTTGTCGGCGTGCAGGAGGCCATTACCGCCTGGGAAGAGGGGCAGCGGCTGCGTATCGCCATTGCTAGCCCTGAACACGCCCCTTACGGCGTGGCTGCCCGAGACGTGTTGCAAAAGGCGGGCCTATGGGAAGCCAGCGAACCGCTGCGGGTGCAAGGGGAGAATGTCTCCCAGGCGATGCAGTTTGCCCTTTCCGACGAGGCGCGAGGTGGTTTGGTGGCTTATTCGTTAGCGGTGGCACCTGCGTTGGCTGAGCGCAGCGAGGCGGTGTTGATGCCTGAAACGTGGCATACGCCGCTGCGCCAGCGCATGGTGTTAACGCCGCAGGCCGGAGAAGTGGCTCACGCGTTTTATGAGTGGCTGCAACAGGCGGATGCGAAAGCGATTTTTGAAACCTACGGATTTAGTACCGATTAATGGACTGGTCGGCGTTCTCTGTCTCGCTGCGGCTCGCGGCGTTTACCTGTCTCTTCTTATTACCTCTAGGCATTTGGTGGGGGCGCGTGCTGGCGACCGCACAGTTCCGTGGCAAGGGGCTGTGTGAGGCGCTGATTGCGCTGCCGCTGGTGCTACCGCCCACGGTGCTAGGGTTTTATCTGCTCCAGCAGTTTGGCCGTGATGCACCGTTAGGCGGTGCCTGGGCGGCGCTGACAGGGGGCGGGCTCAACTTTACCTTTAGCGGTATTTTGTTGGCTTCTCTGATTGCCAATCTCCCCTTTGCTATTCAGCCGATTCAGCGTGCCTTTGAGCATGTGCCTGCGAACCTGCGTGAGGCTGCGTGGTGCAGTGGGCTAAGCCCATGGCAAACCCTGTGGCGTATTGAATTGCCGCTGGTGTGGCCGGGCATCCTATCGGCGGCAGCGCTAACCTTTGCGCACACACTGGGCGAGTTTGGCGTGATTTTGTTGGTTGGCGGTGCGATTGATGGCGAGACCCGCACGCTCTCTATAGCCATTTATGATCGCGTCCAGGCCTTTGACGAGCAGGGTGCGGCGAGCATGTCTGCCCTCTTGCTGGTCATTTCCCTGGCAACCTTAGGCCTTGTCTATGGGCTCGCTGGCAAGCGCAGGTGGTCACGTGGATGATCTGATAGTGACCGCCCAACAGGCCGACCCGATTCCACTCAATGCCTCGTTTCGCTGCGCCCCTGGGGAGCTGCTGGCGCTGGTCGGGCCATCGGGAAGTGGTAAAACTACCTTGCTGCGCACCATTGCCGGGCTTTACCAGCCTCAGCAGGGTAGCGTGAGCTGCGCGGGCAGGGAGTGGTTTCTGGCCCAAAGTGGCCAGCGCCACTCACTTCCGCCGCAAGCGCGCCAGATTGGTATGGTATTTCAGGATTATGCGCTGTTCCCTCATCTAACGGCGCTGCAGAACGTTCAGCTTGCCATGGGGCATCTACCCCGAGACCAGCGGCTTGAACAGGCTGTTCAGTGGCTCACTAAAGTGCGCTTGGAAGGCTTAGAGGCGCGCTACCCTAGCGAGCTTTCCGGCGGCCAGCGCCAGCGAGTGGCCTTGGCTCGCGCCTTGGCCAGAGAGCCCCAAGCGCTGCTGCTGGATGAGCCGTTCTCTGCGGTGGATCAGGTGACTCGCCGCCGCTTGCAGCGTGAGCTGGCGCTACTGCGCCAACAGATCTCCATTCCCATTATTCTCGTCACCCACGACTTGGAAGAAGCCACCGCGCTCGCCGATCAAATCTGCGTGTTGCATAACGGGGTAAGCCTGCAGCAGGGCACACCTGAAGCGCTGTTTCGACAGCCCGCTTCGCCGCTTGTCGCTAGGCTGCTGGATCGCCATAACGTTTTTACCGGGCAGGTTGTCGAGACGGTCCATGGGCGACGCTTGCAGTGGGGGGAATGGCTGCTAGAAGTCAGCGAAGGTATCGCCCAGTGTGAAGTAGGAGAGTCATTGGCCTGGTACCTGCCGCCGTCGGATATTGTACTGCATCGTCGGGGACGGCCTTCCCAAGGCGAACGCGAAAACCCGGTGGCGGCGACGGTCAGCGAAATGGTGGTGTTGGGCGGCATGACATCAATCTCGCTGCGTGTTTCCCACGGAGATATGCTACGTTTCGACATCGCCACCCACGCGGCTAAACGTAATCAGCTTAGCTTGGGGAAAAGGGTGCACGTCTCGCTGCTGGCTGAGGGGATTCATCTTATGCCCGCGCAGCGTACCCAAACGGCATCACACAACAAAAGGAACCTGTTATGACCCTGACACGCCGCCAACTGCTGAAAACCGCTGCCTGTGGTTCGCTTGCCGCCTGTTTACCCCTGCCGCTGTTAGCGGCTTGGGCGGCTGAACCCGCGCCAGCCAACACGCTGCCGCTGGCGATCCATAGCGAAGGTGGCCCGCATCGCCTGGATGTCGAAGTCGCCGAAACCGCTTCCCAGCGCCAGCGCGGCCTGATGGGACGTGAACATCTGCCAGAAACACGAGGCATGCTGTTCCGATTTGAGAGCGAGCAGCCTGCCGGTAACGCCTTTTGGATGTACCGGACGCTAATTCCGCTGGATATCGCTTATATCGACGGCGAAGGGCGCATCGTCGCCATCAACACCATGCCGCCCTGCGAATCTGATGCTCCTCAGGAGTGCCCCTCTTACCCTGCCGGGGCGGCCTATCATGCGGCGCTGGAAGTGAACGCGGGCTATTTTGCTGAGCGTGGCATACAGGTAGGCGACTGTGTCTCGGTGCCTGCGCTGGCCGGTTTTTGCCGCCCCGAATAACGTGCTTTGTTACGCCCTGGTTGGCCGCTGTTTTCCTACATTCAGCACAATTAGGGCAACGCCCGCGACTACTAGCCCGCCGCCCACCAGTTTATGGAAACCCATCGGGTCGCCCATCAGCAGTGCGCCAAGGCCAACGGCAAACACCGGGGTAAGCAGCGTCATTGGCACTACGCGATTCACCGGGTGGCGGCGCAGCAGCGCGTACCAAATGCCGTAAGCGGCGATGGACGACATAATGGCGGTATACGCCACCGCGCCCCAGCCCAGCCAGCTTGCCTGAGTGATCGCCTGCCACTGATTTTGCTCAAAGAGCCACGAGCCGAGCGCAACCTGAGGCACCGCAAAGAGCGCTACCCAACCTGCCAGCGCTAGTGGCGCAATGGGCGGCCCGCGTTTGATCAATAGCTGCGACACCGCCCAGCCAAACGCACTCAATAGCAAAATGGTTAACGGTAGCGGCGAGGGCAGCGTTGGCCCGCCCGCCAGCACCACCACACCTGCAAACGAGAGCAGCAGGCCTGCCAAGCGTTTAGGCCCTAATTTCTCTTTTAGGAATACCACCGCCAATAGCGTGGCAAACGGTGTGCCCATCTGCACAAGCAGCGCGCCTGTTCCAGCTTCCGCTTGCCCCAAACCAATAAACAGCAGCGCAAAGTGAAGGCTGCCAAACGTGATGGATAGCAGCAATAAAAAGGGCAACTGCGCCCGGGCTACCGGGTAAAACGGCACCAGCAGCGCGGCCACTAATATGAAGCGCAAGGTGGTCATTAACAGCGGCGGTAGCTCCGCTACGCCCACTTTGATCACAATAATATTGAGTGACCAAATAACAATGACCAACAGGCCCAGGAGCAAATCACGAAGCGGCACGGCGTTATCTCTGTTAGGGAGCGGGGAGAGGCTATCAAGGGTGCTTATATAACGGCTAGGGAGCTTTTAAGCTAATAATCTAAACATAGTGTTATAGTAAGGCGGCAACAGTCGTTGTATCGAGATCAATAGTAATAACAGAGGAACGATTATGAAGAAAATCTCATCAACGTTGTTAGGCCTGAGCATGGCGCTAGCGGCTTCCGCCCATGCCAACGATAAGCAGCTGGTCATTGGTACCAATAACTGGGCTGAAAATATTGCCGTCGCCAATATGTGGAAAATCGTGCTGGAAGAGGAGCACGGCTACGAGATTGAGCTGACCGATGTGGGCAAAAGCGTGCTGTACAGCGGTTTGGCCAATAATGATTTCGATATCTCTCTGGAAATCTGGCTACCCACAACGGACAAGGAGTTCCTGGCGCCCTATAAGGATAAGATCGATGTGCACGACGTGTGGTACGAAGGTACTGGCCTAGGCATTGTGGTACCTAGTTACGTTGAGATCGACACCATCGACGCGCTGCGCGATAGCGCTGAACAATTCTCCTATCAAGGGCGCTCCACCATTATTGGTATCGATTCTGGCTCCGCGATTGCCGGGTCAACGGATGATGCCATCGATGCTTATGACCTGCCGATGCGCCAACTCTATAGCTCCGACCCGGCGATGATGGCGGCTCTCGATGATGCCTATCAGCGTGAAGAGCCCATTGCCGTTACGCTGTGGAGCCCGCACTGGGCCTTTGCTGAATATGATCTCAAGTACCTGGAAGATACCCAGGGCGTTTACGGTGAAAGCGACGATATTTTCTGGTTCTCCCGCAAAGGCTTCGCGGAAGACGACCCGTGGCTCACCCAAGTGCTGAACGAGTGGCATATGGATGACGATACCTTAGGCGGGCTGATGGCGACGATTGAACAGCAGGGCGACCCCGTAGAAGGGGCGCGCACCTGGATTGGCGAGAACCGCGAGTTAGTCGATACGTGGCTGGCCGCTGGCGAGTAGCCGTTTAATGTAAACCCTGGCAACGCCCTGAAGATATTCAGGGCGTTTTGCTATGAGTCGTGGGGCTACCACCTTTGTATTGCCAAGACCGACCTTAGACGTCTTCCTTTCGCTTGCTAACTGCCTACAATGGGCGGTGTGCCGATGGCCTTTAAAAGCTAGGCACCTTATAAGAACCGATAAAAAAGGATCGATAATAATGACGCTGACACGCTCTATGGCTCGTTTTACCGCTGGCTTGGCTGGCGCTGCCCTGCTCTCGGCGGCTTTTTCCGCGCAGGCCCGCGAACTCTCGGTCTCTACCGTGCTTTCAGAAGCCTTTCCTTGGGGGCAGGCCGCTGAAAAGTGGGCAGAGCTGGTGGAGGAGCGCAGCGGTGGTGAACTCACTCTGCGGGTCTACCCCAACTCTCAGCTGGTGTCGGGTGACCAAACCCGCGAATTTTCTGCCATGCGCTCTGGGCTGATTGATGCCGCCGTGGGTTCAACCATCAACTGGTCGCCCCAAGTGCCGGAATTGAACCTGTTCTCTTTGCCGTTCTTTATTCCTGATGAAACCGCTGTCGATGCCGTGACCGGCGGGGATGCGGGCACTATGGTGTTCGAGGCGATTGAGTCCCGTGGCGTTATTCCGCTGGCCTGGGGGGAAAATGGCTTCCGTCAGGTATCCAATTCCCTCGGCCCTATCAGCCAGCCGGAGGATCTGGATGGCCTGAAAATCCGCGTAGTGGGTTCGCCGCTGTTCCAGGATACGTTCTCCGCGCTAGGTGCCGACCCTACGCAGATGAGCTGGACCGACGCCCAACCGGCCCTCACCACGGGTGCGGTCGATGGCCAGGAGAACCCGCTTTCCGTATTTGATGTGGCGCGTATTGACCAGGTGGGCCAAGAGCATCTAACGCTCTGGAACTACATGAACGACCCACTTGTTTTTGCCGTTAATCAGCAGGTATGGCAGTCGCTGAGTGAAGAGCAGCAGGCCATGCTGCGTGAGACAGCCGAAGAAGCGGGCGCGTGGGAAATTGCCATGACCCGTGAGCAGGAGAGCGAGCGTTTAGCCGCGATTCAAGAGCGTGGTGTCACGGTAACCGAGCTGACCGATGAGCAGTACCAGGCGTTTGTGGATGCCACTCAGTCGGTGTACGAAAAATGGACTCCGCGCATTGGTGAAGAGGTGGTAAATGCCGCCCAAGCCGCTATCGACGCACGTTAATTCTTCGAGGGTTTTGACTGCCGCTTAACCAGGGCGGCGGTTCTTTGCTGTGAGGCTGCCATGAAAGGCTTTCCTGATGCACGCCCAGAGCGCTGGCTAGGTGCGCTGGCGCTGATTGTGATTTCATTGATTAGCCTGGGTAATGTGATCACTCGTTACCTTACAGGTGGCTCATTTTCGTTCACGGAAGAGTTTTCCGTCTTTCTATTGGTCGTGCTGACCTTTGCCGGTGCGTCGGTAGCATTACGCCGCGACCGGCATATCCGCATTGGCTTTTTAGAGCGTGCCCTGCCTGAGCGGTGGCGGGGCGCGCTGATTCTTTTTCAAGCCCTGTGTGGCCTGATCGTATTGGGTTTAATTACTTGGTATGGCGGCAAGTTGGCGTGGCAGGAATATCAGTGGGAGTCACTGTCGCCTGGGTTAGGCCTGCCCCAGTGGTGGTACTTGGTGTGGCTGCCTATTTTGTCTGCTGCCATGCTATGGCGCTTGGTGCAGCAAACCCGTGACCGTTTGAAAGGGGAGCTAACCAGTGACGCCTGATATTTGGATGATTTTGGCATTTGCCGGGCTGTTAATTGCTGGCGTACCGGTGGCGTTTTCCTTGGCGCTTTCTGGTGCGGTGGGCATCGTGCTTGGGCTCTCGCCGGATATGCTGGCCACCCTGGGTACCAATACCTATAACAGCATCGCTAAATACCCTCTCATTGCGATTCCACTGTTTATTCTCACCGGGCTGATTTTTGAGCGAGCAGGCGTGGCGCTGCGTTTGGTGCGTTTTGCCCAGGCGCTCATTGGGCCCCGTCACGGTGGGCTGGCGCTGGTTGCGGTATTGGTGTGCATGATTATGGGCGGCATGAGCGGCTCTGGCCCCGCTGACGCCGCTGCCGTGGCTATGGTGATGCTGCCTAGCATGACGAAGGCAGGCTACCCCAAGCCGTTTTCGGCCACGCTCATTGCGGCTTCGGCATCCACGGCTATCTTAATTCCGCCTTCAGTGGCGCTGATTCTCTACTCGATTGTGGTGCCGGGCGTTGATCTGCGTGCGCTGTTCGCCGCAGGGCTTTTCCCTGGTGTGCTAGCGGGTTTGGCGCTGCTGGTACCGGCGATGCTGGTCGCCAAGCATTACGGTTGGGAAGGCACGCCGGTAGAGGGAGCCGAAAAACTGACGGTACGCGGAACCTTCCGCGAGGCGCTGCCTGCTTTGTTTGCGCCAGTGCTGATTTTAGGTGGGCTGCGCTCAGGACTGTTTACGCCCACAGAGGCCGCCGTGGTGGCCGTTGCCTATGGGGCGGTGGTAGGCCTGTTTCTTACCCGAGAGCTGACACTTCGGGATGTGTGGGAGCTACTGGGGGAGGCCGCGATTATCTCTGGCGTAGTGATGCTGATTATCGCACTGGCGGGCATTTTTGCCTGGTCAGGCACGATGCTCGGCACCTTCCGCCATTTAGCGGAATGGATCATCAGCCTGACCGATAACGGCGTCTTGCTGTTGATACTGGTGATGTTGGCGGTACTGGTGGCGGGCATGCTGCTGGATGCGATTTCGATTTATCTGATCATGATGCCAATTCTGATTCCGGTGATGCAGCATTTTGAGTGGAATCCGGTATGGTTTGGCATTTTGCTGGCGATGAATATCGCCATTGGTCAATTTACGCCACCGGTGGCGGTGAACCTGATGGTGACCACGGAAGTTGCCAAGATACGCCTAGAGCATACGATCGGCTGGGCGCTGCTGTTTGTGGTTGCCATGGGGTGCGCCTTGGCACTGGTGGCGATATTTCCCAGCATTGCTCTGTGGCTGCCCACGGTGCTGGGCTATAACGTCTAATGATCGACCGAGATAACCAATAAGCGATGGCCTATGCCAATATGGCATGATGTTTAACGTTTACTAAACGTTACCGGCTATTAGACTGGGCGGCAGACGCACAGACAAGCGAAAAATTGTGCCAATATCTAAGCTAAGTGAAAGCATTTAGGAAAAGCGCTTAGGACAAACTCCTGAGAGAGTAGCTAGCGTCATCATGCTGGCTAGGCAATGCGCTGCGGTGCAGGCATAAAATTGTCTCGTACTTCGCCAATTAGCATTTTTTTCGCTAAAGTAGGAACAGTCGGCACTAAATGCCGAGGTCGATAACAGACTGTCTTGACAACGTTTTGGAACCGAAACACCTGAAGGGAACCGTTCTGCAGGTGGCTTCAAAGCGCATAACGCTCACAACATCAAGATAAAGAGGTGTGTTCATGAAACGCCATGTATTTTCTACCGCGGCCTTCTCAGGCGCGTTAATTGCAGCGGCAACCTTTGCCTCTCCGGCCGTTGCTCAGGAGCGCTACATCACCATCGGTACCGGCGGCCAAACCGGTGTTTACTATGTGGTTGGCCAGTCGGTATGCCGCATGGTTAACCGTGGCAGCGATGAGCACAACATCCGTTGTAACGCCCCGTCTACCGGTGGTTCCGTTGCTAACGTCAACGGCATGAAGAGCGGTGAGCTGGATATGGGCGTTGTGCAGTCTGACGTTCAGTACCGCGCTTACCACGGTGAGTCCAACTTTGAAGAAGAAGGCGCTTGGGAAGATATGCGTGCCGTCTTCACCATGCACGGTGAGCCGCTGACCGTGGTGGCCCGCGCGGATTCCGGTATCGAGGACATCAGCGATTTCCCAGGCAAGCGCGTCAACATCGGTAACCCTGGTTCTGGCCAGCGCAATACCATGGACGTGGTCATGGATGCGTTCGGTTGGGATGAAGACACCTTCGCACTGGCGTCTCAGCTCGACGCGGCTGAGCAGGCAGCTGCCCTGTCTGACAACAACATCGATGCGATGGTTTACGTGGTAGGCCACCCGAACGGCTCTATCCAAGAAGCGACCACCACCATTGATGCGCGTCTGGTCTCTGTGACTGGCGAAGAGATCGACGGTTTGATCGAAGAGTACCCCTACTACACGCGTTCTGTGATTCCGGGAGGCCTTTACCGTGGTAACGACGAAGATGTCGAAACTTTCGGTGTGGCGGCAACCTTCGTTTCTTCCACCGCTGTTGATGAAGATATCGTTTATGAAACGGTGAAAGCCGTCTTCGAAAACTTCGATCGCTTCAAGCGTCTGCACCCGGCGTTCGAGAGCCTGAACGAAGAAGACATGATCTCTGACGGCTTGACCGCGCCGCTGCACGATGGCGCAGCGCGTTACTACCGTGAGCGTGGCTGGATCGAATAAGTCGTAAAAAGAGTGATGCTACTGACGGAAGGTGAGTAGCGTCGCTTTGAGTTGCAAAGCGCGGGCACCTTGGGTGTCCGCGCTTCTTGTTGAGAGCGCTGATTGTCAGCGCTGACCATTAGGCAGGGCAAGCGTATGCGTGATGACAAACAACCTTCGGCAGCCGCTGAGAACGACCTGGAGGATATGGTCGCTTCCAGCGATACAGGGGCACGGAAACCCTTAGGCGTACCCGGTAAGCTGCTGGTGAGTATTGCAGCAGTGTGGTCGCTGTTTCAGCTATGGATTGCATCGCCACTTCCCTATATTGTTGGCTTCGGCGTATTTAGCGCCACGGAAGCGCGCTCGATTCATTTAGCGTTTGCGCTCTTTTTAGCCTTTATGGCGTACCCCGCCTTTAAGCGCTCTCCTCGTGATCGTGTGCCCTTAGCTGATTGGGCATTGGCAGCGGTAGCGGCGTTTTGCGGCGCCTATCTGTTTATTTTCTATGCTGATTTGGCCCAGCGGCCTGGGTTGCCGATTACCCAGGATATTATCGTGGGCGTTGTTGGCATTCTGATGCTGTTAGAGGCGACTCGTCGCGCATTAGGGCCGCCCCTGATGATCGTGGCGGCGGTGTTTATTGCTTACTCGTTGTTTGGCCCTTACATGCCGGGCATTTTGGCCCACCGCGGCGTTAGTCTGGGTGGTTTGATTAACCACCAGTGGCTAGGTACCCAAGGGGTGTTTGGTATTGCGCTGGGGGTCTCGACCAGCTTTGTTTTCCTGTTTGTACTGTTTGGTGCGTTGCTGGATAAAGCGGGCGCCGGTAACTACTTCATCAAAGTGGCGTTCTCGCTGCTTGGCCACTTCAAAGGCGGCCCAGCCAAAGCGGCAGTGGTAGCCTCTGGTATGACTGGTTTGATCTCGGGGTCGTCGATTGCCAATACCGTTACCACTGGCACCTTTACGATTCCGATGATGAAGCGAGTCGGCTTTAGCGCGGAAAAAGCGGGGGCGGTGGAAGTATCGTCTTCGGTGAATGGCCAGATCATGCCGCCCGTCATGGGGGCTGCTGCTTTCTTGATGGTGGAATACGTGGGTATTCCCTATGTCGACGTCATCAAGCACGCTTTCTTACCGGCGCTGATCTCCTATATCGCGCTGATCTACATTGTTCACTTGGAAGCGCTCAAGGCCAATATGAAAGGCCTGCCGTCCAGCAATCCGGCACGCCCGTTGCTGAACAAAGTGATCGGCTTTATGACCGGTTTGCTGCTGCTGATGGGCCTCTCCATCGCCGTCTACTACGGCTTGGGCTGGTTAAAGCCGGTACTGGGTGAAGCGACCCCCTGGGTGGTCTCTGTAGGGCTGGCGATTGTATATGTCGGCTTGCTGAAAGTAGGCGCTAACTACCCTGAGCTGGAGATGGACGACCCCAACTCAGAGGTCGTGAAGCTGCCGCAAACTCGCCCGACGGTCATGGTCGGCCTACACTATATTCTGCCGGTTGTCGTGTTGGTGTGGTGCTTGATGGTGGAGCGCCTTTCGCCTGGGTTGTCAGCGTTCTGGGCCACCATGTTTATGATTTTCATCATGGTTACCCAGCGCCCGATCATCGCGATTTTCCGTGGCCGCAGCCAAATGGCGGCCGATATCAAAGAAGGCTTTAAGGATCTGTGGGATGGCCTGGTGACCGGTGCCCGCAACATGATTGGTATCGGTATTGCGACTGCCACGGCGGGTATCGTCGTGGGTGCGGTCTCCCAAACGGGGGTAGGTCTAGTACTCGCGGACGTAGTGGAAATTCTCTCAGGCGGTAACCTGATGATGATTCTACTGCTGACGGCTCTGCTGAGTTTGATTCTGGGTATGGGCTTGCCAACAACGGCGAACTACATCGTGGTATCGGCGCTGATGGCTCCGGTGATTGTGCTGCTGGGCCAGCAAAATGGCCTGATCGTACCGCTAATTGCTGTGCACCTGTTCGTGTTCTACTTCGGCATCATGGCGGATGTCACGCCGCCTGTGGGGCTGGCCTCTTTTGCTGCGGCGGCAGTTTCTGGCGGTGACCCGCTACGTACCGGCTTCCAGGCGTTTTACTACAGCCTGCGTACCGCCGCACTGCCGTTCCTGTTCATCTTCAACACGGATTTGCTGTTGATCGATGTCACGGTGATGCAGGGCATTGTGGTGTTTATTGTCGCCACCATCGCCATGCTGATCTTTGCGGCAGGTACACAAGGCTACATGCTGACTCGGAACCGCTGGTATGAGTCGCTGCTCCTACTGTTAGTGGCCTTCACCTTGTTCCGCCCTGGCTTCTGGATGGATAAAATCCATGACCCCTACGAGTCGGTGCCACCTGCCCAATTTGCTGAAGCGTTAGGACGAGTTGATGATGGTAGCAACCTACGCGTGCAAATTGCCGGTGAGGATGATTTCGGCGCGCCCATGACCACCTATGTGCTGGTGCCTGTACCCCGTGGCGAAACAGGCGAAGAGCGCATGGCCAACCTGGGCATAGAGCTTTACGAAGATGGCGACCAAACCCTGGTCGACTTTGTCGAGTTCGGCAGTCAGGCGGCTGAGCTAGGCTTCGATTTCGATCAAGAGATCCTCGAAGTGCTGGCCCCGGTAGATCGTTGGACAAAAGAGTGGATGTGGTTACCCGCACTCGGCATCTTTGGCTTGGTCGTCGTGATGCAGCGTCGCCGTCGGCGTCGTGAAGAAGCCAACGAAGTGGCCGCTGTTTAAGGAGGTTGCTATGTACCATAAAGTGCTACTCCCCGTAGACTTGAACGAAGAGGCTTCATGGAAGAAAGCGTTGCCCACGGCGATAACGCTGTGCCAAACCTTTGGCGCATCGCTGCACGTGGTGACGGTACTACCGGAATTTAAAATGCCCATGGTTGGCGCTTACTTTCCGAAAAACTTCTCTGAAAAAGCGCATGCGGCGGTGAAAGAAGCGCAGCATAAATTCATTCAGGAACATGTGCCTGAAGGGATCAAAACCCAAAGTGTGATTGTTGATGGCTCACCATGGGAGGCCATCATCAAGGTCGGCAAGAAGATTGATGCCGATTTAATTGTGATGGCATCCCATACTAAGCGTAAATTCGTCGATTACGTACTGGGCCCCAACGCCGAGCATGTCGTTCACCACGCTAAAGTGTCGGTGATGATCGTGCGGTAAGCGCAACGTGCGTCATAAAGCTCCAAGCCCCGGCTTGGAGCTTTTTTTTGGCTCGAATATAAGGAAACGCTAACGCATCGAATTAATTGTCGTTAAAAGCGCCGATGAAGGATTTTTTGTACTGAGTGCCTTCAAAAGCATTCGCGAAGCAGCGGCTCAGCTACATTAATAGAACATTAAGCCATTAACGTTGGATTAATGGTCATCAACACACATGGTAGCTATTTGCCTTGGTGCTTGGGTCAGTGACAGCCATCTGGGGTAAATCACAGGAGTTACGCCATGAATGCAGTAACAACAAAAACACACGACCACTCATCCGGTGCGCCGAACGTCAAAATCATTATCAATAAGGTAGGGATGGAAAGACCACGTGCTTGGCTAGCCGCAGGTATGGAAGATTTTCGTCGTGCGTCTGCTATTAGCCTCGCTTACGGCATGTTTTGGGTGGGGTTGAGTATTGCCATTACCCTTGGTGCTTACACGCTGGGTTACTGGTATTGGCTATTGCCAATGATTGCTGGCTTCATGTTTATCGGGCCACTGGTGGCCGTTGGTTCCTATGGCATTAGCCTTGCCCTTGAGCGCGGACGTACCCCGAACTTGGGCGATGCGTTTGGTAGCTGGCGGCCCCATGCTGGGCAACTTGCCATGATGGGCGTCATGATGATGATCTTCTTTCTCGCCTGGATACGCCTAGCCACGCTGCTGTTTGCGCTGTTCTTTGGATTTGAAGTGCCCAGCCCGGCAACGCTATACACTACGCTGGTAACCACGCAGGAAGGCCTGAGTATGCTGGCCGTTGGCACGGTAGCAGGTGGTGTGCTGGCTTTTGGTGCTTTCGCGATCAGTGTGGTGGCCATCCCGACACTGATGGACCAAGACCTGACGTTTATGGAAGGCATTGAAGCCAGCGTACGCTGTGTAGCTCGCAATTTCCGGCCCATGCTGCTGTGGGCGGCCATTCTTACTGGCTGTGTGTTAGTGGGCGTTATGACGTTCTATATTGGTCTGGCCCTCATACTGCCCGTGCTTGGTCACGCTAGCTGGCATGCCTACGAAGAACTCGTTCGGTTCGAGCCGGTCGAGAAGCTGAGTACTTAACGACATCTCCGCTACATTTCTCATCACTAAGTAAAAAAGTCGACATTCGACTGACCAATGAAAAGAGATGGCGTACCCTAACGCCATCTCTTTTTTTATTGCCTGGAGTGGCCGCTGCTGCGTCGTTTAGGCACTGCGATACGAGGAGTCGATGGTGAAAGCGTTGTTATTGGGGTGGACTATGCTGGCGTTCAGCATTCCCCATACGGGGCTAGCGGACGCGGCTGAGGCAGGCGTGGATAAATTGGCCACTCCTGATGGGCCCGTCATCCTCAAAATAGATGGTGAAGTAACGGCAGCCAACGTCGAGGAAGAGGCTCATTTTGACCGTGAGATGTTGGGCGCGCTGCCGCAGCACGCTTTTACGACCGGTACACCGTGGACCGAGGGAGCGAGCCACTACCGCGGCCCGCTGATGCGCACACTGCTCGAGCATGCAGGGGCCGAAGGCAACACCATTAACGTAGCGGCCTTGAACGGTTATGAGGCCGAAATTCCTATTGAGGATTTTTACGACTACGACGTTATTTTGGCACTAGAGCGGGACGGGCAGGCCATTCCTATCCGCGAATATGGCCCACTATGGGTGCTATATCCATTCGACCATGATGAGGCGCTGTTGAGCGAGCGTATGCGTTTCAGGGCAGTATGGCAGGTCATGCACATCAATGTCCGTTAGTGAGTCCGCTCGGGCACCCCGCCTGCTACGCTACCCGCGCCGCCTCAAGCTGGTAGCGATTATCACCGTACTGCTGTTTGCGGCTGCGTTGGTGGTGGCTGGCCTTTCGGCATGGCGGCAGGATAATTTGACGCAGAGTTTGCGAGAGGACACCGCCTGGGTGGTCTATAAACTCGACCGCGATGCCGTGCAATTGCTCAATCATTTGTTGGCCGACACGCGGGGCCGACTATCGCCTGCCGCCCAGGATGCCCTCAATCTTCGCTTCGAATTGCTCTATAGCCGGATCACCCTGCTGCGAGAGGGAGAGATTAGTTCTCTATTGCAAAGTATCAGTGCAGCGAGCGAGCTATTGGATCAGATTCAGCAGCAGCTCGACGCCCTCGATCCCATGTTCGAACCCCACGAGGATATGGATCGGCTGCCCGTCACGGCCTTGGAGAGCGAGCTTCAATCGCTTACCCGTTTGACCGAGCGCTTGGTGATTGCGATCAACGGTTATCTAGCGGAATCCGCCACCGAAGAGAGGGCGCTGCTAAGTACGCTCTATAAGCTGCTCATTTCGCTGCTGATTGGAATCAGCTTTGCCGTGTTGACGGTCATCGTCTTTTTGGTGCGTGAAATGCGCGAAAGCGCAGCGGCGCGTCGAGAACAAGAGCAGCTCAGTAAACAGCTCCAGGTCACAGCGAAGCAGGCCCAAGCGGCCAATCATGCAAAGTCAGACTTTCTCGCCATGGTCAGTCACGAAATTCGTACGCCGCTCAATGGTGTGATTGGCATGAGCGAGCTGCTGCGCGAGCCCGCCAGCCCCGCCCAGGTCGAAGACTATGCTCGCACTATTCACGATAGTGCCAATCAGTTACTGGCGATGATCAATGAGATCCTCGATTTTTCTAAAATCGAGGCCGGCCATTTGACCCTGGAGACGTCGCCTACGGCGCTGACGCCGCTAGTCGAAGGTGTCATGGCGCTATTCGAGCCAAGAGCGCAAGCAAAAGGGCTGCAACTATCGCTTCATGTGGACCCACTCGTGCCAGCATGGGTCATGATTGATGCGGGGCGTCTGCGACAGATACTGCTCAATCTCATTGCCAATGCGATCAAATTCACTGACTACGGCAGCGTCTCGGTACGCGTCTCCTCGACCGTCGGGCATTTGCTTTTTGATATCAGCGATACCGGTTGTGGTTTGAACAGTGAACAGCAAGAGACACTCTTCGAACCCTTTCAGCAGGCGGATGAGAGCGTCGCGCGCCGCTACGGCGGCACCGGTTTGGGATTGGCAATCTGTAAACGGCTGAGCGAAGCCATGCAGGGACGTCTGGGTGTCGACAGCACGCCGGGTCTAGGCAGTACGTTTTGGTGCGAACTGCCATTAGTCGAGGCTTCTCCTGTCAGCTCCCCACTGCCCGTTGAGCCAGCGCGAGATTTTGACGGTACCTCGTTGCTGCTGGTCGAGGACAATGCGGTCAATCGCAAAGTCGCGGTGGGACTTTTGTCGCGACTTGGTTGCGAGGTGGTGTGCGCAGAAAACGGCCGCGAAGCCCTTGCCATGGTACGACGCCAGCAGGTACATCTTATTTTTATGGACATACAGCTTCCTGATATCGACGGCGTGACGGTGACCCAGCGATTGCGTGAAATGGGCGGCTGGTGCAGCGAGGTGCCCATCGTGGCCATGACCGCAGGGGGAGCAGAGGATGATCGTCGCCGCTGTCTCGCTGCGGGTATGAATGACTACATCACCAAGCCGCTCTCGCTGTTGGCGCTGGGCAACGTGTTGGCGCTGCAGCTGTCAACGACACCAACACTGATGACGCCGATCCCTTCTGCGTTGCGTCAGGAAGAAGGCGACGCGGCCCTACTCAATGAAACGACGTTGGCCACCCTCGTCGGCTCGCTCGGGGCTGATAGTGTCGATCAACTGGCGGTGCTCTATCATCAGCAGGCGAGCGACTACATTGCCCAGCTTTCTGGCTACTTTGCTGCTGGGAGCACATCGAGTCGTGACCACTGGCGTCAGGTCGAGCGGCTAGCGCATCAACTGCGGGGCGAGTCAGTGAGCATGGGCGCAGAGCAGTTGGCTGCGCAAGCCAAGCGGTTGGAGAGCATGGCTGCGCTTGACGAGGCATCGCTCGAGGCGCTAACAGCGTGTTTTGACACGCTGCGTCACTGCGCTGCACGAACTTATGCCGCGCTGGAGAGATGGCGTCGTGACCACCCACTTCACTAATCATGGTTTGAGTGCGGCCGCGAGCCGTGAGCCCAACCCTCAGGATGCTGCCCATGCGCTGGCTCTCGCGCTGTGTCACGAGCACGCCGGTTTCGTGCTGTTCTTTTGTAGCGCTGAGTATCCGTTGTCGCAGCTAGCGGACGCGCTTTGTCAGGCGTTTGGTGAGCTTCCAGTCAGTGGCTGTACGACGGCAGGTGAGCTGACGCCCGATGGCTACGATCGCGGCTCTATTGTCGCCATCTGTTTCGATAGACGCTTGTTTGCCGTCGAGACCGCGCTGATCGATGACCTCGAACACTTTGATTTGCCCACCGCTCAACCGCTGGTCGATGGGCTACTGGAGCGCTGTCGTCGGCAAGCCGTGGCACCGGTCAACGAGCACAGCTTTGCCCTGACGCTGCTGGATGGGCTATCCAGCCGTGAAGAGCAGGTGCTGGCAACGCTGGATGCGGCCTTGGGGCGCATCCCAAGCTTTGGCGGTTCCGCAGGGGACGATAACCACTTAACCCATACCCATGTATACGCCAACGGGCGCTTCCATACCCGTGCGGCGGTGGTGGTCATGATGAATACTCGGCTACCGTTTGAAGTATTCTCCACCCACCACCTTGAGCCACTTGAGCACAAGTTGGTGGTCACCGCTGCGGATCGTGAGCGCCGCCGCGTGCTGGAGCTTAACGGTGTCCCCGCGGCCGAACTGTATGCCGCGCTGGTGGGCTGTTCGGTTGAGGCGCTTGCGCCTCCCATTTTTGCCCAGCACCCGCTGGCGGTACACCTGGGCGGCCAGCACTATATTCGCTCGATTCAACGGGTTAATGATGACGGCAGCCTGAGCTTCTACTGCGCGGTGGAAAACGGCATTGTGCTGACTGCCATGCAGCCCACGCCGCTGCTCACCGATTTAGCCCATATGCTGCAGCGAGTGGAAGCCCGCTTAGGCGAGCCCGCTGCGATTATTGGCTGCGACTGCTTTTTGCGACGGATGGCGCTGGAGTCGTTGGGGCAACTTGACCAGGCATCGACGCTGCTGCGCCAAGCCCGTGTCGTGGGATTTAATACCTACGGCGAGCAGCACCACGGCATGCATGTGAACCAGACGTTTACGGGGGTGGCCTTTGGCGCTCTTCCAACTCCCTGATTCGCAACAAGGCGATGATATTGCGGCCCTGCGTGAAGAGAACCACCGACTACGCAAAGTGTGTACGGCGTTAATGGAGCGAGTGGAATCCGGCGGTAGCCCTAATGGCGCGCCCTATGCAGCCTTTGAGCGCTCGGTGCTGCTTGCCGAACAGGTGCGCGAGCGCACCGACGCGCTGCACCGCACGTTGGATGAACTAAGCCAGGTCAATGCTCGTTTGCTGGCAGCCAACGCTGAAGCCCACGCGGCTAACGTCTCTAAAACCAAGTTTTTGGCCGCCGTTAGCCATGACCTTTTACAACCGCTCAATGCGGCACGGCTGTTTGCCAGCGCCCTGGAAACCCATGCACTACCTGAGTCCTCCCAGGCGCTTGTCGGCCATATCGGGCGCTCGCTGAAAGATGTCGAGGGCTTGCTTGGGACGCTGGTGGATATTTCCCGCTTAGATGCCGGAGTGCTTCATGCCGATAAAGCTCCCTTTGCCGTAAGTACGCTGCTGGATGCGCTGGCGGAGGAGTATCGCCAAGTGGCAGGGGTACGCGGGCTCACCCTTCACTATGTACCTTCGCGGGTGTGGGTGGAGTCCGATTTAGCGCTGCTGGCGCGGGTGGTGCGTAATTTCCTTAGCAATGCGGTGCGCTACACAGAGCACGGCCACCTGCTGTTAGGCTGCCGCCGCCGGGCCGATGGCCTGGAGATTATGGTGGGTGATACTGGCCCCGGTATTCCAGAGCCCCAGCGCAAAGCCATTTTTCTGGAGTTTCGTCGCGCCAGCCAGCCACAGGCCAACCACAGTCGCGGCCTGGGGCTGGGTCTAGCCATTGTCGATCGTATTAGTACCATGTTGGATCACCCCGTCACACTGGCATCACGGCTAGGTCATGGCTCGCTGTTCTCTATTTTGGTGCCCTACGCAGCCTCTTGCGGCGCGTTAGAAGGCGCATCCAGCCCGGTGCCATCCGCGCAGTGGGGCGATGACCCGCTGCAGGGCTGTGTGGTGTGGGTGGTGGATGATGACCCCGCCATTACCGAAGGGATGCAGGCGCTGCTGGGCAGTTGGGGGTGTCGGGTACGGGCAGCGGCGACGGTGAGCGCGCTGGAAGCGGCTAGCGACGGCGAGCGCCCGGCGGTGCTGCTGGTGGATTACCATTTAGGGGAGCACCGTGAGAACGGCATCGACTTAGCTACTCGGCTGCGCCGCCGCTATCCTGGGTTAGCCACAGTGGTAATTACCGCCAACCATGAAGCTTCGTTAAAGCGGGCCACCCGAGAGGCGGGAATGCACTGCTTGTTAAAACCGCTTAAACCACTGCGCTTGAAGATGCTGTTAGGTACGCTGTTAGAGGGCCGTTAACGCGCCATTCGCTTGGCGATGTAGCCGTTTAAATCCTCCTCTCCGGCCATCACAATGGCGTGTACCCGGCTGGTGGCGCCCAGTTTTCGCAAAATAGCCGATACATGGGTCTTTACCGTGGTTTCAGCAATGTCCAGTTCTCGGGCAATCTGCTTGTTGGACATTCCCTGACTCATACAGCCCAACACGTCTAGCTGTTTGTCGGTGAGCCGGGGCAGGCGGCTCGGTTTATCCTCCGAATCTTCGCCTGCTGCCGCAGGTATTGCTCGGGGAGGAGGGCGTCGCATGATATCGGCGGGCAGGTAGAGTTGGCCCTGGAGAATTTGCTGTAGCGCGCTAAGAAGCTGCTCCCTTGGCGTTGATTTTGGAATATAGCCCACGGCCCCCAGAGTAATCGCATCCAGCACCAGCTGGCGCTCTTGATGGGCTGACACGATGGCAACGGGCAGCCCGGGGAAGGTCTCCCGTAGGGTTTTCAGCCCCTCTAACCCATCGGCATCCGGCAGGCTTAAATCTAAGAGCAGCAGGTCTAACCCTTCCAAGGCTTCAATGTGTGCCATGGCCCCCGCTAGGCTGTCGGTTTCCAGCAGTTGGGCATCGGTGAATCCGCTGCTGATCACCGCGTGCAGCGCATCGCGGAACAGCGGATGATCATCTGCGACTAACAGCGAGTACATGGCGTCTCCTTCCAAGGGATGAGGGTGCGTCCTGCCATCGGGCTATATCGAGAATGGCGCGAATGACCAACACTGGGTAGGCACCTTTTAATAATCATAATACTCAGGAGCAGTACCATGATCTACGCCAACCCAGGTGAAGCGGGCTCTGTTGTTTCGTTTGAGAAACGCTATGGTAACTACATTGGCGGTGAGTTTGTTCCCCCAGTGAAGGGCCAATACTTCGACAACATTAGCCCAGTTAATGGCAAAGTGTTCTGTGAAATTCCCCGCTCTAGCGCTGAAGATATCGAAAAAGCGCTGGATGCCGCCCATAAAGCCGCTCCGGCGTGGGGCAAGACCTCGGTACAAGAGCGCAGTAACATCCTGCTCAAAATCGCCGACCGTCTCGAGCAAAACCTCGAAATGCTGGCCGTGGCCGAAACGTGGGACAACGGCAAAGCGGTGCGTGAAACCCTCAATGCGGACATTCCGCTGGCTGTTGACCACTTCCGCTACTTTGCAGGCTGCCTGCGCTCCCAAGAGGGCACCGCCGCTGATATTGATGCCAACACGGTGGCGTACCACTTCCACGAGCCGTTGGGCGTGGTAGGGCAAATTATTCCGTGGAACTTCCCGATTTTGATGGCGGCTTGGAAACTAGGTCCGGCGCTGGCAGCGGGTAACTGCGTGGTGCTGAAGCCTGCCGAACAAACCCCAGCGTCAATTTTGAAAGTGGTAGAAGTGATCGGCGATCTGTTGCCTCCAGGCGTGCTGAACATCGTTAATGGCTTTGGCGCAGAGGCAGGCCAAGCGCTGGCTACCAGTAAACGCATCGCTAAGATCGCCTTTACCGGCTCGACGCCGGTGGGCTCACATATTTTGAAGTGCGCGGCAGAGAATATTATTCCTTCCACGGTGGAGCTAGGCGGCAAATCTCCGAATATCTACTTTGCCGATATTATGAACGCCGAGCCGACGTTTATTGATAAGGCGGTAGAGGGGCTGGTGCTGGCCTTCTTTAACCAGGGCGAAGTGTGCACCTGCCCGTCGCGGGCGCTGATTCAAGAGAGCATGTACGACGAGTTCATGGCGAAAGTCATTGAGCGCACCAAGACCATCAAACGGGGTAACCCGCTGGATACCGACGTCCAGGTGGGCGCTCAGGCATCCCAAGAGCAGTTCGATAAGATTATGTCGTACATGGATATCGCTCGGGATGAAGGCGCTGAATTCCTTACCGGTGGCGACAAAGAAACGCTGGATGAAAGCATTAACAGCGGTTACTACATTCAGCCGACGCTGCTGAAAGGTAACAACCAGATGCGCGTGTTCCAAGAAGAGATCTTCGGCCCGGTAGTGGCGGTGACCACCTTTAAAGACGAAGAGGAAGCGCTGGCGATTGCCAACGACACCGAGTTTGGCTTGGGCGCGGGCGTTTGGAGCCGCGATATTAACGTGGCCTTCCGCATGGGGCGTGGCATTCAAGCGGGTCGCGTCTGGACAAACTGCTATCACCAGTACCCCGCCCACGTAGCCTTCGGCGGCTACAAGAAGTCAGGCGTTGGTCGTGAAACCCATAAAATGGCGCTTGGGCATTACCAGCAAACCAAAAGCCTGCTGGTCAGCTACGATATCAATCCGCTTGGGTTCTTCTAAACGTTTGTTATGTCGTCCCATCGCCCGGCCTAGGCCGGGCGATGCTGCACATCCTCTGGCGCTAACTCTACGGATAAGAGCAGCTTAGAACTGCCGTTAACCATTATTAGGAGTCGAATCATGGATAATACAATGCGGGCGGCCGTCGTGCGCGAGTTCGGACAGCCGTTAGTCATAGAAGAAGTCGATGTTCCACGCCCAAAGCAGGGGGAGGTATTGATGAAGGTGGCGGCCTCGGGGGTCTGCCATACGGATCTACACGCAGTGCACGGCGACTGGCCAGTCAAACCTTCACCTCCCTTTATTCCAGGGCATGAAGGCGTTGGGCATGTTGTGGCGGTCGGGGCCGGTGTCTCCCATGTCAAAGAGGGCGACCGTATTGGTGTTCCTTGGCTCTACTCGGCCTGCGGTTTTTGCGAACACTGCTTAGGCGGCTGGGAAACCTTATGTGAGTCCCAGCAAAATACCGGTTACAGCGTTAATGGTGGGTTTGCCGACTATACCTTGGCCGATGCGGGGTATGTGGGTCGGCTGCCGGATAACGTTGGCTTTGTCGAGCTGGCTCCGGTGCTGTGTGCCGGCGTAACGGTTTATAAAGGTTTAAAAATGACCGATACCCGCCCCGGCCAATGGGTGGTGATTTCGGGCATTGGTGGCCTTGGCCACATGGCAGTGCAGTATGCCAAAGCCATGGGGCTTAACGTGGCGGCTGTCGATATTGATGACGGCAAGCTGGCGCTGGCTGAGCGCTTGGGCGCGACGGTTACGGTAAACGCCATGAAAACCGACCCCGCGGCATACCTTAAAAAGACCATTGGCGGTGCCCATGGTGCGCTGGTCACCGCAGTGTCGCCGAAGGCCTTCGATCAGGCGCAAAATATGCTGCGCCGTGGCGGTACGCTGGTACTTAATGGCTTACCGCCAGGGGATTTTCCACTGCCCATCTTTAGCACCGTGCTCAATGGGATCACTATTCGTGGCTCGATTGTCGGTACGCGTAGCGACCTTCAGGAAGCGCTCGATTTTGCGGCGGAAGGTAAAGTGGAAGCCACCGTCGCAACGGATACACTGGACAATATCAACGATGTTTTTCAGCGCATGATAGACGGTAAAATCGAAGGGCGTATTGTGCTAGACATGGCGGGTTAAACGCCCAGCGCGCATAAAAAATCCCGGCCGCGTGGCCGGGATTCTTCGTTTTACGCGTTGTACGTAAAGCGCTACTTACATCTGCGCATCTTCAGGCGGTTCGCCGATGGTGCCAGGCATTGCCTGCGCATGGCCACCCGCCAGAGCAAGGAATTGTAGGTGGCGCTCGTACTCTGCCACGAGATCACCGATCACCTGACCACGGGTGTAGCCGTTGAGGTCTTTATCCTGGCCACCTTCGGCAAGGTACACATCTAAACGCACGTAGAAATCATCGTCCGCGGGAATGAAGTTCGGTGTACGCATACGATGCGGGCATACCTGATAGACAAAGCTGGTGGCGTCGCCAAAGTCGACCTGCAGCATTAGGTTGGGCAGGGATTCCCCCTCAACCTGCTCTTCGGTGACGTTAGCGGTTTGGCCACGGCTCTCAAGCTCTTGGGCAAACTGGGTCATCGCCGGGCGAATCGAGTGCTCAATGGTCGCGGCGGCACCTGCGCGGTTAGAGGTATCCAGCGCGCGGTCCAAACGCTCACGCCAGTCGCCGCCGGGCGCGCTGCCCGCAATCATGCGGCGGGCGTCGGCTTTGCTGCCTTCCAGCTTCAGCGCTTTGTAAGTCCCCACCATGATGGCGAAGATCACCACCGAGAAGGGCAGCGCCGTAATCACGACTGCGCTTTGTAGCGCGTTTAAGCCACCCGCCATCAGCAAGGCCACGGTAATCAGGCCAATCACTGCCGACCAGAAGATACGCAGCCTCACCGGCGCATCGTGGTTCACGTCGCTTAAAATAGAGGTGAAATTAGCCAGTACCAGCGCGCCAGAGTCCGCCGAGGTGATGAAGAACACGATACCCAGAACGGTCACGACGGCGGCGGTAATGCCCACATAGGGGTAGTACTCAAGCAGCGTATACAGCGTGGTTTGCGGCGAGTTCAACGCCTGCTCGCCCAGTTCGGCAACGCCTTGGTTGGCCACCAGCTCGATGCCGCTATTACCGAAAATCGACATCCATACCATCATGAACGACAGCGGAATAAACAGCGCACCTGCCACAAACTGACGGATGGTGCGGCCACGTGAAATACGTGCCAGGAACAGACCCACAAAGGGCGTCCAAGCAATCCACCAGCCCCAGAAGAAGATCGTCCACCACATCTTCCACTCTTGAGCGCCCTCATCGGCAAAGGCGTAAGTATCGAAGCTGGCAGCAACGAAGCCTGAGAGGTAGTCGCCTGCGTTGTTGACCACTTTATCCAGCAGTACAAGAGTATCGCCAGAGAACAGCACAAACAGCATCAGCGCCAGGGCCAGCAGCATGTTGAACTCGGAGAGGCGACGGATACCTTTCTCAACGCCAGTCACCACCGAAATGGTTGCTAGAACAACTACCAGCGCAATCAGAACTACCTGGACCGTCAGGGTTTCCGGCACGTCGAACATATAGTTCAAGCCATAGTTAAGTTGAATCACCCCAATACCGAGACTGGTGGCGATACCGAACACGGTAGAAATCACCGCCGTAATATCGACCGCGTTACCAATCGGGCCGTGAATGCGCTTGCCCAGCAGTGGGTAAAGCGCGCTACGAATAGCCAGCGGCAAGCGATGGCGGTAGCTGAAATAAGCCAGCGCCATGCCCGTCAGCACGTACAGTCCCCAACCGGAAAGGCCCCAGTGCAGATAGGTTTGCACGACGGCGTTGCGCATGGCCTCTTGGCTTTCAGGCGTTAAGTCGGGCGGTGCCAAGTAGTGGGCAACCGGCTCGGCTACGCTGAAAAACAACAGGTCAATACCAATGCCAGCAGCAAACAGCATGGCTGACCACGACAGCAACGAAAACTCAGGGCGGGAGTGGTCGGGCCCAAGTCGAATACTGCCAAAGCGCGACATGCCGATGAACACCACAAACACGAGGTAGGCCACGATCGCTAGCATGTAGTACCAGCCAAACGTTTTGCTTACCCAGGTAAGGCCCGCATCAAAAAAGGCACCTGCTTGTTCGGTGAACAGCATCGTCACGATAAGAAACACGAGAATCCCCGCGACGCTGCCGTGGAAAACCACGGGGTTTAGGCGGTCTCGTGAGGGGAGAGCGGGGTTGTCTTTCGCCATGGAGGCGGACTCCTGTTGTTAAGACAAAGATGAGTGATACGTTATTTTTGAATGAACGTTCAAATAAAATACGCGGTTTAGGCATTCACTTCAAGCCAACGGCTAACGCATCAGGGCGGTAAAAAAGATGCCAACAGGCGTATAGAAACAAACACGCCCAGCTAGGCTGGGCGTGTAGGGTGGGTTTGACGCTAAATAAACGCTTACTCGGTAGCCGTTTCCTCGGCATCCATTTCCTGGGCCGAGTCACCGTGATGGTCGCGCTTACCGTGTCCACGTTCGTGGCGGTGCTCAGCATGCATCTCGTGCATAGCGTCACGCAGTGCCTGCTGCTCTTCTTCCGATAAAATCTCAGCGACACGGGCTTGATGCTCTTCACGCAGGGCAAGCATGGCTTCGCGGTGCTCAGCGTGTGCTTCATTAAGCGCCGTTTGCTGCTCTTCGCTCAGTTCTGCGCGTTGATAGACTTCTTGGCGACGCTCTTCCATGCGCTCCATCATCGCTTCCCGGTCCATGCCACGGCCTTCATGGTTGTCTGCCTGGGCGGTAAAGGCCAGCGGTGTAAGGGCAACGGCGAGCAGGGCAGGAGCAAATAGCTGACGTAGTGACATCTTCATGGCATACCTCGTTTCTAATGAATACATGGTAATTTGACGATGTCAGTATTAACGGGCTTGGTGTAAATCGTTTGCACAAAGTGTGCAACAACCATGACCTTCTCAATAGCAGTAGTGGTTCATCCTTCCGGCTGATACTTATAACCCACTCCGTAAACCGAGCGAATGATCTCTTGGTCGGGTAGGGCTTCGGTGATTTTTTTGCGCAGCTTCTTAATATGGCTATCCACCGTGCGCTCGGAAACGATGCGGTTATCACGGTACATATGATCCATCAACTGCTCGCGGCTGAAAATGCGTCCTGGAGACTGCATCATCACGCGCAGCAACTGAAACTCGACCGCTGTTAAGCCTAAATCTTGGCCGTCGGCCAGTGCCTGCCAGCCCTCTTCATCTAGCGTGATGGGCGCTTTGGGGGCGGTGGTGGTGGGTGCTGTCTGTGCAGCGGCATGACTGCGGCGTAGCACGGCCTTAACACGTGCCACTACTTCACGAGGGCTGAAAGGTTTGCAGATGTAATCATCTGCGCCTAACTCTAGCCCCAGCAGCCGGTCTACCTCTTCTACCTTGGCGGTGACCATGATAATGGGGAGCTTGGGCCACTGTTGACGGATTTCCCGGCACAGCGTCAGGCCATCTTTGCCCGGTAGCATAACATCCAGCAGCACCAGTTCAGGCGAATGCTGATTGAGCCAGGGGATCACCTCATTGCCGTGGCTGATAATGCTGGGCGCAAAATGATTGCTTTGTAAGTAATCGGCCATGAGGCGGGCGATTTTGGGCTCATCCTCAACGATCAGCAGGGAAGCGTCTTGGGGTAAACCATCTTGAGGTAATGTGTCGGGATGTGAATCACTCTGAGACATAGTTAGCTCGCTTATGGTCGTTTAAGAGGCGGTTAACAGTGGCAACCGTAGGGTCCAAGTTAAGCCACCCAGCGCCGAGGCGCTGGGTGTGAGCGTGCCGCCATGTGCCGTCACTAACGCGCTGGCAATAGAAAGTCCCAGGCCGCTGCCACCGCTGGCGCGGTTGCGCGAACCCTCCACCCGGTAGAGCCGCTCGGTTAAACGTGACAGCTCCTCTTCAGGAACGCCGGGGGCACTATCTTGCCAGGTAATCACCGCGTCGCCCCGTTCGCAGATAAGGGAAACACTTAGCTTTCCAGGCGGCTGGGTGTAGGCACAGCTATTATCCAGCAGGTTGCTCCACAGCTGGCGCAGCCGTTGGGCATCGCCACGAATCATCACATCATCGGCCAGGGCCGTGGTGAGGGTCAGGCCGCTCTCTTCCAGCCAGCGGTCGGCGTCGTTCAGGCGGCTTTCCAGGCTTTCGCTGAGATTCATGGGGGCAAGCTGGATATCCAGCGCGCCCGCATCGCTTTGGGAGAGCAGGCGTAAATCGGCTACTAAGCGCTCTAGCTGAGCCACTTCCTGAGCCAGTGAACTTAAGTTTTCCTGGTTCAGCGGGCGGATGCCGTCCTGCATGGCTTCAATTTCACCCCGCAGCACGGCTAGCGGGGTGCGCAGCTCATGGGCTGTGTCCGAGACCCAGCGGGCGCGGGCTTCACGGCTGGCTTCAAGCGTGGCGGCCAGCACGTTGAAATCTCGGGCTAAGCGGGAAAGCTCGTCTTTGCCACGCTCTGGCAGTCGGGTGTGGTAGTCGCCTTCGGTTAAGCGCAGCGTAGCACCGGCCAGGGCGCGGGTGCGCCGACCCAGCCACCAGGAGAGCCCGCCCGCCAGCAGCAGCGAGGCCAGCCCTAGCGAGATCACGATTAGCACTAGGTTACGCTGCTGGCGCTCCAGAAAGCGGCTCTCCATGCGCTCCATCATCTCCTGCGGCGGGCGAAAACCCAGCGTGCCAATCGCTTCTCGCTGGCCGCTTGGGGTCATATCGCTATACAGCGTCAGCCAGCGCCAGCCCATTGAGCCGCGCGGGGTATCCGTCGGCGGTATCACATACTCTCCGTCGCTATCGCGCAGTGCGAAGTCTTGTGCCTCGCCCAAGGGAGAAGGGCGATCACGATGCTCTTGGCCCAACTCGAACCGGACGATGTAGGGCCAGCGCTCTGGCGACGCTTCTAACCAAGCCCAGTCGCCCTGGGTTTCCCAGCGGGTAATGAGTCCATCGGCCAGTAGGGTGGCGCGCCGCTCTTGGGATTGGTTGAGATACTCTAAAAACCCCCGGTCGATGCTGTACGAGACCGCCAGAAACACGCTCGCCGCGATGGCCACGTTAACGCTTAAAATTGCCACAAACAGCTTTAACCCCAGCCGTGAGGGCCGCCACTGACGCAGTCGGGTCCATCTACTCATTAGTTTATGCCCTGCTGGCTGGGCTGGCGCGGGGCGCTTAACCGTTCACGCAGGTTTTCCAGCCCTAAATAGAGGCAGGGTACTACCAGCAGCAGAATCATGGTGGCGAAGAGCATGCCAAAGCCTAGCGAAATCGCCATGGGGATCATAAAGCGTGCCTGGCGTGAGGTTTCCAGAATCATCGGCGCAAGCCCCAGGAATGTGGTCAGCGTGGTCATCATAATCGGCCGCAAGCGTCGGGTGGCGGCGGCCACAATCGCTTCGCGAGGCGCCATGCCTTCCCGTCGCTTACGGTTAGCGTAGTCGATCAACACCAGCGCATCGTTAATCACCACGCCGGAGAGCGCTAGCATACCTAATAGGCTGATGATCGACAGCCCAAAGCCCATCAGCATATGACCGCCCACGGCACCGACGATACCAAACGGAATTGCGGCCATCACCAACAGCGGCTGTAGGTAGCTTTTGAACGGAATAGCGAGCAGCGCATAGAGGGCGGCTAACATCAGCCACATGGCGTTACGCAGGGTGGCGAGGTTGTCGGCGGTATCCTGTTGGCGGCCGCCCATGCTCACTTCAAGCCCTGGCCAGGTGTTGCTGAGCGTGGGGAAGACCTCTTCTTGAAGGGTGGCGAGCACTTGGTTAATCGCTTGGTCGCCCTCTGAATCGGCAGTGACGGTGATAATCCGCCGCCCATCGATACGCTGCAGGCTGCTAGAGGCTTGGCTCAGAGTGATATCCGCGACTCTAGAGAGCGGCACGCTCATCCCGTCGGGGGTTCTGACCGGCAGGCGGTATAGCTCGCTAAGGCTGTTGCGCGACTGCTCTGGCAAGCGCACTTCCACGCTCACCTCCTGGCGGCCGATAAACTGCTCCACCGCCGTGGCTCCTTGCAGCGGGCCGCGCAGCGCCTGGGCGAGGTCGCTGCCGGTTAGCCCGAGTGAACGACCTTCGGCGGAGAGACGCATCTCTAGCTGTGGCTTT
>Ga0209128_1000528_pt1 | contig 28704 bp, 40 predicted proteins | sample ETNvirnome_6_100_FD_184072 | JGI IMG/M metagenome (GOLD analysis project Ga0209128, IMG submission 184072) | Marine viral communities from the Pacific Ocean - ETNP_6_100 (SPAdes) (version 2) | ecosystem: Environmental > Aquatic > Marine > Oceanic | place: Pacific Ocean | collected 2013-06-19 | reverse complement strand
CACAGTTAAAAAAGCCGATGATATAGACCTACCGAAATTTCTGCAGAAAGCTTTAATAACAGAGTTCAAAAAAGCTGAAGAAGCTGATGGCAAATCACCTTGTACAAAAGAACAAATGAATGAGTTCTTTCAAGATGGTATCAATATACTTGATTTCTTTAAAAAGAAACGAGGCGAGTATTTCAGTAAAAATGGCTGGGAGTTAGTAGGTATAGAGAAACCCATTAATGTTGAGTTAAAAGGTAAACTTAGGATTGTGGGGTTTCTTGATATTGTGATGTATGATACAATAGGTAATAGAATAAAAATCATTGATATTAAAACATCTACTATGGGCTGGAACAAGTGGCAGAAGAAAGACGAAAATAAAACAGCTCAGTTATTATTATACAAACAATTTTATTCTAAACAATATGGATTTCCCGTAGAAAATATAGATGTAGAATATTTTATAGTTAAAAGAAAACTATATGAGAAAGCTATGTTTCCTCAGAAAAGAGTTCAAAAGTTTGTTCCGGCAAGTGGAACAGTATCAATGAACAAAGTAGCTAAGAAATTGAAAGCTTTCATGGATGACGCTTTTACTGAAGATGGTGAACATAATATTAAAGAGTATAATAAAACACCATCTAAAAAAGCTTGTAGATGGTGTGAATTTAACCAAACCGAATACTGTACAGAAGGAGTCAGATGAAAGTAGGTATTGTTGGTGCCAGAATATATGAAAATAGAAAAAAGATAAAAGATTTTATATTTAAGTTAAAAAATGAAAAAGGAGATGGACTTACTATTGTAAGTGGTGGTTGTAAGAATGGGGCTGATAAGTACGCTAAGAAATACGCATTGGAATTTGGTGTGCAGTATGAAGAATATCCACCATTCCACGAAGTTCATAATTTATATTGTCCTTTACCAGAAATCTGTTATGGAAAACCATATCATGTTAAAAACTATTTTGCGAGAAATAAATTGATTGCAAAACATAGTGATTATGTAGTCGGCTTCATTCCAGAAGGTCATACTTCAAATGGTACAAATAATACACTTACATATGCTCAAAAGTTTGGAAAAAAAACTTTAATAATTGATTAAAAAAATGTTGTTTTAATTATTTTCTATATATTTATATATACTTATATATGAAATGAGGTAATTATATGGAAAGATTAAAACTTACTTCGGTTAAATTATTAAAATCGTTATATGATAGATTTAAGGTTGATACAATAAATTCATCAATGTCCTTACAAAAATTAACAAACAGAACGATACATAGATATAACAATGACTTAAAATTTAAATCCGAAATGAACGAATATTTTGAACTACAATGCAGTGGCAGTTGTCTTTAATAAAGTAAAAGAGGTTATATGAAAAAGAAAAAAATATTACTCTTATCAGATGATTTGAGGATGCATTCTGGAATCGCAACTATGTCAAGAGAGTTTGTACTTGGTACTATTGAAACATTTGATTGGGTACAGATTGGTGGTGCTATCAAACATCCAGAAGCAGGTAAGATTGTCGATATGAGTCAAGCTTTAGTGGAAGAAGAAGGAAAAGAGGGTTATCTAAAACTATATCCTATTTCAGGATACGGTAATCCAGATATTTTAAGAGAGATTATTAATATTGAAAAACCAGATGCTATACTGCATTTCACAGACCCAAGATTTTGGATTTGGTTATATAATATGGAACATGAAATAAGACAAAATATTCCAATTATGTATTACAACATTTGGGACGATTTACCAGACCCTGAATATAATAAATATTTTTACAAGTCGTGTGATTTATTATTAGCTATTTCTAAACAAACATATGGTATTAATAAAAGGTTATTACCGGAATATGAAGATTGGCAAATTAAATATTTACCACATGGTATAAATCAAGAAAAATATTTTAAATTAAATAAAAACGATTTTAAATTAAAACAATTTCAACAAAAGTTTGGTTTAGACAATGATAAATTTAAGCTGTTGTATCTTAATAGAAATATTAGAAGAAAACAACCAGGGGATTTTGTTTTAGCCTATACAGAATTTCTCAATAAATTATCAACATTTGAAAGAGATAATTGTTGTTTAGTTATACACGCTGAACCAGTTGATGATAATGGTACAGATATTAGAGCATTGACTAAACAATTTATGCCAGAACAAAGTGTTATTTTTACATACGATATACGCACAGGTTTCAATGATGATGAAATGAATTATTTATATAATTCTGTTGATGTTTATATGAATATAGCATCTAACGAAGGATTTGGTTTAGGTTCAGCTGAAGCGTTGATGACAGAAACACCAATCATAGTAAATGTAACTGGTGGATTACAAGACCAATGTGGATTCAAAAAAGAAGAATGGGATGAAACTGAAGATGGTGTTAAGTCCAATCCTAAAAAATCTTATCTTACAGCAGATGATTATGTTGAATTAGGTTCTAATCATGAAGGTGATTTTAAAGAACATGGTGTATGGGTCAAACCAGTGTTCCCCACAAATATAAGTTTACAAGGTTCACCACAAACACCATATATTTTTGATGACAGATGTAGTTATAAACACGCGGGGCACAAAATTTATGAATGGTTTTTAGAAAATAAAGAATCAAGAGATGTTGTCGGTAAAGAAGGTAGAAAATTTTTATTAGATTCTGATGTGAAATTGTCATCAAAAGCTATGTGTGATGGATTTGTTGAACACATAAATAATACATTTGAAAAATTCAAACCTAGACCTAATTTTATTATGGAGGAAGTATAAGTATGAGAGAATTTTTGTTAATGCAAGGTCCTTTTTCTTCAAGGAGTGGATACGGAGACCATGTTAGAGATTTATTTAAAAGTTTTTGGGATTTGGATAGATTTGATATTAAAATAGTAGATACTAGGTGGGGAGATTGTCCACGAAACGGTTTAAAATCAGATAATGAGAATCATAAAAATATTTTTAATTGTTTTTTAGCAAATAATAAATTAGATAGACAACCTGATGTATATGTTGATATCAGAATACCGAATGAATTTGAACAGGTCGGGAAATTTAACATAGGTATAACAGCCGGTACAGAAACTACAGCAGTTTCACCGGAGTGGATTGATAGTTGTAACAAAATGGATTTGATAATTGTTCCGTCTGAACATTCTAAAAAAAGTTTTGTAAATACAGTTTATGATAGAATTGAAAATGAACACAAAACAGGTGATTTAAATTTACAAAAGCCCATTGAAGTTTTATTTGAAGGTGTTGATGAAAATATATTTAAACCAGTAGATGTATCTGAATATGAAAATGATATAATAAATGAAATTGATAATATTGAAGAAAATTTTTGTTATTTGTTTGTAGGTCAGTGGACAAAATCAGATTTTGGAATTGATAGAAAAGACATCAGCAGGATGATAAAAGTTTTTTATGAATCATTCGCTAATAAATCTAAACAGCCAGTTTTGATATTAAAAACAAACGGTGCTACTTTTTCAATATTAGATAAAAAACAAATAAAAGATAATATCGAGGGAATAAAAAATATGTTTCCTGATGATATACAATTACCTAAGATATATTTAATACACGGAGATTTAAGTCAGGAACAGATGAATTTAATGTACAATCATCCTAAGATTAAATATTTAATAAATTTCACTCATGGAGAAGGTTTCGGCAGACCAATGTTAGAAGCTACTATGACCGGACTACCTGTTATAGCCTCTGGATGGAGTGGTCATCTTGACTTTCTTGATTTTGAATTTTCAACTTTAGTAAAAGGAACATTAAATCAAATACCTAAAAAAGCTGTTTGGGATAAGATTCTGATTAAAGAATCACAATGGTTTACTGTTGATGAAAACGATGCTTATAAAGCTCTACAAAGAACTTTTAAACAAAAATTTGACAACAAAAATAAAGCTAAAAAATTATTAGAGATTAATAAAAATAAATTTAAACTCGATGATATGACAATAGAATTAAAAAACATTTTAGACAAACATGTGACAACTTTTTCTGAGTTAAAATTACCTAAATTGAAGAAAATAAATAAACCCGATAAAATCAAATTACCAAAATTAAAAAAGGTTAAATCATGAGTCAAGTAGTTTTAGAATGTACTTTATGTGGAAAAAGAGCGTTAAGTATTGTTGATAATAAAAGTGGTTATGTTCAATGTTTACATTGTGGATATTCTTCAGCAGATAAATTCAAAGGTGATGAAAAAAATCCAGAATATATATCTTTATCTGACGATATGAAAACAATGTCTATTATTGAAGAAGGAAAGATTTGGATACCGTCTGTTTTAACATTACCATTTGGAATGATTAATCCAATATTGGTAGAAAATGAAATGTTTTGGTCTTTTTCTCCTATGGTTGATATACCAAAAGATGAAAGAAAAAATTATCCAGATGAAAATGGTTGTTATTACGAAAGACGATATGACACAGAAAAAACAATCTTATACAAATATTTTTTTGATTGTATAAAAGAAATAAATCAGAGATATGGCGAACAAAAAACAACCTTATAATTGGAAGAAAGTCAGACCCGGAGATATTATATCTTTTAGATATAAAACAGAATCAACCGGTAAAACACTCGTGCATTCAATTTTAGTATTAAATCCTAAATTGCCTGTTAGTAAAAAAGATAATTCTTCAACATTCCATATGGTTGGAATAAAATTAGAACAATCTAATAAAATAAATTTAAGACTTAACGCGAAACAACTTACATCTTTAGAAAAAATAGGTGAATTTGTAAATATAGATGAAAAAAATAATTTATATAAGTTGAGAATAGATGAAAGTTTTATTCTTAATGATAGAAAAGGAGTGAAAGAAAAGGCGTATAAATTAATTTCAAAAAATTTAAACATAAGTGGACAATATAGAACTTATGATTGGAAAAAGGCTAAAGGGTCAGCAGTTTATTTAGAACCAGTGAGGGTATTTAGAGATGAAGATTAGTTATTCTATATTAACACATAACGAAACAGATTCCTTACAAAACTTACTTGATTTTTTAATTAAACGCAAAGATGAAGAAGATGAAATAGTAATTCTTGATGATTATTCAGATAATGAACAGACAAAAGAACTGCTTGATTTTTTTGTTTCAGTATATGAAATTAAATTTGAACAAAGACATTTATTAAAAGATTTCGCTCAACAAAAAAATTATTTAAAAAATATGTGTTCTGGTGATTATATTTTTAATTTAGATGCTGATGAAATACCACATAAACGAATTATGAACAATTTAAAGCCAATACTCGAAATCAACCCAACAATAGATTTGTATTATGTTCCAAGAGTAAATACAGTAGAAGGGTTAACAGATGAACATAAATTAGCGTGGCATTGGAGTGTTGATGAGTGGGGTAGAGTTAATTGGCCGGATTGGCAAGGTAGAATATGGAGAAACAGACCAAATATTAGGTGGGAAAAGCCTGTTCATGAAACTTTGGTTGGTTATAAAGAATATACTCACTTACCTGCTCAAGAAGAATTTGCTTTATTTCATCCTAAAGATATAAAAAGACAAGAAAAACAAAATAGCTTTTATGAAAAAATTTGATGGTATTCCATAGAATATATAATAATAATTTGTATAATGTTAAAGAAGTAAAAAATTTAGGCTTTGAAAAGTCTGAGGGTTTTAGAATACCAGATGAGTATTTAAATGAACAAAAGTTTATGATTATGCGAACTTGTCATGGAATAGGAGATTGGGGAATACTATCTGCGATGCCAAGATTATTAAAAGAAAAATATCCCGAATGTAAAGTTTATGTACCGTCAAAAAAACTTTTAAAAAAATTATTCGGTTCCTCACACAATAATGTTAATGTAGTATTTAAACATAATTCTTATGTGGATAAATTTGTAGATGAAATAGAAGGAGAAGTTTTTCACGACCATTATAGAATATTTGATAATGATGATATTGATTATCCTTTAATAAAACAAATGTTAAAATTTTGGCAATATGAGGATTGTGAACTAGTTGATTATTTACCAGAAATTTATTGGACAAAAGAAGAAATTTTATTCGGTAATAATATTATTAAAGAATATGTGGGTGATAAAGATTTTGGCGCTTTATTAATTTCTGAAAGATTTGGCACTCAAATGGGTGTTTTAGATAAAAAACAATATACAAAAGATGTAAAAATTATAAAAAAATTTTTAGTTGAAAATAATTTACCATATTTTTATTTTACAAGTAAGCCTATTGAAGAAACTGAATTTAATTTTATAACCAAAAGTTTAGATATGAGAAATATAGATTTAAGAATACAATTGTACATTAAATCAAAAGCTAAATGTAATATAGGAAATCAATGTGGAATGACACAAACTATTTTAAGATATTCTAAATGCTTTACATCACAGAGACAATATCCTATAGCACACAATTTTTTAGATACAGAAATTTATGAATAATAAAGTTATTTACACAGCTAATATCGGTGGTTATGATGAATTGATAGAACCTGATTATAAACCCGATGGTTGGGATTTTGTATGTTTTACTGATAGAAAAATAAATTCTACTAATTGGAAAATAAAAAAAGTTATTCCTTTATATAAAGATAATACGAGAACAGCGAGAAAATATAAATTGTTACCACATAGATTTTTACCTGAATATGAATATAGTTTATGGATTGATGGTAATATTTTAGTCAATAATGATGTAAATGAATTGTTGAGTTATCTTAATAATTGTAATTACGCTACTTATGACCACTCACAAAATGTATTAGACCCGAGAAATTGTATTTATGAAGAAGCAAACGCAATATTAAATTTTGGTTATATTAATCTGAAAAAAAATCCAGAAAAAGGTATGAAAAATTTTAAAGATAATCCAGAATTAATTCAAAAACAAATGTCGCGTTATGAAAAAGAAAAATATCCTAAAAATAACGGTTTAGTTGTACAAATGCAAGTATTAAGAAAACATAATCAATCTGATGTTATTAATACTATGGAACATCATTGGACAGAACTTAAATACAATAGTAAAAGAGAGCAATTAAGTTTTAATTATATAGCGTGGAAGCATAATTTAAAGTTTAATTATATTTCGGGTGATTCGAGAGAAAATAAATATTTTAAAAATTTAGGAAAACATATAGGTAAAAAATGATTATTTCACATAAACACAAATTTATTTTTATGAAAACACGAAAAACAGCGGGTACGAGTGTACAAGAAACTCTTACTAGCATTTGTGGTGAAGATGACATTATAACACCGGATGTAGATACTGTCGGTAGAAATATTGATAAATCTTGTTGGGAAGGTCATCCACACCCACATCTATTTGATGTAAAACAACTGGTAGGTAATGATATTTGGAATGAATATTTTAAATTTGTGTTTGTTCGTAATCCTTTTGATTTAACTGTATCGAGATTTTTTTGGAATATAAATGGGAAGGGTCAAAAAGGATATGGACTAACAAAAAGTGAATTTAATAGATGGGTAGATGAATTTACATCCAGTTCAAGATTTCATGATGCTAGATATTATTCTATAAATTTAGTGTATCCTTTTTTAATTGATAAAAATTTTGTTGGTAGTAATCATAGTATGATTAATTATGATTTAAATAAAGAACATTATGATGTTGATTTTGTCGGTAGATACGAAAGTTTACAAGATGATTTTAATCATATTTGTGATACTTTAAATGTTGATAGAATGATTTTAAAAAATAAAAAAACAGGAAATCGACCTAAAAAAAGTTTTAAAGATATGTACACAGCGGAGAGTATCAATAAAATAGGTTATGCTTTTAAAGAAGATTTAGAATTATTAGGTTATAATTATGAACAAGAATTAACTTTAACTAAAAAAAGTATTTTAATTGACAGAAATATTTTTAAAAATGAAGATATAAATATTAACGGTGCTAGTTTAATTAAAATACCAGAATGGGTTAAAAACCCCTTAGGTAAATATTATCTTTATTTTGCTAACCATACTGGAAAATATATTCGTTTGGCTTACTCTGATGATATTATGGGTCCATATGAAATTTATAAAGAGGGTACACTTAAACTGAATCAAACTAATTGTAAAACTCATATAGCTAGTCCTGATGTACATTTAAATAGTAAAACAAAACAAATAATAATGTATTATCACGGTGATACTGACAACGGTCAAAAAACATTTATCAGTAACTCATCAGATGGGATAAATTTTGTCAATGAGGAAGAGCCTTTAGGATTATTTTATTTTAGAGTTTTTTCTTACAAAGATAAATATTATGCTATAGCTAAAAATAAAAATGATGATTCTTTAATTTATCAATCTAACAATTTTGATAAAAATTTTAAACCTATATTTAACTTATTACCTAATTCAAGACATACTGCTGTATTAATTAAAAATAACTTTTTATATGTATTTTATACGATAGTAGGTGAAACACCAGAATCTATATACTATTGTAAAGTAAAATTAGATGATAAAATTGATGAATGGGAAGTAATCAGTAATCACAAAATAGCACGACCAAATTTTAAGTTTGAGGGCGCTGGTTCCAACTTAATTCCTAGTAATTTCGGTTCTGCTACTCTTAGATACGGTAATTTAGAATTAAGTGAGTTAAGAGACCCTTGCATTTACGAAGAAAATGATAAAATATATTTGTTATATACATTCAGCGGTGAAGCTGGAATAGCTATAGGGAGGATAAATGTCAATGAATAATATTGTTTTTCAGATTAATATTAAAGGGCCAAGAGTTAAAAAAGAATTTGAATTGTCTAATTTATCTTGGTCTAATTGGTGTAAAAAAAGAAATTATAAATATTTTGTATTAACAGAAGAAATTTACAATTTACAATATATGAATGCTAATTGGCACAAGTTTTTTTGTATTGAATTGTTAGAAAATGAAAATATAAAATACGACCAGATAGCTATTGTAGATAGTGATACAATTGTACATCCTGATTGTCCAGATTTTTTTAAAGAAACTGAAGATAAATTTTCAGCTGTACAAAATGACGGTTGTTATGAATGGGTCAACAGAAGTATTGAAAAATATAAATCGTGTTTATTTAATGACATTGAAATTAATCCCTGGAATTATTTTAATAGCGGATTTATGATAATTAACAAAAAACATAAACAATTTGTTAAAAAGTTATATGATTTTTATAAAAAAAATAGAGATATTATTGTTAAAGCACAAGAAACTTTTAAAGTTGGCACTGACCAAACTCCTATTAATTATCTAACAAGAAAACATAAAGTAGATTTAAAATTTTTATCTAATAAATATAATTTACAAGATTTACACAGAAAAAGTTTATTATACTTGTCACCAGACATGTGGTTTGATGATAAGTTACATTTTTTAAACACAGGCTGGATTTATCATTTTAACGCTATACCGTCGAATCCAATGCAAAGAGATTGTGGTTATTGGATGCAGAGAACATATAAGGAGTTATATAAATGAACATAGCATTTTTTAGTGAATCAAATTTTGAGGGTAAGATACCAAGAAATTTTGAAAATATGAGAACAGAATATGCTTGGTATGTAGCTTTAGATTCTACACATCATCACATAGGACAATTACCAACTTTGTCAGACAAACAATATGATTTAGGTATTGTGATAATACCGAAAAAGAACATTGAAGAATTGATGTTGTTTCCTATGATTGAACAAATGAAACGAGTTTGTAAAAAAATAGGATTCATGCAAGAAGGACCACATTGGTACTTTCAAGATTATCCTATGGAACAACAAATTTGGTTTTATAACACATTAATGGATATGGATGTATTATTTTGTCATAATGAAATTGATGTTGAATATTTTAGAGGTATAACTGGTAAAAAACAAGTTTATAAAATGCCATCCTTGATGATAACAGACCATATAAAACCATCAGAAGAAAGAAAAGAATCTGTAATTATTGGTGGTAACATGGTCAGATGGTATGGTGGATTTGATTCTTACATCGTAGCTCAAGAATTCAGTTGTATTGAGGGTATAGATGTACCGATTTTTGCACCATCAATGGGTAGAAAAATTGAAAGAGAGGATGAGTTAGGTATAAATCATTTACCATATATGACTTGGTTACAATGGCAAACTGAATTATCAAAACATAAGTTTGCTGTACATTTGATGACAACTCATGCAGCAGGTACATTTGCTTTGAATTGTGCTTATCATGGAATACCTTGTATAGGATATAGAGGACTTGATACACAGGAAAAGTTACATCCTCGCCTAACAGTTGATTATGGTAATATTGATTGGGCTAAAGAAAAAGCTAGACGGTTGGTAAGAGATGTACAATTTTATGAGAGATGTTCAAGAGAAACTAAAGAAAATTACAATAAGATATATTCAGAAGATATTTATATTAAACACATGAAAAAGGTCATAGATGAAATTAATTAGCTTTATAATACCATCAAGAAATAATTTAAAATACCTGAAACAAGCATATAAGTCAATCAGAACTAATACTAACCATCCACACGAAATTTGTATAGCATCAGATTTCAGCAACGATGGAACAATTGAATGGGTTGAGGGAATAATGAAGGGAGATGAAAATGTCAAATTTCATATCAATCCAGGACCAGAGAGATTAGGTCATACAATATTATATGATACATTGATTAATGATTATGCTACAAATGATATTGTTATGATATTTCATGCTGATATGTATCTGTGTCCTAGAGCTGATGAAGAAATATACAAGTATTTAGAACCAGGTAAGGTAGTCAGTCTAACAAGAATTGAACCACCGTTACATCCACCAGGACCTGAAAAGATATTAGCCGATTACGGAATAGAACCTGAAGAATTTGATGAGAAACAATTCTTACAAGATTTACCAAAGTTCAATCAGAATAAAACAACTGAAGGTATATTTGCTCCTTGGGCTATCTATAAGTCAGACTTTCAAACGATAGGTGGTCACGACCCACTATACGCTCCTCAATCGAAAGAGGACTCAGACATATTCAATAGATTTCAATTAGCTGGATATAAATTCATACAGACTTGGGATGGTTTTGTTTACCACATGACTTGTAGAGGTTCAAGATTTAAGGATGGAGCTAAAAGAAATCCAGATGGTGAAGTGTTTATGAAAAATAGAGAAACAGATGAATGGTTGAAACAAAATCATAAGAGTACAAGAAATTTCATTCGTAAATGGGGCCATTTTGTTAAACACGACACTCATTTGAAACCAATCATACCACCTAAATATGACATTGGTTTTATAGTCAAGAATTGTAGTTATGGTTTGTTATATGAATTAGAACCTTGGTGTTCTACTATCTATACAGATTATGCTTGGGAAGGTTATATTAGACAAGAACAAGATAATACATTGATTGATTTAAGAGATAGAGTCAAACCATACGATAATGAAAAAAATAATGATATTATTGTTGAATTTGATGGCAGGAATGTCACATCACAGCAAATGAATTATATATCACAATTACCAGAAATATTAGCCAACGATGATGAACTTGAAACCGGAGAGTTTGATTTAGGGATATTTAAAATAACAATAATTAAAACAAAGACTTATGAAAAAAATCTTATTAATCGCGACAATATATAGAGTCGGCGAACGAATTTATCCAACTATAAAGAAGTTATCTGAAAAATTTCAAATTGATGTTTTTAAAACAGCGCAAATGCATGATGAGTTTAAATGGTATGGTGACATTGATTTAAGAAATGTTTTTGATAATAAATATAAAAAATATGTTAATGAAATTTTTGATACCTTACCTTTTATAGCGGAATATGATTTAATAATATTTGATGATGATAGACCAAGAAATGGATTACATCAAATATATTTAAAAGCAAAAAAATTAAATATTCCAGTTATAGCCAATGTTCACGGAAATCAAAAAGAGCAACGAATAAAAGATTTAAATAATGCTAATAATATTTCTTTTGATTATTTAATGTTATTCGGAACTTATGATTTAATCAGATATAAAAAAATAGTTAAAAATAAAATTAATTTTATTACAGGTGGTATTCCCGCTAATGATTTATTAAAAAAATTTAAAAATAAAAATGAACACATACTTGTAATTGTGAATTTTTTAGGTAATAGACACGCGCCGTATAGTAAGTTTGATGAAAAAACATTTAATGAATTAGGTTTATTAGAATTACAAAAAGAGTTTAATAAAAATATTAAGATAAAATTAAAAAGTAGAGCAGACCATCCTTGTCCTGAAAAAGATTTTAACTATCTTCATAAAATATTAGATAAAAAATTAGAATATGAAATAATAATGGACATCGAAGATGATAATGAATTAATATCAGATTCTTTTATTACATTTTCAGCACCATCTACAATGAGTTATAAATCAATACAAAAAAATATACCTACAATTTTACTTGACGGTAGTTTTGGACAAGTTGGTATTTTTAAAAAGTTTAAAGGTTTAGTTGAATTGGATAAACAAATAATATTTAATGAAATTGAAAGACAACATAGTATAGGTAGAGATGAATATTTTATTAAAAATGCGATAGAGGGTGGAATAAACTATAATAGTACAGAAATTTATGTAAATGAAATTAGGAGAATTTTAAATGAGTGTTAGTGTAAAAATAAAAGAAACAAATACTACCCCAATTGCAGTACATGGTGCGGGAGCATCAAAGAGAGTTCATAGCGGGATTTATCAGACAATTTTGAAAGAGTTTCTTAATAATCAAGAACCAATATCGTTAGATAGAGAGATGGACCTTACAGTAGTTAGTTGGAAGGGTGGTAAGTATAAAAATCAAGAAACTCTTATAGAAACTATGATGAGATATTATGACTTCCCGATATTAATGTTAGAGTATCCAGATAATGTTAGTTTTTGGGAAGGTACTACTAAGGCAAAGGTTCTTGGTACACTCGATGCTTTACAAAATGATGTAATTAAAACTAAATATGTTATGTGGTGTGATTGTAGTGATGTAATTTTATTAGAACATCCTTTAATGATTTTAGATAAATATAAAGAAATATTCCCAGCAAAATTTGTTTTTAATTCTGAGAGAAATCATTATCCAAAAGATGCAAGATTATCTTCTGTAAGTGATGTGATAAGAGATAAATTTAAAAATGTATATAATTATGATGTTAATAAGAACCATACCACTTTTAAATATTTAAATTCTGGGTTAGCGATTGGAGAAACAAAAATATTGAAAGAATTATTAGAACATTCTGTAAAATATTGTGGTGTAGATGAAAGACCTTTTATTCCTGACCAGATGGTAATTAGAATGGCACAATATGATATGAGAGATAAAGTGGTGACAGATGATTTGTGTAAATTGTTTGTTTGTCTTTACAATGGGCCTATTAATGAACAAGAAATTCATATTGAAGATGTAGAAATAACAATGAAAGAAGGAAAATAGTATGAAAATAGTAATAACAGGTGGTTTAGGTTATATAGGAACTGAATTATGTAAATTGTATTCAGGAGAAGCTAGATTCAAAGATATAACTGTCATTGATAAAAAATTTATTTCAGGCAGGGTTAAACAATTAAGAGATTGGGGAATAGATTTCAAACAAGGTAATATACTTGATAAAGATTTTATGACGGATGTGTTAAAAGATGTGGATATAGTTTATCATCTATCGGGTATAACTGATGTAGCTTATACTAAAACTGAATCTAACGAAGAAAAAGATAAAGAGATTTCAGAGGTTGGAATCCAAGGTTCGAGGAATATAATAAATTTGAGCCCTGAAGATTGTAAAATTATATTTCCATCAACTCATGTAGTGTATGAAGGATTTGATGAAACAGCTTTTGATTTGACAGAAGAAGTTGAAACTTGTCCCGTCTTGACATATTCTTTAGGTAAAGTTACTACTGAAACAGATTTAGAAATGTCAAATAAAAATTATGTTGTAGTCAGATTAGCATCTGTCTATGGTTATTCATCGGATACTATGAGAATAAATATTATGCCAAATTTATTTTCTAAAATGACTTCACAAAATAGTACAATCAAATTATTTTCTGGTGGCGTACAACATAAAAGTCTTGTCTCTGTATTTGATGTAGTGAGATGTCTTAAATTTGTGGGTGAAAATGAGAATATAAATAAAGAATTTTTCCACTGCTCAAATGAAAATATGACGGTCAAAGAGGTAGCTAAACTATGTAAAGAGATAAATCCAAACATAGAGTTGATAGAAACTAATGATGAAATACCCAATCTTGGTTATACTATATCTAATGAAAAACTATTGTCAACTGGATTTGAATTTAGATATAACATTAAAGAATCTATGAAAGAGATGATTGAGAATTGGTCTGAAAAAGAATTGATAACTGATTTAGAATTTTTACAGAGAGGTGATAAAGAGTATGTAGATGACAGAGGTAAAATTAGCAATTATGAGCTCACAGAACCTATTAATCTGATTGGTTACATAGAGTCAAAAGCTGGAACAGTTCGTGCTAATCATTATCACCCTATTCAGGAACAAAAATGTTTGTTAATCAAAGGTAAATATATTAGTGTGATAAAAGATTTATCTAATCCGGATTCTGTAATAGAAACTAATATTGTCAACGCAGGAGATTTATCAGTAATTAAACCTAATGTTGCTCACACGATGGTATTTTTGGAAGATTCTATATTTTTGAATCTTGTTAGAGGTGAAAGAGAACATGAAAATTATGGTATAACTCATACTATTTTTCATGAATTAGTAGATGAAAAGCTAAGAAAGTTTATAGTAGATAATTACAAAGCTGAATGTAGAAGTTGTGGTAATGAGAGATTGAAAAATGTAGTTTCTTTAGGTATGTCACCACTTGCTAATAATTTACTTGAAGATGAAAATCAAGAAGATGAATTATTTCCTTTAGAAATGAATTATTGTCCTGAGTGTCATAACTGTCAATTGTCAGTTGTTGTACCGCCTGAGAGGATGTTTGACAATTATCTCTATGTATCATCAACAAGTCTTGAATTTAGAAAACATTTCGCTGATATGGCGGATAGTTTTATTAAAGAATTTGATTTAGATGAGAACTCACTGGTTGTTGATATTGGTAGTAATGACGGTGTGTTTTTAAAACCAATCAAAGATAAAGGTATCAAGATATTGGGTATAGACCCTGCTAAAAATGTATGTGAAATAGCGAATAAAACTGGTATAGAAACCATGGAAGGTTATTTTAATGACGATATGGCTGATGAGATAATAAAACAAAAAGGAAAAGCTGATTTAGTTACAGGTTTCAATGTATTTGCTCATTCTGATAAATTAAAAGAGATAACAAGAAATGCTTTCAAACTATTAAAAGCTAATGGTATATTTGTGATAGAAGTACAATATTTGTTAGATACTATTAAAGATTTGACATTTGATAACATATACCACGAGCATGTAAATTTTTGGAGTGTAACATCATTAAATAACTTTTTTGATATTTTAGGATATACAATTTATAAGGTAGAGCATGTAGATACACACGGCGGTTCTATTAGAGTTTATGTGGGTAACGATACTAATAAACAAAGTGATAGCGTAAGTAAATTTTTACAAAAAGAAAAAGATTTCGGATTGTTAGATTTTAATACTTATAAGAAGTTTGCTAAAAGAATAGAAGATTGTAAGGATATTGTAGTTAATAAATTAAAAGAAATAAAAGGTAGTAATAAGAATATAGTAGGTTATGGTTCACCAGCAAAAGCTACTACTGTATTAAATTACTATGGTGTTTCTTCGGATTACATAGATTATATAATTGAAGATAATGAATTAAAACATAATCATCTTTTACCCGGTATGCGAATACCAATTAAAGAAAAGAATGTGATAAAGACAAATTTACCAGATTATATATTAGTATTGGCTTGGAATTTCTTTGATGTTATAAAGAGTAGTAATACTGATTTAGTTGATGAAGGTTGTAAATTTATAACTTTAAAACAGTTGGAGGCGAATTAAGATGAGTTCAAAAACAATAGTACCTTTTTTATCGTCTCGTAACAATTATGATATGATAGAAAATATTTTTTTAAAGGATGTGGATTTAGAAGATTATAAATTATATAATATAGATGATAAATCTTGTTCTGAAGAAGTTGAAAAGGGTAAGAAAATATGTGAAAGGAATAACATTACTTTTATAGAAAATCAAGATAGGGGATTACAATGGGCTTGGCATACGATAGTCAATGAAGTAGATGATAATATAAAATTTGTTATATGGTGCACCCACGATATGATTCCACTAACAACTAATTTTTTTAAAATATTAGAATCACTAAGTGAATCAGGTAATCTTGATGATTTTGGTATCATTGGATTTAATACGATAGGTCCGCAGTGCGGTGTATTTGAACAAAGTCAAATTCCTGATAACTATTGTGGCATACTCGGAAAAGCTCCATTAATGCAATTACCGGGTAGAGGTGGGTGGTATAGAGCATCTGATATGAAGTTGCCTTGGGAAATTTACGGCAAACCTTTTGCAGTAGAATCACCTACGGATATGTGCTGGATGATAAATGTCAAATTGTTTAAAAAATATATAGAACCTTCTAATAATTATCATTTATTTTTAGCACCAGAAGATGTATCATTTCAATTTCTTTATAATAATGTTTATAATATAGTTTTACCTGATATTAGAATATGGCATGACCAACGATTAAAGACACAGGTTAATATACCTGTTAAGTCAGCTTCCGCTGCTAAAAAAGGTGATAGCAAATATTTTGGTCATTATGGCCCACATCTTGAATATTGGAAAAAGAAGTGGGGTTGGGATAGAGAAAACAGGAATACCTTTGAAAATGTAAAAGAACAATATAAGGGAACCTTGATATATGATGCGTATCATCATGATTATAGAAAAGGACCTATGAGAACTTTTAAAATATGAAAATTTTATGTATAACGCCGATAAAACATTTAACTGGTGTTTATGAGTATCTTGATTCATTTGGTCAAGTTGATTATAAACCCGAATTAAAAACTATTGATTTTGAATTATGTGGTTATGATGTTTTATTTTGTAATCCAAATAAACAAAATTATAAATTAGATGAAACAACATTAAATAATTTTAACGGAACTATATTAACAGCAAGTACAGGTTTAAATCACATTGACATTGATTATTGTAATGAAAATGACATCAAAGTTTTATCTTTGACAAATGATTATGATTTAATAAATGATTTACCATCCACAGCAGAGTTAGCCTTTGGATTGATGTTATCAATTCTCAGAAACATACCAAATGGATTTGATGATGTGAAAAAAGGTGGTTGGGATTATGATAAATTTATGGGGCACCAACTAAAAGGTAAAACAATAGGTATCATTGGTTATGGTAGGTTGGGCAAAATGATGAAAAAATATTGTGAAGCTTTTGGTATGATTACAATTATTGATGACCCTTATGAAGGTTATAATAATTTAGATTTATTATTGGGTGAATCGGATATAATATCACTACATGTTCACGCTAACAAAGAAACTCACCATATGTTTGATAAAAAGCTCTTGGTTTGTATGAAGAAAAATTCGTATATTATTAATACATCACGAGGTGAAATAGTGAATGAACAGGATATTGTACAATCTTTAAGAGATGGTCAAATAAAAGGATATGCTACAGATGTGATTGAAGATGAGTATGGGAATAGAAAAAATAGTCCAATACTTAATGGGGTTAAAGAAGAATTGAACATAATAGTAACACCACATGTTGGTGGTATGACTTGGGAAGGACAACAAAAAGCTTATATGTGGTCGATAGGAAAACTTAAAACACTATGAAAATATTAACAATAATACCAGCTAAATTAGATTCAACAAGACTTAAAGAAAAAAATATTCAAAAGATAAATGGTAAACCAATGTTTCACCATTCAATAGAATATGCAAAAAATACAAAACATCGGAACAAAATTATCGTATCTTCCGAAAGTGGTAAGGTGGAAGGGTTATTACCAGATGATGTATTTTTTCACAAAAGAGATTTTAATTTGTGTGGTGATGTTGAAGTGGTTGATGTATATTTAAGTGTTATTAAAAGGATTGATGAAAGTTTCGATTATGTTGTATGTTTACAACCTGATAATCCAGATAGAACAAATACTTTTGATAATTGTTTGGATTATGTAGTTGATAACAATTATGATGATTTAATTACAGTCAATGATGATTATAAAAGAAGTGGCTCTGTAAGAATATTTAGATATGAACATTTAAAAAACAATTTTGTTAGTAAAAGAGTGGGAGTTTTAAGAGATAGTGCAACAGATATTCATTATGAAAAAGATTTAAATAAAGTGAGGAAAAAATATGACTAAATTAATAGCAGAAATAGGCTGGAACCATATGGGTGATATGAAACTAGCTAAAGAGATGATTTCAACAGCAAACGAAAGTGGTGCAGATTTTGCTAAGTTCCAAACTTGGAGCGTGGATAGATTAAAATCAGGTGTTTGGGATACTGATGGTCGTAGAAAAATATATGAAAACGCCGAATTGGATTTAGATAAACACATTGAATTAAAAGAATATTGTGATAAAGTTGGTATAGGATTTATGTCATCAGTATTTTCTATTGAGGATGCTAAACTACTTAAACAAGTAGTTACAGATTATGTTAAAATACCTAGTTTTGAATCAAGAAATGATGAACTTATAAATTATTGTAGTGATTGTTTTGAACATATAATATTATCAACTGGTACATCTAAAGCTTCAGAAATAACCACAAGTATTGGTGGTATAGCTAATATAACATTGTTACATTGTGTTTCATCATATCCGTGTAATTTAGATATTGTAAACTTACCAAGAATTGATAAACTAAGAGAATTATCTCCATCAGTTGGGTTTAGTGACCACACTAAAGGTGTTGATGTATCAATACTATCCTTAGGGTATGATTTAGATTTTATAGAAAAACATTTTACTATTGATAATGATTTACCTGGTAGGGATAATAAGTTTGCTATATTACCTGATGAATTAAAACAATTAAAAAATAGTATAGATATTTTTGCGAGAGTGAATAAAAATCTTGGCGGTGATTACCAAGAATGTGAATTAGATTCAAGAGAAAATTATACCGGAAGATTTAATGGATAATATTTCAGTAATAATAAGAAATAAGAATGAAGAAAGATATATCGGGTACGCTATCCAATCTGTTTTGGATATATTCCTTGAACCAGAAATAATAGTTATTAATAATAATTCTATTGATGATTCTATTGAAATAGTAAAAAGTTTTAATTTTAGCAATATTAATTGTTATGATATGAAAAGTTATACTCCTGGAAAATCAATTAATTTCGGAATCAGTAAATGTTCAAACGACTATATTTTAATTTTATCAGCACATTCACAGATAATTAATTGTGATTTTGATACAATAAAATATAAGTTAAAAAAATATTGTGTAGTTGGGGGTAAACAAATACCAATATGGAGAGGTAAAAAAATAAGTAGAAGATATATTTGGTCTAATTTTTTTGACAATGATATTAAAAATTATTTTAGTGAAGATGAAAGTAGATATTTTTTACATAACGCTTTTGCTTTTTATAAAAAAGAAACACTTTTAAAATATCCATTTGATGAAGATTTATCTGGCAAAGAAGATAGATATTGGATAAACGATAGAATAAAAGATGGAATGTCATCTTATTATGATTCAACAACAACATGTCATCATCATTATACAATTGAAGGTGCGACATGGAAAGGTATAGGTTAATGTATAAAATAGGTATAATAGGTCAGGGGTATGTAGGGACAGCTGTTAAAGAAATAATGTCAAAATATTATGAAATACAAACATTTGATATAGATGAGAAAAAAAGTAGTACAAGCTCCATATCAGAATTAGTCACTAACAATGATATTATATTCGTATGTGTTCCGACACCAATGAATAGAGATGGTAGTTGTAATATAAGTATAGTAGAAAATGTGGTAGAGAAAATAAACTTTGTTGGTAAAGACGATACAATAGTAGTTATCAAATCTACATTACCACCAGGAACTACAACTAAATTGAATAAGAAATATACTTATTTATCGATAGTATTCAATCCAGAATTTCTAACAGAAGCTAATTTTATAGAAGATTTTAAGAATCAGAATAGAATCATCATCGGAGGTCCACGGCCAGCTACTTCAGTTATGAAGATGATATATGCAAAAGCATTTCCGAACGCACATATTATAAAGACTGGTTCAAAAACAGCTGAAATGGTTAAATATACGACTAACTCGTTTTTAGCAACTAAAGTGTCATTCGCAAATGAGATGAAAATGATATGTGATGGTCTTGATATCGATTATGATAAAGTAGTTGAATATGCTGTACATGATGAACGATTGGGTAAATCACATTGGGCTGTTCCGGGACCTGATGGTAAATTAGGCTTTGGTGGTAGTTGTTTTCCGAAAGATATAAACGGACTTATAGTTTTAGCTGAAAGTATGGACATACCAGTAGAAGTATTACGAGGTGCATGGCAGACAAACTTAGCAGTAAGGCCAGAAAAAGATTGGAAAGAACTTAAAGGTAGAGCAGTAACAGAGGAATAAAGAAATGCCAAAGATAGATGCAAGAGATTTAGATTTTATTGATGAAGAATATATGGGTAAAAGTTATGAGAAAATCAGGAAAACTCCTAAAAAAGAGAGTAAACCTGAAGAAAAACCACAATCTGAATCAAAAAAATCTGATGTTTCAGAAAAGTAATATATACTTATATATAGATTAGGAGTTAAAATGACGGATAAATATGGTACTTACATTCAAAAATTGATGTCAGTAGTTTTGGATGAAGAACAAGAAGAATTTGTTAAGAACATGTCTTGGGGAGAATTGAAACACATCAGAGATGGTTTGAGTAGTTTTTTAGAGAAACAAAAACCTAAAGAACCACATGAAAAACAAGAAAACCCAAAACAACAATTGTTATTTGATTAAAAAACACAGGAGGTTATAATGGCCACAATAGACCAAGAAGGACTTGAAGAAGTCAAGAAAATAAAAGATGCTTTAACACATATATATGATAAAGTCGCTTCTAGCGGAGCTGATGTCAATGAAGAATATAGTTTTATATTTAAGATATTGACTCAGATGGAAGATGACTGGAATCACGATATAAATCGAGTTTATACAGTTCCAGAAGAGCTTACCATTAACGGCAAAAGATATACGAGTTAATCATGGCAGAGAATAATTCAGTAGAAGATTCATATAATCCACCACCAGTATCATCAGAGTTTGAAGAAACTAATTTTGAAGATGTTGAGATAGATGATTTAATTTGGATCACTAATAGGTCCTTAGATGGTATGATAAATCCGGCTCATAGAAAGATAGATGAGATGAACGCTCTCAATCTACAATCTGGACAACCAATGAAGTTTCATCCAAGACAAAAAGTCTATCAGAAAACATAATGCCGACAAATAGACCTCTTCACATTCCGGGAAGAAGATTAGTTTTAACTAAGAACAAAATCTTAGAATCACAGAAACATACTAATTCAAATATGGCAGCTGCTCGTTGGTTAGGTGTTAGTTATAATACTTATAAAAAGTGGGCCAAATACTATGATATATTTGACCAGCATCTCAATCAAATTGGTGTAGGTATCAAAAAAGGCTGGGCAGTTTCAAGGATTTCTGTTGAAGATATAATATCTGGTAAAAAAGGTAAACATTATTCAATAGGCCAATTTAAACGAAGATTAATCGATGAAGGTTATTTTGTAGAAGAATGTTCATTGTGTGGATGGAATGAAGAAAGAATCACCGATAGTAAGATATGTTTGAATATAGATTTTTCAGATGGTGATTCTAAAAATAGAGCGTTAGAAAACATGAGATTATTATGCCCTAATTGTTATTTATCTAACAACGGACATTTTCATAATTCAAAATTATTTTGTAAATAGGAGTCATAATGGCACAATCAAAAGAAGGTAAAAGAGTTAAAAAAACTAAACAAGGTATGAGTAATAATACCAAAAGAGGTAGCAAAGGTGGTGGTCCTAATGGTTCAACTCAAAGCAAACATTACAAAAAGAAATATCGTGGACAAGGTAGATGATTGAGGTATTAAAGAAAGGTCAAAAAGCCACAATCAATAAAAATATTCCTTCTGTTGATGGTATGTTATACGCTGATACAAAAGTTACCATTGATGAGATAGGTTTTCCCGATAAAGACCTCAGAGTTAAAGATGATTTGGGGAAAATATGGTATGTTAATTTATCAGATATAAGGAAAGTAAAATGAGTTTACTTACAGATAAACAAAAAGAAGAAATACAAAAATTAACTGATGAAGTTTTGAAAGAGGCTGAATTAGTTGTAAAAGATTACGATAATAATCCATCTGATATGAGTGGTAGTGTAATACAAGTACACATCAATAGTCCAGAATTAAAAGAAAAAGAAGAATGAGTTTAATATTAGCAACAATAATAGGACTATCGTTTAGTGTAAGAACACCGAATGTACAACCAAATCCTGTGGACTATGAGTTTGCTATAAGAGCATCAAAGGAAGCTGGTAAATTCCAATACTTTGTAAAAAGAGATTGGGAGAGAGAACTGGGTGAAGAATACATAGATACCCAAATTGATATTACAGAATCAGTTGGTCCGTGGTATGTCGGTGTAAAATATGTAGATAAACAATCCAAGTTTTATAAATATGAACAAGCAAGAATAGGTTTAACTACCAAGATTCTTAAAGCCGGTCTAGCGTTTACAGATGATGGAACTATGGTGAATATGAAATTTCATAAAATCCTCAAAAAGAACACACTCGAATGTAAGATAAATATAGATTTCTCAACTAATTTGGTTACCGAAATATGGGAACTCAAATCAGAAGCTAGAAAGTATATAACTAAACACACACACATTTATGCCTCATTCAACAAAGAGTTTTTCAATGGTCATGTTGACGAACAATATAAAGTTGGCCTTGGAGTTAAATTTTAAAACATGTTATGTTATTTCATAGGACTTGTTACAGGTTTCGCTGTGGCATATCTATTTTTATATTTTTATATAAATAATTAAAAAAAAAGGTTGGTCCGTATCATCTTTTCGTAGTATATTATAGTAGTTAGTTGAAAACAGCAGTTACAAAAATGTATTGCAATACGATTGCAATCGTAACATAATTTTCTAATACTGAAATGTTGCTAGTAATGTTAGTTTTCTAAATATAAACCAATAATAAGGAGATTGTTATGCAATCGATAATAAAAGATTTCGGTGACTTGCCGGAATATGACAGAAGCCTCTATAAAAACACCCAATGTGATAGATATGTTCATATCACTCATGTAAGAAATAATCCAGTTAATAAAAGGTTATATAAAGATATAACCAAAAAAGTGGAATATATTCAAGAACTCAAAGAATCTATCTTAAAAGAGGGATTACTTACAGCATTGTCTGTATTCAAAGACGATGGTGTTACAACTTATGGACATAATAGAACAGAAGCTCTGAAAGAGTTAAATGTTGACTATGTTCCTGTTCTTGATTCACCTTACAATCATTCCGACTTTAAAGATAGACCGGCAGATATGATGTCTATATTAGCCAATGACAACATGAGACCTAAGAAAACTGAATGGGAAAACTATTTAGAATTAGAATCGTGGGTTGAAGCCTTTAAAGAACAATATAATTTCCCTGAAGATTTTGAAGTTGACAGTAATAGGGTAAAAGAGTTCGCTGCTAAAGTTCAGTTTGATGTGAAACGATGGAATGCTATGAAAATTCTTAGATTTGGTAACCATGAGTATAAAAAAAGAGATGACCTTGTTAAGGAAATCAAATTAGGTAAAAAAATGATTATGACACAGTTGAAAGTTCTCAAAGCAGATTCTACGGCTGACAAACAAATCAAAGAAAGACCACAACATAAAGAGTTGGATGGATTATTGACAACAGAACATGTTGAGGATTTAATTAAATTCACATCAAAAGAGATGACCGATAAATTTACTAATTACAGACCAGAATTTATGGGTAGTAAGATTGATATTAAGTTTGATACGGGAACTCTGTCGAATCATATCCATGAATATGTTGTTAAGATTTTACCAACCATGTTAAAGAAAGTTAGTAATATTGATGCTATTGCACCGACAAACAATTCACATTTTGATATTATCTCAAAATCACAAGATGAAACAAGTTATCTTGATTGGGAAATTGAAGTAAAGACAACAATGTTGAAACCAGGTAAATCACCTCACTGGACATCTGGTGCAGAAAAGATAGGTTACAATTTATTTGTAGCTTTTAATCAAGATTTTACTCGTTGGGCAATTGGGTATGTTTATATTGGGACAGGTGTTTGGAGAAAACAAGGTGCTATGTCACAAAGAAAACTTACACTAAAACAATTAAACGAACAACCAAATGAGGTCCAATGGTTGATTGGTGGAGTTGATTCTTATAATGATAAATTTGTTTTAAGACTTGACAAAGTATAATTGATAAATCAGAAAGTGGTCGATTTATTTCGGCCACTTTTTGTTACAAATTGTTACAATTTAATTTACGAAAAAGGTTGGTCTATGCGAGTAAAAACCCTTATATTACTATGTAATGAGAAATGAGAAAATAACAAGAAAGGGTTTTATGATTTTAAAAGGAAAACAATTGGTGGATAAAGAAATATCATCAATGGAGTTAAGTAAGTTTCGTAAGTCAATCAATGTTGATTGGGATATTAAAGCATGGGTTTCAGAAGGTCCTGATACTTGTGTGGCTGAAATGATTGGTATTGATGATGAAGGTTTTCATTGGGAAGGTTTAGGTGTGTTTGACGCAGTATCTACTTGGGGTAGTAGAATTAAAGGTGAGAGTGTTTTTGAATTATCATTTGTTTTAGATTCAACTTGTCCAGGGGATTGGCCTGAAGAAAGTATTGACAGGAAGATAATGGAAAGTGAATTAGAAAAGGAGTTAGAGGACTAAATTATGAAAAACTTTATGATTAGTTGGATTAAATTAACAATTTATTTTAATCTATTTAAATTAATTTTTATTAGTGTGGTATTTTAAGAAAAGGAAAAGAAATGAGTAAACTTGACTTTATACCGATGAGTGATGATTTTCAAGGTACTATACCTTCAGATTATGATTTAGTAGCAGTTGAAACATCAGATGTAGATAATGAAACATTTGAATCAGCAGTTGTATTATATGGATTTGATGAAATAAGTTCACTTGGTGAATGGGGATTTGATAATCCAGTTTTAGGTTTTTTAAGTAATTAGAGAAAAGGAAAAATATGAATATAAAAAATAAAACAAAAGAAAAAGATGTTGAAATGAATTTCAATGTAGATTTAGATGGATTATTAGAATATCATGATATAGATTTATCGATAGATCATCCAATGGAGTTGGAATTAACTGATGAAACTACAGGGGCTTGGGATATGGTCAAGTTAGAAGAATTATTTGATGATATGATACAGAACAAAATTACTGAAAAGTATGGTAATGGTTGGATGGAAGGTTCTAAAATAGGAACACAAGATATCATATTTGATTATACTGTAGATAGTATAATATTTGAAGAATCTTTTAAAAAGGAACAAGAGGAGTTAGTGTAATGAAAGAATCAAGAACATCAAAAATAGTTATATCATCAATAGGTTTTATTTGTATTGGAACACTAATGTTTATGTTAGGTAGGGTTTCAAACAATACAAGAACATCAGAATTTACTGATGAATCTCAAACATATAACTACACTATTGAAAGTAGTTATATTCCAACTGAAATAAACTTTGAGGAAGAAGCCAATTATATCAAAAACAATTTTCATTCATCAATGAGTAAATCAAAGATTAAACATATATTGATTTATATTGATGGTATGTGTGAACATTATAATTTGAATTATAATTTGGTTAAATCTGTTATATCAACTGAATCACATTGGAATCATAAAGCCAAATCAAATGCTGGAGCCAGAGGATTGATGCAGATAATGTGGGCATGTGCTAAAGATTACAAAACACCACATTCAGAGATGTACGACCCTTATGTTAATGTAACGATTGGTATAAAGTATTTGGCTAAACTTACAAACAAATTTGAGAACACACCTACAGCTTTGGTAGGTTACAATGAAGGACCAAGATACGCTCAGAATTATAAAGTTGATTATATCAACAATTCAAGATATGTTCATAAAGTTATGACACATCTATTAAAATTTGAACCTTACATAGCAGGAGTATAATGTATAACACTACAACTAACGGAGCATTACAACACGAATCAAGTGGAAACAAATGTTTAGATTTGTTTTCTGTTATTGGTAATCTACGCAATTGTAGTCGTACAGATATATTGGAAAGGTTTGAAGAAGCTTTCAACGAAAACATGGAATTAGCTACACAGGTAGCACATTGGGCAAGAGCAGCCAGGCAAGGTTCAGGTGAACGACACACATTCTATGTTATCTTGGATGAGATAGCAAAGAGTTCTCCTGATTTTATATCTGATAACGCGAACACCTTAGCCGATATAGGTTATTATAAAGACCTCTTACGATATTTCCACATAGATGGAGTGGTTACAGCTTTTGCCCAAAGCATTAAAGATAAAGATAGATTGGCTTGTAAGTGGGCTCCTCGTAAGGGTGAGAATGCTCGTAAGTTAAGAGATGAGTTACAATTTACCAATAAAGAATATCGTAAATGGATTGCTGAACATTCACATACCGTTGAGGATAAGATGAGTAGTAAAATGTTTTGGGATATTAATTACTCATCTGTTCCAGGTGGTGCTATGAGGAAATACAAAGATGCCTTTATGAAACAAGATTTGGCTAGATTTGATGATTGGAAGAATGATAAAAACACAACAGCTGCTGTATCAGCCACATATCCTCATCAAGTTATAGAGGTGGCTAGTGGTGATGAAGCATTAGCAGATAAGATGTGGAACAATTTAGAAGATTTTGTAGTTGAAGGTGAGAACATTTTACCAATGATTGACACAAGTGGTAGTATGTTTGGAATGCCTTTACAAGTAGCAATATCACTTGGTATGTATTTGGCTGAAAGAAACAAATCAGAATTTCAAGATACATTTTTAACATTTAGTGAAAGTCCAGAGTTTGTTAGATTACAAGGTGGTTCTGTTGCTGATAGAATGAGAAATATCGAACAAGCTAATTGGGGTATGAATACAGATTTCACAAAGGCTTATGATTTAATCTTACAAACTGCTGTAACTTATAATGTAGATAAGAGTTCAATGCCAACTATGTTATTGGTATTATCAGATATGCAGTTTGATGATTCACAAGATGGTTGGAATAATAGTGTACCAAAAGTCCACTTTGATGATATAAAAGATAAGTTTAACAAGAGTGGTTACAAAATGCCTAAGTTAGTTTTTTGGAATCTTAATAGTCATAGTGGAAACCAGTCTACAAGTAATGAAGCTGGAGTTTGTATGGTTTCAGGGTTTTCACCATCTATAATGAAAGCTATATTAAGTTGTGAGGATTTCAATCCAATAAATGTTATGATGGAAGCACTTGAACCAATTGAATTGGATTTTACCAATTTGAATGATGAATTGGATATTGATTATCAAATGGAAATAATAAATTGATATAATTATATATAAGATGAAATTAATAGTATTATCAGATAACCACACAAATTATGATTTTGAAACACCCGAAGGTGATGTCTTAATTCACTGCGGTGATTTTACTGATACTGGAAAACCAAGTGAGATTGAAAAATTTAGAGATTATTTAAAAGAACAACCACATAGACATAAGTTATTTATATTTGGTAATCACGAAAAAGTAGATAGAGAAGTTAAGTACTGGATAGATTATTTAGAAGATGGAACAGGAGCTACTTGTATTCACGAGAAACTTGTTTGTATTAATGGTATTAATTTCTTCGGTTCAAGTTATACACCGAAATTTATGAATTGGGCGTTCATGCAAACCGATGGAACTCGTAAAAGATATTGGGAAAATATGGTTGAAGATATGGATGTATTAGTAACACACGGTCCACCTCGGGATATTATGGGTAAGATAGAAAACAGAACTGAAATTGGATGTCAGTATTTAAGAGAATTTGTTGAACGAGTTAAACCAGATTATCATTTCTTTGGACACAATCACGCAGGAGCTGGTGTACAGACTAACGGTAAAACTATGTTTGTGAATGCGGCTATATTAGATGAAAGTTATAAGATGTGTAAACCACCGATAGTTGTTAATATAGGAGAATGAAATGATTGAAGGAATTTTACAATTTGTTGAATCATTTTTATTAGTCGGTTTATTTTTATGGACAGGTTACAAATTAGAAAAAAGACAATCTGACAAATGAAATTATTTAAAATGATAGATATATTATTTCAATGGATAGTAGTATGGATAGCATTTTATTGGGTAATTCAAGGTTATATGTATATTTTAAGAATGTTAAATTAGGAGATTAAAAATGGAATTTTTACAAATTATTAAAAATATAGAACCTTTTTTATTAGGATTAAACACAATAATGGCTTTTGTCATATTTTGTGTTACTGCTAAGAA
>Ga0209128_1000523_pt1 | contig 28805 bp, 19 predicted proteins | sample ETNvirnome_6_100_FD_184072 | JGI IMG/M metagenome (GOLD analysis project Ga0209128, IMG submission 184072) | Marine viral communities from the Pacific Ocean - ETNP_6_100 (SPAdes) (version 2) | ecosystem: Environmental > Aquatic > Marine > Oceanic | place: Pacific Ocean | collected 2013-06-19 | reverse complement strand
ACCAGACTTGGCCATTTCATTCATTTTTGAATAATAATTTTGTAATTCATCCCCATTTGGTGTTAGAGGATTGCTCTCCTTTAATTTTTTTAGATTTATATTTTCTAAAACTTTAGCGTCAGAAGGAACCGCTAATTTATTAATCAAGTCAAACCTAGCTTTTTTCAACTTAACACTTTCTATAGAAGATCCCTTGCGTCCAATCTCACCAAAGTCCCAATACGTCAATCCTTTTTTGTCCAAACAAGATGAAATGTCCATGTCCTTATTAAGATAAAATTTTGTTACACTTTTCCAATCCTTCTTCATTTCTTTAACTAAAAGGTCAATTCCATCCTCTAAGTCATCAAAAGGACCGTAAATTCCCGCCTTCTGCGCCCAAGAATGTTCAAACCAATACCACTTATCTTTATCTTTATAAAAAACCGCAGTATGACCATTTCCCTCTCCATCTTTTGGCTGTACAAAAACTACTATAGGATCATAATTATTTTTCTTTAAAATTTTATATTCTAATAGGCTTTGGTCGTAACAACTTCCAATATTTTGTTTTAAAACTTCGTCAGTTGTTAATAATTTTATGTTTTTTCCTTCATTCCACCAATCAACTTCTAGCTCATCTAAAGAATCCATAAGGTCTGGAGTCAAAATAGTATCACCCTTTTTAGTGACTAGTCCGTATTCTATATTTTTCATTTTCTTGTCCAAGATTTTTTTTATAGAATTTTCAGCAAGTTTTTTTATTTTATCAATTCTTGCAACCCCTTTCTTTTCATTATGTTTCATTATTAACCATTGTTTGTCTTCAGTATTAAATAATGTATAGGATCCCTTTTCTTTTTTTCCATTTAATTTGAAAATAACACTATCCGATTTAGACTCAATTTCTTCATATGTTCCAGAATCATGAATTGTCATATGACCTTTGCCATATCCATTTTCAATTTCTCCCTGAAACGAACGATATTCTAAAGGATGATCTTCTGTTTTTACTGCTAAAAGTTTTGCTTTTCCGCTAGGCAATTTATGTTTTGGTATTGCCCAAGAAGAGAGGGAACCACTGTCGTTTTCTAAACGTAAATCAAAATGGCGACCAGCTTTTTCGGCATCATGATCTTGTATTACAAATCGATATTTATTTGCGCCATTTCCCTTTTTGCCTTTTGGCTCAGATGTCTCATTAAAATTTCTTTTATTTTTGTACTCTTTAAGAGAAGCAAGTTTTGGCCCCATCTCAGAAAAATACATTTCATGTGTATCGTCTATAATATTAGCTCTTTCTCGTAACCCAGAAGAACTATATCCAGAAACCTTAAGCATATTTTCCCAGTTATTTAAAATTTCAGTGCTGCCATGATCTTTATTTAATCCGCCTTCTTTGAAACTTTCTAATAATTTGATAGAAATCTCGGGGCGTGTTTTTCTGCGAGGGTCAATCCCATATAATTTATATATAGTATCCTGCATAGTTTCTTTTCTATTTATTACAAAAGCGGCCAAATAAACATAAGTCTTTGGTTTCCCTAAATCAATATTAAAATCTTTTTTAATCATATCTAATTTTAATTTAATATCTTTGTGAGTTACAGAAGATCCCTTCTCCTTTATGTCATGCAATATAAGGTAGTTAGAACTAATTTTACTACTCGGGAACTTATTTAAGTCAAAAGAGAAAGTGAACTGCTGTCTTTCACTAACATTCTGTAAAAATAATACATCACCAATCAATAAATTTTCATTTTTACGAAATTGTTTGGGTAATACTATTATTCCACCTTCCTTCACTTCACACATCATGCCAAAATATGGTTTGAATTTATGATCTAACCTAACATTTGGAAATAAGCCTCGTAAATTTTCACCAGCAATAGTTCCCCAATCTTCAGTCAGTATTTTACAATATTCCTCAAGAGAAGCATTTTCTCCCAAATCTTCCCTAATTTCTCTCAAATCTATTTGTATTTTTTCCTGAATCACATCTGGAATAAGGCGAGACATTCCAGCACCAATAATTTTTTTAGACTTCGCAAAAGAGGCGATTTTTTCCTTAACACCCTCTTTTTTTCTTTGAAGTGCTACAATTTCTTTTTTACAACGAATTATATCTTGATGTTCATAGGGCTTATAAAATCCAAGCTCTCTTCTTTTTAATTTAAGATGAGCATTATATCTTTCTAAAATTTTTATACCATCATACTGCGTTACATTAACATAACTCTTAAGAATGTCTCTACCAAATTCTGGATCATATTTCATTTTAGCTATAATATATTCTACTATTTCCATTCTTTTATCGAACGCATTAATAATGGATTCCTTATCTGATAATTTCTTCCCCTTAAATCGTCTGGAAGACTTCATTCCTAGCATGAAGTCTTTTTTCCAAATAAGCATCAATCTTACAAATTCAAGTCTAATAATATCCACAAGCTGTAGAATATCTGCCTGCATTTCTTCTATTTCCCCCATTCCTGACGCCTCTACTCCCTCTTCTACCTCATATTCTTCTTCTTGCTCCGGATCTTTAACATTTGTCCAATCGTCAAATTCTTTAACTTCAGCAATTTCCCCCTCATCCTCTCCCCCAGATCCCTCTTCTAATAGATCGGGAGTACTTTCTTTATCTGCGGAGTCAAGCAAAATACTATCTACCCAGTCCAAAAGTCTAGGAGGCACAATTAATCCCGCCCAACCACCATTTTGTCCGGAAACTTCTTGTGGCTGAAATGTTGTTTTACAAAATGGACAATGGAATGGGACAAACGCTAGCCACTTGGGAGTTTCTGAAATATATTTATAACTTGGTATAGTTGAAACAATAGGCGAATCTAAACTATTAAAGGTCTCAGGAGGATATATTCTATAATGAATAGCAAGTTTTCTTAAAATATTCATTTTTTGTTGCCCAGAAATATTATCCCACCATTTATTTTCCCAATCAATACTATTTAATGGAAACTTACTTATCATCTTGCCGCTAGGATGCTTCATCCCACCAGGACAATCTCTATTAGGACATGCCATGTGGGCTCGTGATGGATTAATAAATACATCAAGATTTGTAGCCTTAGCGGCTATTGTATTCGCCTCATCTAATGATTCTTGAGCAACTCTTAAAAATTCCGGAGCTTTAGTTATATCGAATTGTCTTTTCGCATCTAGTGCCGTTTTCTTGTGTTTTGCAGATTCTTCCATTAATTTTTCTTGCCACTTTTCACAATTTGGACAAGAATATTTATAATGAGATCTTTTGTCTCCAGACCTAGTTAGTGGTTTATAAAAACCTGCATCTGTAATATTATATAAAGCGGCCATCTTTGCACCATTGACTTTACAATTCATACAGGCTGGTCGAACTTCCTTTTTATACATTCTTCCAGAAGCGGCAGATAAATATTCTTTTACTAAATGATTTTTTATATTATTAATACAAGCTGATATGCAATATCTTATAATTGGCTGTTTTCTTATCTCTACAGTGGAACTTTCTAAATATACTTTAATAATTTTACACAATTCTTCTTGAGCATATTTCATTAATGCCACATTGACAATTTTGCCTGTCATAATGTTTTCTTTCTCTATCGGAATACCACGGATAAAAAGTTTTCGGACATTCTTTTCACTTGTCCCACCCTCATAATAAATATATCTTGTGAGATGCTTAAATACTCTTGGAAAAACCTTATTGGCAATCTCAGGATAGACTACATTTGATATAAAATTAGGATTTTTTTTCAAGTGTTTGCTAAAATCATTTAAGCCTCGTAAGGAAGAAAAAATGTCGTCTATCCCACGTATTGTAGATAAATTTTCCTGAGTAAATACTGAAGCTATAAATCCCATTTCATTTTGAGAATATTTAGGCTTCTTAGCTATTTGCGAAAGAAGAGCATCATCTATTGTTTTTGCTTCGGGAGGGGGAGTTATAATAAACTTCATACCCTTTTTTCCAGCAAGAGGAGCAAACCCGCCAATAGCACCCGGATGTTCTTTGCGGATTTCCTCTATTGCTATATAATATTTTTTTCTTTCAGATTCCGGCCAATCATTACTTTCTAGAGTTGGTGATAGCACAGTGAGTTCTTCCAACTTACTTTCATAATCAGGGTCTTCAGCAGGATCCTCATCACTCATATCTATTTCCATAAATCCACCTAAGTCAGCATAATCTACATAATAGGTTTCATCATCGTCACCATTATCTTCTTCTTCGCCTTCCTCCTCTTCTTCAGCAAATTCTTCCTCTTCTTCAGCAAATTCTTCCTCTTCTTCAGCAAATTCTTCCTCTTCTTCAGCAAATTCTTCCTCTTCAGTATGATTTTTTGGCGGCTCAGTTGGGATCCACTCTTGAACTTTTCTTCCCATTGGAGATACAAATTTTGGAGCTTCTACAACTTCCTCAGCAACTTCCTCAGCAACTTCCTCAGCAACTTCCTCTTCATTGGTTTTTTCTGGATTTTCATCATCTTCTCCGTCAGCGGCAAACTTACATAGCTCTCCAAATGCCCAAATTCTTTCTAGCATCTTTTTTTCTGCTGGAGCAAATATCATTGGGCGAGGATTTGTTATACATCCACTATCACCAGAGGGAAGCTCCTCGTCATCATCTCCATATAAATTACCTTCAGAGCGAGTACGATAAATGTCATCAAGACTCTGTTCTGTTATTTTTTCTATGTATTTGCTTGGCAAAATACCATCTTTTAATACGAGCATAGCGTGTGCTTTTCCAGAAAAATAAAACTTGCCCTTTTCTTCCCATTGTCGATCTTCTATTTTGGAATCAAACAATTCTTGTTCTAAATCTTCTAATTCTACGGGACGCTCACTGCGAGGTTTTTCTTCCACAATAGCAGCTTTTTCTATTACACCATCTCTAATAGCTGAATTAAAATTTATTTCATATAAATCTTCTTCTTCCATAAATTTCTTAATATCTTTATTCATTCCTTTTACGTTGGGAATTGGTTCTAAGAATGCAGATAATGCCCGTGAACCCCCTTCGCCATCAAACATTGTATTTCTTCTTATTTCAAGACTTTTTAAAACATCACTTGTTGTAACTTCTGCCTCGGGCTTGTCTAATGCTATAGAAGCTCTTTCACGATACTTCTCTATAAATTCTTCCTTATGCTTGCTTTTAACTAACGAATAAGGAGTTTTCAATCCATTTTTTTCTATTTCTTCCCCAAATTCTCTTGGGGCATAATGATATAATACAAAATCTTTTGCCAATTTCTTAATTACACTATATCTAGAAACCGCAGCGTCTTTAACATTTTCAGGAAATATAATAGGAGGCTCATCTTTAGTTCCAGGAATAAGTCTCCAATCCGCTTCATTACTTCTGGCCTCTTCTTCCGCCTTATCTTCATCAATAGAGCCAATCAATTTTATTTTATTCTGATATTTATTCCATAAGTCTCCGTCAATGACAATTTCAGGTGCCCAATCATATTCAGTAATTCCACCAGCTTCTTTAATTAAAGCCATTGGTATTCTATAAATATAAATATTTCCTCTTATCCCATGATTACGCCATACTTTTACCCAATCATCAGTAAGAAATGCGGCAGTATCATATTGTTTTTCTGCCCATTTTCCATCTTCCTTAACATGCCTAATTCTCCCCTTTTCTAAATTGTGCCTATAAGGTTGAGGAGTGGCGGGTCTTTTACCTATGTGATATAATATTTTAAAACTATCTCTCTCAGAAGCATTTTTAGACAAACTTACTATTTTGCTAAGTCTTGCCGCTTTAAAAGTTTTACCATAATAGTCCAACTCTTCAAAATATTTTTGAATAGCTTCTTTGGAAAACTTCCCTCCAAGAGCCTTATGTACCATATCAATAGAATTATGTCCTTCATTTATAGTTTCTAAAATAATGTTCGAATATGCTTGCCGTAATTTTTTGATAGCGGCATCAAATTTACTCTTTTCTGTTCTTGTCATGCGCCTTCTTTCAGAATTAAGTAATTTATAATATTCTCCTGACGGACCAAATTTTCTTAGAGAAAAAAGAATTTCTCCCCACCTAGCATCTATCTCACTTCTATTTAATAAATATAATAAAAAATTTTGATCTGAACTAATGTATGTACCTAAGTCTACCTGCCCACTATGAATTAATTCATGTTCAATTACATGTGTTACTCTTCGCCAATCAATAGGACTATCTTCTGGAATATAAATAATAACTAAGTCTTTTTTTTGTTCATATACTGCCTCATAACTTAACTCATCTACTCTGTCGGAAAACACCAAAGATAATTTAGTATTTGGATCAAAAAATTTTCCTCCCGCCCCATATGGATCAGACCAAATATCACTTATTAAACATGAAGGATGTCCATCATCAATAGGATGAGCAGTATATTCATCATAATCAAAATTTTTATAATAAGCATATGTTTCGTTTAACAAAGAATCCATTTTTTCTTTATTAAATCCAATTTCTCCAGTATGCTTTTTCTTTTGCTCAATAACGTCACTTTTTTGACCCTCTAAGTCAACATAAGTAGCCGGTTCTCTTTCTGGGATACAATGTAATTCAACTTCACCTTCTTCTATTGATATGCGAAAATCTGTAAATTCTTCGCCATATCCCAAAACTTTTGATATGTTATCTGTAAACTGCTTCTTATTTTCCTCTGGTATATTAACTTCAGACAGTGATAGAACTGAAGGCTCTTCTGGAAATAATATTTTATCCTTATCTTTAAAAGTGAAATTGCTAAAAGAAAAAGCATATTGCTTAGTCGTCGCACCATAACCTAATATGGCCAAATTCCAAACTCTGGCCCAAATTTTTTTCTCTATCTCCTCCTGATCTGAATTAATAACAGCATTATTAATATTTTGTGTAGCTTTTTGAATTATGGAAGGAGGAATGCCAAGATTATTTTGATTAATGGGCAGACTAAGCATCATTTTACTGCCAGGCATATATATTTTTGTCCCGCCCGGCAAGCCATCTGTTATTCCAGAAAACTCTAAAAATTTATATATATCTGCTTCGACCGACAATTCCAAAAGTTGATTATATCTAATGTTCGCATCTATAGTAACTTCTGGATCAAGCGCATCAATGATACTGTCAATTGTATTTACGAGATCTGGTGATTTCAAATTTATATTTTCTTCTGCCAATTTTTGAATTATGTCGAACCTAGACTCTTTTTGAAATGTCCTGAGCAAATCGATATCACTCTGATCTTTTGGCCTATTCATCATTTGCTTCCACTCTAAAGTGTGTTCTGGACTCCAATGACGAATGCCCTTTATGTCTGTTAGCAACATATTTTCTGTAAAATCTTTATCACCAACTTTCCAAGGGCCGGTAAATATTTCCAATTCGCCTTCTGGAAAATCAAACCGAACTCTTGGATTTCCAGGACGAAGCTCATCTACGATGCCCTGAGGATGATTTGATATTTTTTCCCATGCTTTTATATCAGGAACAGTAATATCTAAATCCCCAACAGATTTCAAACCCAATGCTCCAAGAATACCGCTTCCACCTATAATTACTTCTGACTTTGATACACCAACATCATTTAATATATCAAGAAGATGTTCTATAAATATTTCATATTTATCTTTTTTTGCCAGCTTCTGAATTTCACGCTTTCTAAATGCTTTTTTAAGCTTTATGTAATCATACTTATGGTTTCCGATATCTTTCTTATTCTTTTCACTCAATTGATCTAGATAAGGATGGTCTTCTATCTTATCATATTGATCTACTTCCTCAACTACTAAGTCACCAAATGGAGATTCTAATAAATCACCTTTTTCATACTTTCCCCTTTCATCTTGAACACGAGTTGTAAATACAAAATTTCTTGCTTTAAGATCCTTTTTTATACTACCATATTCACATTTCGGAAAATCTATTTTTTTCCACAAACATTCTTCCATCTGTTTATCGGTAACATATTTAACATCAATTGTTTCTTTTTCTTCATCAAAAGCTTTTGCCAAGCGGTGATTGCCATCAACAACATTATCTTTCCAAATTAAAATAGGATGATCAAAATCCACTTTTTTAATTCTAGCAGATTCTTTTTTATATTTGGACTTATTGTCTAAAACATCTTGTAAAGAAATTTTATTATCTTTAGAATCAGTCCACATTTTATCTTTTAGATTTTTCTTAAGCTTTTGTATTTTTTCTGTTTTGATTTTAGTGTCTTTAGTTAGCTCAATAAGCTTATCAATTTCATATATTTTTCCATCATCATCATAAACCTGACCGGCGGTTTTTTTAATATTCGATGCAAGCTTAATATTTGGATTATAAAACTTAATAACAATAAAATTTTCTACTTCCTCATTAAATTTAAACTTTTCTTCCAAATCTAACCCTAATGGTGCGCTAATATCCTTACCTATCTTATATGGAGTCATTTTTTTAACATCTTCTATTACTAAATCACAAAAATGAGCACCAGCCTCTGTACGAGCCTCTATAGTATCACCCGGCACAACTCCATAATCTTCAAGCCTAATAGTGAAAGTTCTATTACCATTCTGAATAGATTCGGCATAATCTTGCGGGAATGGTATTGTCTTCTTGACAGTAGCTCTTTTAGATATCATAGCAGTTTTTGTTTGGAACCCAGCAATTCCTCCATCAGGCGGCATTTGTGTAGATATTCCTGTAGCCTTTTGTATAGCTGTATTGGCTCTTTTGAGATAATATAAGTGTGCCATAGAAAATGTTTGTCGATTTTTTAGAAAACGACTTAATCTTCCTAGGCCACTAGAATTAGCGATAGCAATTAATTGATAAATATTATAAGCTTTCGGATTAGAAACATCATATCCGTATTTTTGAACCATTTTTACTGCAGAATTTATTCTTCCAAAGAAATCTCTTTGAGCCATCCTTTCACACAACGCATTAAGCGGCTTACTCTTTCTTACACCTTTTACATCAGCAAATATCGCATCAAATTTATCATATAATTCTTTGTTGTCTTGATAAGCTTTCAATTTTGCAATAGCACTTAAATTTACATTACCAGTAATATATTTGCTTACAATCTTATTTATTTTTTCCTTCGCTTCTGGAGTTACCTTCATAAATCCATCTAAACTTTGATAGTTAATTCCAAAACCATTCCATTTGCCATTTTTTTTCTTTACGATAATCGCTTCACCACTCGGCAAAGTATATTTGAGAACCTTGCGCCTATATTTCCTAGGATTCTTTTTAAAATATTCTTCGATTGTTTTTTGATCAACGGGAATTTCTTTCCAATAGTCAATTTTCCTTAATGCACGACAAGCGTCACCATGGGCCTTACCTATCTTTTTATATTCAGAAGGCGTTATCCCAGTTAACTTTTCAACTTGGGGGTCTTTTGATAAATGTCTAGCAAAAGCAGAAAGCTGATTTCCAACAAGACCATATCCAGTGCCAATATCTCCGGTAGCATATTTGCCACCAGTTTCAAGGCCAATAATAATGTCATATGCTTTTTTTGTGTCAACTAAAGGAAGTGGCTTTAATATGCCGTTACTTACTTCCGTTGGCGTTGGCGCAACTTCCGCTGGCGCTTTCTTTTTTTGAATTAAATTAATAATTTGATCAATATTTAAGTCGGCAGTTGTTTTTAAATTTCTAATGTTAGTGCGAAATTTACTCATGGCAATATCCTTAGGCAATTTGTTTTTTTATATAATAATCTCTGGGCATCCAAAATAAATTATTCAATCACCTATGTCATCATGGCTAAAGCAATAATTTTATCAACTCTCTTAAGCGCCGCCCTTGTTTGCTGATCAGGATCGCCAGTATTTATATCTTCTGGACTTAAATCTTGAGTAGTATCAACTTCTTCAAGAGGTGCTTTTCCACCACCCCTCAATTCTCTATCTCTTTCTGTTGTTCCAATTTTAGTAATTTTTACCCAAGTATCAGGGGTTATTCCTTCTGGCCTAGTATCAAAACGTAATTGTTGTCCTTCTCCCCTGCCGTATGATAAAGTATGTGTCCATTCGCTAGGAGCTTGCTCTAAATCTAATTTTCCAAAAAATATTGTACCAGCTTCTCGTATATCTGTAATAAATTTTTCTTGGACTCCCTCCATGGCCTCTCTTAGTGGTAGATATATAGTATTATCATTTTGATCTTTCGCAACATAAAAATTATATTTATCTGTATTTGGAGACCTTATTAAATCATCTAAGAATGGGAGTTTTGGTTTAAGGTTGACGTTATATAAATCTAAAATTTTAGGATCTACACTGCCAAGTATCCACCAAGTCACACCATCTGGAGCTGAAATACTTTCTTCAGCAACCCAACACCTATCAATCATCTCTGGGCTAGCAAAAGTTCTACTCCATTCACTTGGCAATGAAGTATGTTCTTCCTGTATAACTTTATAATAAACTTTCTCATCAGGATTTCTTTTTACGTCAAACTGTCCAAGATCCACATGACGTTTTAATAATGGTTCCGGAATGACTATTTGATTTTTTCCTCCAAATTCTGGATTGTAAAAAGTGCTAGTTCTTGCCCACTCAAGATATCCCAAATCATTTAACCATCGTAAAATGTGCGCGGGAGCATCATATTTTATAGATCTATATTGCTGGTAGGAACTTAATTCTTCAGGATTTCTAATATTTGCTTGTTCTTCTTCTGTCTCAACATCATTGGGCGCATCCACATCTGGGGCCTCTGAAGATGGGGCCTCTGAAGGTGGGGCCTCTGAAGGTGGGGTTCCTGAAGCTTGCTCTCTTTCTTCCCGCTGCTTCTTTTGCTCTTCTCTTAATTCTTCTTGTTGTTTATTACTTAATAATCCAATGCCACGATTCATTTCTTGTAAAGAGTCATTATATCTTTCTTGAAGATTAGAAAGCGTATCTGTGGGAGTTACATTTACAGCCAATTCTGAAATTGTTCTTTGCCAATTTGTAAGATCATGTCTATTTAAATACATATGTGTTTGCTTATGTTGCTCCTCAACAGCATCCATTTGTTTGTCCAACTCTTTTTGAATATCTTGCGCCAAAGAATACGCTTGCCGAAAATTTTTGAAAAATATACGCTTGCTCCAGCCAGACAACTTTCCCCCTACCCAGTCCCAAAGGCCAGCATGTTTCTCTATAGGTGAAGCACTTGCTAAAAGTATATATTTGTCTACTTGATTAGCATCCTTATATAATTTATGTTCTTTTAAAATATCTGAAAACTGTCCAGCTTGTTTTATTGTAAGCATTATTTTTTATCTCCTACCAAATTTTATCGTCAGCTAAATCTTCAGGATTCACGCCATCATCTCTTGCCCGTCTTCTCGTTTCCAAATCTTCATGCAGCTGCTCATATATTTCATGATCAATGCCTCCATAATTTGGGTCTTCTGGCTCCCAATGTGAATCAGGGAGCGGAGGAGCGTTATCATCTAAAAATTTTACAATCCTCTCTTTTTTTGGAAATTCTCCATGGGGAATGACAGAACTAGAGTTTACATTTTCATCTGCTTGAGGCCGAATTTCAGAAGTTCTTCTAACACTTTCTTCTACAAGTTTTTTTATATTTCCAATGCGTCTTTTAACAAATCTATCTTCTTCTATTCTTGCCCGTCGATTTTCTTCAGCCTCTTTTTCTCCAACTGCCTCAGGAGCACCCTCATATACATAGTCTAAATAGTTATCCAAAAGTTTTAGAGGGTAGTCCATCATTTTTTTTTCCAGATTTCTACTGAATGGCGTAATATCAACCCCTTTCTCCGTATGCCTTTCATATTGCCAGAATTCTGCATTTTCCATAATATCTCGAAAATCTCCTGCCACCCATCTTCTCAAATATCGTTCAGCATTTGCTTTTCCTTCGATGGCCATCCAAGGTTGTCCATGACAATATAGTACCCACACTCCTCGCTCATCTTCCTTTAAAGAATATTTTCCAGGATCTTCGTGTATTCCTTCTATTTCTCCAGCACCAGAAATAGACCGTGTTGCTCCTACATCATGTGGTGAAAATTTTTCATTACAGTTAGGACATGTCATTTTGGGAGGTATAAACATAGAGAATACTTTCTCATCTATTTCTACAGGCTTATTACAGCTCGGATTGGGACAACCATATGTCCATCCTTGTTCTGAGTCAACAAGCTTCTTTACTCCAGGATCTATAGATTCCTTAATTAGCTTATCTACAAATCTAGATTCTTTTTTATAACCTAAAATGTCCAATTTATTAGCCAATTTAATTAAATATAATATCATCTTTTACTCCCTTTGGTAGATTGTCTAACCAATCTCCCAGTTTCACCACAAAGTTTCTTTAATAGAAATAATTTAGCAGATAATTGATTGAAATCGGCAAGAACTTGCTTATATTCTTGATTTAATTTAAAATCCATAGATTTTAAAGCCCCAGGATTTCCCGCCATTTGATATAATTGTCTCCGCTTTTCTTTATATTCTTTATTTAATTCTAAACTCATCACCAAATCCTATTTTTCCATTCAGGCATTGTTTTTGGATTTTTGCCAGATTTGCGAATCTTATCAAAAATTTCTTTTAACTTTTTACATTTTTCCTCAAATGGTTCAACTATATCAGTAAGATATGCATGCTGTCCCTCACCTTCCCCAATCCAGTTTTCAAGATTCTCGTTTAAATATTGTTCTTCTTCAAAAGACAGACACACTTCTCTATTTTCATCAACAGATTCATTGGGTTCTATTATGGAAGTATCATCCATATCTATATTCTTAGAAATAGGTAATTTGCTTGTCCCAACAGAATAAGAAAGCACCACCTTCGCTCTTTCTTCGTGAGAATCTTTTGTGCCGCCAAATTCTTCATCTAAATATTTTTCTACATCATGACTTCCACCTGGAATAGATCCTCGATAATTGCTCTGAGCAAATGCGCGACCATAAAATAAATAATCGCCTGCACTTTCGGGCGCAGACTTTATATTTTGCATTTGACTGAGCGCATTAGACTTTCCTCTAATAGCATACATGGGTTCGCCCATTATCCATAAAATCCAAAGAGACTGATCGTCTTCCTCTTCTTGAATTTTTATAGGCTCGTCAGTTATATCTTCAACATTTTTCTCAACAGTGCTAAAAGTATTCGGAGCTTTACTAAGTTCTCTATAGGGATCATATGTCGTAACTTCTGGCTTTAATGCCGCATCCCACTCCTCTCTGCTTATGGAGTGTTTTATTAATTTATCTACAAAATTAGATTCTTTTTTATAACCTAATATGTCCAATTTATTAGCTAATTTAATTAAATATAATATCATTTATCATCTCCTTAATTACATAGGTGGACCAGCACCTGGGCCCATGTCAGGCGTCATACCGCCACCACCTGCACCCCCACCAAGTTCACCTGCTGGTGGAGGAGCCAATTCACCACCGCCCATACCGCCCATGTCGCCCATACCGCCCATACCGCCCATGTCGCCCATACCGCCCATGTCACCGCCCATACCAGCATCTGCACCGGCACCAGCGGCTGCGCCACCATCTGCTCTCTCACCCTCTGGAGGATCCTGTATTTCCTTAGAAGGATCAAGAGATCTGAGTTCTTCCAAACCATATCTTGCCAATGCTTGCTCTTCTCGCTGCTTAATAGCTAGATTAATAGATTCCTCTCTCTGCTTTCTCCTCTCTTCCTCATAATTTAATCCAAGACTTCTATACACAGTTTGTAATGAACACTGCTGTGTGGAAAGAAGACCAGTTGTCGATTGTAGATAGTCACTTAAATCATACAGATTCATATGATTCCACTCAATCTCAGGAACTATAAGTTTTTTCTCTCCGTCCTTATACTCAAAAAATCCTCTCATTTTGCTTATAGGAGCAAAAATTTTATTCACTAACCACTTAGCTATTAAATTTCTAAAATTAAAATATCTCTGCCTTAATACTTCCAAACCAATAGAGGCAGAAGAATAAGCAGAACTCTCAGTATCTACTACAGCTTGAGGAACCATTAATCCAGTATATATATTTTTAACAATAAGTTCAATATCACCAGCAACATCAATAATCCCTCCATTTGCCCCAACTCTCTCAATGGCAACACCAGCATGTGTAATAATTTTAAAATCCTTATCATACTGCGCCTCTTCCATAATCTGACGCCACTCTTCTAGATCTTCTGGATGCATTCGCGCATCGCCCTCACCAGTTCCGCCAACTTTTACTAAAGTTATTGGATTTATAAGACCATCTGCCTGAGCAAATTTAGCTTCTCTTAACTTATCATAAAGCATTAAATCCTTAAAACATGAAACTATAACAGATGTTCCACGAATATCATAAGGGCTTGAAAGCATTTTTAAATGAGAAGTGTTAAAATTGTCCAAAGGTATGTTTTGTCCCTTTCTAACATGATGTACAATTTCTTCTGGAATTTGTGACCTAATATGTTGGTCTGCTGGATGACCACTCATAACCAATCTCTTGAGGGCTTCGTCAGGTCTTAAAGAAATGATTGGATAACCGCCGATGGCTGCTTTCTTGACATGAACAAAATCAGGATTAAGAATATTTATTCTTTTCCATTTTTTTTCTGCTTCGTCTAAAACAGCATATGGGATCACCTCTCCAAGTTTCCAGAACTCAAGTGATAGCTCTCCCAGAGTTCCTAGGAGATCCATTTCTTCTACCATATCACTAAAAAATTGCTCAACTTTTGGATCAGAACATCTAATATTTAATTTAGATATGGGATAAGTTGCGTGTAATGTAATACAATTTCTAACAATTGGATGTAAATCATAAAAATTTCTATTCCATGTATTTATAGTAATTCTGTCTCTTGGCAAATTAAGATTTGCCATTGTAAATAATGGAGAATAAACTTCTGGAGCTAATCTGTCAGTTTGTGTGCCACCAGAATATCCGGCAGAATTAGATGTAGAGGAAATAGAAGCTTGTTTTCTGAATGAAAGGCTATGGGCAATAGCAGCTTGTGATGTTTTTCCTAAATAATTGGCAGCATTGCCAGAACCTCTAGATACAGATTGACTGCTATGTTGCTCATTCCAGTCACCACGACCGATATCGGGTAAATCCATATTTGTTGTTTTAGCATCAGGGACACCTTTTTTTAAAGTGCTGCCATTATAATTATTGCCACCTTCAGCTATTAAACCTTTTTCAATGTCTTTATTGAGCATTTGTTTTCTAACATCAGACAATTGTCTAGATGCTTTAGGACTAACACTCATTTTACCCAATTCTACATTCTTATTAACGTCTCTTGTTCCTCTTCTCATGTTTTCTCCTTACTTCAATCCAAATAATTGAGGCACTCTCAAATTATAGATAGTCTTTACCACTAGATACCTTTTTATTAGTTGATTTAAATATAACATCATTCTTTTACCGCATTTTAGGGATATATGCCAGAATTGGTTTTAAACTATTAGTACTTACAGAATTTGGATTTAATTTAAAAGCATGTGTTTTATTAAACTTATAAGCCACATAGGCACAAAGTAATGACATTAACCCGTCATTTGGCTCCTTACCCTTAATAAACATTTGATATGGAACACCGCCTCTTATAACAGTTTTGGATTCCATAGAGCAACAATGCTCAACAAACCAAGCTAATTGCTCATAACTTCCCCAAGGAATCCGAAACTTACCACGCCTAAAATTATCAAACATCTCGCCTAACCATTTGTCCTTGTCAACTACAACTTCTAGCTCGTCAGCATGATATTTAACACCATGAGCAACAGAAGCGGCATTTCGCACTGTTTGATATTTGTCACCAAAAATAGATTTTAATTCCATAGATAAGTCTTCAGCGTAACCAATATCACCCATTGCCAATCTTGGACGATATAATCTAAACATTTCTTCAACAAATTTAATTTTATCATCTATCTTAAGTTTTTTGAGTTTTGTAGCATATTCAATAGGATATAGGCCATCATGTTCTACGGCAAGTGCCGTCATGACAGAAAAAGATTGACCCCTTGTCGCTCCAGCTATATCTGGCTTCCCGCCCCAGTCAAACCCTAAAAATAATGTCTTATCTTCTACAGATTTTCTTTTCGTTATAATATGTTTTGGGTGTGTCCAAAGTCTATCTGGATCTCTGCAAGTAGTATAAATTTCATCAAAAGTAATTGGTAGACCTTCTCCAGAATAAAATTCTCCTAAAACTTCATTCATATAAGTAACTTCAGAATTCTCTGCGGAATTTTCCGGTTTTTCTTTTAGGACAGTCTCTTTTGTAAAAATTGGAATATATAATTGATTAAAATGAAAGCCAGTATATTTACAATTCTCTGGATCTGCCACTGTCGGAATCCATTTTCCCCTATCAATAGCCTCTAACTTATTCTGTTCCTCACCGCAATGAGAACATTTAACAACCATATCATAAAGCCATACTTCTTCCCAAGCTCCAGTATCTTTTGAATTATATAATTCAAAAAACTCATTACAAGCGCAACAGCCCAAAAAGAAATATCGCTTGTCAGATTTTTCCCAAATTTTATGAAAGTATGAATTTTTATGTCTTGGTGTTCCAAAGTATACTTGAAATCCTTCACCAACTGGGCCATACTGCGACCATGTTAAACACTTTTTTGCAATGCCAACAGCCTTTTCAGTCATTTTCTGGACTTCATCAAAAAAGATGCCATCAAAACGACGCCCTAATACTCTTGTTCCCTCATTTCCAATCGAATTACACCACCAGGAGTTTCCATCCTTAAATTGTTTAAATGTTAGGCTGTCCGTTGCGTCACGCGCAGAATCTTTCATCCATTCCATATAACCTAAAACTTTACCCGCTTTTGTAGGATGGTCGATAGGGGTAGAATTACGAATTGTTTTTTCTAACTTATCTTTTGCATAGTCATACATAAGTTCAAGCTGAGGAAATGCATGAAGTAATGAGATGGGAGATCTTTTGCCAAGTCCATAATTGCCTGAGCCCATTAAATAACAACCCAAATTAGTAGCCATTGTGGTAGCGGCAACCTGACGACCCTTAACAATAACAATTGGTTTTCCATCATCTGACATAGCTTTATATATAATATGTCTATATAAATCAGCCATGAATTTCCAACCATTATCAGTTATCTTGAACTCACGATTTTCAATAGTTAGATAGTTTTCTGAAAAAGAAACGGGATCTACTTTGAGAACTTCTTTTTTAAGCCAATCAAAGCTTTCTTTTTTTGAGGAGATTGTTGGCACTTACCACCTCGTATCATCAGCAAGGGTATCAGGATCTACATTATTTTTCTTTGCTTGCCGGTTTTTCACGACTCTTCTGGTAATTGCTTCAGAATATTCAGCCAAAATGCTATCTTCTTCCTCTTGCCCATCACCATCATCGGGAATGTTTTCTAATTGATCTATTATACTATCATAATGTTTTTCTTTTGGTTGCTCACCATGTTGAACAACGGACCCCGGTTTTAATTTTGTAGCCCCAGACAGTGGCAAAATTTTTGAAGTCTTATCAACTATTTCTTTTAAAATGTTAGAACCAGACCCAATATATTGAGCGGCCTCGCTCTCTACCTCCACACCAGAATCATCTAACAGATCCTCACTAGGACTCCACAAGTCCATTTTAGACCCCTGTATTATAGAATCAAGCACCTCTGAAGAGGGAGTGTGGTCTTCCCATTCATCCTGATATGCTTCAAGACTTATTCCAAGAGCGTCAGCCTGTTTTTGATCATGATCTGCTGGTAAACCTACCCCATAAAAATAAGTGGGATCATACCAAGCTCCATTTTTCCATTGTCTTAAAAAGGTTTGAGCATTGGGCTTCCCATCAAATGCCAATATTGGCTTTCCCCTCTGGTAAAGAACCCAGACTCCTCGCTCATTCTCTTTTAAAGAGTGTTTCCCAAAATCACCGCCTTTAGGATCATTTTGAGGAAACTCTCCAGCATTTGTAGATCTAGCCGCTCCAGCATCATGCGGTGAAAATTCTTCGTTACAGCTAGGACAGGTCATATTAGGGGGCATAAACATAGAAAATACTTTCTCATCAATATCCACTTCTTTATTACAACTCGGACAGCCATAAGTGTATCCCTGGCCTGAATCTATTAGTTTCTTAACTTGAGGGTCTAACGCTTTCTTTATTAATATGTCTATAAAATTAGATTCTTTTTTATAACCTAATATGTCCAATTTATTAGCTAATTTAATTAATTGTAATATCATAATAATCTCCTAACTCATATTACTTTCTGGCATATCAAACATTTGGCTATTAGCTTCCTTGTCAGCCTCTTGAATATCAGCACCAAAAAATCCGCCAGCCTCATCTACCTTAGGGGAACTATCTCTAACTTCTTGTATTTTTTTGCCAATATAATCCTTTAATTTTGAATTGCTCATATCAGCGCCCATCTCATTTTCCATCATGGCTTCTAAAGACATCGATGTTATATTCCCTCCACGCCCCTCAACAACCCTATCAATAAATTGTACAAAGTCGCGAAATTGGGGATCGTCAAGTATTCCCTCTAATCCGCCCTCTTTAGATTCCTTAGACTCTTTTTCTTTAGACTCTTTTTCCTTAGACTCTTTTTCCTTAGACTCTTTTTCTTTAGACTCTTTTGCCAATGCTAAAATTTTTCTATCTATTGCAGCAGCTTCTTTGTGTTTCCCCTCAATATCCAATTTGTTAGACATTTTTACTAAATTGTTAATTAATGATGTTTTTTTATTCATTTTTTCATATGCTTTTCTGGCCATCAACAACAATACTCCATCAACTACAGCCTTACCAGTTTTATCTCGTTTTTCATTTTCATCCCAGATTTTCCTTAGATAATTTAATGTCTTGTTGGCCGTTTTTATATCTTTATTTGCATAGAAAACAACCCAAGTCAATTTTTCATAGTCTTTTAATAGATACTCATCTAATTTTGTTCCTTTATTTAATAAGGCTCTAAAAGGAGCGAGATCTATCGCTTCTTTTTGTTTTTTCTTTCCTGGGCGGCATCTTGTATTGGAAAATCCTGGACCTTCTATTGTTTCACATTCTCCCGGTTTTAATTTTTTTGGTGGCGTCCATGGAGTTCCTGGATATCCAATCTGAGAATTTAATATTTTTCTTCCCAATCTAGAAGATGTTCTTTTGTGACGACCGATATATCTATCATAAGGTTTTCCAATAGCTTCGGCATATTTCTTTGCCCTTATTTTCATTTCAGGCCATTTTTTAAAATAATCATCAACCCAATTTCGACTAGCCTCTTTAGTTAGCATATCAAGACCAACACGCTCACGCAAGTCACTAACCATTGCCTCAACAGAAGTAAAAGATGACTCGGGATGTAAAACTTGATTTATGTGATCAATATAATTTCCCTCTTTTTTTCCAAGTGCCTCTTTATCGGCAAAATCCTTCATCCAATCTGGCATTCTTGAAGGTTTCATATATTCATATTCTCTATGACTCATTTTTTTCTCCTATGGCTATCTGCCTATAATACTATGCGTGATAGTTTTTAATCCATTCTCCACTACCTTCTTGGTCGTCCATCAAAACACGATCTTTTAATACGGGATATCCAAGATCTGCCAGAAGTTGTATAATTCCCAGCTCTTCTTTATTATCTATCCCATACTTTTTCTTTAGTTTTCCATATACTTCATTAATATTATGTCCACCAGAAACAGTAGCATTGATCAATGTACCCGTAATTGCTCTTTGAAAAGGAGTCATTACTATTTGTAGTCCTTTAAAACGAGGCGTAGTGGCCTCTTTTCTGAGCTTTCTATTATCATCGCTTAAACAAGACAAGCATAATGGTAAACCAACATCTTCATCTTGCCATAAAACTGATTCACAAATGCCACATTTACCTTGATCAGACGCCTTCTTTCTATGTTTTTGCCTAATGCTTTTTAAATGATTATCTCTAGCAGCACTATGACCCGCCGTTAAATCTACCAATCTATCTACATATTCATATATTTTTTGTCGAACACCATCAAGCCATTCTATTTGGTCTGGTTGGATTTTTCCTTCAGGATCAGTACTCAGACCTCTTGTGATATTTTTGTCAAGAGCATTTAACCTACCAAGTAATTGCTGATAAGTGCTGGGACTAGAGCCCCACTTATCTGGTGATTGAATACTTTTAAAAGTATCATGGACATATTGACATAAAAAAGCAGGATCCCTAGATTTTAACCAGCTCGTCTCTTGTTCTTGTTCTTGTTTTGTGTCAGCAGAAATATTTCCACCTTCCTCTTCTGACACCATCATCTCTTCATCGAAATACATTTGTTTCCTCCTAATTTACTGTTAATATAGCTATCAGCTTCTTAATTCGATCACCTAAAATTTTTTGGGCTTCTATACAAACCCCCATATTTTCTAATAAGCGTTTGCGCTTGTCTTGTTTTTTTCTAACAAAAGCAGTTTTAATAATTTTCCTCTTTTCTGACACAACCTTCCTCCTATGAAGAAATTTTGTTCGCCAATTTTTCTAATAATATTACCAAATCAGTCAATCTTAAAGTTATTGCTTGGTTTGAGCTAATTAACTCAGGTAATTTTATAAGGATCTCTTCAGAATTTTCATCTGTATCTGTAACGATTTGTTTCATTTCAGATACAGTAGCGTGAACTTCAGCAATAAGTTTTTTTATGTTACTTGTCACATACCATAATGGAATATTATCACTGTCTTTAACATTATGCAGTTTATAACATTGATCACATGTCTCGTTAACTTTAGAAAGAGAATGGAGTAATTCTGATAATTTTTTATTATTTTCTGTAACGGTCAAATTTATATTTTTCCGCATTTCGGAATCTGGCTTACCGAAAACTTTCTTTTTTAAAATTTCAGTAAGTGCTATTATAACAGTTAATAATCCCATAACAATTCCAACTGTAGCTGCTGGAGATATAGAAGAGGCAACAGCCGGCGCAAGTAAAATTAGTTCAAACATATTTTCTCCTTTTAAAGTCGTTCTTTCTAATATTTTTTATTATAAGTTATAGGCAATTAAATCTTTGCCACAATTTAACTTTCTTTCTGACTATATTAATATTCCCTTATGTCTCTCTTATGTGGCATATTATTCTTCACCACGTTTAATATTCTTTTCTTTTTTCTTTCCAAGCAATGAAAATAAACCATGTGGTGTATTTCTACTTTGGTTATTGTCAGCATAGAAACCTAATGGAAATCCATAAAGATTCTCCATTCCAATTCCAGCAAAAGTGCTGGGATATAATGGACTTCCAGTTAACTCAGCACCTCCAACACCCTGTCCTACATCACCCCAATCACAATTTACCATGTCTTTGCCCATGATATTGACCGCAAATGGACATCTTTTACCAGTCTTATGATATATATATACTCTTTTATTAGCAATTTTTATTTCTTCTTTTTGATCTTCTTCTTCAGTATAATCTAATGGACACATCTTTAAAGTTGCATCTCCAGCATATCTACAAGCCTGTGTAAGTGGAAGGCCAAACGGGCAAAAATCCTCAAAACTCTTAGATTTTATCCATGATTTTTTTTTCATTTCTTTCTCGCTTTCCTCATTAACTCATAATACTTTACAATATCTTCTACAGCGTCGGAGGCAGCTTGGTCCAAATCATCTGCATATTGAGAAAGAAATGTTCTAACTCCACCCCACTTTTTTGGATCATATTTATCTGCCGTTTTCATCAAACTATTTTTTAACATTGTTATAATATCCTGGCCAGATTTTTTATTAAAATCTCTAATAGAATATAGATTAAAACGTTTTCCTTTTTCTTTTGCCCTATGCTCAATCCAATCTCTCAAACCACCAGGAAATTTTTTCATAAAATCTGCCATGTTCCCTCTCCAAGGGGAATCTTCGTAATTGGCGTAGTCAAGATTTTTTTTCCATAGATTTGGAGTGTCAGAATTTTCATCAGGAACAAAGTGAGAGGTTTTAAATATCTTTAATAAGTGCTCCTCATAATTCTGACAAAGGCTTCTAAGACCATATGTATTATTATTGTCTATCATCTCGTCAGCAAGTTTTAACATTTCGTTTAAAGTTCTCATTATAACTCCTTAATCTAATATATGTTGAACCATTCTCTGCTTTGCTAATTCCATTGTTAGCATTTTAGATAAAGGCATTATAGGTAACAATTTATAGTTTACTAAGATTGCTACCGTTTTTGTCGTATCCTCGCGCAATGCCCTGTTTATTTCTCTATTTATGTAACCATCAGACACATCTATTAAAAGATTCTTTAGCCTTCTGATAGATTCTCCTAGCTCTTTGCTAAATTTCAAATCCATCTTAACAGACAATCTTATAGCTCTAACAATTCTATTAGAATGATTTATGAAAGAAAATTCACCACTTATGGGGCCACGCAATATTTTATTTTTACAATCGTCAATTCCCTTTCCAGTAATATCTATAATATCTTTATTTAAATCATCCATCGGTTTTAATAAAGTGTTAATGGTAAAATCTCTTGAATATATTTCTTTCTGTAAATCTGTTGGACTACTTATACCTATCTCTGCCATCTTTTTTTCAATATCTGGAGCAATAAAATTGCTGCTAAAATCTAATTTTATATTTTTAAAATTAATAGAAGCATGACCATCATCAAATTCTTTAAAAAATGTTTCTGGCCATTGTTTATGACATAAGTGAGCTAAATTCAAAGAGCCAGAATCGCCAGTAGTAACGTCTATATCCTCTATGCTATTTTCATTTCCCATTATAAGATCTCTAGGAATTCCTCCAACTATATATGGCACAGATAGATTATTTGCTATTGCTATATCATATACAGATTTAAGTAATTTAGATATCTTCATATATTTACCTCGCTGGAGCAGCTTCTGGAGCAGCCGCTGGAGCAACTTCTGGAGCAGCCGCTGGAGCAACTTCTGGAGCAGCCGCTGGAGCAACTTCTGGAGCAACTTCTGGAGCAGCCTCTGGAGCCTCCACTTCAGGTTCTTCTACCTCTATATCTTCTTCTCCGGTAATTTCTCCCGTCTCTATAGACGGCGCAGAAGCAGTTGGCGGCATACCACCGGGAACCTCGCCTCCTTGACTACCTTGTAGTTTTCCAATTATTTTTTCTAGCCTATTTGCAACATAGTTATCACATTCTATTTGTTTCGCAATTGCTTCACTTAATTCTGGAAGATACGAAGCAACTCCCTGACCGTCAAGCATCATATCTGCTTTAGTTAGTACTCTAACATTTGTTCTATTACGGGCATTTTGTAATAATGGATTTATTAAATTAACAACATCTTCTATATTAGAGTTGGAAAAGGGGTTATCTCCTCCAATTGGGTCAGCAACATCCATTTCATCAGCAACGGGTTCTTCAATATCTAAATCATCCTCATTAGCTTCCGGCAGATCATCCTCCTCAACATCTAAATCATCTCCCCCTGGAACTTCCGGTGGGGCTTCCGGTGGAGGCGCAATATCTTCATCTCCCTCAGGAGTATCTTCCGGCATTGCCATTTCGCCTTCTGGGGCCGCAGAATCTAATCCCAAATCAAGATTTTCATTCAAACCAGTATCATTACCACCCATTCCCATATCATCACCACCCTCATCCATTCCCATTCCCTGATCACTACTACCGCCCTCTAAAGCATCCTCAATGCGCTTAGCTAAATTTCCAATAGGCGCAGCAACTTTTCTCAGCTCAATGGCTCCTTCTTCAAAATTATTATTTTCAAATATATTAGCCGCTCTAATAACACGATCATTAATCGACTCAGCCACACGCAACTGTTGAATTTCCCCCTTGAGCCTAGTTATTGTATTATATAGATAAGTCCACTGCGAACCATCAAGTACCTGACTAAAATGACGAAGTAACTTGTCAGCGGAATCTAATCTGCTAACTAGTTTAACTTTGTAATCTTGTAAAGAAACCTCTGCCTTTGGAGCAACAGCTTCGGGGATTTCCGGCTCAGCCATTTCTGGTTCTGAAACCATTATTGGATCTTCTGCATCTTGTATCTTTCCAAAAAAATCTTCATCAAGCACATAATCTAAGTGATCATTTGCCTGTTTATCAAATCCATATTTCATGTGATTATTGTCCTCATAGTATTTCATCCATTGAATAAAATCATATTTTTCTGTTTCATTCCATGCGTTTGTTAATGTGCCAAAAGCTTCTATTTTATCCTCAGCACTATTAATTTGGGCCATTGTGCTAATCCATTTATTAATGTCTACATTATTTTGATTATATAATCTATAAACACCCATAGTATTTGGATATGCTTTCTTTACATTTAAACAACTCGCTACAGCATTTTTTATATCTTCTATGCCAATATTTTCCTTGTCTTTTAATACTAAAAAGACCTCATTAGCAAGGCCGGGTCTTCTTTCAGTATTGAATTCGTCCAAAATGTCATTTAAAAATCTTCTTATATAAAAAAGAAGGGTCTTCTCTTTTTTGTTAGAAACACCCGCATTTTTCATATTTTTTATATCTTTATTTACTAAGTCCCATAATCCGGGAGTCATACCATAATCGGAAATATTATCTAAAACATTTTGAACATAATTAGTCATTAACAATCTCCATATCAACATACTCATCTAACATCTCATGAGCGCTATTGCTAATACTTTTAATACTGGTAGTTTTTTTCTTTCTAAAAATAGTATTGTTAAGTTTTTTATTTAGATTTTCTAAAAACTTTATTTTAAGATCTGGCGTTATCTCATCTAATGTCTCTAAAATTGCCTCTCTAATTAAGATTGCCTGATCTTGAACAACCGTGATATTAACATCAGTTTGTATAGTTTTATCGGCAATTTTTTCTACATACTTTCCCCATTTTTCAAGAACAGATAGTTGTTTCTCCATATAGCCCAAAAAATTCTCTTCTCGTTTTTGAGATAATTTTCCTTCAGTAGCAAGATTAAAAAGAGTTTCCATTCGAGAGTTAATAATTACTTCAAGATTTTTCAAAGTTCTTCTAATGTCAATGTGCTCTTCCTTAGCACTTTCTATAACTTCCTTATAAGAAGGAAGATTTCTTATCTTCTTATCAATTTGAATTTCTTCTTTCTTTTGCAACTTTTCTTTCGTTTCTTTTTTTATAAGAGCCAATGCCTCAGCATCTAAGTCCATATATTCTTTTCTAAAAGCTTGAAGTGTCATAAAAGTAATAGTTTTACTCTTATCGCCCGAATATTTTTCTTCTAAAACATTAGAGACCGATCTGACACCATCTCCGCGAGCCAACAACTTAATTATAAGATTTCTATCAGGATGAAGTAATATCTTTTCAAATTTCTTTTTGCCAGGCTTAATCTTCGACATTATGTCACCTATACAATGGGATTCATTAAGTTTTCCCTAGAATCAAAAATTCTTGATGGGGCCGCAAAATAATCGCTTGATTCTGGAGTTTGATGAGCGACACTGCCACCGGGGATATTCTCTCCCTTATAGTTTGTATAACCAGTCTCGTAATTATAAATTTTCTTATCTAAAGAACACTGATACACTCTTTCACCAATCCTAGAAGTCTGAACACCATGATGATCTGGGCAATACCTTGTGTTTAAATGAGATCCGCTCTCTCCAAACCCCTTGACACTATGTTCATCATTTCTCTTTCTTTTTTCCTGCTTCTTATCTGGCGATTCTGTATTATATACAGCCTTGGAATGATCTAGCCTATTAAATTGACCTATTGGGCCATATCGTCCAGCATCTTCCTCATTAGCTATAATTACCAACACCCTATCTAATACGTCACTTGCTGTTTGATTAATATCATCTAAGTAGTCGGCACATTTTGCTAATGCAATTGGAGCACTATCAGAATTTTTTACTAAATCCGTATTTTTTTGAATATCTGATAAAATTACAGAAGCATAATCAATAAGGCTAGCATAAGATGTTAATCCAACCTTGTCTAAATGATCAGCATAATTAATAAGATATTGTAATGTACCTATTTTATTCATACCATTTTCTCCAATATTATAATTTATTTCTCTTCGCTAAGTAAAACTCTTGCACTTGAAAACATAGCTCCCTCTGTCTCTTGTGCTTGACGAGAAAAATATGTTTTCTTTAAGCAGCAATTTCCACCATCATCTTGTACAACGTCATGTAAAGGAACATTGTGATGACCACAATACTTATAAATCGAGTTGGGGCTTTTTACTTGCCTTTGGCAACTAGATTTTACCTCTGTGGTGCTAGCATTCTTAAGAATTGAATTAAAATCAGTTACTAAGTTTTTATATGTAACAGCATCAAATCTTTCTGAAGCCGCTGCTAAAATTTCATCACAAGTGGTGAAGTTCTTATCAAGGGCAGATTTCACTAGTAAATCCCGCAACTTAGAAATATCAATATCTAAAAGTTGACTATCTCTGTTTATATATGTATCGCGATTAGCATTTTTAGATATAAAAATTTTGAGAGTTTCTTCATCAAAATCAAACACTTGATCGCTCTGAGCAAAAACTGCAGGCATTAATGGCCTATCTTGCTTCATCTCAATAGGAACCTCAATACTAGTTTTGCCATTGGGGGTATTTATAATAGCCTCACAAATAAAACCATCTGAAGTGGGAGCAGCAATTTTTATCTGGGTTCCAGAAAATCCCATCGAGTTAATCTCTGCGGCTAACATATTTTTTGCTGCTCTTACAGACACCAAAGGAAAATCTAAAGCAGTCTCAACCATTTTCTCTTCTATATCATTAGCAAGCACTTTTAGTGGCTCAGGAACATTTATTTTAGGCATTTCTACAGTTCCAAGAGGTTTTTCTTCTGGAATTGTTCCCAATAGTGACGGAGCACATAGAGGCATTGTCTTATCAGTAGGGATTTTCCCCGCTATCTTATTAAACTCGCTTTCGGGCATTGTTTTTTTGGCTTGGGCAGTTAATATATTAAGAGAATGTAGAATAGCATGAACGGGTGGCAGATTTGTTCTAAAATTGGCTGATTCTACAATATGAGTCTGTATATTTTCAGGCGTTAATTCCATGAATTGATCACCAGCAACAAATACAGAAGGTAAGTTTTGACTCTTTGCCTCACAAGGAATATATACTCTAACAGCGCCTCGGTTTGTGTCTAAATCTGAAGAAAAAACAAGAAATTGTGAATTTCCTCCAGCAAACTTAGTGCGTGTCTGCTTATATCCAAGCATTGATAGCTCAGAATCAACCCTATGTTTGGCAGAAGCAATCTTGTCTCTATCATATTTATCCTCAGATTGCTCAAATAAAATCTTTAATTCATTATCTACACCACCTAACACATCAATAGATGAATCTTCAGTATCTCTATTCTTAGAAATAAACTCCGGATCTGTTGTGGAAGTCTTTTCAATTTGCGTATTGAGCAAATCTCCCAATGCTTCTCTAAACTGTGTATTAGATCCTAATCCTACAAGATTGTTATAAATCTCATTAATTTCTCCTTGAGATATTACTCTGCTAGGATTAATACTTGCCATTCGCTCAACTACACCTGCCACGGCGCGAATAACAGTATCTCTAGGATATTGATTAACTGCTTGCCTCATTCTATTATCTACTCGTGAGATAATATATTCATTGCCTCGTTCCAAGTCCTTTAGAACTCTTTCTGCCTCACTTTTAATGTTAGTGATATTACTCATGTCTTTTCCTCCAAAAGAATTATCTTACTTATTCAAAATTATTAATATATTATTTAAAAATTTATATTACCGGGCATCTCCAAACCTCAAATCAGTCTGCCTCGGCACTTAAATCATTTTCTTCAGCCATTCTAGATTCTACCTTATCCAAGCATTCTTTAAGATATTCAAGATTAGTCTCAATAATAGCATCTGCTCCAGATCTCGTATTTTCATCTTCCTTAGCTCTATTTAACTCAAAAATTCTACCTTCAAGTGCAATTTTCAATGATTGTAGGTCTTTGGCACTAAGATCTTTTAGATCACTTTCTTTCAGAAGCTCAAGGTTATCTATTCTTTTTCTGATGTCATTTACCTTGGCCTTATTCTCTTTTATCTGAATATTTGCTTTTTTTTACATCAAGTCTACTAAATGCTTTTTTCCACTGAATATCATCTGCTAAATCCCATTTTGAATCATCTATTGGCTCTGGCTCATCTACTGGACCATCAAAATGAAATTCTTTTGGTCCTGCCGAAGGTTTTTTTCCTTTATAGCTATGAGGGAGCTTTACAGGAGTTTTTACAGGAGTTTTTACAGGGGTTTTATAAACTAAATAGCGTTTGAAAAATCTCACTATTTTATTATATTTTTCATCTACATCTTTGAAAAAACTCATGAAATAGGAACTGTGACTGTTCAATAATGTTTTGCTTTTAATTTGACTATGTATGTTAGAAACTTTTTTCATCAATTCTTTGAATAATTCGACATCCCACTTCTTCTCTACAACTGTAAGAAGATTTAAAATTTGTTGAAAATCAAAAGAACTTAAGACAATTGGTGGCCTAAATGGCCTAAATGTATAACTTAATTCTCCATTTTGATCCTTGGTTGGATGGGTCATTTTTGCATATTCTTGAGCTTCTTTTCCCCAATCACTTATCAAATTTCTCAATTTAATATTAGTGGCCTTTTTGCTTAATTGAGGCTGCTGAAATGCTTCTTTATATTGATCCTCTTTAAAACCTGGTAGTTCTTTTTTCCACTCCCACCAATCAGTTTCTTCATTAAAATGTACCATCGCAGGAGACCATATTTCTCCATCGCTATCACCTTCAGTTGAAAGTTTAACGGCCATATCTTTTTTCAATTCAA
>Ga0209128_1000518_pt1 | contig 28971 bp, 22 predicted proteins | sample ETNvirnome_6_100_FD_184072 | JGI IMG/M metagenome (GOLD analysis project Ga0209128, IMG submission 184072) | Marine viral communities from the Pacific Ocean - ETNP_6_100 (SPAdes) (version 2) | ecosystem: Environmental > Aquatic > Marine > Oceanic | place: Pacific Ocean | collected 2013-06-19 | reverse complement strand
CTTCTGCTTTGTCACGGGGGATTTCAATATATTGAGCTAATCCTCCCATAACCTCATAGGGGCGACCATCCATTAGCCCGACCATAACAACCCACTTTTCACCTTGGATGGTGGTATGATGGATATTGCACGGCAGTTCGATGGGGCGCTTGGGCGCTGTATTGTGCGGGAATTGTTCAACTTTCTCGGATTTCTTGGTCACTAGGACGCCAGAGCGGGAGCCTTCCACATAAACGGTGAGCCCTTTTAGTCCGCAACGCCAACCTTCCATGTAAAGGTCACCAACAACACTAGCGGCAGTACCTTTAGGTAAGTTAATAGTCGAACTGATACTATGATCTATATGTTGCTGAATGGCTGCTTGCACAGCAATTCGCGCGAATCCTTCGATATTGTTCGACTCTACAAAAAGAGCGGGGATAGGTACATCTGTGTTTTCTTGCATTTGGAGCCATTCCTGCACATTATGGTGCAAGACCTCGTATTCAACCCACTTATCCCCCATGTCATCAACGAAATCAGCTTCTAAGTGCTGTTCATTATGCGAAAGTTTGCGGCGCCGCGTATAAGAGTTCCGGAATACTGGTTCTAGTCCAGACGATGTCTGGCTCAATATAGAGACTGATCCCGTTGGCGCGTTTGTTAATATAGCAATGTTGCGGCGCCCAAAAGTCTCAATTTTCTCAGAAAGATTTTTCGGGAGCCTTTTTATATACGCATTTCGTTTCTCCTGAGACCAATCAAAGGCTGGGAATGCGCCGCGTTCTTGGGCGAGGTAAACGCTCTCTTCGTACGCTGCATTCCGCAGCGTCTCAAAAATCTTGTCAATCATGGCTATAGCGTCGGCAGAATCATACTTCAAATTAAGACGGGCGATGGCATCAGCCAAACCATGCGTACCTAGACCGGTACGTCGACCGTCGTGTGCTGCTTGCCATAATTTGCCCCACAAATCCCTCTCGTCTTCTGTATCTGCCTTGTTTTTGATATTCTCTAGTTTTTCAAGTTCAAGCTCAACTAGATCATCCGATAATCTCATCCCAACGGCAGCAATTTCCTTTAGTTTGTTAAAATCAAAGGCGGCATTCTTCTTGAACGCATTCTTTACTAAGTGTTTGAGATTTAAGGAGATTAACCGACAACTATCATAAGCAGACAGGGGTATTTCTCCGCAAGGATTCGTCGTGAGCGTCTTAAATTGAGTATACTCATGAGCCGGCAGATTTTTGGTGATGTTGTCCCACATTAACAGACCGGGTTCGGCTGTTTCGGCTGCTGAGTTGATAATTTCTTCCCATAATTCCACAGCTTGGATTTCGTGGGTAAATTCAGGCTCTCCTTCAATTGGAAATTGTAGAGTAAAGGTTTCGTTGCCCTCAACTGCTTTCATGAAATCATCGCTTATCTTAACCGACACATTCGCGCCGGTGACCTTAGACAGATCATGCTTCATCTTAACAAACTGAAATATATCCGGATGTCGGATGTCCAGGGAGATCATAAGAGCGCCGCGGCGCCCGTTCTGTCCGATCATACGACAAACATATGAATAGAAGTCAGCAAAGCTCCAAGCGCCGGTAGTAGTACGAGCAGAGTTGTGTACGGGGGCGCCCTCGGGGCGCAGATGTGAGATGTCAAGTCCTACGCCGCAGCGACGCTTAAATAGGTTGGCCAGATCCTTGCCGGTATCGATGATTGATGATACGTTATCCTCAGGACTGTCCACCACGACGCAATTAGACAAGGAAACCGCTACTTCGTTATTGCCGATCCCCATCATGGGGGAGCCCTGCGGTACAATATATTTAAAATTTTCAAAATAAGAATAGACTTCTTCCTCCGAGAGGTGTCCCGGTTGATCTGTGCCAAATTTATCTTCTATTCTGGAAAACTCACGTGCCATTCGAGCATGCATATCAGCAGGTGTCAGTTCTAAAAAATGACCCTTATTGTCTCGTAAACAATATTTTGTCATAAAAACATTGGTTGCTAATTCATCACCATTAAAATATTCAAGTGTCGCTGAGCGCGCTTTCTGTGCATCATACATCCCTAAATCTCCTTATCCTTTTTAAACTTTTTATACTTCTCGTAGAGGTTTTCTTTTTGCTTTTTAGCACTAACCTCAATTGTTTCATTCTCTTCTGATGGTTCCAGCACCTTTATACAGACGTTAGATGTATCCATAAAGAGCGGGTAAACAAGACCATCTGGACCATTTCGGTTCTTGGCAATAAACATCCTGCCACCGTTCACGACCTTGTCGTCAATCGTTCGGGAGATAGTGAAGATGAAATCAGCGATGAAGCATTTGTTGAATGCCTCCGAGATGGATTCCATCGTAATGACTTCTGCGTTAAGTCCAGACCGGTTAGTTTGTGATGCTGTCCACACTGGCGCCTCGTACTCCGCCGCGATTCCTCGCAGCTCCTCATAGATTGATTCAAGTTCATTCCTCTTCTCTTTTAGATAGCGAACTGGGCGCAGTAAATCGCCGTAGTCTACGATGATAAAGTCGACCTCAATCTTACGCATGCGCAACTTTTCTAAATGATTCCGAATAGTTTGAGTGCTCGCCGTCTTTGTTGGATATTCCTTTACAATCAGGCGACCAGAGATGTCCTGAACCTCTTCATAAATTTGTTCTTTGAAAGAGGTTAAATCCTGGAGTGGGATTTTGGTGAGGCAGGAGTCATAGCGAGATGCCACAACTGTGTCTTGAAGTTCCAAAGTGTAGTGGACAACTGTCTTGCCTTCTTTAAGAGCTTGCGTTCCCAAGTGGACGAGAGCCATGGACTTGCCAGCGCCTGTTGGGGCGATCACAACACCTAATTCCTTTTGTCCTAATCCACCCTTGCAAATATCGTCCACCAACTCCCAGCCCGTAGTAACTGGATTGCGGAATCGAGGTTTGAATCTTTCTTCAAAGTCCCTCTTGTAATCATAACCTTCGTCATTATTCATGCCTAGTTTCAGCGAATCGTTAATGACTTGAGATATCTCATCAAAAGACGAATTTTGTAGTAATCCTATGGACTTAACCATAGCAGCTTTAAGATTTTGCTTCTTACAGAAATCCAGAGAAGTATCCTTGATGTACGCTACATCTGTGAGATCAGTGATTTGACTTCTTACATAATACTCTCTGACCTGTTTAGTGGTCAGTTCATTTTCATTATCGAGTTCAGACCTAAGAATGGTCTTCATTATGTCCCGCGAAGGATGAACTTCATATTTCTTACGATAATTAAAAACTTTGTTCAAGAATAACTTGAGGTAATTTAATTCTAGGAAGCTAATATCGAGGACTTCTTCTATTTGATCAGCAAATGCACGATCATCTAAAATCACCATACATAACTTCTCTTGAAATGTCTTTCCATATTTGGAAAAACTGGGAGTTTCTTTGCTAAATTCCATTGCTGCCCTCATTTATCACTATCCTATCACTATCGCAGAGCTTTGTCAAGACAAATACGATTCATTGTGGCATGCAAATCATCCCAGTTAAAAACACCGAAACCATCCTGGTTCATCATGCGGATAATCTCGGTTTTATTATAATCGTATTCAAAATTTTCTAGAGCATAGTGCACCTTTTCTTTGCACTGCAGCGAGATCGCCGGCGCATAGAGTTGCATCAATTTATAGTTCTCTATAATTACATCTCGGTGAGACAAAACGTTCGTGAAAAACTTTGCCTTTGACTCAGTTTCCAAGCAACAATCGAAAATCTCCTGTAATGTTACATCTTTATCCTCCCTCAGAAATTTAAAGTTTTTTGAAATACTTTTGAGTCCTGCTCTGGGAACGCCCTTGAGATTATCGGAAGGGTCTCCTGCCATGGCTCTTGCCAAAGCAAAATTGCGGGGATGAATATCGAAGTCTTCCACGATGTTTACTTTGGTATGAATCTTCTTTTGAATCGGTCGAAACAAGACCGTCTCATCGTCGCACAATTGGATGAAATCTTTGTCGCTGGAGACAATCACTTTTTGCCAGCCGTCGAGGTGCGCAAGTTGGGTGGCATATGCGATTACGTCATCAGCCTCCACCTCGTCAAACCGTAATTGGATAACCGGTAACTCATTTAGATATTCTACTAAACGTAGCTGCTGCCATGCCATATTGGCTTGCTGCTGCTCTTGAGTCAAATCTGTCTGCCGGTTAACCTTGATGGGCTTCCGGCCCTCTTTATAATTCTTATTCTGTTCGCGGCGCTTGCGGCTTCCGCCAGGACCATCCCAGATGATCATCACGGCATCTGGCTTGATGTCTCGACACAGCTTCTGCAAGATGCCTAGGAAGCCCTTGAGCCCTCCGATGGGCTGTCCGTGGACGGACAGGCTTGGGTTGACGATAAACGCCCTGAAATAGGCGTTGAGAGCGTCAACGATCATAACTCGTTTCATGTGTATCCCCTAACGTATGAAGCTCCTATGAGTATACCTCACAGGAGCCTCGGTGTCAAGGGTTGTTTTCTATTCTTTGCCTACGTCGTAGAAATCAGCAGCGCTTCCCTCGCGCGTGTCAAACTTACGAATGATCTCTTCATCCATGATCTCGAACACTCGGTTCTTGAACTTCTTGTCTTCCAGTTTGGAAACCCAATGAGCAGTCTGGAACTTCTCTTCGGTCCCGTCCTTGTGGACCAGCGCAAACCATGCGCCGGCTTGCTTGAGGTTGTCGGAGCCTTTGATTGCCTCCAGCCAACTCTCGGCATCTTGGATGCCCACTTCTTCGGTACCCCACAGAATCTTGAACGCACAGTTGCGTCCCTGTGTGCCGAAGCGAGACTTCTCCAGTTTAACCTTCACCTCGGAACCGATGCGGAAACCACTCTCATCCTCGATGAAAGCAGACTTCGCCTTACGCCCCGTCAGCCAGATGCGCAGAGAATACACATAGTGCATAGCCTTGCCGCCTGGAGTTATAAAGGGTGTCGTCATTGCGACGATCCGTGCGTTCGGTCCCTGCGGAATATTGGTCTTTAACTGGTTAAGAACCAGGAAGGCAGACCTCGTATTCGCAATGGGGATGGTTAGTTTAGACATTCCCTTTGAGAGAATGCGCGCCTTCATTGCCATCGTGGATTGGGGATTGAAGTCCCCCTCCACATCAGAGACGGTAGGAGTCAGAGCCAACGAATCCCAGATAAACAGAGTTCTTTCGGCTCCAGAGTTTAGAACACTCTCAACAGTCTCTAGAACATGCTCAACCGACTGAGCCTGGACGTATATGAGTTCGTCAAGATTACATCCAGTGCGTTCTAGGAATCCTGGGTCAATCGCTGACTCTGAATCCATATAAATTACCGTCATACCCAGTTTCTGGGCATTTGCTGCTACCTGTGCAGCCATAAAAGATTTACCAGTCGATTCTAGACCAGCAATCTCTGTGAACTTGCCAACTGGAATTCCAGCTAGCTGCCCACGACACGTAATGGAATCCAGCCAACGGGAGCCAGTTGGAATCCATTCTGTTACTTCTGTTGGATTGGCTTTTTTAAGATTATGTGCCACATCCAATCCTGATGTTTTGTTGATTAAGGTTCTTAATCCATCAACTGATATTTTTCCTGCTTTTGATTTACTTTTTGCCATGGTGCTCTCTCTCTATCATCTCAAACCGAAGGTCGTCTAACCCTCTGCATACTGCGTTTACACAGTCCTCAAGTTCCCGTACTCTAGTGTGCATGCTCCACATTATCCATACCGTACTGAATCCCATAACAAATACTAAAAATCCAATCATACCGAAAACTCTAGTTCAGTGATTACGAGGCAGCCTTCGTTAGAGAGCCCCTCATAGTGTGTATAATACCCTAAAAGACCCACGGTGTCAACCACTATCTTTCTCATTTTTTCAGATTTGCCGGTGATGATCTTCACTGGTAATTCGTTATTGTACACAAAACTGTGTACCTTACGCTCTGCAGTTTCATGACCATCACCGTGCAAATCTAAAATTTTCATTCTCTTGCTATTGGTTAAGCGTCAGAGTGCCGGCAGGTGTCTTAACAGAAACCTCAAAACCACTAACAAATGAATCTGCCCCAGTGGCGAGCGCAACCACATCGGCTGCTCGAACTCGAACATTAACCGAAATATCACAACGGCCACGCTTATAATCATATTGCTCAGTGGAATACTCTAGCGAATACTCATTATCATAAATGGTTTCCTGCAGCTTCTCGGTGATGTACTCCTCGAAGTACTCTTCACCTCGCTCATAATCATCGAGTGCTCCGTTGGCGCGCATTTCATTTAAGATATCGCCGCCGTCGCTGACCTCACCCCAGTTGCCAAATACAGGGACGCCCGAAGCGAGAATCCCCCCGAGCATGCTTGCGGTCTCGGTCTCAGCAACCGTCTCCTCAACATGACTCTCGTTAATGTGCCACACATCTGCGCCCTCGGTATAACTCAGGCTTAATAGTGCGTCATTACCAACATTTAATTCTTTCAAAGTGTTTACAATGTTACTCATTTTATCTCCCTTTCTAATATTGTAATAATTGAGACCCCTGTATCCCCGGGCCTCCCTGCGGCTGTCAGAGTTTAACCCGAGTTTTTAGTCTCTTGGACCTCAACGCGGAGTTCCTGTGCTAGCGTCTTAACTTCCTGCATTGCCTTACGAACACGGGTTCCTGCAGCATTGTTTCCAGTGCCGAAGAACTTAGTGTGATCGTCCCGAGTTTCCTCAAGAATGGTAATCAGCTGTTCTAAACGATTTGTATCAGTAGTTGTCATAACTCTTCCTTTCTATTGTGAGGCACCTGATAACCCTGTGCCTCCCTGTGGGGGGGATATTTAGAGTGTCCCAAGCTCCGCGAACGCCTGGTCGACGGCATTCGTCGCAGTATCAGCGCTGCTGTTACCGTACTTCTGTGTCTCAGAGCTAACTGACTCAGGATCATCGACCTGAGAATTGACAAACGTATCGAGAATAGTCTGCACATCAGCAGTCGTCTTCCGCTCAAACAGTCCAGTAAAATCTGGAATGCTATCAAGAAGCTCCGCACACTTGCCATCAGTCATATCCTCACACAGAGGAGAAGAACGACGACGAGGCACAAGCTTCGTCTGTGGGAAGGAAGCGCCCGGGGGCTTTCCATAAGTCATCTGCAGATCCGTGCCGGTCTCGGTGTCAGTGATATCACCGTACTCCGGGTTGAGGACAAGGTTCAAAAGAGACTCGTAAGCGGTCTTGCCGTAACCCCACACACGCACTCCGCGCTCTTCTTCACCGCGAACCATCACGGGGCTGAAGAAACGCTGTCGCACGAAGAGGGACTTAGCGACCTTCTTGCTGTGCTCATCGTTGTTGTCTGCGCCTTCGCGCCACAACTGTGAGGCGAACTCACATACGGGACACTCGTCGCCGTAGTTGCGCTTAGGACACATGAAGCCACCCTTCTCGATATTGTAGTGAAACCACATATCCTTGAAAGGGTCGCCGTCCGGTGTTGGGACGATTCGAATAGTCTGGTCCCCATCTTCGGGGCGCCAGAATGTGTCATTTGAGGAGTTTCCGTCTCCGCGTAGTGACGAGAGCTTTTCTCTCATCTTATCTAAATTGATACCCATTTTTTATCTCCTTATAGTTGGGTTAAAGTACGATTAGCAAATATCCTAATCGTCTATGTCTATGTACGATTGTACCATAGATGAATACTTAATGCAATAACAATATTTCTGGTCATAGGTGGTCTTAAAAACGCCATAGGATACATTAATATCGTCATCGAGCTGGGATTTTACATAATTGGTAATAGTTTTAAACAATGTGCCGTCCTTCTCTAGTTCTTCCTCATTGATACCATAATAGTATACCACATCTCGGACGTTTGTCAAGTCATAAAACCACTTTTCTTGTGATTTTTCGATATCGAGTACCCCAATAGTGGCAATTCTGCTTATTTCAGAGGGCTTCGTGAAGTTGCCCAGAACAGGCTCTGAATTCTTAAATACATTTATCATATGAACCATGTTTACGAGGGCCTGATTGAGCACTTCATAGTATCCCATTATAGGAACATCTCCAATTCCTTGTTCGATCTTCTGGTTATCTATCAGCCAGACAGCATCTATCATACCAGACCGAGCAAATTCCTGCAACACATTTATCACTATTTTTTCCTGTGTTTTTTGAATCTCGCTAGCTAGCGACAGATCGGACTGGATATACAATACTGTTATTGAATTATTTTTGATTTGGTCGAGAAGTCTTAAAATTCCCCCTGAGATTGTTGCTGCGCCGGAGACAACCACCAATATCTCTTCGCCGGAAAACTTCAACTTTCTCTTGAGGCTTGGAAAGTGCGCGTCATACTCTTCATGAGTCTTTCTCTCTTTAATGGTTATGTCTGCCTCTTTAGAGACGTCAATCCCATAAGCTTCATATTGCGGAAACTTAGAAAATGCGTTGGCTATGTTGCAACCGGCGGAACCGAGACCAATAACTTTCATTTCTCCTCAACCCACTCCAAAATATAACCCATCTTGAAAGACCCACGGATGACGCGTTTGGCTAGCCGTTCGGCGTGGATACTAGCCGTGCCTATTCTCTCGCGTTCGCAAATGATATCAAAAATCTCCAGCACATCCGCTGCTTCTTCAGCACACGGATTTTCAAGAAACTCATCAATCTCTTCGCGTAACTTCTTAAAGGCATACCTCCGCAGCGTCTTCGAATCGACCTGAGTGACACATGCAACTTTTCCAGCGCGGTCGATGATCTCCGGGATGCGATCGCGAACGAGTTTATCGTATACTTTCTTCATAATTTTAATTCCTTCATTTCTCCAAGGTTCTTTCCAGCGGAGACATTAACCTTGAACACATCATAACGCGTTTTCTTGAATGTGTCAAGCAAATTCAACAATTCATATCGATCCTCTGCGGCGAGGTCGATATACACAGCGTCGTGAATAAAAAATGAAATGTGACTCTTCCTCCCCTTCAAAAGCTCGTAGACTTTATAAGCCTGCTCATGCACCATGTCAATTGTGGTACTCTGAACGATGTAGTTGAGAGCATGATGCTCGTCTACATTCTCTATTATTCTACCATAATCTGTCTTAATTTTACAGCCATCCCAGTATTTATTTCGCACTAAATCCTTGTTGTAGAGGTGCTCTAAGTCCTTGTTTTTATTGCTAGAATACAACCAAGCGAAGGTTTTCACTTTGGCTTCTTCGCGGCTGAGTTCACCATCGAAAACGTTCTTGACATTCCAATTATGGATGTCGTTCTTAGGTTGCTCAGCACCCGTTAGTGCCAGGAGCACCCTCAACTCTGCCGCGTTGAAATCAAGTTCAATAAGGTAGTCGTTCTTTGGCTCAATGCAAGCCCTAAACTCTTTGTTCATCGTGAGAATCGGGAGGGTGTTTGGATTTGTCGATAGGCGACCGGTAATTGTCCCCCATGGGTTATAGTCAAAGACGTTCTTGACGGTTTGCAATGTGCGGTGAAAGTTCTGACCGCGGACACTACTCAAAAGATGCTTAATTGGACCAACGTCGATGCTAACGGTCTGTGAACGGATGCTAGAGAGCATTTCCACGAGGTTGTACATAAACTCATAGTTCTCTGGTCTGGGGTGGGTCTCTAAAACGTGTTTGGTGATCTTATTCTTGGCCGCAAGATACTCATAAAGGAAGTATTCGGGCAATACATCATAAAAACAATTATCCGCCAACGAAAGGTGTGCCGTGTTAAAGGACTTGAGACACGCTCTAAGCGTTTTCTTGATGCGGGACCACTCCTCCTTCATCTCCTCCGGGCAAACGTCTGTGAGAGCCGCTCCGTGGCTGTAAATGCGTCCTAACTCGTAATGACTTCCCGGGAGATGCGAGGAATATTCCCAAGTGCTCCCCTCCGAAGGAAGAATTGGGGTTGGGTTAATAATGTTGGCGGAATAAAATCCGATGCAATCTCTCTTGTTGTCTAAAAGCTGGAATAACAAGATGTCTCCTAGTAGAGCTGGCGTAAGCTAGCATTTTCTACTAGTATTGTATCACCTAGGGTGCGATTGTCAAGTGCAAAATTAACTCCGTTTTTGAACTGGAGATCCATGGCGCCGTAATCGTAGATATAATCGCGAAAGACTGTATTCACGTAATCTGCTACATTCTGGAGGGGCGACAGTGTCTGATTCGGTCTCACAGAGTATACCTCATATGCTGTCATCTTTACACTCTTGAGCTTGGGGGGTGCCAATGGGGCGTTAACCTCAGTTTGGCGCAGATCGACGTACAAGTCGATTAGCATCCTGGTGGGCAACGTATCTGCCGGGGCTGTGCCGTCGATAACCTGTTGTGCTGTGGCGCCAAGGGGCGCGCGAGGGACGGTCTTGATTGGGCAGGTGCTGTTAATTAGTTCAATCGGCGTATCCGGTAATGCCATCCCGCGGATTCCGAATGCGTCATCTTCATAACGTGGAGACATCTTTAAAAGCTTTAAATAAGAATTAACTAATATATTAATCAAATCATTAAAATCTGTCAAGTGTGTTTTGTTATAAAAAGTGCTAAAGAATGTGTCTTTGGTAATAGCAGTTCCGTCACTTAACATTATATTCTTTAATCCCGTATCCATAAAAGCGCTTGAAAATAAATCGGCTGTTAAAACCCACGGCATATCTTTATTGACTGTAAATCCATACTTTTTCGCACACCTTCTATAAAACTCGAAGTTGGGATCGCTTATGAATTTTTCATACTTCTCTCTATCATCACTTGCATCATCTCCAGAAATTGAAATGCTGATGCCTGATGTAAAGATGCTCGTCTTGCTTGATAATAAATAATTCGTTTTAGTAATTGGTGTCATTGTGGCAACTGTTAATAGGTAGTTCCGGTATGCCTTCAAAAATGTGGGGAAGTCTTTAATCTCGGAGGCTATCTTCCCTTTGAGGGATCGAACAAATGCATTACATAAACTCTGTGCAAACGTTGCGTAGCGTGAGTCCGGAGAGTCAAATCCTTTATACGCTTTCATTTCAAGCAACCGTGGATTTCCTGTACGCACAACGGCGCCGACAGTGTTAGCTTTGGCCATATGTCGCACGAACTTCTCAAATGCGACGACGGCAACATTCAGCGCAGAAACACGCACACCAGCAGAAGATGGTATTGATTTCAAATTTTCAGTTCCCGGCAAAATAGAATTCTGGAATTGGTCAATGCGCCCATATAACAGTTTATTATACCATACATCGAGGGGTGGCGGGAAGGTAGAAGGATATATTTTTTCTTTATATAAAGATCGCTGATAAAAGAGTGCCTTCGAGGACATAGAGTTGCGCCCTCGTGGGTTTGTTAAATCGGCTATTGGATAGTTGAAAGTGTCGGTCATAGCTATGGAAATCGTCCTGCCATGGCAGCATCGGCGCGCTGCTTGTCGTTATATCTGTTCCCTTCCTCCGTCGCTGTCGCGAGGTCTACCCCTTCCGCGAGCAGTTCTTCCGTTTTTGCCTCGCCTAAAGATTGGTTTATTTCTTCTTGCGAGCTGTGTATGTTGACCTCATCGTCGGCGCTGTCGTCGTCGTCGCCGGCGCCATACAGCATCGACAGAAGCATGGGATTAACATGCGGCGCGTCCAGTCGAGTCACGCCGCGGATCGCCACCACATCTGCTGTGCGTCCGCCCATCTTTCTGAGTCCTTCTTGAAGTGCGGAGACCGATACAGTATAGCCGCTCGGGGATATTACATGCTTCACACTTTTTATCATAAAATATCCCCCCAAGCCCAATAAAGTCGCCACTCTTTCGTCTGTATTAATGGCAGTTGGCCAAATATAAATATATTGACCATTCTTAAATAAGGTGTTCCCCACTAATTCTAGATTGGCACTGTAAAGTTCTCTTAATTGAGCGGCGCCTAGGCTGCCTTCTTTTTGAATTTTTGATTCGCGGAGATACTGCTGTTCTATACGACTGAAATTTATGCTTTTAACAAGACCAGTCGAAGAACCCAAATAATTATGATATATACCATCACGAATGTCTTGTCCGAAATCGCCAGACCTACTCTTTGGTTTTGCATCAGTGCTGTATAACACCAGCCCCTGAAGTATACTATATTTATTTTTATCAGCCGAATCGGTCGGCGCTATATCGCCGGTATCATCTAGGTTGCCTTTTGCTCTAGCTAGATCAATTACCGCGGCGGTCTCACCAGGTTTTAAAGTCCTAGCTGTGTTGCTGAAGCTGACTATAGATGTGTCAAATCGAGTTTTATTGTAGGCACGATTACCGAAGCACGTCTTACCCAGAGCCTCCGAAATCATTCCGCATATATCTTTTAAAAATCGTATCAAAAAATATGTATCCTTGCCTGGTTTGACCACGTTATCCTTAAACCATACATTGAAAACATCTAGTGATATTGGAATACTACCGATATTAATACGCCTCTTGATTGCACCATTACCATCCCAAGTAAAGTCATAGCCCGCGTCGCTGAGATCTTGTATGAGAGCCGCTTCATTGATATTATCTGCTGCAGCTAACTGCCGCGGGTTTGAAGCCTGGAATAGCAACAGAGGATTGATAATATCAATCTCCCCAAAGAACGTCATATAATCTAGCACCCCATCACCATCAGGGTCAAAGATGCTCTGATTTCGCCCCAGGATGGAATCAATCAAATCGCCCAAATAGAAAAAAGGAATATAAATATTTTCGTGCCCTAGGGCGCCTTCTCCATGCTGCATCCAACTTGAATCAAAACTGCTATCCATAGCCTCTGTGTCAATAGGCTCCCCTGTATTAATAGACTCGTTTACAAACTGAAGCATATCCTTGCCTTGAGCACCTGGTTTACTTTGATTGGGTGTAAGAGTTTCTTTAGGATCCAATAATCTATATCCTCTTTCAGCTGTGCTAGCTGACATTTTACGTCTGGCTTCAGCAGCTCGGCGCTTTTCGTCGTCTATCTCTCCTAGGCGTTCCAGCATAAGCTCCGCAGGGTTGACCTCAAGGGTTTGCATCTTTATAAATCCAGGTATAGGCTGCCCATGATCATTTCTTCCATAGAGGGGGTTTAAAAATCTCTTATACTTTTTTAGCCTATCCTCGTTTTCAATCTTTTTCTTCTCTGCTAAGAGTTCTTTTTTTTCTTTCGGCCTCATACACTCCCAATTCTTATTCCAACGTTTCAGGCGGGCACCATGTCCACCCAAGATATCTGCCTGGGGGGATACCAAGATTCCAGTCAACGCTGCTTGATACTCGATTGAAAGTTCTATTGACCCATCCTGCTTAAACTGCAGATTATGACGCGTCTGTTGTAAAAACAATGAAATACGTGTCGAGCGTAAAGCCCTACGTAATTTTTGAATGTCCTTAAGCTCGATGCCACTATCCGGAGCCAAAAGATCCTCTAGATTAGGCGGGGTCGACCACCCGGCAACCACTTTTATGCGGTAGGTTTCTCCAGCATGTGTACCTTGCGAAAACTGGGATTTAATATCATCAACGTTTGTAGCACTGTTGGCATTAGCATCCCGGGGATCGCATCCTGCCTCATCCCGAATTTTCTTAAACGATGGGGGTGATATTAATAGGTCAAGGGGACTTGGTTTACTGCGCCCGGCGGCCATGGAGCCCTGGAATAGATCCTGTACACTCTGAAAGTAAAATGTCAAATTAGCAGAAATGTTATTATCTACAGTTTCTGGTTGCATACCATCGAGGCTCCATGTAAAGCTCTTTAATCCGTACCCAGAGAAGCGACCTCCGCCTGATCGCAACATTCCAGAAATTTCCTCTGGATCTATGAAGTTGGGAATCTCCAACTCCTGTTGCCTTATGATACGAGTTGGATTTGTTTTATCATAATCGACTCGATAAATTTTAATATGTGGAACCAGCAGCGCCTGAACATGCGGGGACAAATTTAATAACTGCCTAACGGCAGATGTTTTAGCACCGTGCTGTATTTTAGAGATAGTGGTACCCGGGTCGCCGGAGAGGGGCACGATGTGCTGGTAATCTGCGTTTCTTTCTTGATAGGCTGATAGGGTATCTATGTTTTCCATTAAGAAACATTGATAATCAAAGGGATTGATCTTGATCTTTTTTAGTTCGCTGATCTCGGCAGCTTTGTCCATAATGCCATATCCAGCCGATGAGGGTGAGATGGCGTCTAAGACCTCGCTCTCTACCTGCAGCCCCTTGAGATTCTTGGCGAGCGTGTTAAGCACTTCTTGGTATAATTCTTCATATCTAGGGTGGTTCTTAAATGTCGCCACATGCATATCAGACAAAGCCTTATATACGTCGTGCTGTTTCGGAGCGAGCGCGTTGCCTCTGAAGATAAGAACTTTCGAGTAGTCGACACCGACTACAGCTTCAAAGAGAGGAACGACGAGGGGGCCCGTGGCGATGAGAACTTCCCTGTTCTCGCTGACGAGCCTCAGCACTACAGGATTGGATTCATCGTCGCCGATGACGCGCTTGAGATCAATTGGTCGCAACTGACCCGAGGATCCTGCCAAACTGTTTCGATATGCAATTGCCAATAATTGAATATCTTTTACATATTCTAGCTTGGTGAGGCTCTCGATCCCTTCGGACTCGATCGCGTATTTCAAATTAAGTATCTGGCGATCGTCGAGCTTTTTTATCGCGTTTTGGAACTTGGCGCTATTCTCTGCATAAAACCCTTTGTGCAGTTTTGCGGCAGCTTGAATCGCTGGTCCATCTTTAAAAACGTAGAACTGCTCCTCGCCGGTTCCTTTAGAATCTGGAAAGAAAACGGGTACCTTCGTCAGCTCTTGAAGGACCTCCTTGTTGGTGTCAATGTTATTTAAGTCATCATTGAGATCCCGATCTTCATGAGCATCATTAAATATATTTATAATATCTTTAAATATCAGTTCCTTTGTCAGGATCTCAACTACGCCATGCCAGTTCTCTATAGCTTCGAAAAGGTTGTAGGTGTTAGAGCTCATTGTACAAACCCATCTTTTTAACTCTTGGTGACGCGAAGGACGTTGTTAAGGGGAAGTGGTATAATAACCACATCGCCAATACGTACGCTGGCTTCGGTTGGAAGTTGGTTGTATAACGCAATCACCCACCAATACTGGGGGTCGTCATAATAGCGAATTGCCAACTTATAAAACCTATCCCCTACTGACCATATATGGCGGATTCTTGTTAAGTCGCTGCGCTGGCGTGCATTGGGGACCAACATTCTGGATGTTCCATAATATCGGATAAAGGGAACTCCACGCTCTTCCAAGATATCCCGGTAAGATTCGTCTTCGTTTTTAAAGATTATGCGGTTGTCGTATCTATTTCCCATGTGTTGTAGTTCCTATTACTCGTCGATGATCTCGCCGTCCTCACCGGAGTATGATCTTTCTATTTGGTCCTGTGTCGGCGGAGGAGTGGCACCGAATTGAACCCTCCCGGTCATCGATGAAGCATCCGCCTGATTATCCGCAGCGCGGGCGAGAGCCCTCGTTTCTTCTTCTCTTTGTTCCGCAGTAAGCTCTGGCAGCGACGCGATCCCTTCATCAATAGCTCGCTGTTCGGGAGACCGGGTGTCGTCCACCGTGGTTCCCACATTGGCAGGCTCGCCAGGTGGAGCTGCGGGCGGGGAGGGGGTAGAATGCACAAAGGGGAAACTGTTTTGAATCTCCTTTTTGCCTCCAAAAACAAATGATGAATTGAATCCCATCGCTCTCAGGGTCGCGGTAGGTGTAAAACTGGGTGCCCAGCCTACCAAGTGTGTATGCAAAACGGTAAAACTAAAATTCAAACTTACTTTTTTTGGAATATAATTCCTTATGCCTAGCCCCAACTGTTCCACATTGAGATGAGCTTTTTCAGGTATCGACGGTGTCATAAACCCACCCTCACCCATGTCGGGCTGATATGACAGACCGCCATTAATATAGCCAACGAGGCGGTCACCGTTTGCATTAGAAATCAAATTCGTCCACTTAATTGACAAAAGTGGGGCGCCCTGGAGCACGTTCTGGATCGATGGGGTTTTGTTACTATATACAGGATATAAGAATTTCATAAATTTGGCAATCTTTTGCAAGTTCTCCTGTCCGTGCTCTAAAGAATCGTTAACAACGTCGAATCCCAACGTAATGCTTCGTCGTGTTCCCTGAAAAGTAGAAAGGGGGTCCATTCTACCATATACCTGAGTCTCATTCCATTGTGAAGTGTAGTTATCCGAAAATGTAGTCACCCAACCTTCAAACTCCACCATCTCACCGGTGGGGATGTGCTGGATTGATATTGTAAAGAACTCATTTGTTCGCAATGCTGGATATGCGTTGGTGGTTCCGGGAATATTGGTGCTCATGACTTCCTATACTCCTTAAGCCAGACTATTCTTATAGTAGGGGCTGGGACCTCCGCCATTCTGAAGTCCGTTTTGTGTCACTTGTGTCGCGAATTGAGTTCCGGCAGATAATTCAACGTTTACATTCTTCCCAGCTTTGGTTGCTTCGAGCAACTCAGCTAAAAGTTGATTAGTCTCGGCGTTATTTGCCCCACCTGAGGCATCACCTCGTGCCCGGGAAGGGATTGAGGCTCCTAACTGTGGGGACCTAGGGGACGAGGTGAAGGCTTCTAACTGTGGGGACCTAGGAGACGAGGTGAAGTCTCCAAAGAGGGGACCTCCGGGTTCGGCTGCAACAATAAAATCTTGTTCGCTAGGCTCTATCACCTGCCCACTAGAGGTGATTATAACGTCATTAACTTTTTTAGTCCCGGCGCTAGCGAGGCCAAAAGTTGCAGCGCCGAGGGTGCCGGCAATGCCTGCCCACATCGCGATGCTAGCGCCGCCCGTAAACGGAGCAGCAATCATAGCCGCTACGCCTGCCGCCATGAGCCCAGCAGTGGCAAAATGAGGAAGCATATTGATTGCTTTCCCGAGCCAACCGGCAAAGGTAGCAAATACTTTAATCATCGGTACCAGAGTCTGTTCAACAAACGGACGAAGATCTTTGGCAAGTACAGCGAAAGCGGATTTTAATTGATCCACCATCTTTTGGGTAGAACGTGCCTGCTCTTCTACTTCCTTTTGAGTCTGTGCCTGCAACTCATATTCAGCTGTCGACATCTTCATGATTCTGGATGCCTCGTCGACACTCATACCAAGTGCAGAGGCAATTGCTTGTTTTTCAAATCGATTCATTGCATCAAATTGCATGCCTGAGGCGTCGACAGTATCGCGGATCATCTGCAGCCGTTCACCTTCCTTGGCGTTCAGCATGTCAATTGAGTTGAGGTATGGACCACCCAAGATTGCATTCAACTTGCCAACAGAGGTTGCGGCACCCTCGAATGTATCGAATTGTTTGGTTATTGACATAAGCTTGCCGACGGCAATACCTGTTGCTTTTGCTTGCTTGGCTAAGTCTTCAAAGACATCTATTGCCTGCTCGCCGTACTTACTGAGTTCTGCAAAGGCGCCTTCAAAGTCGGAGGCCATCTTGTCCATGGGAACTTCGAGAGAGGCTGCGGCACCACCAATCCGCAACATCGTGGCTTGAATAGATCTCGGTCCTTGCCCAAGAGAACGGGATAGTTGATCAAAGATCTTCCCAGCAGTACCGGCGGAAACACCTAGCTTCTCGTACAGGACTGCTGTGTCGACCAGCATCTGTCGGCTGGCGCTGCTTAGCTCTGTAAACTGAGAGAAACTGGAATAGAGAGCCTGGAAAGCTTTGCCGGCGTCGGCGGCTGATACCCCGGCGAGGAAATTACGACGTTCAGTCTGAGCAATCTCTAGATTATACTTTGTGCTGGCTCCTGTTGCTTTGCGGAAAGAAGAGATGGCTTCATCTTGTGCGGTGATGAGCTTCATTGTGCCACCAATTGCCAACTCGGCGACCTTTAAGAAACCAGCGCGCCCGAGAGATTTAGAAACCTTCCCCATTGCTCTTGATAAGCCGCCGGGACCTGTGGCTGTTCCCTTCATCGTGAGGAATTGCTTTTTCAAATTCATCACGGTTTCTATCGCGCTGCCGTTCTTCAGACCCAAGCCGAACGTCGTTTGTCCGAGGCGCTCAAGCTGTTCAGTCAGTCCTTTTTCACCCTCGAGGGCTTTGGTATTTAGTTTGAATTGGTGTTCTGCTTCAATCAACTTTTTGCGAAGGTGCTCGGTGCCATCGGCGACTTCTTTGTCTGTCGCACCTTGTTCGCGCAGCGTGTGGGTCAGTTGTGCCAGCTCAAGCTCCGCATGCTTGACAATGATTTGTTGTTCCTTAAGTTCTTTGGCAAATGCTTTTGATGTACTTTCAGTTAAATCGTTATAGATTACATCAATCTCTTTAAGTTCCTGCTTAAGGAAGTCCATAGCCTTTTTCTGTTCGTCCAAAGCGTCAGTGGCGATACGCGCTGAATTGGCATAGGCATCCTGGCGAAGCTTCTGGTTCTCAAGCTCCGTGCCCAAATCCGACGCAGCTTTGGTGGTTTGCTCCAAAGCCTCTTTTTCTTCGCCGGAGGATTGCGCCGTACCGGTTGAGGGTTTTCCGGATTCCTTATCCCCTGACTTTTTACCTCCAGGAGATTGGGCGCGCTGTAATTCTTCTAAAATTGCTTGTAGGAGTTGTACCTCGGACGCCATTTATAAACCCCCCTAGTTGGCAAATGGCCAGCGGATGCCGGTTTCGAATTCGAATTTTCTTACGGCATCATCGAGCTGGTATTTTGAGTTTAGTGTCTGTGCATCATTGAGACCATGCTTTACAAAAGAGTCCATATAACGCTTTTCACGTTGGAGGGCGGTAAAAAAAGAAGTTATTTGTGAAGGATTGCCGCCCATTGAAACGTTTAAGCTTGGGGCGCGCCCGCTATACAAACTTTGCATTAAAAAATATACATCATTTGAAAAATCGCTATAAACGTCCTCTGTGAGAATCGCATTATTCTTCATATTCAAGTTCAGATGAATCTTCTTTTTTGTCATTTATGAGCCCTCATTAAATAAATAGTCGCTGGCGCAAAAAGGCGTCGGTTCAACCCTTCATCGCTTCTTCTAATTGTTTATTTTCTTCTTCGTACTCTTTAATTAGTCTTTCTACAAACCAATGTCGCAGCTGAATAGGCAAGTTATATGCCTCGAAAAATGACCAGCCGCCATGATGCTTGAGAATAAAGAGTTCTTCGTATACCGAAGCTTGGTAACTAGTCGCTAGGCCAAAAAAAGTCTGCCGTGAGCGGCATTACCACCTTCCCGGCGTAGGAGCAGCGATCGCAGGTAAACTCGTGATTGAGGTCGACGTCGGGCTTGATCTTCTCGTAAATGCGACGTAGGAAACGTGAATCCATTGATGGCATAAGATCTACAAACTGTGCCACCATGCCAGGATCTACTACACCATTCACTGAAACAATGACAGCTTTCAGTAGATCGGTGCTGCGACTATCAGGAAGATTCATTTTCTTCTTTCTTTCTGCAGCGGCAGACAATTGCTTCTCGGTGCCAGCAGTTAAAAGTCGCACTTCTAAGACTACGGCAGTCGTGGGAAGTTTAAATTTGAATGTGCCCCCGGGAGTTACCTCGATGTCTTCGGGGATTGAGTCTGCACAATGGAGGCTTAACGCATGCAGATCAAATGTTGTGTTGTTTACCTCATTGCAGTTGGGGCAAGTCAAACTCGTAGCATAATCAGCACCAAACCCTGTGATGCGAGCGCCGATGACGAGCGCGTTTTTATCTCCAATTAAGAAGTCATCCAGATTTAATCCCTGATCAACCAAGAGCGCCTGGAGCATTCTATCTAAGGCGATGCCCTTTTTCAGCAATGCTTCACTTGTTAAAATGTCTTCTTCTTTTGCCGTCATGTGACGGAGTTCCACAGACTCTACACCTGCCAGGGGACTGTCTTCTGTATAAAATCTACCTTTACTGGGGAGATCAACAAATTCTGTTGGTGTTACAAATGAAAAAATATCTCCACCCGTAGTCATGGTGGGCGGTGGGGGGCTGTTATCCTCGGGGCGTGGTGGTGTAAGTCGCTCTGAATTCTTTTTGCGAGCCATTAATTACCTTCTTTCTTATCACGGATCGGCAGAAAATGAAATCGCAGGTCCGGGTGTGTATATGGCATAATCATACCGCATTGTGACCGAAACATTAAGTAATTCTGTATCATTGTCGTAGTTTAAATCACCAAAAGTTGCATTAGTTATAAATGCATTAATCAATTGCCATTCACCAACATTGCCACCTTCGCCATTGAGTTCCTGAATGTTCACGAGACCAAGAGCGGTGAGTGCGTCTTTCTTATTAACTGTGCCGGGTGCCTGATTACTGTTAATGACGTCTTCCTGGCGATCCGGTCGCAGGTAGCCCATGTCAGTAAGGGCGTTCATAAGGAGAGCATTGCCGTCAGGGTTGATGGCGTTAACGATCACAGCGTTGACGGTTTGCCATTCAACAGAGCCGGGATAGTAATAGGTATTTCCCAAAAACTTATGGGGAGCTTCGCCCACCGTATAAGCTGGCTTCGTGACCGACTTGGCAAGATATTTAGCGTACGTGAACTCGCTGCTGGGACTTACAAGCCCCGGGATGTCTAAGATAAATCTATGTGCGCGTTTTGGTTCTGATAAAGCGCTTGTCCAGAATGGCATTGTTTATATACTCCTTATAAGTTCTAAAGTTAAATAGTGTGGGAGGTAAAAACCTCCCACTTTATTAATCGTCAAATGACGCTCCTGTTCTCGTGATATTAAAATCAATTGCAATAAATTCAATAGCTCGTGTGGGCTTCAGGAATATACGCGCATACATTATGTTTCTATCAACCAAATCCGGGGTTGTCGTTGTGTCATCAAGAACAAGCTTGTAATCAGAGAGACCGAAGTTTGTCTTAATGTCAGCAAGAATCGGTGTAACTGCAGAGATAAACCGATTCCAGGTTGTCTGTACGTTAGGATCGAAGAGAAGGCGCGATGCAACTTGCGAAATGCGCTTCTTAACAAAGATCATAAGACGTCGGACGTTAATGCGATCCAATGCTGATGGTGTAATCTGAAGGGTCTTCTGACCGAAGATTACAATCCCTTCTGCGGGGAACTTAGCAATGGGGTTAATATTGGCTGCATACAGATTATCCCGATCGACGCGGCGCAGATGATGCGAAACATCCGTAATAGGAATACCAGCAGCACCCTCGGTGAGTCCGCCTCGGTTGAAACCAGCCGGCGCGAACCAGACCTGTGTCTTCTTCTGCGAACTTGAGAATGTTCCCAAAGCTGCAACAGAAGGGGGCAACCAGACCATGGAGCCGTTGATGGTATCTCTTCCGCGGATCCATGGGAAGAAAGTACAAGCGTAAGAACTATTCAGTGCCCGGGAGCGCAAGCTGTTAATCACACTGCTAATTTCGCTAGCGGTGTTATTACGTGCAATTGCGGTGCCTTCAGCGCGGGGTTTGAAGCCACCCTCAAGATCAACAACTGCCAGAGCATCTGCGCGGTCTTCGCACACATTAATCAACTGGTTCGTAAGACCACTCTGCTTAATGCCCGGGATGGATGCGAGATTCATCTCAACCACCTCGGGATCTGCTGTAGAGTCGATAGACTGTCGAATCGAGTTAAAGGTGTAGCTCGTCGTGTCGGTAGGCGTAGTGCCATCCCACTGACTATTACGGAAGGGATCAAGCTCGGTAATATCTAAGCCATCGAAACCACCGTAGAGGGGTACCGTAAAGCGGTCGAAGCCAGCGTCGAGGACGCCAGAAACAGCACCGTTAACATTCACCAAGGCGGTGCCATCGGCATGCGAACCAGAGACCCAAGTACCCGCGGAACCACTGATGTCATCCAGAGTGAAATACATCGAGAGTTCCCTGACTCCAGTAGAGGCGCCGGCGAACATGTCGCCAACCATTTGTCCGCGGGGGCGGAGCAAATCGATATTAGACTGGTCAAAGACGGTTCCGCCGGCGGTGCGGCTAGCCTGGAACCCAAAGTATGCATCGGTCGCGTTATTAAGGTTACCGGATGCAGCGCTGACGCGCAGTTCGGGTGCGGGATAAAGTACTGAAGCACTGAGTTGTGATCCCGCGACAACAAAAACACCATCGGTGATTTCAGCGGCGCCCGCGATGCTCACGGGACGGGCTTCTACGTGGAGGGCTGAACCGGTGACCCAGTTTCCAGCAGAAGTAGATGCAAGGACGGTATCGTCCTCATACTTCACAATCCCCCTAAAGCCAAAGGGAAGCAAACTAGCATTTTCACCAACCGTATCTTCATTAACGGCCACGCGGATGTACTGGGAAACATTGTTATAGTCACCCTGTTGGATGTAGCGACGCTCTGTTGAATTCCATGTAGTGTACTTATCACCAACTTTGCGGGCGATGTAGTTTAATGACTCTGGGTTCAGGGATAGATCGTTGAACTGTTCAACTACCTTAACCACATTGTCTGAATCGTCGAGCTTGCGAACCACCAGAGAGAATGAACCATAATCGCTTGATTCATTGGTGGATATCTTAATATCCTGGATAGAGACCTTAAGGTTTCTATTGGTCCAGTCTCCGGGCTGGTTAAGAGCGTGAACTGTGAACAGAGTGGGCATATCGAGAACACTAAAAGAGTTTGATGCCGCAGCGCGTTGAAGAACATCGCAACCAATAATAGCCGGGGACTGAGCGCTTTGGACAGGGCTCCTAAAATTATCGGCATCATTGCCAGAGTTGGCAAGATTGACGATCGCAGCGTATGTGCTGCCGCCAGGATCTGTGATATTCGCCTTTAAGTGGCGATCAAACGTCTCTCCCAAGAAATAGTTATCAGTCGACGTCATAATCGTACTATTAGTACGCTGGGGGGTTGTATTAAACACCTTTCGAATATACTTTGAGTCATTTACACTAAAGTTGAAACTAGTGGTCTTATTAGTTCCCGCCGAGTTGGCATTGTTGACAATCATCTTGAACTCATACGGATTTCCGTTGTCAACGACGACCACGTTAGAACCCGTAGTAGCAACATCCGAACCGCTAACACTTACACCGGCTGTCGTAACCAAGGTGCCAGACAGCTGAAGGTAAGTGGAAGCATCCGTGGTATAGAATACAGCAGCAAGCGCGCCAGTAAGAGAGAGTGCTCCTGCAGATTCAAACACCACAAGTCCCCACGCCTTACCATCGTCACCGCCGCTCCAGCCGGCTTTACCAGCGGCTGCGGCGGACGAGTCTTCATTTCCAAGAAGACGAATATAGGTTAAGGGAGAACTATTACGAAGATAAGCTTGTGCAGCATAGGCTCCATATGTAGGAGCGGAAACATTCGCGCCTAGGCGCCAAACATCTCCATTGAGGGCTCCGGGAATTGGAGCACCAAATACATTGACAAACTCGGAAAATGAGTTAACCGTAGTGGGACGCAAGGCTGGTCCTTTTTCTGCACGACCTATAACAACCGGTCCTATTCCTGCTGGAGAGGCTGGCATTTGAGAATTATCAATTTCGTTGACAAAAACTCCGGGTGATACAAATCTATAATTTTTTACTGACATTCGTTTTATCTCCTAAACCTGGGATATCGTTATTAAATAGTATTGGTTGATCCTAATAGAAACTAATCTCTATAAAATCCGCCTTTAATATTCTCCGGGATATCTCCAAAAATTACCTTTTCTCGCGAAAGTTTAAACTCGACCGCGTTTTCACGTCGGACAATGACCGGTTTTTCCTGGTTTTCGCCCTCTCCTATAAGATAGCCGAGTACTTCAATATTTATTGTATTTTCATAATTTCGACGGTCCATCCCTAAAGAGGCTTTGTTCGAAGTATTGCCAAAATTACCATCGATGAAAACTTCATAATAATGATTCTCGTAACTAATCCTCTTTGGCATCCGAGAATTACCTGGGATCGTTATGAAGGGACGAATAAGCTCATTGAGTTGTTGTTGGTATTCTGTACGAACTGTTATCTCATAATTTACTGTTACCCATGTTGGGATAGGGATCGTGATGGTCTCATATACGGTCCTTTGAGTAGACATGTTCCGCTTGTTAGAATTCGCCATCTTCCCGCTAACATTTTTATCAGGACCATATTTTCTTTTTGCATAAGCATTCTGAAATTCTGCTGTCTTCTTCTGGTTGATCTGACACGCAACCGTAATGGTGCCCCCTTTAGCATCGGGCTCGGGGTACAGGTTTGCATATACTGTACCTTTTCGAGTCGGGTCTTTATTCACAGAAGCACGGTTAATAGAGATAAGGGGCAACACTAAAAGCTCTGAATTGTCTCTCAAGTCCTTATTATGCTTGATTTGATAAGCGCGCTCGGCTGTGACCCACAAAACGGGAACCTTCTTGAACCCATCATTGGTGGTGACTGATAAATTTAGGTCTTCATCAATAAACTGAAGCATCGCGCCATCAATTGTCTCCAACGATGATGGCATAATCTCTATTTCTTGAAGTTTCTCTTCTACGCCCTTGTTACCGACGTAATCAAAGCGATCTTTGCGCGCTTTATCTTCAATTTGAGCCTGCGATTTCTTGCTTCGAGCCATTGACTATTTCCCTTAGCCCACAAAGATGCCGGCAGGGATATTTTCCACAACCTTCTTGGTGGAATCCTGCAAAGTGGCGTCAACAGAGGCCATCTCGGCGTATGTAAGCTCGTCTAGGGTGGACTTCAATTCTTCTCGTAGGGCATCTTGTTCGGATTTTGCTTGCGAAAGCAAATCTGATGCGTTTAGGGTTACACTTTCTCCGGGGATGGGGACGGTGGCAAATTTACCACGAACTTGTCCTAAAATCTCCTTTGTCAGAGCTAACGCGAAGCGGCGGATCCATTGTTTACCAATTGCATTAATATTTTCATACGGAATATTCTGAAACGGCAACGTATTCATATTATTGATGCCATCGATACCGGATTTTGGCTGTCCTACGCCTTCTTCCCAGGGCGCATACTGCTGATCGATTGTAAACTCAACCCAAATCTTTTCAGGGCTTGTACTGTCTGGGCGAGGAAAGATTCTTAAATTATTATCTTTTAGTTCATACGAATAGTGTGAAATTCGAGTCCATAAAGCATCTTCATATGCCATAGCTTGAAGTTTGTTTTGCCATGTCGGGACAATTTCAAAGGTAGAGTCATCAGCATATTGTCCATACGTCCTCATGTTGCCGACAACAGAAAATCCACCGTAATAACCATAAAATCGCCACATGGCGCGTGGGGTTTTAAAAAATACTTTTCGGATTATTACTCTTTTATCCTTGATTTGATCATAATAAGGAAGTGACGGAGTTAAAGCCGAAGAGGCTGAGAGGAGGGTCTGCAGATCATAATCTTGTTGTTGAGCCACGCGGTCTACAGATGCTGAATAAATTGGCAGTGTGCCTCCAAGACCGACCTCGGTGATAGTTCTTTCCGAAACGCGGCGAGCGAATCCATAATCGAACCGCGGATATTTAAGACTAACATTTATTCCTTCAAGATCGTCTCCACTAACAATTTGACCGTCCTGGTCAAAGGATGCAGTCTGCGCTCCCAGCAAATTAGATAACGAATTCTTACTCTGATGAATGTTAACGATATAAGAATATTCTAAAACAGCTTCCTCATAAGCAGCATAAACACTACCCTCGGCCAATTCAATATCCAGCACATCTCCGCCAAGCTTCTTATAGGTATATGCCACTTGGTCGGATGCGCCAGAGAGGAAAGCATCGGAGCCGGCATATATACCGAACGGGAGGGTTACTGCCACCATGGATGCAGAGCCGGTTGCTGTTAAAACATTCGAATTAGTTGTTGATCGCGGATTTAAATTTGGAATTGCCATGGATGTCTCTCTTATAATCTAGTACTAAATAGAAAGCCCCGCCTCAAAAGAGACGGGGCTTTCACTATTTTGACCTTACGTCAAGTATGTCTAGACTAAGTCGCGAACGACAACCAATCCGTACATATCAGGACGAACCATCTTCTTGGCATATCGAGTCATCACGCCCTTGCGAGGCACGAAGTCTTCAACACCGAAGATCGTCGGGGTGGTCTGCAGCGGCACATAAGGTGCGTACACATAGCCACTCTCAAGGAAGCTACTTCCACGTCGTCCAACAAGGACAAGCTGACGCGGGAAGTAAGGATCGACCATAATGTCGAACTTCTTCGAAAGCGAACCAACCTTAATAGCACCCGCGTCGCCGCGGTCACTATCAGCAGTCACATTGGCACGGAAGCCAGCAGTGAACTCAAGGATGTTGGCAACTTCAGGCGAACAAACGACAAAGTTGGCAGCACCGCGGAGTGTCTTGCGGTGGATCTGTGCAGAGACATCGTTGATAGTCTCAACGAGAGTCTCGTACCACTCACTCACATTACCTGTGAAGTCAGGAGTACCACTGGCGCCGATTTCGGCACCGGTCTCGCGGTTCAGGAAACGACCTGGAGCGCGGGACCAAAAGCGGGTACCAGCTGTGGCACCGCGGACGAGGTCCTCAAGGATCTCGCGATCGATCTCAAGAGCGATCTGCTCCGAGAGGATCTGTGTAAGCTCAACCTCTGCGTCAAGGTTGTGGTAGGCGTTAAGATCTTGTCCTAACTCCGGAGTCCACTTAGCCTTGAGCTTCTTGGTGATAGCTGTAACAGCCACAGAGTCGACCTTGATGTCGATCTCGGGGATGTTAGCCTCATTCTCCAAGCCCCACATATCAGCACCAATGACTGAGCCGAGCGCGCCGGCATTGTCAAAGTTGTCTGTGATTGTGAACGACGCGGTGTCGCACGCTGCAAGAGCGATTGAAGACGCGTTGTTAGAGCCGGTTGTACTTGTATCCATCACAAAAAGGATCTGATCCGAATCACGGAAATCAGCCCGGGTCAGGCGACGCACCTGGCGAGCGCTCGACAGGGGGGCGGTGCCGATGGCGCCGTCCCACAAAGTAATGGTAACAAAGTCCTCAGCATTCCACTGATCAGTGCTCGGTGAAATATCAGACGCAGCACACTGCGCGACAGCAACATACGAGCCGGACAGATCCGGATCGAAGTCAACGAGGCGATCGCCATCAGCTGCAGACTGTGCAGCAGTACGATTAGTACCTGCGGCGCCGGTCCAAGAAGACGGAACACCCACAGTACCCGAAGCAACAATTGTCAGTGACACGGCAGCCGAACTGGTCGGAGACGTGTAACCGTTATTGAGTGCGTACGGGCCAGCTTCTGCGTTCTGCCCTGTGAGCAGCACACCGCCGGTGAGTTGCGAACCGATTCGTCCGCCACCATAGAGCGACTGCTCCTCGCCCGACAAGCCGTAACCGACTCGGGGGAGACCTGGACCACTTGTAGATGTGGTGAAGTCCAGGAAGAAGATGAGACCACTGGGTAGACTCATCGGTTGAACGCTAACGAGTTCGTTGGCGATCAGGTTGCCGAATACACGGCGAACGAGGGGGAATGCGACAGCCGCAAAACCCTCAACGTCTCCGCCCGACATGGACGAAGACTCACGGAGTAGCTCTTTTGCCTGATTCTCAAGCAAACGGGCCATACCGTTCCGAACCGTATCATCACCGAGACCCTCAAGAAGACCTGTGTTCTCCCACTTAGAAATGAGAGCAGAGCCTTCCGCAGAAAGGTCGCGATTAACGATACCTTCGGTCAATTTCTGTACAATAGACATTAATATAACCTCCTAGTATTATTATTGTTTTGTTAAACCTGCTAAATGCAGCATTCGATCCATCTTTGGATCGACTGTTGCCTCGTTGTTTTTCTTAGAGTTGAGTAAAAGCGAAGTAGGTCTTGTAACTGCTTCACGAAGTGTTTGTGGTCGTGTTCTCTGATCAGGAGTGGACCCCACTGCGTTTTGAATTGTTTCAAAAATTATATTTGCTTCTTCAACAGAATTGGCAGATTGAACAGCTTCGACAATATTAATTTTTTGTCGCTCATTCAGGGAGGCGCTGCTTAGTGCCTTGTTTTGATAAACAAGTTTGGCGTTTTCCAAGTTCAACCTTGTGAGTTGATCCTTGGATTCAATTAAAAGAGCACGAAGCTCTCTTGTTGATTCATTAAGGTCAGAGATCTTAGATTCATAAAGCCCGGCATCCGATACCACATCGGGGGCTGTATGTACGGTCTCTTCGATCTCTTCTTCGTCGAGATGGGCGGCGGCTGCTTCCTCCATAGCCTCGTCGTTAGCTTGAACGACGCTATTATAAGCAGAACCCTCGGCGGACCAGCCTTGAGGGCGCGCGACCATGTCTACCACTAGCTCTTCAACCAAAGAGGATAACATTTCTTCGGTGAGGTGGATTTCTTCGTCTTCTTCTAATTCTGTTTTGGCATCTCCGCGCAAGTCGGCAGCGTCGATGGGACCGGGTTCGTTTGGATCTTCCACGGTGGCGGCATCGTCGTCGGGATTCACTGACACAGCGACCTCAGCAAGGTCCATTGCAGCTTCAGTCGCAGGTATCAAGTCTGCTGGGGTCAATTCAGATCCTTCTGCATCGATGCGCTCCTTAAGCGCATCGAAGTCGATCTCGATCAGTTCTTCGGTGGCTGCGCCTTCGAGTTCTTCGTTTTGAAATGCGTAGGGAACGTCTTCAGTAAAGGTAGCGTCGGCGCCATCCTCTTCGGATTCTTCCAGACCAAGTCCTAGTTCGTCCTGCTCTAAAAGTGTGGAAAGGGCGCCCTTAACCTCGACCGAATACTTCTCTAGCACGGCTGTTTCCGCATTCTTAAGTGCAGCTTCCTTAAGGGCTTTAGCGTCTACAATCGCTTCTTCTAATAGTGAAGACATAGAATTAACTCCAAATCTGATGATTCATCAAAAATAAATAGTTCGTAAGATGGGGAAATGACTAATAGTTATGATTTCTAGTGTCCCTGCTGCCTGTTATCTGTTAAAATAAACCAATACGTGCCAGTACTCACCAGCGTAACGCTCTGCGCGCTACCCTCGATTTCGATTGAATCCTCTGGACCCTCACTCT
>Ga0209128_1000506_pt1 | contig 29189 bp, 62 predicted proteins | sample ETNvirnome_6_100_FD_184072 | JGI IMG/M metagenome (GOLD analysis project Ga0209128, IMG submission 184072) | Marine viral communities from the Pacific Ocean - ETNP_6_100 (SPAdes) (version 2) | ecosystem: Environmental > Aquatic > Marine > Oceanic | place: Pacific Ocean | collected 2013-06-19 | reverse complement strand
CCTGCCATATCTTGCATATATGAAGCATTATTGAATACATCGTCAGCAAGAATATCACCCAAATAGTTTGAGCGAAAGATATCACGCATTCTGCCTTTATCACTAGCAATGTCTACAAAGCCACAAAACTTCAGCTCCTTACAAAACTCGTCAAATGACATATGTTGTGTATCTCGTGCTAACTGCCAACCAATTTCACCACATGCAGTTTCAAGCAGATTGCTGATGTTATCTGCTACATCACAAGGATTATTCTTGTCACCAAACATTAGCGCACCACCTGCCATTTATGAGTTACAATCTCAACTTTTTCAACTTCTGGACATACACCATCATGATCACCTTCGACTACTTCGTGATAGTAGTCAGTGAAATATGATCCGGATCGTTGATGTACAAGACAGTAGTGCTTTCCTTCGAATTCAAACACAAGATCTTGTAAGTCATACTTGCCATCACTTACCCAACCACTATCATCAACAATCGTGAATTTATCTTCACCATCATCAAACGCGATTGAGATTAAATCTTCTTTACTAAACTTCATTTACCTTTTCCTGCACTTCATCAATCAATTCTTGAAGCGTATTCATGAAATTATCAATACGCTTCAAAGAACTCCAATAACCACTTTGTATGTAAGTGCTCCAGTTAAACACACCCATCATTGCATCAACACTTGTTGTCACTGAAAAGATATGTATACAATATTCACAACTGCATGTTCTATAGCACAAGCACTGTTGGCCATCTTCTCGTGATGGAAGATATTCAACTATAAGCTTCTTATCACGTAGTGTGGCAATGAAGTTGCCAGCTGTGACAGCACGCATCTTACCCTTATGTTCATGCAGAACAGGATCACCAGCGCTATCAATCACAGGAATAGCTTGAACATGACGATTGTTCTTGCCTGAGCACCATGCCCAAGCAAAATCTATTGCTTGTGGTAGTTGAATATTCATGTTATAGGCACGCTACATGTCTGTATGATACATCAATTATTGTAAACTCAACAAACCCGGGATCTCTCCAAGAATCATCAATTTTTCTATAGTGAGCCTTACCAACAGGTACAATATCATCACCTTCATTGATGGCTGTCATGCACCCAGTGCAAGTCTGTAGATCACGATTTACAGTATCTTCAACACTTTTATTAGGTGCATATACCTGTTCTTTCAACCAGTTACGAAATGCATTAATACACTCTTTGCTTAAACCTTTATGACCAATATGGAATGAGTAAGCACCAGCGCTTTGTGCAAATTCTCTTGCTGATGGCCATGCTCCACCCTCACCATAGTATAGACTTGTCTCTTTCCAGTCATAAAGTGTGTATGCGTTACCCAGTTCATCACTAAACATGTATTCCATACTGCACTTGTAACCATCAGTGCTACCTTCACCAAATGCTTCAATTATATCGCATGGCGCACAACTAAAGTAGTCACCATGAAATGATGTTCCATGGGCACTAGCATCTAGATCTTGCTTAAACTGCATATTGTTTCCTTTATCTTAGATAGATTATATCATACATCATTAGCATGTTTCAGTATGTCATCTAATTGATGCCACATACATGATGCTGGTTCTTTACGCCATATACCGGTGCCGAAGGTCGGATCGCTTTCATATATGAATCCATTCTTCTTGATGGCGTCTGGTGTCGCAAGCACACTTCCACTAGCCTGGCTTGAGCTTACATGATACGTGACTGTACAAGCAAGTTTGTCATTTTCTAAGCTCCAGGCACCAATAAAGATCTTCATGCCCCAAGTATTATACCAAGTCTCACCCGGGTTATAAGTTTTCACCAACATTCACTAATTGAAAATAAGATAATAAGTAGCATAAACACAATTGTATACATGTTGCCAGATACTATATCTTTGACCAAGTCTTTATCTACTTGCATATCTCATATTTCTTCAGCACGAAAAATCGATTAAGGGCGGCGAGCGGGATTAGCCAGCTAGCGCGCTCCCTATCAACCATCTGGCTCCTCACAGTACTCACAGTATGGGCAGGCATATTGTGTGTCATCTGCACTACCATCCCAATCACTACCATCTGGCAACTCATGTCTCCGCACCCATCTTGTATCACTACATACATCACAACTTGGTGTGCTTTTCATGATACGAACGCGAAGCTCTTTAAGTTCTTGTAGCCACCTAGCAAGCTGCTTATGTTCGGCCCCACACTTGTCATGCATCTCTGCTTGCTCAAGTGCATGCGTGATTGCTTCATCAAGTGTCATCCAACTCCTTGCAGTCAATCAACCCTTTGATCTCATTCCAAGGCCGCCAAGCGCATGCTTCCCATTGGATATCCTGGATCAACTCTACTACTTGTGGTGTAAACAGTTCAGCTTGTGGTAGTTCAGTAAAGTTATTCGATGTATATTCGCTATCGTAGCTTGGGACATCAAGCTCCATATCTGCAAGCAACTGCCCTGCAATACAATGTTCCCCATCTATATTCGTGTATACGCAACCGTCACCTGGATTTACTCTATCAAGCGAAAGCAGATGATTCAACTTCTCTTTGATATCTGAGATAGTGAACAGTGCCATTCCTGTGTCATTAATTTTTTCAGTCATGAATTATACTCATTGATCTTGTATTTACTTATGTGTTGACAATCTATTGTCAAGCGCGTCATTTACTATGCTTGTCATAGATGCCCCTTTATAAAGTGTTGTCGTGATTGTTTACTTGCTTCTTTTAGAAGTACACGCTTTTGACAATCCAACCACTAAGCATGGCCAGTGGCCAAATAAGCAAGGAGTACGTGATTGTTGAAATCAACATTGTTGCAAGACCATTATCACTGTCAAGTGATGACTTAAGACCCCTGCTAGCAAAGATGACGCCGGCGCATATGATCACTGTTGCAGCCTGTAACCAGGTGATTGGGCTCACATCAAATGTACTAGCTACAAACCAGTTCCAATATTGTGCACCTAATGATCCCAAATTGGAGTGGTGACCAATCCAACAAATGGTATAGCTAGAAGCGCAAAGCCATCAATTGCTGTGAAATCTTTATTTGACATTTATCTCATATTCCTTTTTACAGTAGTTCAATGTTGTTTTAATTATATCACACTTCTTTAGCATGTTTCATTGAAATAAATAACGCTTATGACAAGATATATTTTTGCACAGGACGTTTTCTGAAACAGAAACTATGTCGCATAGGGTGAAACATGTAGCGAATCAATGGTATAATCTATAGATAATGGAGGAGAACTTTCTTTCATTACTATGAAATGAATAACGTATCGTGTGTAGTTGCATAAATAAAAATTGCCTGTGGGCTCGTTGAAGAGCCCACAGGCAATGCTCAATGCGCTTGTTTACAAGTAGTTATTCAATTTTGGTTGACACAGGGAACTTGACTGACTTAGTCGTTCTCAACGACCTCGCCATCCTCATCTACGGTGACGATCGCATCCTCGTCAAAGGACTCTTCATCGTCATTAGACTCGGAAGCCTCAAGCTCAACCTCAGCCGTCGGAGCCTCAGCTCGCTTTGCAGCGACCCGTGGCAGCGCCGCTCGCATGAGTCGATCAAGCTTCCCAGCCCGCTGCTGCTTGGTGACGTCAGCCAGCGCCTTCTGAGCTTGTGCGAGCTGCTTCTCAGCAGACTCATCACCGGAGTTAGCGAGCACCTGAAGAACAGGGATAGCCGCTCGAGCCTCCTGGATGCTCTTCACAGCGTAACGACCAATTACACCAAAGGCATCTCGGAGAGACTCAGGAGAGTCCTCAAAATTAGTAGGTGGGGTGGAGTCAACAGCCTTACCAAGGAGGAACAACAGGATAGTTGTCTCTCGGATGGTGAGATTGTCGGAGGTATTGGTTCGCTTAACAAGCTGAACCGCGGGCGTATTAGTTTCGGTAGACATAATTTTTCCTTTTTTTGTTTGTAGTAATGTCCGATTCCTTATATGATAATTATATCACCTAAAATTCTATTGTTTCACTTGCGGAAAGTTTTTTTATACAAAGCACTCTCAAGATACTTTATGTAAAGAATTCCCAACACTCAAACTCTTCTACTTCATGCCAACCAGCCTCTCGCATACGAGTGATATCTTCACCAGACATATCATTAATGCTTGGGCCGGCGTAGATGATATCATGTTCTACACTTACTTGTGATGCAGGCTCATATTTTTGAGCGATCTTCAGACCTATGATAAGTCGTTCAAGACTCGTCATGACTTTACTCACCGTTATTAAGTTGTATCGTCGCTACGAGTAATGGCAAACCAAGCAGTGCAATTGTGCTCCCGCTACCAATCAATATACCCAACCAGAATTCACTCATATTTAAGTACCACTGGTTAGCAACTAGCCCATCCAAAGAAAACGTATTGATTATTTCCCAAGCCAATACAACCTGCTGGCCCCCACTTATCATCAATACGTGGGTCACCTGCACAAATCATTCCATCAATATACATGTTAATATCTACATCATTATTAACTTTAAGCATATCAAGATTTGGCTTAATCATGACAAACGAATCTTTTTCAGCAATCGTTCCTGTATAACCTCGACGGCCATAATCATATAATGCTTCTTTACGCGCATTATTGAATGCATCATTTGCACTATTACCAGAAGCTTTATGTACGAATGTAGTAGCACCCATTAGTTTATCACCTTCATATCAAGTCGCCTATTCACTTCAGCCAACACTGCATTAAGCTTGAAATAATTCATAGCGTCATTAGCAGTGCTCCACTCTTGAATATTGGGGTTCCAGCTAGTCACTACCAAATCAGTCGCTTCACGAATAAAACGATGTTGTACAGTGATCAGTTCTGCTCGAGGCATATCATTTAAGTAATTCATATGTGGATCTTTATTTGTCATAATTATATTCTATCACACTTTCAGTGCTTGTTTCAGCTAAGGATAGCATGCACAATAAGCAGTACTGCTGCCGGCCCTGCCATATTCTCTAAAAAGATTGTCAAGTTATTGATTGCATTTGCAATTTCTACTAGTGCGATTTAGATGCCGGCGATGGGTGGTCAATGGCTTCATGAACAATATTTCTGAGTTGCTTCTTTGTGATTCTCACCTTATATCTCCTGCCGCGCGCGCGTCAGCCTCAACTTCCATCTCGCCTTCAAGGAAGATGTCCTGTGCTCCCTCTAGGGCCAACAAAATCGAGTCGCCCTCCTCGCCAAGATCTCCATATCTAAGAACCTGGCCTAGTCGCTCCATGGCCATGTTAATAGCATTGGGATTCTGGTCATACACAGCTTCATTAAATCTCTGATCGCCAATGCCGTTGGAGTTGTGGTAGGCTTCCATGATCGCGCTGACCTGATCTTGGACCGCACCGCCCAGACCGGCCCACGCTTGAGCAAAATCAATTAGAGGTGAGCCGCTATCAACGTGCCCCCACTGTTCTTTAAGCAGTGCCGTCTTCTCTTCCTTGATGAGCTTTCTTAACTGTCTCTTTGTGATTTTCATAATCATTCCCTCGCTGTTACGCTATTGCACTATAGTACATACTATACATATGTAGCTTTAGCTTGTTATTCTCTGTTCATTATGACAAGATCTTTTTCAGGTGTGACATGTGGTTTCATCACACCTCGACTACGAGTCTTAAATTCATCACCAATGAAAAGGAGCTCAAAGGTTTCATCATTTGCAGGAGGTGCTGTTGGAATTGAACCACATACACCATCACGTTCGGTTTCTCGCTTTTGTAGCACCTTACCATACGCATCGACTTCGTCTTGAAGAGCGGGACGAATGACTACATTGTCACCATCCCGAAGGGCGCACCACATCTTGCCCCAATCTGATCGCCCACCATCGGCTTCTCTATATAAAGAAGACATGATGGATGCGCTACGAGAATAGAATTCGTCACCGATGTACATCAACCTGAATGTGTTGCTTATTACGATCTCGCTACCTGACGGATCGCATCAGCGAGCTCATCTGCTTTGTCAAGCGAGATAGTGAATCCCTTCTTGGTGAAGAAGCGATCACCACGTGCCCACCCACATTCACGGACATTCAGGTAGCGCCGCCCACCAGGACCATCAGGTTCATAGATAGTGACTGCGATGTCGGCCTTTTGATTCTTCTCGATAAAAACGTCTGCCATGATTTCTTTCCTTGATTAGTTATTCGATTTTAGTGCTTGTTTCAAACAGTGACGAGACTGAAGCAAGAAGGTCCAGTAAAGACCTTACGAGGGTCAAACCACACATTCTGCCGGCGCTTCCAAATTCGGTCAGGAATAAATGATGGCCGTGCATCATCTTCACTGGTAAAGATGACTTCACGTGCAGCGTCAACTACACCTTCATGAGCATTGACATCATCCTGTGAGACGGTAATAAAATCACCCTCAGCCAGGCGCTCTGCAGAAAGCTCACGACCCACCTTCTTTTCAAAGCGATCATTCACACTGCAAAATACAAATGCAACATCAAACGTTGGCTTATCCTTAGGATCTTCTGGCTTATTGACACGAACTGCTGCAGTTAGATCACCAACATGCTGAATTGTGAAGCCGTTGAGAGGGCTCTCATGAACCGCAATGCGATGACGAAAAAAAGTAGGAGTAGACATTATTGAATCTCTTGTTTTTGTTAGAGGATGAATTTCCTCATTCAACATAGTTAAATTATATCACAAATATTTTGAATGTTTCACTAGAACTTAGAAGTCTAGCACCCTTTTAGGGCGAGCTGTGATATGATAGCCATCAAACTTGCCTTTGCCAATAGCATCATCAAGTGCACCCCGGACTCGTCTTAAGGCACGATTACCGAAGTCAGCTTCTGTATCTCCATAATATTGTTCACGAAGATCATCTTCTGTGACATCCCATGTCAGTTCAACAAGGATACGCCAGCGATTTCCCTTACCATCATCCATGATCAATTCACCACAACCTTTTCTTGTTTGATCCCAAGTACTTCTTCTGCTGTCATCAACATCTCAGGATTATCAAGCAGTTTTCGAATATTTGCTGCCTTAGCTTTCGGCGCTTTCAAGCCAAGTGTGACACCACCAACAATACCTAGCTCGTATGTGATGACTATGACACCTCAACTTCACTTTCAGTATAAATATGTGGGTTCATTTAAGATCCTTAAGCAAAGCGAGAACTTCATCAACAAAGTGTTTTGTCTCTTTTGCACGCCATGAATATTCAAGATCCCAATCTTTTGTGACAAAGTATGACCACATGTCAAGTGCAGTCGCACCCCACTTGACATTATGCTCGATTGCATCGATCAATCGATTAATGTCATCATAATTTTTAGTTGCCTGTAATGCATCACATCCACTACAAGATCCCCAACCGATGATAACAAAACCATAGCGATCACCTCGCTTGAGCAATACACGAGTATCGCCTTGGTAGTTATCATCATCTACACGAACTAATACTTCACCCAAATCATTGACAATGGGTGTGTAACTTCCAGGCCCATATGAAAAATCATGATTAGGATACAAGATTTCAGCTTTGGTCAGCATTGTTCATCTCTTTGTTCTGAGATAATTATATCACAATATTGATACATGTTTCACCCGAGCCGAGCGAGTTCTTTTTCAAGCTCTTTCAATTGGAGTACAACTTCTACTTCACGAATAGCAAGTTGTTCTTTGCGCTTTTCAATATCTTTGCATTTTTTTATCACCTGCATATCCTGCAAGTGTAAGTGCAGTGCCTAGAGGACCAAAGCCAATACGTGCCTGTTGCCCGTCCCAATAATACTTATTATTAGTGCGGTTGTGTCTAGGTCTTTCTTCATATGCGTTGATTATGTATACGTTCAAGCACATAAATGCAAAGTAAGATATGATAATTGTCAAGAATATTATCATATTATTTCTTATGAATCATGCTTATGAGACTACGTACTTCACTACGAATCTGCCGCCGTTGAGCAATCGTATAGTCTTTTGGATATTTGCGCCTGATTCCAAAGAACCACTTAACTAGTTTAGTTAGTTTAGCCACTTTTTGATAATCTTCACAGGTTGTGCTTCATCAATTTTCTTGCCAAGTGTGTTCACAACATGATCACGGTATTCAGGATTGATCTTACCAAGTTCATAAGTCGAACCACTGGCAGTCTTTACAAAGCGCCCCTTTGATCCAGCAACTAGTGAAGTCTGGATGGGTGACCCATCTTCAAGTCTACCTGTATTGTCATCATATACTTCACCAACCAGATATATACGTCCGAGTTCAGGTGCCGAATATCCGTCGCCAACAACGCCCCAATTTTCAAGTCTTGCCATTATTCATTACTCCATTTATGCAAACATAAGCCACGCTATAAAAAGTAGCGCGCCCCAAAAAGACCAAATCACTAGATGGTATACAACATAAAATAACAATGCCGCATTGACACCTGTACTTAGAAGGTCAGTTTTACTTTTTGTCATAATTCTATTATATCATACTTACTGTAAGTGTTTCAATTATTGAGACTTCTATGCATTTGTTTATAAACTTGTGTAGCCTTCACAGTGACATACTTGATCTTCTTATCTTCAGTCAAGATAGCAGCTACAAGATTGCCACCATATGCACAACCTAAGTCCATACCCACTGCATGCGGGAATTTCTTTGGAGCGTCTTGCATGAATGGTTGGTGCCCAAAGTATGCCTGACCAAAGCGACCATCATATGTCTCAGCCCAGAACTTGTCTGTTGGCATTTGCTTACCAAGCATTACGAAGCGACCATCAATGGTCTCATAACGAAGCCGACACATTCCCATGTATTTCTTTCGTTGCTTACCACCCATGTGACTAATGGTTTCAGGTGACTTGGGAAGGAACTTACACCAAGCAGGAACCCCACCATGAACAACAATGGTGTCAAGCTCTGGAATCTTGTGATACAAGACTGCAGAGCTCAAGAAATCAATGTCTTCCTCTGAAAGAAGAGGACCAGTCTTGACTACTTCCTTGTGAGTGATTGGGTTGGAAGCGTTTGTCTTCTTCCTGCGCTCTTCATGCTTCAACCAACGTGCATACTTCTCTTCATGGTTTCCCAAGATGAGAGTGACGTCATAATACTTTGCAAGTTGTGCAACACGCCTGACAACACCCAAGCTATCGGGTCCCTTGTCAAGAAGATCACCACCAAAGATAAGCTGGTCATCATGACGTAGTTGCAACTTATGAATCAATTTATCAAGTTCATCGATGCACCCATGTACATCAAAGATTAGGATATGCCTTTTCATGTCCATAACCTCCCAACACGCTCAAAAACCTGTAAATCTGGTGAATGAACGTTTGTAATTTGTTTAGGCAATTCATGCCCACAATCACCACATCGCCCGTAGATACTAACGATCGTTCGTGATAGTGTAATCTCTGGAATTGTAAGAAACTCCTGAGGAGATTTACACTTTGGGCACTGTATCCAAATATCCATAATATTATTATATCATAGAGTTAGTGCATGTTTCATATAAAAGGCTGGCTGGCGGGACTCGAACCCGCTTGAACAAGGATCACAACCTTGCGCCTCGACCACTTCGACCTCAGTCAGAGCGGGTCATATGGGGATTGAACCCATAACCTGTGGGTTAACGGCCCACCGCTCTTCCATCCTGAGCTTCCGACCCAAATTATTTATTATCTTCAAGATATCCGAGTGGGTTATATCCAATCCCATTGGGGAAAATCACAGCAAATTGTTCAATGAATTCAGGTGTTGCATCAGGTAACCTAACAATATCACCCTCTTCAAGCACACCATGGACATCTGAATGCTTACCCAAGACTTCACCCAAGTATAGCTCACATCCCATGGCATCTGTGATAACTCTGGGCTCTGCAAGAAATACACCTTCTACATAACCTGACCTACCACAATCCCAGTAAAACTGGTAAAGATTTTTCACTTATACCTTTTCGTGTAGCAGCTTGTTGAATGTCTTCTTTAGCTTGTTCTGTTCAATTACCTGAGGCGTTAGCATAATGCCAACAGTTGCACCATATACAGCAAGAATTCCAAAAACGAGTTCCATGATTAAGCTCCTTGAATCATTGATTGAGAATACATTATATCATTCATTCTGAAAATGTTTCAAAGAAAATTTAGTCAGCGATTTCAATCACGCCATCAGCTTCAACATCATACCCAGAGACATGAATAGTTGTCGGGTAATTACCAATGATTGCAAACGTGTCATTTGCATATTCTTCAAGGCCAAACTCACAAGCTTCTGCTTCATCATACGAATCAGCTTCAACTTCAGTCGTGAAATAAATCTCCATCTTACCTTCTACTCTAAACTTAGCCATTACAATCCTCCTGCATCAAACATGATAGTGTCAATAAGCTTGCTAACGTCTTCTTTCTCATCTCCATCAAAGTCAAAGAAGCCATAAGACCCGCCATTCCATTCTTCTTCTGGAAGCTTCTTAAACGTTTCAACCTTCACTTCATTTGGTGTAAGTGACCAGATAAATGAGCCTCCTCTATTCGAGCCTCGATTATCAAACCTAATCAAGCACTCTGCTTCAGGACTAAGCTTATCAAGAATTTCTTTTAGTTCGCTAACTTTCATGAGTCATCCGCTCCATCATATGTATCACTTGGGAATACGTTAGTAAGTTGATCTTCATGCCCATTGTTATATAGGCCTGTGTATATCACAAGCTGGCCATCATTATCCCAATCATGTGTTGCAGTTGGTATAATCTTCTCAACCTCTGGCATTAGCAAGCTAACCCAATCAATTATAACACCCTTCTTCATACCTTTCCCTTAGTCAAGTACTGGGCATACTCTTCTGCAGAGCAGCCATCACGATATGCTTGACATGACTCACCATCATATCTAAATTGAATACTGGTGTCAAGTAACTCAATGATGCATTCACACCACGCTTCATACGAAATATCTCGTACATCATACCTGTGTTTCATCAATCAATCCAGTCGTTTCTATAAAATCTATTTAAGTATCCAATCATACGAATACCATCAACATAACGTATTGCTTGCTGCTTGACACGCTTACGATGTTTATGCCAGCGCTTTGCCTTAGGAAGCACAACATGTGCATAGCCGCCACCTGGAAGCTTGGCTTTTGCTTGTGCCCCTTGAGCCTTAATCAAGCGTAGTTTTGTATAATCACTTTCCATAAATAAATTATATCACACTTTCAGTGCATGTTTCAAGGATATTATTCTGGTCCCATTGCATGTTCAAGATGTCCGGCATAATGATATCCCGCTTTAAAATCACTAATGGCATTTCCCATCTTTTCAAGTGTAGTTGTGTATCGCTTGAATCCATTACGACCAACAATTACAAACCTGTACTTCATCAACGCACCCGGGTAGCGTCCAAGGTGATTACTCTTGTCTTCACCCAAGTCAATGACTTGAAATTTATAATCACAAACAAGTATGAAAGTCTTGATCGCTTCAAATGAAAGCTCTGCTTCAAACTTCTCGCTATAACTATAGCAAACTTCAAAACCTTCGGGAACATTACTCATCAACTTCCTCCACATTCGCTTCAATTACATTTTGCATACCACTAATGATGGCAAGCTCAGTATCAAGGTCAAGCTGGCTCATAGTATCACGATATTTAGTTAGCCAACAATTTCGATATTCAGCCAGCATCTCAACAAGTTCTTCATATTGAAAGTCTGTGATTGTAATTTGTTTCATGTCAACTTTTTGAAAATGAAATGATTACGCATGCGGACAGCCAAAGTTCGGCAAGTACTGCTTCACCTGCAATAAGATTTATGATGCCTAGGCCGGCGCATATCAATGTACCAATTAAACGAATCATTTAGTATCCATACTTCTTGTTGGGAAATGCTTCTTCTCTAATAAGTTTGCGCTCTTCATAAGGAAGATCGAGATACCACACAATTGCTGGTTCTTCTTTCCTATCGTATACGTAGTCTGCAATGATATCACGTACTTCCTCACCATTTGCTGTAGCAAGTTCAGCATATGTGCAACCACCATAGCCAGGTGCAGGATCGAGCGGGTTGATGTTCCAGCCAAACTGGTCATAAGCACAGTTCGCCAGCACATCCGCACCAATCTCTTGCCACACACGCTGCATGATTCGAATCACTTGCGCTCTATTATCTTGTTCATTCATTACTGTATTCACCATTGTGAAGTGCTCGATCAACTACTTCAAAAGCGTTCATCAAGCGCGCTTCAAGTTCATATCCAGAAGCATCAACTTGTCGCTCCCATCGAATTCGACAATCATCACGTGTCTCACCATCCTTAAGCGAGAATGCATCAGGATCTGTAATGAATATACGTTTCTGGTCAAGGACAAACATGTCTACTGCCAGACTAATCAATGCTCTTTCTTTCATGTTATTTCACTTCTCTTTGTGCGTACATATATCCAGCTTTGAAGTCATTTACTGCGTTATGCATATCTTCGATAGTGCGGGTATATCTCTTGAATCCCTTACGTCCGGTGATCACAAAGCGCCAGCAACGCCAATGGTTGATCTTATCTGTGCCTAGGTCAATGACTTGAAATTTATAGTCACGAGCTAATGTGATGGGGGTGATTGCTTCAAGCGCAAGTGTGGCATTGAGCGTGTCATTAAATCCCATCCACACTTCACAGTTCTCAGGAATTATATGTGTCATGATTTGATTTTTCCGTCGTGACCAATGATCACATCGTCAAAGACATGATTTATAAATAGATTACGAATCTCTAACCACACAAAGCGGGTAAGTGAAAGTGGCTTGCTCATGAACTCTTGATATTCCATCGCTTCACCAGAGCGAGTATACATAGTAAGTTCACAGTCATGACTATTCCATGTAGCACGCTTAAAGTCAAAGCGCACAAGAAATTGTCGTGCTAAGTTGATAGCACATTCAGCATCATTCATTATTCAATTATATCACACTTTCTGTGCATGTTTCACCCATTAGGGTATTGAACAATTTCTTCATCAAGTTCAGTGATTGCCCAGCGTAAGTTATCAATAAAGTCATGAGCCATGTCAGGATCATCACATGTATAATACACACTTTGGAATGTACCATCCGGCATTTGAATCATGATACACACATTTTTCATATCATCCTGTGCATTAGTGAATGCTTTCCAGAATGTATCTACCCTTTTACTCATATACTCCGGATCTGTCATACCAGTGTATAGAATGACCTGACCATCATTGTCATGATCAACACTCCAACCAAATGCTTGTGCAACAAGCAATGCTACAGTCAAGCGATCATCAGCAACTGCTGCTTTGACCAGTTCACTAACTCTTTCTGGTTCATTGCTAAGTAGGTTGTTAATGAATAGTGATTCGTTCATGTCAGCTTTGTTCTATTCAAACTTGCCACGCTCAGGATTGACAATACCAGCAGTACGATAATGCCAACACCAACCAATATTCTTTGAAAGCACGATTGCAACTTCTAGTGTGCTACAAGAAATAAGTGCTTCAAGATCAAATCTACTTAGAATACGTGCATAATCAGCATAGTCATCGTAATTTAGATTGCTTGTATCGGAGATAAAACTTGATGGATCGAAGAAGAACAGGTCACCAATTGGTGCATCAATCTCATCATCAACAAAATCTTGCATATTATTGCCGTAAGCGACAAGTGCAACTACAGGTCCGGCACAAAAGTCATTGCTCCAGATTGCAGCACTTGCTCGTGCCTGATCGGCTGAGAAGTTGCTTGCGTTCTCAAAATATCCTGGCGCTTGAAAACCCTTGGGTGGTCTGTTATATGGCAGGTTGTTCATGCCATATACATTGACCACACCATCATGACCAATGGGAATGCCAAACTTCTTTGCGAATCGCTTGATGATATTATCTTGCATGAATTCCTTTAGTTCCTAATTCCTAAGTATATTATATCACACTTTCACAGCATGTTTCACTTATCGTTCTAGTTGGCTAATACAAACCACATCCCATTTATTCAACTCAACACGAGGGAGGGGAGGTTCAAGCTCATTGGCATAATCATCCAACACGCTTTTAATTGTCATGTCCTGGTACTCAGCAATATATGAGATAAGAATACCACGCGCTCTTCCAATATTATTCACGACATCAATGATAGCCATATCACGATCATGAATATCAATTCGAGCAATGACAAATGTTTCATCAAGCATTATTTCTCCATTTCTTTATTCATGTTTAATTCCCAACACAGTCATAACATCCAAGAGCGCGTAGTAGTCACACTTAAGTTCAGCATGTTTAATCTTAAAACAATCATGACAAGTTGCACCACTGAATCCAGCACTTACACTATCCCGACATGTTCCACCCTTGCAAAGGGTAAGGTATTCGTCATCAACATATATATATGAACTATGGATCTAGCACCAACTTCTCTCTCACTCATGATTCATCCTTCAAACGCTACCAAAATCAGGAAAGACTATAAACAACGTAAGCTAATCAAGCTAGATAAGTAAAGCATGCAGTACACAGTCTAGCACAGCTGAACTATGGACCTGTGTCACCAGAGGACAGTGCCATTCAAGTGTCGAGAACAATGCCAATAACTTGCAAGTGTATGACATCACACACCTTTCTCAGCACACACACATGCCGCTCTAAGTCGCAACCACTGATTACACGCCCCGATTCTAGAGCCCACACCCACCATTTCAACACACCCGACACCCAAACCAGCTAATTCCGATTCCCAGGCTGCGCAGTTTGGGTATCCATTATCAGCCTGTGTGACTGACTGAATTACCCCTCATCCCCAGCACTGAATACCAGATTACTGCGATTCATACGAGTACCACGATGTTGCTTGGGCAGCTGGATGTCCGGCTTTTCAACGTATGGCCTCATCGGCATGTCCGTCTTTCTGCCTGCCCGCTGCCTGAGAGCATCCTTGCCCTTGACCTTCATCTTTTGATTGAAGGTGTTTGCGCCTGGTACCTTTCTCGTTGAGAAAACCTTACACTCCACCATCTCTCCATCGATTTCCACCATCTTCGTACCAATAAGTTTGCTCATACTGTATCTCCTTATCTGTAGTATATACATTATATCATAGAAGCACCGAATGTTTCAACTGGCATAAAGCGCGCCTTGTTCCAGCTGGATTGAGGACCAGCATGACCAGGATTATGATCACGCCAGTGACTAAATTGTTGCACGTCTAGAATGAGCAAACGTGTCGCGCAAGATGTTGGGCTCGTGTCAAGGCTTCGCGTCGCGTCTTCCAAAAATGCAACTGCCCATCGCGGCACCCCCGGTCCAGATTCGTTCCCAAAACGCGCAGCAGAGACGTCGCTTTTCGTGTGAAACATTCTGCCATTATATGGTATTATATTACTATAATGGAGGGAGGGTTTATATATATCATATGGAGAATGAATCATAAGAAACACGCTTTAAAAGAGATATTTGGATTCGGTCGAAAACAAGACGTGCCAACACCCCCATGGGCAACCGGTTAAACCAGATGCTGCCATGTTAGAGCCATTGTTATCTGAGCTCGAACAGAAGCTGCTTCCTGATGAATGATGTATCGCGTCGAAATCAAGACAAAAGAATAGCGCGCTTCAGTCGTTAAACCAAAGTGCGCTATAACACCACCGGGGCTTTCTAATCCGTGGCGCTTATGTCATTTACCTGTCAGCCCAGCCGAAGTGGGTCATCAACGATCTCCACTGGAGGGACGAATCTGCCATCAATCTGACATGGGCTCAGACACCGCTCCCAATCCATGGTTGATTGAGTGTCCAGATCCAGCTCAACAGCTGCCAGTCCATACGCCTCGATACGTGCATCAACCTTACGCTCAGCCTGCACCATCATGGTCACGGACTTACCATTCCACGTTGCCCGAAAGTAATACGGAATTTTTGTCATTATAAAGTGGGAGCAGTTTTTACACGTGCCCAGGTGTAGTATGAGAGTAGCTGCCAGCGCCTGACAGCCTACCTTGCGTAAACAAAAGAAGGTTGGGGCAGTTTTCCCACCTACCCAGGTGGGGTGGATTACACCTTGCGAGCGCCGACCGCCCTCAGGAGTGCATCGAGCTTACCAGCCCTTTGCTGCTTGGCGACATCCGCCAGAGCCTTAGTGGCCTGCTTAGCCTGCTTTTCAGCATCCTCATCACCAGCTTCTGCCAACTCGGTGAGAGTCACCAGATTGGCTCGAGCCTCCTGAATGGAGCGAATGGCGTACTTGCCAATCTCGCCAAAAGCCGACCGGAATGCATCACCATCCCTCTCGTAATTGGCCGGCTCTTCAGACTTTGCAGCCTTACCAAGCAGGAAGAGCATGATGGAACTCTCACGGATGGTGAGGTTATCAGCGGTGTGGGTGCGACGGACGATCTTAACGGTATTTTCGGACATGAATTATTGCTCCTCTTTAAGCAACTTTGGAATGAATTAAGTTGATGAAGTATTCACCAATTCCTCATTCCTTATAAGATAATTATATCACGGATATGGTGAATGTTTCAGCAGGTGCTTTAATCACACCCACACGTGTCACAGCACCAGTTCGGCTTGATAAGGTTTTCACCTGTGCTTAGAATTTCCTCGTCATCGAAGCCACCTCGTGTCAGATCGATATGCCTGACCGGGTATTCACCGAGCACGAACCGTTTGTTTTTACCTTTGAATTCACGATCGTATGCCTCATCGGACACCTCGATGATATGTAGTTCGCGTATATCGGATATATCGATTGCAACATAATCGGTATTGATCACAAGAATGCGCTTAGCCATGGTTATATTTCCTTCCTTGATTGGTAATTACATTATACCACGGATTTATTCAATGTTTCACCTTTCGGTCAAAACGCGATATAAAAGCACTGAACCATATGATACCACGCCTGTACCAACACCCCCAAGCAGGATATTGTCAGGGCTTAGACTGGTACCGACCATGACACAGCCAGCAAGCTGAACAAGAAAAGCCAGGATTACAGCTGTATCACGCATTACTCGTCATCCTCAAAGCCAAAGATCGAGTCTTGGCAGGTTTGACACAGACCAGAGATGGTGAACTCTCGTTTAGAGAGGGCATCACGGAACTCCGTCGCCACACGACCACACCCAAAGGGAGGGTTGATGCAGACATCGGCCTGAATAGCAGTGCTTCTGCCACTCAGCTGCTCCAAAAGGTTAGTAATTTTAGCGGACTTTTCAGTTTCTTTTGCCATGATTTCCTTAGGGGTGAGAGTATCTCACCTATAAATTATTATACCATGCTTTTATTGAATGTTTCAGCAGTTATTTACTACTTGTTCGGCCACCACTGCCACTGGCGTGTCGGCTTATCCCACCGCCATGACCCGACCACACCCTTGCATAGGCGCTTAAGCCAGATTTCTTCACCAGTTACTTTGTCTTCAATCGGAAAAGTCACCTCGCGGACATCGGGCAGCTCAACTACCCTTGCTTGCAAGTGGTAGCTGCCATTAAACTTAGGCTTGAACGATTCAAATGGGTGATTCATAGCACCTTTATTTTGTTGCCGTTAACTGTGTTAATTATATCACACAATTATCGAATGTTTCAGCTACCATAAAGGTCACTTCGTTGCACGCTTGCCATCATCGGGCTGAAATTCTTACATCCTGTTGCAACACTGCCATCATCGGCCTGCATTAGCCAGCCTTCATCGGCAGGTTGCTCCTTCATCCATTCCGCCAGATACGTGATAGCATATTCACGCCTAGTAAATGACCTGATAATGTGAGCATCCTCCTCACCGGAATAGGAAGGATCGAAAACAATACTATATACGCTAAGCATAGGTCTATTATACCAGGCTTTTGGTGAATGTTTCACACGTTACGGCCGGATATTGTCATCCCACCGAGCACGCATCTTATCGATGACATCTTCCGGTACATTATGTACATTGCCAAAGTCATTCTGGCAGTGGATTACGAACACGTTATAGCCATACTTTTCTGCCAGCACGAAATAAGGCTTGGCTTCCTTCTTCTTTGTGAAGGTATTACACACCGCAATGGCCGGTACCGGGAGAACTCGACCACCCACCATGTCCTCTTCAACATTTCTTTGGCAATCAGTATGGGCCCACACCAGTTGTGTGGGATTGAAGTGATAACCACCATCCCCATCGGTGAAGTAATCATCAGCTGCATAACACGCTTCAGGTGCCAGCTTCTCACCAAGTGTGCTCTTGCCACTACCAGGCAGGCCACGGACGATATAAAGTACTCTATCCACAAGTCACTCCAATGATTGCGATAACCAAGCCGGACAATGCCAGCATTATAAGCGCTTCCAATATGCCAAACCTCTGCATAGGTTAATTATATCACACTTATTCTGAATGTTTCAGCCTTCAACTTAAGGCGCTTCAATTCAAGATCTACAATGTATCGAGCATGCCTCCTACCTTCGGGCATACGCAAGATAATCGGCTCATCACCACGTCTGATAGATTAATCTATATGCTTGCTGGTACCGGGAAGGGGATTCGAACCCCTACATCCGAAGATACTTGGGCTTAAACCAAGCGCGTCTACCAATTACGCCATCCCGGCATGATATGTTTATAGCCCGGGCACAAGGATTCGAACCTTGATCGCGTGGTCCAAAGCCACGCGTCCTGCCGTTAGACGATACCCGAATGGCTCCAAGGGGTGGATTCGAACCACCAATATCTCGGTTAACAGCCGAGCGCTTCGCCGTTATGCTACCTTGGATCGCTATCTGAGATAATTATATCACAGATATGGTGAATGTTTCAGTGTTTTAATAATCTAAGATAATCAAGATTAAAATCAGCGAACAAAATAGTGCTGCGATTGCTACACCCATTAGAAACGTGTCCTATTCTTCATCGCGTAGGGGAGGTAAGCCAGTGCCGCAACACCGTAGATAGACCAAAATCCGATAACCAATTCCATATTTACACTTCCACCTTACCACGGCAGGCATTCTTACGTGCCTGATTCCGCTTGTTGGGGTGCTTACCCTTCTTGGCAGCACGCATGATCAAAGCCAGCGCTACGGGATTGCGCTTATTCCAATCTTTTTTGGTTTCCTTTGCCATGATATAATTATACCATACCTTTTACGAATGTTTCAGTAATTACCACGTTCGAGTTCGAACATCACGCCACCAGTTGACCATTCTTCAGGGATAAGAAACCAAAGTTGCTCAGTAACACCATCAAGATCACAGATTTCTGCGTATAACTCGCCACAATTAGGGCGCGCCATATCTGCAGACCATTGCAGGCGTTCAATATTAGAGGTCCTGCAAGATGCCAACTCTTGCATACGAAGCAATTGAGCTTCTGTAAAAGGTGTATTAATCTTTGCCATGGTTAATTATACCACAAAAGTAACGAATGTTTCAGTCGTTTGAAGCGTCTTTCATGTACCCACCATTTAGGTGGAAGCGCGCTGATTGTACCATCAAGACGATAGTCGTTACCAATGGGATTGCAATGATAATGATCTTAATCATTTTAGTTGTTCACCAAATCACCTAGGGCGGTGATATTGCTCCCATCAATCATACGAATGAGGGTACATTCTCTTCCTGCACGTAGTGCAGGCTTCATCCAAACAACCTTGTCTCGCGCTACCAATGTAGTTCCATGCACCATGCCATCCAATATAGGAAGGACGAAGTATGCCAAACCGAAGATAATCTTTGTTTCCATGAATTAATTATACCAGGTTTTATTTGAATGTTTCAGAAAGAAGAAGGGCTGCCCGACGGGATTTAAACCCGCATCTCCCGCCATTATGCGGGACTTTGTCGTTTAAGCTACAGGCAACAAAATATGGAACTCTAAGCAGGCGGGATTTGAACCCACGTTTCCGGCGTCAGCGGCGTCCTAGACCCATCTAGACGACTGCTATCATCGAGCCAGTGACATGCCAATGAACGGCCGAATTAAGCATGCCAACTTACGAGGTCATGACTCCTCGCACCAAATATTAGCTCTGTCCAGGGAATTGAACCCTGCTCATGACACCAACCCGTCGATTGATGTCAATCACCCACCCATGAGAGCAGTTGAAAAGTTAAATGGAATCAACCATGCATCACCTGATGGCCATGATGCTGGACCTGGGTCCTCCACTCTTAACGTGGTGCCCTAGACCAGACTAGATCATAAGTGTAAGTCGATTTGCAATCATGCCAGTGAGCGCTATGAGCATTAATTGCATACATTTGCTGCAGACAACTGCACCATTTACTAGCATCAGGGACGAGATTCGAACTCGCATTTCCCAGGGTGAAAACCTGGTGTCCTAAGCCGTTAGAGGACCCTGACAGGATGAGTAGTTTTCCACATACTCAGGTGGGGTGGATTGAATCCTAGAAGTTGAACTTACCCTTCTTGGCCGCCCGGAGCAGCGAATCCAGCTTACCAGCCTTCTGCTGCTTAGCAATGTCATCCAGAGCCTTCTTAGCCTGGGCCACCTGCTTTCCAGCAGCCTCATCACCAGCATCGGCCATCTTCTGAAGGATGGGGATATTGGTCCGAGCCTCCTGAATGGAGCGAATGGCGTACTTGCCAATCTCTCCGAAGGCAGACTCGAAAGCCCCACCATCACGGTCATAGTTGGCCGGCTCTTCAGAGCGAGCCGCCTTGGCCGTGAGGAAGAGCATGATAGCAGCTTCCCGAATGGTCAGGTTTTCGGAGGTGTTAGTTCGACGGATAATCTTGATGGTAGTCTCGGACATGAATTATTGCTCCCTTTAGCAATCGGTTTGAAGGGTGATTCCTTCATTCCTTATAAGATAATTATATCATTCTTTTTCAGAATGTTTCACCAAATGGTGAAAATTAATTAATACAAATCTTTACAAGCGTTCTTCACGTTGGTATCGGTGCAGTAGTCACACACGTCACCAATATCTTTAGCACACCCAGGCCAGTAATCAGGTCGGATGATTGTTTTAATTTTGCGAATGAACTTAATGATTGATTTCATATGATAATTATATCACCTATTTGCCGAATGTTTCACCGTTATTAGCGCGTTCCATTATACCGCTTAAGCTTACCGCTCCTGGATCGGTACATACGACACGACCCGTGCTTGATATAATGTGCTCGAGCTGTTGCATAGTCAGTGAGAATTCGGAGGGTTCCACGCTTTTTAGCCATTGATTTATTCCTTGCTTGTTAAGATGGAGAGCTTGATGTAGTTCTAGCGCTACCGACCACTCTGAGCCGTGCCTCCCAATCGAGGGTGCTAGTTGTTTAGTTCCGGGACCAAGGCCAACTATGAAATCCTTGATGCCTAATTTCCTATAAGATAATTATATCACGGTTTATTCGAATGTTTCAACAGGTACCCCGGGTGGGACTCGAACCCACATAGCGCAATGCACGGATTAAGAGTCCGCTGTTCAGCCAGTTGAACCACCGAGGCAAAGTGTCTTGGTTTGTGCTCAAGCACTACTAGAATCAGGTAAACCAAGACGGTTGAAAACCCTGACTCCGAAGAAGATAGATTAATTATACCATGTTTTTACCGAATGTTTCAGGGAATTAACTCATCCACCAATGATTGCATGGGCACATGCACCAGTCTTTACCTGCACACCGCCCTTTTGCGCAAGCTGGCTTGCTACATACCACTGGCGCGTCAAGTTCAGGTGGTCGTGCTCTGGCGTAGTTGATTTCAATTGCTCTGATATCTTCATAACCAGGATACGTATAGGGGACACACGCCCGCCAATCAGTGGGAAGCCTCTCCCAGAAATCCCAGTACTCTCCCCATCCAGCAACCTGCCCAATGTAGCTGACTACACCATCATAATCTATGGCATAGATATCGTCTTTCTGTTTGAATGCACCATATACAGTGACACGGCATGCATCACTGATGGCACGCTTCCAACCATCATCACCCTTATGGATGCTCATTAGCGCATGCGCTTCTTGAGTGTGGAGCTCTGAGCATTAAGCTCAGCACGGAGATCAACAATCTCTTGCCGATTCTCAGCGATCTCTCGCTCAAGGCGGTGAACTACCTGCACCAAATGCCTGATTGCAACGCCTGCAGGGAATGGTTGGCCACCAACTGCATCAAGAACATCATCAGTCCAATTCATTTATCTCACCTTCCGGGCATGGCGCTGGCTCATCATATCCTTACCTTTGCACTTCACCTTGTTATTGAAGGTAGTCTTCGAGTTCCCACCCGCGGAGAATACCCGGCACTCCACCTCTTTGCCATCGATGATAATAGTCTTGGTTCCGATTTGCTTAGGCATTTACTTTTCCTTTAGTTCCCAATTCCTTAACTAAGTTAATTATATCACGGATTTGAGGAATGTTTCAGCTTCGAATCGATTGCTCAAGAATTCCAAAGTTGAAATTACCAACCTGACCAAGGTCAGCTTCACCGTCTAGAGCCCACTTCATGATATCTGACCGTGCTTCGAGCACTTCCGCTTGTTCATCATCATCATCGTTCACATCTAGCTCAAACGATTCAAGCAAAGACTTAGCCGCGGAGTGGCGCGTTTCGTGTACCGTGATAAAGGGAATGCCATCACAATCCTGGGTAGACCACTCAACGTATACAGTACTCATATATTCTTTCCTTCCTTAGGTTATGATATATTATATCACGGTTTTGATGAATGTTTCAGTAGCTCATGGACCTTTGGTGAATGAACGCGCCTGATCTCGAATGGCCGATAAGAGCACTCGTCACACCGGCCAGGTGTGAAACGATGTACTTGTGATCTGGTCCCCACGTTCGAATGTAGCTAAGACCTGCACCGCCTCGATACTCTTTGACGGCTTCCTTTACATCCTCGAGATCTAGATTGTACCCTTCGATCTCATTTGATCGAACGATGAACTCCACTAGTCCCTGGTCTGAACTGGCTTCTTCCTGCTCAACTAAGGCTCGTATGTACTCGCGGAGAAGATGCATATTAACCTCAGGCCGGAGAGCCTAGAATAATCTTTGTTGATTTGTTACCGCCGAACTTTTTCGTATACCATCCATTGACTGACTTGAATAGATCTGCGGCATTTGGGTCCGGATGCTCACCATGCCAAACAAAATCATCGCCTGCCATGATTTTTCGAGCGGTCTCCTCATCCTCAACGGCGATATCTCCCGTGACGGCACTGGTTAGGAAATCTTGGAATTGATCTATCAGGCGCAGATAATAGTCCTCGTCACTTTCGCCCTCTTCTTGGAAGTTTATATTACTATGATGAGTACGGTTGTACTTTGGATTCTTTACAAGCTTGAGTTCCTGTACATAATTTCTTACAGCTTCTTCCCAGTTGGGTTCGCCATCTCTATATAACGGTCCTACGATATCCTGTATAAGTATAGCGCCTGCCCGATCATACATCATCGCTTCGATGGTCCGTGGCCTCCAACCCTTCGACTGCGACATTGATTCTGCCTCCTCGTCCGGACGTTTGGAGTTGTCGAATACGTTTCGCAGATGTTGTATATTAATTTCTTTTTCCGGGATCCCTGCCTTTTGATAATATGGTGGTATCTTGAACGCCGGCGGCAGACCGCTGGCACCATACGCTTTCTTCGCATAGATTTCAATGGCTCTATTAACTATCTTTCCAAAGAACTGTTGGGGTATATTTGCTAATTTCTCCCATCTTGATGTTGAATTACGCGACTTTGTGGCCCACGTCCCCTTCGTGCTTAATTCTTCTATCTCCTTCTTGCCTTTCTCAATGAATTCGAGAGAATCTTTTACATCTTCCTCGTCCCAACCACGTCCAGACGTCACCTTCAAGGTTTTCATTCGCCCCTTAAGCTCTGCATCAATCATATCTTGACTGAAGAGGTCCTCGATGTAATCTTTATATTCGTCGTCAGGGATATCTTCAGAGGTGTAGATTATCGGTAAAGTTTCTTTTGGCTTGAACAACAAAATGAAGGGCTCGTCTTGTGCAAATGGTAAACTGCCCATCTCAAGTTGTCTATAAATCTCGTCGCTGAGCGGAAAGGAATATATGCCCGTAGGAGTATTGTAATTTGAACGAGGGTTGATGCCAAACTTGAATTGGGGCCCTCGGTCTAGTTCTCCCAACTTCGGATCTGGTAGTGTATCGCGATGGCCTACTCCCCCAAAGTGAATGAAGTGAGTTGGTTTCTCATTGTCTGGTGTTACATACTGTTTTAATGCGTCGAGGGTTGAACCCATCTCACCAGACTTTAATTTGTAAGGCCCTGCCAAACCACGCTTCTTCCAAGCCGTAGCCATTTCGGAGAGTTCATCACTCTCCTCGACTAGAAATTCTTTCCAATTTTCAAGTAGGGGCTTCACTTTTCAGACTTTCCTTCGAACCTTATCGCCAACGTGCGCTCAGTCTCAATCCAGTCGGAGACAGTGTCAGATAATTTATCTAAACCTCCTTCCACGTTTGCACCAGAAGCGCTAGCGACTTCAACATAATCGTCAAGCGCACTTCTTAACAATGCATCGGCATCGGCCAACGCAGAAGGATCATCAGTATCATCCGCATCGAACAATTCGTTCAACTCTTCTTTGATAATCTGTTTAAGCTGCTGCCTTGTGAACTTCATCTTTCGTATTCCTTGTTTTTTTCTTCAACCATTTTATCTATAATCTTTTGCTTGACCTGTGTGATATGCTCATCGCTTAAATCTCTCTCCATTTCCTTGAAATTTCTCCAAGCCTCTCTAAAAGAAAGTTTCTCTTTGTCTATTTCTACACAAATCAAGCACATATTATTTATTTTTGTCGCGTCGTATAATCCTTTTATGTAATTTCTTTTGTTCTTGTTGTATTTCAACAATATCTTCTTCCAACTCATTCAATCGGTACTGGGTCGTGTACATGAAGCCGGCCAGCATCGCTAAAATGCCACCAATTTTAATCAAAGTTGATAGTTCGATTTCTCTTATTCTCATGGTAAACTAAATAGTCAGTAACAAGACAAATAGCGCTCTCCGCGGTCACAAAGCATCGTTATCACTATGCCTCCGCGGAGTATTCTGTTTTGTGACCAGCGTTCAGCAGCTAGCACATTAGCGCCCGAACTTATGCCGACGAGCAACCCTTTCTCCTGGGCCAAGAGTCGTGCTCGATCCAGAGCCTCTTGCGTTCCTACTTTTATAACACCGTCAAGTATGGAGCTATCTAATAAAAAGTCTTTACCATCATTAATTCCTTGAATGCCGTGCGAAGCATTGTCTTCCGCGGGTTGCACTTGAATAGTCTGCATTTCGGGATATCTTTCTTTAAGGGGCGTGTGTAAACCCATGATAGTACCGCCCGTCCCAGACCCCAAGATAAGGCCGCGAATTGGGCTGAATATCGGGATCTGATTTAAGATCTCCTTGGCCGTCGTTTCTGCGTGACACAGAATGTTGTCGGGATTTGAAAATTGTCGCGGGTTAAAGAAACTTTCATTTTCTGCACACATTTCCTCTTTCATCTTTATAGCGTCCGCAAAGGCGTTATCTCCTACTTCTATTATTTGAGCACCGTAAGCGCGTATCATTTGTTTACGTTCGACACTCATGTTCCGTGGCATTATGATGATAACTTTGTACCCACGGTGGGCACCAACCATAGCCATTGCAATCCCCGTGTTACCAGATGTTGCTTCCACGATAGTGTTACCGGGCCTAAGTTCGTCACGCTGCTCTGCTTTCTTTACAATGTAGAACGCCATCCGGTCTTTCACTGAACCGGAGGGGTTGTAGGCCTCAAACTTTGCGTATATAGAACGATTCATACGAACAAGCGGGGTATTACCGATCAGCGCGTCAATCATGGAGATTTCCCATTTTTGAATGCTTGTCTGCCACACTGGCCGCGGCGAAAGCTTCTGGTTTAATCTTGCAATCGAAACCATTGCCAGTAACATACCCGACTATCATACTAGCCAAGTTGCTTGTGGCATTCTGCCTATCTGTGTTGCTTACATCGACATGCACTTCCATCTTTATATCGGGAAAGAGGTGAGCTATATCGTGAGCAATCCTAATGGTTCTTTCAGTCTCCGCAAGAATTCTGGTTACCAAAACGGTCATTTCCTTGGAAAGAATCTTTTCTCTAGTTACGAAATATATACCGCCCTTCTGTTCGTCAGCGCCATGCAAGACAATCGCGCTCGATAAGACACAACCCCCTTTGTGTGGCTGACTATCCGAACCGATATATACAGTTCCGTTGTTAAAATAATGTTTTTCGACAGCTTCTATTATTTGTGCAAAGTCGGTTGGTTGACCGCTTCCGGCAAACCATGTGTACACCTATTTGTTTAACCAGCCCCAACGAGCATTCCAATACTCGGAGGTGGTGGTTGTGTGCTCATTTAATCTCTTGTTCTTCTCTTCCATGGGCGGCGCGCTCTTGCCACGCTCTGTGGGAGGGTTAATGCTGAAGGGGGCACTCTTGCGTCTCTTACCCTTCGTGGTAAGTCGATTTCTTTTGTGTTTAGCCTTCACAGCGCGCTGAAACTTGCCTGTATCCTGCGGAGGCTCTTCTTGTTCGTAGAATGTGCCCGCGCCGCTTGGGCGTTGTTTATCTTTTATGCTCATCATGGCATCATAAGAGTCCGTCTTCACATTACTTAAATCCCCCAAAAACCCGTTGCGTCTTAAAACTTTAAAAGCCAAGTTTTCAACAGAGTATTCAGCCGCTTCCGTATCCAAGCCGGCTTTTCGATAATTCTTAAGTTTGTTTTTTATATAAACGGCAGACGCATATGCATCCTTATAGTCGTGGTTATTGTGAAGGGTCTTGGCCCTGTCGATTTGATCCATCAAAGAAGCGGCCTTCGTCTTGACTTGAAGCCAATCCACAGAAGGATTCTTGCGCTCGGGTTCCACCACCCATCCGTTGCGGAGGAGAGAATAGACACCTGAGGAGGTGTGCTCCTCATGAATGTTCTCTACATAAAGCTCGACCTCGAACCCCAGGATTCGGATATCGTGTTGTTTGTTCCACAAAGCTTTCTTCGCGTTAAACATCTCGCGAACAATCTTTTCATTCTCGTCTACCGTATCAAAGTCAATCACAATGTGCACATCGATATCAGAATAGGTTGACCAGTTATAGTTGGCCAGCGAACCAGTGAAAGTTATATCAGTTATTTGCACACCCGGTAAGTCAAGGCCCTCAAAGAATTCAGTGGCAATCTTGCGAAGGCGCGCAGCGATGTCTGGATCCAGTTGTTTTTGAGGCGACCAGAATTCGGGTTGTAGAGTTTCTTGGGATTTAAAGCTGGAGATGTCAACGCGGCCGATGTTTTCCATGTCTTCTATGGTAAGCTTTCTCATGTCAGGCGACCCTTGCGATGTTCCCGACAAACTTTTGAACATTAATCCCTGAAATTTTATTAATCTCTTTTCTCAGGATCCGGTTAACAAAGGAGCGGGGAGATATTCTCACATTCTGTATGCAACAGAACTTAATTCTCACCAAATCGTAATAATTTGAGGCATCCTCGCTGCCCGAGCCGGGGACATAAGAAACAACAGTGACGCCAGGGATTGATCTAATTTCCCCGATTGTCTCATATTTATCGCCGCCGATCTCTTTATTCTTTTTGATCTTGGCCCGGACTTCAAAAGATTTATATTCATACCCGGAACCCGGGTCCTTCAACTCCGTAAGAAGAAACTCTTTCCAATTTTTTATATAATCATTCATAGCTTTCCCACATTATAGCACAAATGTAAATAGTTTTAACCTATACAAACAGCATTACTGTTTTTCATTCTCGCTATCGTCAGAATTATCCTCTCCAAAATATAGCTCCAAGTGGTATGCGATAGATTCCACATGAACTGAAATGGAAGAGTGGGGGTATTCCATGTGTGTTGCGGCGAGCATCCCCACCACCTCGCGCTGTTCGTTGTAGACGGGGCCGCCGGAGTTTCCACTGTAAGCTGAGACCGAAGTGACCAACAAGGATTTGGGTACGCCCTCCTCGTCAGGTTCCATTCCCAACAAATCGTGGCCCACCACATAACCTTCCGTCTTTGTGGGGAAGGCGCCGGCAGGAGAACCGATAGTGTGCACGCGATCGCCAGTCATCGGCGCAGTTTCGGAAAGTCGTAACGGAACGAATTGTTCGCCTGTATCAAATACGCGTAAAATGCAGATATCATCATCCGAATTCGTGTACACAACTCGCGCCTTGTATTCTGTTCTCGGCGCATCCTGCAGAGGGGCCGAGTATATCAAAGCCTTCCTTCCGACTTCTTCACACAAGTGTTCGACGCTGACCACAAAAGTGTCGTTCTCCGCGTTTCGGACAGCGAAGCCGGCGCCGACGGCCTGGCCCGGGCCGTGATCAACAACAACCTGAGCGGCTGCTTGATATGCGATATCGGTGCCTGTGCCTAGGCGAGGGACTTCATAGGTATAATTCCGTACATGCTGGTATGTACACGAAACCAAAACCATGCTTAACAGTGTTATAAATTTCATATCGCTGTCCTCCTATCGACAAACGTCACTAAATATATCGTCTAGATATCCCCTTATTGTTCCTGAATCTATCCCCGCGTAAAGTCTATAACACTCTTGTGCGATATTGGCAGGGGCGCACCATTGGGAAATCGAGTACTGTGGGACGATTGCAAACACTTCTAGTGTGTCGTCCGCCTCGCAATTGCCCAGTGTGCATGGTGTTATTACTGCCCTTACGTCCGCGGCAGTAAGTGGTGGCTGGCGGTAAGATTGTGCATGCTCATCTGTCATCACAACAACCATTGGCCATGCATCATCCCTGAAAGTGAGGCCGAGACTGTTCACGGCGATGGCTTCCACGGCATCGTACTGCGGTTCTTCATTCCAAAAGTCGCAACTTAATTGAGCCAGTGTCGCGGCGAAGGTCAGAGAGTCTGTTAAGTTAACTTGTACATCAGGCTGGTGCGCCGGTGGGCGGCCGGGGATATTGACCAACGCAAATCTGTGTGGCGAATTTGCGAATGCTAGCACATAGGGTTCAATGGCGGCGCGCAACACTCTTATCTTGTTACACATGGAGCCGCTCCGGTCAATAGCAAAGACCATGTCCACCTTCTCGTGAGCATCCAAATCCTCATCTATCTCTCCGTCACAGTCGTCATCTAAGTGATTGCACGTTTCTTCAATCGGCAAGACTTCCCCTTCGCAATAGCCGTCAACGA
>Ga0209128_1000502_pt1 | contig 29244 bp, 64 predicted proteins | sample ETNvirnome_6_100_FD_184072 | JGI IMG/M metagenome (GOLD analysis project Ga0209128, IMG submission 184072) | Marine viral communities from the Pacific Ocean - ETNP_6_100 (SPAdes) (version 2) | ecosystem: Environmental > Aquatic > Marine > Oceanic | place: Pacific Ocean | collected 2013-06-19 | reverse complement strand
ACTCGCTAGAGGGTGTTTCAACAACAATCCCGTACAAGGGCTCTGCGAAGCATATCCTTGAGGACATGTCGCAGAACATCCGGAGTGGGTTCTCATATAGCGGAGCAAGAAACAAACAAGAGCTGAGAGAGAAGTGCAACTTTGTGCTACAGACATCCAGCTCACAGAACGAAAGTGGGACACATATTTTAATTGTCAGATAATAAAGGAAAAAGATATAGCCAGTATGGTTCAAACACGAAGAAGGTTGTCTTTCTGGACGACGACAAGAGATATGCTGATTTAAGAATCAGGCTAAGGCATGACGGCTTGACACAGACAGAGTTTTTTCAGAATCTCATAACGGGATATTTAAACAACGATGAGCACGTTATTGAATATATCACCGATGTCAAGTCTTCTTTGGCAAAGCAGGGCAAGAAGAGAATAGCAAAGACGAGGAAGCTTATTGATGCTGGCCGTCAGATGCTGGAAGACTTCTCCCTATCTGAAGATGAGAAGAATCAAATATTTGATATGATATCAGAGGAGAGACTAGGATGAAGGATTGTTCTCATGAGTGTTTGGAGAAGAATTATAACTGCGATCGCACGGAATGTCGAATGTGGATTGACTTTGAAGATGATTGTAATTGTTCTTTAATTTCAATTTACAAGCACGGGGCACTAACTTTGGAACAGGTTGGTGAGAGGATAGGTGTTAGTTTTGTGCGGGTCCGGCAGATAGAACAATTGGCAATGGAAAAGGTTAAAAAGCGAACAAGAAAGCACGTTTAAAAAAACCTGACTTTTGTCATTGTGTTTACTATTTATTGTAAGAAAACTTATTTTTGTTGTCACGTGACAAAATAAAAAGGAGAAAAAGTTATCATGAGCAAGAAACTACTCGCAGAATCAACAGTCCGCAGATTCATGAAATTGGCTTCGATAGGTGCCATTTCTGATAGGTTCATTACCGAGAATCTGGAGGATGAAGAGATCAATGAAATGGAGGCGGCATACGCCCGAGACGAAGAAGAGCTTGAGCCGGAAGAGCCTGCCATGCCTGGGGAGGCAGATCTCGAAGAGCCTGCCCCCGAGATGGAAGAGGAGCCTGTACCTGAGATGGAAGAGGAGCCTGCAGCTGAAGGCGAGATGTCTCTCTCTGACGAAGAGGCAGCCTTGTTGGTTAGCCTGGGAGAAAGGCTAGCTGCCGCAGGCGCTGGTGAGGCAGAGGAAGAGCTAGAGCCTGAGATGGACATGGACGATGCACCTGAAGAGGAGCTAGAGCCTGAGATGGACATGGATGCTGCCCCTGAAGAGGAAGCACCCGAAGATGAACTAATGGAAGACGAAGATCTCGAGAACGCTACCGTCGTCACCGAGACAGAGTTTGACAACTTAGTTAATGAGATTATGAAACGAGTCACCAAGAGAATTTTACGAGAAAAAATTAAAAAATAACGAGTAAATATTCACTGTAACTGTGACAGTTTCTTGCTAAGAGCCCCCTTTTTTGAAGGGGGTTTTTTTTATCTTGACAAACTTGAAATAAAAGGATATAATTATATTATGGATTTTTGGTTAGCAATATCATTTTTTTTTGCAGGTGCACTTCTTAGCAGGTTTGTGTCTCGCATTGTTGATGTCTCGCATGCCTCAATAGCATTCAACGAGCTTGACAAGGCGATGTTGACTTTGTTGATAGCCATCGACAAGGATGTTACTCGAGCATTAGACATCAAATACAAAGCACTCAACGCTTCGGATATTCCCCCCGGAGCTGTTGGCAGGATAAGACGCATTGATGAAAAGACAATTGCAGAGTGGAGGAACCTCGCAATAAAGAAAGTTATCTTATCCATTCCTCCATCGTTTTACAAGTATGTTAAATACGAGAACTGGGAAGAAGCAAAAAAGGTAGCACAAAAAAGGAGAGACAAGAAAAGTGGATGACATGAGAGCAGTGACATGGAAGCTGAGCAAGGAATGTGATATATACATGTTCCAAGTTACAACGTCCAGCAAGAGAACACTGAATAGGGCACTGAAAGAGCTGGGAGGCACACCCGCTGGCAGGGGTTACGATCCCAAGAACGATAATATTATTGCCATCTTGCAAAGAGAATTTAAAGACAAACAATCACTCTTGGAATTCGCCAAGGGGTTGTCGTTTAGTTTGATAGAAGTTTCATTAAGGACAGGAAAAGAAAGGGTTATCAATGTCAAAAGACACAAAAGGTAAAGAGAAAAAGAAGAAGAAAGCAGAGAAAAAAGAGCCATCAATTCCGAATGAGTCGGAGGTATACGAGGAAGAAAATTCCATCATCCTCGAAGAGGACGATGATAGAATCCTCATCATCAATAACATTGAGCAGCCATCGTCAGGATCCGGCATTCTGCGCAACATCGCACTGTACGGAGACTTGACGGAGAGCACAGCTTCTGACATTGTGCAGTCTTTCATGTTTTTGAAAGAGCTTGGCGAGTATCAAGTCACTACAGGCGAGGAGGAGGAATGCAAGCCGATTGAATTTCTGATTTCAACTTGTGGAGGAGTTGCAGCTGAGATGTTTGCGATATACGACACGATGAGGATGGTTCAGAACACATGTGTCGTCGCAACTGTTGGTATGGGCAAAGTCATGTCAGCTGGTGTCGTTCTGTTGGCTGCCGGTACTAAGGGGCAGAGAAGAATTGGAGCGAATTGCCGTGTTATGGTACACAGTGTTAATGGAGGCTACCATGGCAGCCTCTCTAACATGGAGAACGAGATTGCCGAAGTGCGATGGATACAGGATAGGTATGTCGAGTGCCTTGCAGCTGAAACAAACATGACAGAACGAGAAATCAAAAAATATCTCAAGAAGCACGTCGATGTGTACCTGTCTGCTGAAGAGGCTGTGGAGCTTGGAATTGCTGACATTATTGTGTGAGAAGACTAATTAGTGGGAGGTGTATGCTGTGTTTAGACTTGACGAGATAATCAGGGAAGCGACAAAGACTTCAGGGTTTGACTTTTCATCGCTTGTTTCTTTGGTGGAAGAGGTGATGGGAGATTCTGTTGTTTCGGAAATCGTGGAATCAAATATCGTTTTGGAAGAGGAGGTTACTCCTTCTAAGCCTAAAACGGTTGAGGACATTCTGGGCTCTCTGAGGATTAATTCAAAGAAGTGGGGCACGATGAAAGAGTCTGATGAGAGGACAGTCATTCAAAATTATGTGAAGGCTCTAGGTGTCTCGACTCCTGAAAAAATTCTGGCATCTCTGTGGAGTCTCGTGGAGAGTTCGAAAGAACCTGCTCCAGAAGGCGAGGCTCCCAACTGCTCTGTGTCCAGAACCTTGGCGAAAATTCAATTGCTGAACACACTATCGACAATATTGAACAGTTTCGATCCTCGTGTCGGGGGTTTTTTGAACGAAGGGTTCCTTGCAGCATTGTTTGGCGGCAACACCATAGAGGTTGATGGAAACAGCGGGATAGCAGACTTCAAGGTTGGAGAGGAAAACTATTCGTTGAAGACAAAGGCATCAGGATCCATGGTGAACGGGAGCCTTTTGAAGCTTCTGACTGATATGAAGTTTGATCCAACCACTGGCACTTTAGAGAAGAGCATGACTTATCTTGCATTTGAAAAGACATCAGGAAAAGCTGGAGTCACTAGTGTGAAGGTTGAAAAGTTTGTCATCACACCGCAGAATTTCCAACAGCTGATGAGGAAGGCAACATTTTCAGGCGAGGAACTCAAGGGCAAGACAAGAATTGATGCTGTCATGAGGGCCGCCGCCTCAATGATGTCCGGTGGACGGAAGATTGGAATAGCATTCTCTCTTGATAAGTCTAAAATAGAGAGATATGTGGAGGAGGTTGCCGTTCTGAACACGGATACTAGCTTCCTGTACAAGGCTGCCAACGATGCACTAGGCGACATGGTTGAGGAATTCAAAACAATGCAGAGCCTGTTCAATACCCTTGTTCTTGGGATGAACGACTATTTTGCATCAATGACGAACACCGCTGCCGATTCATTCAAGCTGGCAGCTGATCAGTTTGAGTCTGCGGTGTCGACGACTGTTCGCGGCGACGAGACATGCGCACCAGATTGAAATAAATCAACACAAAAGCAAAATAATACTTGACAATCGCACAAAATGCGGTTATAATATATAATATAACTTTACATAAGAGGGAAAAATGTCCAAAAAATATGATTCGAAATCCTCACTGAGGGAAAGTCTAATGCATGGCATCAATGTCTTGGCAGACAACGTTGCTTCAACCCTGGGTCCAAAGGGGAGGAATGTTATCATTCATGAACAGGGCAAGCGTCCAATGATAACCAAAGATGGTGTCACCGTTGCGAAGTTTGTTCATCTTGAGGATGAGTTTGCAAATGTCGGGGCACAGATTGTGAAGCAGGCATCGGCAAAGACGAACGCCGACGCTGGAGATGGCACAACCACATCAACAGTTCTAGCACGTGCAATATTCGCAGCAGCAGTTGAGAACATTGAAGATCACACTTCTGCAGTGGAGATAAAGAGGGGGATAGACAAGGCTGTTGCAGTCGTCAACGATAAGTTGGTGGCAATGGCTAGTCCAATTCAGAGCGAGTCTGATGTTGCACATATCGCGACTATTTCTGCCAATGGGGATATTGATATTGGCAATCTTGTGGCACTGGCAGTCGATAGAGTCGGCAAGGACGGTTCGATAACGATAGAAGAGGCTCGCTCAGTCGACACAAGTTTGGATTTGATGGAGGGTTTCCGCTTCGACTCTGGATATGCCGCAACGGCATTCATAACGAACGAACGAAAGGGGACAGTGAGGTACGAGGATCCGCTTTTCTTGATCACTGACGAGAAGCTTGAAACTGTTGAGCAGATTCTTCCGTCTCTCGAGATAGCAGCGAGGGAGAATCGCCCTTTTGTTATTGTCGCGGATGATATCGAAGGGCAAGCCTTGGCTGCACTCATCATGAACTCGATGAGAGGCACAATGAAAGTCGCCGCTGTCAAAGCCCCCAGGTATGGGGAAGAACGTAGAGGAATCATGAGCGACTTGGCACAATCCCTTGGAGCGAAGCACTTCTGCAAATCAGCTGGCCACAACTTGAAAGAGGTTCAGTTGACTGACTTTGGTTCCGCCAAGACTGTTGATATCAACAAGGGGTTGACAACTATCGTCGGTGGCAATGGCGACTTCGATGAAGTTGAGAAAAGGATTGATGCCCTCAAGAGTGAGATTGAACAAACTGATTCTCTTCACGAGGCTGAAAGGCTGCAGGAGAGAGTCACCAGGTTGGCATCTGGTGTCGCCGTCATTCGAGTAGGTGCAGCAACCGAGATAGAGATGATAGAAAAGAAGCATCGCATTGAAGATGCATTGGAAGCTGTTCGAGCAGCACAGCTTGAAGGTGTTGTCCCTGGCGGCGGCTCTGCCCTGCTTTCCGTGGCAAGGGATCTGCAGGTGGATACATCAAACGATGCGCAGAACATCGGTGTTGAAATCGTCAAGCTCGCCTTGGAGTCTCCAGTGAGACAGATGGCAATCAATTGCGGTATGCCAGAAGACGAGGTTCTTGAAAGAATGAACGATGCTCCTGCGGGGTTCGGTGTCAACTTTGCAACGGGCGAACTTGTGGATTTGTTCAAGACTGGCATCATTGACCCAGTCAAAGTTACCAGATGTGCTCTTCGTAATGCAGCTTCTGTTGCTGGCATTCTTTTGACAACTAATCATGCTATTATTGGGTCTAATAAAAACACTGAAACTAATTAGGTGTAGAATATCACTGCTAGCAAGGGAGACAGAGTATGTCAGAAAAAGAAGGTTTCGAACAATGTATGATGAAGATAGACTTGAAGATGAGTCAGATGGTTTCTAGCCTTGCGGTTGTTGGTGAGAAACAAGAAGAGATGGCTAAGGATATCTCCGAGATAAAGTCGGCAGTATACCATCCCGATGAAGGGCTCTATGCGAGAATCCGAGCATTGGAGACATGGAAATCAACATCGACAAAGATGATGTGGATATTGTTCACGAGTTTTGCGGGAACTATTGGTGCGATGGTGTTAAGCAAATTGCATTAAAAGCTTGACATCCAGTTAGTTAAATGATATAATGTTAATATGATGACGTCGATTGAAGAGAGTATTAATATATTGAGTAGCTTCTTACACAATGAATATGATGTTGAAGTTCGGCTCGAAGAGTCTGCCGATAATGCCTACTTTCCATCCATAGCAGTAGTAGAGATAGACTCTTCGATGGCACTGGAAGAACAATATCACACACTGCTTCATGAGGCATCCCATGTCATCCTACATCCAGACACTAGCGAGGAACACGCTTGGCTTTTTGCAGAGAAGGTTGTTGAAAATCTGAACCTGTGCAGCTTAACAGAAAACTTCCTCAGACTAAAGAGAGAATCAATTCAAAGCTACTCAAGCAACAAACTTCAGGAGAAGATGCATGAAGGTTAAGATCCAATACACAGTCGATATCGACGCAATACCGGAAGAGGTGGAGAGGTTGACAGGAATGGCACTTTCTGAAATTTCAGCTGCTTCTGATATGGTTAGCAATATGAATGCCCATGGGAGCATCGCTGAATATGAAGAGATGAACGCGGCCGCTCGAGCACATATGCTCAATGCTGACTTGGTGTTGTCTGATTGTGCAGCAATACTGTCTGGTTATGCTTCTGCCAAACATTCTCAGGAACAAGCTGCAAAGCCTGTTGATAGCGTGGAGTGCCAAGATCTTGAGTAGAGGGATTTTAATATATCTGCCGTCTGAATCGGTACTGGTGAACGGTGAGAGCCCGACATCTTTGAGGAAGCTGAGTCGCCCAGGTGTTTTCCTGGTGGTTTCAGACACAGAAAAGTGCTACAATATTATCTATGAGGGCTCTCAATGGCTAGTTAACAAGGGGGGTTCATTTCAAGTACGGGAGGATTTTGAATTATGATAATCAAACTTAAGGAAGTATACAGGAACAATTCATCGACAGCATCGCCAATGGCAAAGATGAGATACCACTTGAGGGATATCTTCATCAATCCAGAACACATCATTTACATCAGGCAGAATCCGTCTATGCTGAGACGCCTGGAGGAAGGGCTGGTGGATGACACATTGCCAACGTCTGAGTTCTGCACAATATCCCTATCGAGAGGGCAAGCTGGCACGGACATTGTTGTTGTTGGGAACATCGACGAGCTTAATGAGAGGCTGAGAGGCAAGGCAGAGCTACTCCATGGGTAGGTATCTCGTTTACGGGCTGTCCTTGTGTCAGTACTGTGTGTTGACTCGTGAATATTTGGATTCTCGCAACATTGAATATGTGTTCATGAACATGGATGAAGATCCAGTTGGGATTAGAGAAGCGAAAGAGTTTTATGGCCACAATACCGTGCCCATCATTCTCAAAAATAATTTAAAGACTGGATACGTCAAGTTCATTGGGGGCTATGATGATTTAGTGGAGAGTATGGAGCATGAGTGATTTTTTGGAAGAGATAGAATGTGAGTTAATGGAGCTGCCTGAGTACTCACATCACTCGGTTAACGTAAAAACGAGAAAGGGAAAATATCACGGCTCAAATTTTTGGGAGATTCCGCAGTTCGGATCCAAGCGATGGGTTGTCGCAGCCAGGATAAAAATGAATTTTGCTGAAATTGATGGAGTGGAGATAAGTGATACCGAGGTTGCCCAGGCATGCCTCAACTATCTCAACAAGCCTCCGCCCAGGAAGAAGTACGCCAAGCGTCAACCGTCTCCGAAATACGGAAAGCTTGAGCTTCACAGTGCTAGAGTCGTCGACGGAAAATATGGAAAGTTTGTCAGCGTATTGTTGATAGTGAAGAAGAGGAAGAGTCCTCAGTTTTGGGGGAAAGGAAAATTAATCTAAAATGTCTGACTCTGGAAAGAATAATTCAGTTATCTTTTTGTCAAAGAGCGACGTTTCTGCTTTCACCAACGATGTCACAACGACAATTTATAAATCAGACGCTCTGTTAGAGTGTCATTTTACTAGAGCAAAACGATTTTCTGATAATTCTGTGAAACATCTGTGTGAGTTACTTGTTAACGCACATGCCCTGCGGGAATATCTTGAAATATTGTTTCCAGACATGTCTAAGGGTGAATACGAAGTCCCCGCAGCAGATCTGCTTAAGCTTACAAAGGTGGCAGCGATAATGCAGGAAATAAGAAACGATTTGAGGCACGCCAGCATAATTCTGGATTTACAGTAATGGGCATCAAATCAGGTTTGCTCATAGGTGCCATGCTGTTCGTGGCAGCACACATACTGAGCTGGTTTCAGCTGAACATCCAATTTATCAATGACTGGTGGAAAGACAGGGGGTTATTATCGGTTCTTGTGTTCGGGATCCCTTGTGGGCTTTTTTTTTGGTACGGCTGGAGGATGACAACGGATAGCCTGGGAAAGTCTGTGTGGGCAGCCAGGTTTTTGAGCTTTGGGTTATCTTATTTGACTTTCCCAGTGTTGACCCATTATTTCCTGGGGGAGAGCATGCTGACGTCTAAAACTCTCATTTGTGTATTTCTATCGACATTAATCATTTTTGTGCAAATATATTCCTAATAGAGTCCGGAAATAACTATTTATTGTAAAGTCGGAGCAACTCACACAATGATAAAAGAAGAAATTGACAAGTATTTCAATCAGTTTTCTGAAGAGAAGAACAGATCACGCCAACGCGGGATTTACAAGTTTTATTGCATGATAGGGTATTCAATAATAGTTGGAGACAATCAGAGAGGCTTGGATGACATATTGGCAGATATTCGTGCCCTGCCGAATGTTACGATAGTCACAGTCGTGGTGAGAAACCAGCCAATAGCTGAGAAGAGGTACGTCGCAGGGTTAAGTGTGAAGTTTATACCGAGCATCGCTGGAGAGTTTCGAGCACCAGAGGAGGCGAAGGCAAATATCGTGAGGGGAATGAAGAAATTGAAGAACCTGGAAAGAATTTTCAAAGTTTCGACATCTCTAGAAAGGATAGAATAAAAGATGAGCCTATATTCCAGGCCGGAAGAGTTTAAAAGGGGTGACATTGATGCACTGCTTGAAGAAGTCTTGGGAGAAAAGGCACATCAGATAACTCCGAGACATTTCACAATAAAAGAAAATCTAGAAGAAGGCACATCAGAAGTGTCCTGCTCTTTCATGGAAGGGCAGAAAAAAAGAAAGTTCAATTCCAAAGGTTTCGGATTCGTCGACGCTCTGTTCAAGGGCATCCTTGAAGTATATGTTAAAACGTTTAGATCGTTGAAGAATGTCTGTTTCACCAGTTTCGGTTTGCGTGCCCAGTTGGAGTCTGGTTCCAGCCTAGCAGGCTCAGACTCAGAGGCAACGGTGCTTTTGGAAACATCGAATCGCGGAGACAGGGTAATGGCGTTTCGAAGAACGGCAAAGTCAATAAATGCGGCAGCCGCTCAGGTTGTTTTTGATGCAATTCAGTTTTACATAAATTGTGAGAGGGCATTTAAAAAGCTTAAGGCGGCTATCCTAGATGCAAAGAAGAGGGGCAGAAACGATACTGCTGCAGTGTACACCAGCAAGTTGGTGGATATAGTCAATATAGCATCATGTGAAGAGTGTGAATAGCATCAGGAAAAATATCCATGTGCATGCCATGGCGGTTATTATAACGGCAGTGGTATTTTACGTTAGAAGCGCGATAGTTAAAGGAGAAAGCAAGCCCTCCATGGAGCACATTAAGAAAAGTGAATAATAGATTTATGAATGTTGTTTTGGTGCTTTGGATATTGAGTTGGATATGTTTTGGTGTGTTGATAAAGGTTAGCGATGTTGAATCAAAGAACAAAATGGTTGCAACTGAAGAATGCCAACAACATGGAAGAAAAACAACACAACTCTAGTACCTGGCGATACGGTTTATCATGTTTTATATGGGCGCGAATGGCTCGGAATAGTACTGGAAGTGGAAAAGATAACTGGAAACTTTCTCAAAAATAGAATTAGGGCACTGGTTTACATGGTGCCTGGTACTGAGTATGAGTTCTACTTTGACAAAGCCTTTTCCAGAAAGGTTGGCCAACGCAGAGGTTGGGTGACGACTAATTGGCTTGTAAAATATAAGCCTGATGAAAAATAATTGTTGACAAAAGATAAAATATCTGTTATTATTAGAAATAAGGTTGCGCTCGCATGAAGCGTGATTATATTATATACACTAATCTTACTTTGAAGGAGAGAAGAGATGACTATAGTAATTGGAATTGATTTGGGGACAACGAATTCAGTTGTTTCTGTTATGGAAGGCGGCGAGCCTAGGATAATCACGAACGAAGAGGGATCTAGAACAACACCTTCCGTGATTGGCTTTGCCGATGACGGCGAAAGGCTGGTAGGTAACCCAGCTAGAAGGCAGGCAGTCACAAACCCCCAGAACACAGTGTATTCTGCTAAAAGGTTCGTGGGGATGATGTACGACGAAGTGTCGAAAGAGGCACAGAGCATGCCTTACAAGGTTCAGAAATCAAAATCTGGAATGTGTGAAATAATCGCGGGAGGCAAGGCACATGCTCCACAAGAAATCAGTGCTCAGGTGCTGCTTAAGTTGAAAGCTGCCGCCGAGTCGTATCTGGGGGAGGATGTCAAGGAGGCTGTTATAACGGTACCTGCCTATTTCAATGATGCTCAGAGACAGGCAACCAGAGATGCTGGAAAGATTGCAGGGCTGGAAGTCAAGAGGATAATTAACGAGCCAACGGCAGCTGCCTTAGCATATGGAATGGATAAGGGAGGCGAAAGAAAGATATTGGTATATGATCTGGGAGGTGGCACCTTTGATGTCTCTGTTCTTGAAATTGCAGATGATGTTGTAGAGGTGCTAAGCACTAACGGTGATACCCATTTAGGCGGTGATGACATCGACAAAATAGTCATAGACTGGATAGTTGAAACATTCAAGAAAGAGAGCAGCATAGACTTGTCGAAAGATGCCATGGTTGCTCAGCGACTCAAGGAAGCTGCCGAGAAAGCAAAAATAGAGTTATCAAGCACACAACAGACAGATATTAATTTGCCGTTCATCACCGCTGACGCTTCTGGCCCGAAGCACTTGCAGATGTTATTGACTCGTGCTAACTTCGAGCAGATGATAGATGGTGTCGTTGCGAGGACGATGGGCCCAGTAGAGAGAGCGTTATCTGATGCTGGAGTCGACAAGGTGGAGATTAACGAAATCTTGTTGGTTGGCGGATCCACCAGGATTCCAGTTGTTCGTGCCGCCGTCGAAGGATTCTTTGGAAAGAGCGCGAGTTCTGCCGTTAATCCTGACGAGGTTGTCGCCCTAGGTGCTGCCGTCCAAGGCGGCGTGTTCAGCGGGGAGGTGAATGATGTCTTGTTGCTTGATGTAACGCCGCTGTCTCTGGGGCTTGAAACTATGGGTGGTGTTATGACACGCCTGATAGAGAGGAACACAACCATTCCTTGCTCTAAGTCACAGGTATTCACCACTGCCGCAGATATGCAGCCAGCGGTAGATGTCCGTGTCCTGCAGGGCGAGCGAGAGTTCGCGAATGACAACAAACAGATTGGTGTGTTCAAGCTGGACGGAATCCCACCGGCACCTAGAGGCGTTCCACAGGTTGAAGTAAAGTTTGATATTGACGCGAACGGGATCGTTAGTGTTTCTGCAAAGGACAAAGCAACAGGGAAAGAGCAGCACATCACAATTCAAGGCAGCGGGACACTTTCGTCAGCTGATATTGAAAGGATGGTTCAGGAGGCGAAGTCGAACGAAGTAGACGACAAGAAACGTCGAGAGGAAGTGGAGAACAAGAACAAGCTTGAGTCACTAGCTTTCCAGGCAGAAAAGCTGATTAAGGAAAATGAAGATAAAATATCAGCTGAATCTAAAAAGCTCATAGAGGAAGCTGTGGCTTCTGTCCGTGCAAAGTTGTCAATGAACTCCACACCGGATATTATAGCGAAGGAGCTGGCCAGCTTGACTGAGCTAGTGCAGGGCGTCTCGAAAGAGATGTACGCCGCCACGGCAGCAGCAAGCAAGCCAGAGACGGCAGCCCAAGAGGGTCCTGCTAAGCCGGACGATGATGATATCATCGACGCCGATTTCGAGGAGTGTGCAAATGAGTAGTTGGATTCATGAAGTTGGGTGCCGCGGCCAAGAGGTTAAGCGTTTGCAGAAGTCTTTGGGAGCATACCCTGACGGAAAATTCGGTAAGAGAACAGAGGAAAGGCTCAAGGATTATCAATCCGATAATAAACTAGCAGTGGACGGTAGGAGCGGCCCTGCGACTAGGGCTAGCTTGGGAATTGAAATATACCCAGGTATAGACATCAGCCACCACCAAGGAGACATTGACTGGGACACAGTCAGGGAGTCTGGAAAGGCAGAGTTTTGCTGGATCAAGATGACGGAGGGCAACAACTATCAAGATCCACGTGCCACCCAGAATATTCTAGATTGCCGTGCAGCTGGTATCCCTGTTGGCGGTTATCATTTTGCTCGTCCTGACTTGCACAAGGATCCTTACAAGGAAGTCAAGAATTTCGCAAAGCACAACAATGTCGAGTGTGGCGACTTGCGTCCAGTCTTGGACTTTGAAACTGCTGGTGATCACAGTGCAGACTCTATCCACAATTGGGTGGTGGAGTTTCTCAGGGAATCAGAAACCTTGTTCGGTGTCCGTCCAATCATCTACACTGGTGGGAACATGGTGAAGTATGGGCTGTATAATAACACTAGCATACTCGATACATACACATTGTGGCATGCGGCATATGCAAGATCCGCTCACAAAAAAGGAATCAAGAAAGACAGGCTTGGTACTTGGAAAGAGTGGACAGTGTGGCAGTGGACTGGTTCCGCAGAGGTTGATGGTATACGCGGCAATGTCGATAGGGATTGGCTTGTCGGTGGAAAGTCAGGCTTTGAAAATATCTTAGTCAAGTGAATGTCGACATTCGAAAGCTTGGAGAATAGTGTTGCTTAGCCACTATTTATCTTGACAAGCGGGGATGAAAATGTTAGACTACTACAGCGAAATTGTTGTGACTATGTCACCTAGGCTCACGAACATATTCGAGGCACTAATAGAACACCATGAGACTATGGAGAATCTATGCAACAGTGCCAGCATATATGAGCCGAGCAAAGAAGGGCTTCTGATAAGGTGGGAGCGAGTCAGGTGGTATCAGGGCTTTTCACCCATTGACGACTTCATGAATTTCTTGTCGGGCTTCGGAGAGGAAGAGTTTAAATATATCCGGATAGGTGAAGATACCGATGACATTGAACATTTTGGGAAATTCCACGGAATTGGCGTTCGATTGATACAGAAAATAGAGATTGATGTATGATAAGCCTAGGCACAACGGTTCGATGGCTTGACGATGTTGGAGTTGTCTTCAAGGTGACGCCTTTCAACGAAGGCATGGAGGACGATTTTCCTGAGTGGGCAGGGTGTGTTTTGTCTGTGAGGTGGCAGATGAGTTCTGCCCCAACTGTGCATATTTTTTATTCAGACGGTGAACAGGGTTTCGGGTTTCCGATAATAATATTGAAAAATGAAATTCAAGACACTTGATCTTCATGAGGTGAAGCACCGTGACGTGGAAGAGGTGATATGCAAGTTTCTGAACTGGACATCACCCCCTTGCCGCATCATAACAGGAAATTCAGAAGAAATGAGAAAAATTGCTAAGAAAAAGATTAAAGAATATGGATTTATATGTTATAGTGAAAGCGCGTACAATCATGGAAGCCTCATAGTCGTTGAGGGCTTTGTTAGTGATTTTGAGTGAGGGTAACTATGAGAAATAAAAGAATATTGGTATTGTTGGCTTGGCTGGTTTTGTTGTCATGCGATAGCACACAAGTAGAATCGACAGTGTCGGAGGCTGATGTTTCATGTGTCTTAGAAGGTGACACGGACTTTATGACTGTCCCGCCCGACGGAGGCTATTGTCAGCCTGCTGTCTGGGTGTGTCACAATCCAGGCTCTAAACTTCACAACCAAGCATGCACTGACGATTGTATGGTGCATGGTGATAACAGCACATACTGTTGGCTCCGTGAGTCACAGTGCGAAATAGGAGAAAACAAAAAATGAGTAAATTGGAAAGAATTGTCAACACGGCAGCAGTCGTACTGCTGCTTTCGCTGGTTGGTGTGTTCTTTGTTTCGATGTACAGATCCGCAGAGCTAAAGAAAGTGGAAAAGGCAGCGTATAGTCGAGCTGGAAACGCAGATCTGAGAGCCATGGCATCTCAGATAGATTCGTTACACCGCGATATGTTGGAAATCAAAAAAAGATTGCAATTGCAAAAAGCTTCAGCACTGAAAAGTGTTGAGTGACATATATATAGAGATGCTTAAACGAATTAATCAAAAGGAGAAAAAGTGAGCACAAACAACACAAATACAGTTGAGGATGGTAGCACGGTACAGGTGCACTATACGGGAACCTTGAACGATGGGACTGTCTTTGACAGTTCGTATACCAGAGACGAGCCTATCGACTTTCAGGTTGGTTCTGGAATGATGATTCCTGGATTCAACAATGCCGTCGTCGGCATGGCAGTGGGAGAAAAGAAGAAGGTGAGCTTGACGCCAGATGAGGCATACGGCTCAACAAACCCTGACGCGATTTCGGAAGTTCCAAAGTTGAATTTCCCAAATGATTTTGAATTTATCACTGGGCAAGTCGTACAGGGATCGAATGAGGCTGGCCAACCTGTTGTCGGCACCATTAACGAAGTCAAGGATGATGTTGTCGTTATCGACTTTAATCACCCGATGGCAGGAAAGGATCTCAACTTCGAAATCGAGGTTGTCTCGATTCAAGAGTAGCTCCTGGTTTTTGTTTGTGTATGCCTATTTAAAGCGAGGATTACATTATGACAGACGAAAATACCGAGACTAACGAAGGAGAGGAAAGTGAGGCTCCTGATGCAGTCCCCGAAACGGGTCCAAAAAAAGAGCTGAACAGGATAATCCACAGATACGGGATTGAAAGCGTGCTGCAGTCTTTTATTGACTTAACGGAAATATTAGAATGTTCAGAGAGACACGTCGCAGATCTGCACTCACGCCTGGTGATGGCACTCAAGACATATCAGAAGAGTTATGATAACGAGTGAACGGGACTTAATCACCATAGGCACCCTTGTCAAAAAATATGTTTATCATAGTGACACTGTTGCATACGGGATAGTCTTCGCCAATGAAATTATGGAAATCTGCGGCGAAGATCCCTGTGTGCGAGTTTGGTGGTTCCGGACAGTTGGTCCTCATCGCCTACGAGAAACTCCCTATTCCCAAATAGAATTTTGCAGCATGTTGCAAAAAGTTGTTGACAAATGAAGAAAAATGATATATAATGTTGTTAATAAATAAGATTTGTTCAATGCCTCCACGACATCTAGTTAGGAGAGTCGAGAGGGTGCTGACATTGACTGACAAAAAAGGGAAAGAGCTAGAAGAATATATCGCGACACTAGCCGAGAACTTATCCAAGTGTTCTGATAAGACTGTGGCAGAGGTGTTGAAGTCTTTGTCCCCTGCCAATAAAAAAAGCGTTTTAAAATTACTGAAAATATTAAAAAAAGACTTGAATAAAAAATAAATTTGTGGTATCATAAATTATGGTTTCGAGTTATAGTTACTTATAAGACTATGAGAACAGTAATATTATTTTTTTTGTTCGTACAAGCAGCCATGGCGACACCAGCACCTTTGGGATTGCCATGGGGCGAAAAGGTTAACCCCCATTTCCAGGTTCTTGAGGGGTATCGGTACGAATACGGCGATGTTACCTGGGGAAGAATTTACTTTACAGGACGAATGCAGGATGCCCTTGAAACTGAATTAGCATTAATATTCACTACTGATCACAGAATACGGGAGGCTAGTTTGATACTGGGGCCTACAGGCGTGACAGAATCGAATTGTGTTTTGAGATACAAGGAGGTGCTGAGAGCCCTTGATGCCAAGTACGGCAGGCATAAATATTCTAAGGTGATAAAAGAGTCCATTATGGATGAGCTTTTGTTTGTTTCGGAGTGTTATGCCATAGCCGTCGGCGTTGCTGAAATGGAGACAAAGTGGAGGTTTGGGAACTTCGTGATCACTGCTTCTATCTATGGCTACCAGCGTGACGTTCTTATCGAGGTAGAGTATATATATCTTCCGCTCGTCAAAGAAAGAAAGAAAGGTGAATTGTTCAAGTATCTTTAAGTCAGGAAAAGAAAAGTGTTTAAGAATGAAGAGTCGTTTTACGTTTCAGATGCCCAAGGCGATATGAGACTGATCCGAATTTACGAGCACCACGATACATTGATGTTCGAGGTGGGAAAAGATTTTAAATTGTCCATAGATGCCGACGGTGTATATGACATCATTGACGCCTTAACGATGGTGCTGGAAGGCATCAGCAAATGAAAGCGGGGGAGTGACTTATGCCCAAAATGGTTGTTTCGGGCCCGAAAGGAACGAAACGGGAAATATCATGGCCAGAAAAGCGAGAAGACACGAATGAAGAAGATGTATTCGTGGCAATTCGGAGAGTTTTGGAAGAAAGCCAAAATTTAAACTTAACGAAAGAGTCGGACAGACTGGTGCTAGCTCACCAGATTTCAAAAATATTTGACAAAAGGAAAACAAATGAAGACACATGAAGAATTAATGATGTTCATGAGGACAAGACAATTCGCAGTGGAGGTTCTGGCACTAGTGGAAAGTGTTGTGGGCGACAACTTTAAGTCTCTGCGAAGGCTTGAGCCATCAATTAAAACGATTAATGACTATGTGCAGCATGTCGAAAAGGACAAGGGTCAGCAAACTGTGTATCTCACTGTCCGAGCAGCATACGAATTCGAGTATGCTATCAAGAGGGTGTTGAGCGATGCTGGATTTGACACGGTGGCAAAGACACACAATAACGAAGAACAAAAAAACGATTTCGGTGTCTGCATCGCAGGTAGAGTGGATCCGATATACTTTGAAGTGAAGACGACTCAAAGCGACAATGGGTGGACAGGATCTTCACACTCGGAAGGTAGCGGAAAAGTCGACAATTATGTCCTCGTCAGCTATAATTTGGATAGAGAGATGGAGCTTCCGTCTTTGGATACTTCAGCGATACATGGACTCTTTAAGTCAGTGCATTTTTCTGTGATTGACGGGCTTGAGGTTGCGTGGAGCGGCGAAGCTACGGATAAGAGTAGCTTTACTCATGCAAGAGTGCCAGTCGAGAAAGAGCGTGAATATTCAAAACAGATCGTTCTTGGCTCCGTGGTACCAAAAAAAGTTTGGTGCAAGATTGCTAGAGAAAGTCTCGAAGAAATGAGGGACAAGAATGGAAAGTTAATTACAGGAGGAAACAATGTCCGTATTGCCGCTTAATCAAATATTGTGTGGAGACTCAGTAGCGAAGCTCAAAGAAATGCCTGCCGAGTCAATTGACATGGTGGTGACATCACCCCCCTACGATGACATCAGATTTTACTCTGATGAATTCACAGCAGCGTTTGACAAGACGCTGGAAGATTTCGAGAACGATGAAAAACAATTCAGCAAGGCACTTAACAATTTTAGGAAAGAAGGGGTAAGACAAAAGCTTGAAGAGAATAACGGATATTCGTTTCCGTTTGAACAGATTGCGACTGAACTCAACAGGGTTCTGAAGCCTGGTGGCACGATAACTTGGGTGGTTGGCGACGCTGTAGTCGGAGGCAGTGAGTCTGGTAGCTCGTTCAGACAGGCACTTTTCTTCAAGTCACTGAAGCTAAACCTCCATGACACAATGATATACGAGAAGAACGGCACTGCGTTTCCAGCAAGAAGGGACGGCAACAGGTATTCTCAGATTTTTGAATATATGTTTGTATTTTCGAAAGGAAAGCCAAAAACTCATAACCTCATTTGCGACAAGCCAAACAAGTGGACTGGTTGGGGAAGCTTCAATGATAATTTCAACTTTGAAACATTGACAAGTGATTATACGGAAGCAGAGAAGGAGGATTTGTTTCAGAGTATTGGCAAGACACTCAAGTCCATGGGATACTCTGAAACCCAAGATGGGTTGACGATTGATGATCCTGGTTTTGATTTCGAGAAGGTTGATTATTCCAAGCTTGGCATCGGCATTTCCTCAATGAGGGGGAAGGACGGAGAGCTGAAGTCCAGGATTCAAAAGCCTGTTCCTGAATTCTCTCCTAGAAATAACATTTGGAAGTATAATACAGGAAAGAAGTTTTCGTCGAAAGACGACATCGCCTTCGAGCATCCTGCTATTTTTCCAGAAACCTTGGCAGAAGATCATATCCTGACATGGACAAACGAAGGCGACGTTGTCTTGGATCCCTTTGTGGGTTCTGGCACTGCGACAAAGATGGCTCACATCAATAACCGAAACTGGATAGGCATTGATATCTCGGAAGAGTACGCCAACCTTGCTTTGGAAAGGATGGACATTGCTGAAGCTCTGAAGAAGAGCGGATACAAGAGAGAGATTGTTTCAAGCAGTCAGAAGACTATCACTAGTGATGGCAAGCTGTCTCACAAGGAGATTAGCAGTATGGGGAAAAAAGAAATGCTTGAAACGATGCTCAAGTGGCAGAATGAATTGGTGGACTTGAAAAAGAGAAAAAAGGGATAATGTTTGGAATGGAAACATATCTGTTGCACTTATAGCTGTGTTTTTCGGAATGTTTTTGGCACTAGTGATTGCGGATATGTAGAACATGCGTAATTCCTCAGAAGAGAAGTGGAATTCGATAACTCATGCCATCGGCATTGGCGTCTGCCTAGCAATGCTTTGGGATGGATCAATAATAACCAGAGCGTTGAGTGCAGTGCTGTTGCTAACATACTCCTTTTCAGTGTTGTATCATGCAGCAGAAAAAGAGTCAATAAAAGATGTTATGAGGATGCTGGATATTATTTCTATCCAGTTGTCGATATACGGAACATCAATATTGTATGCTATCCTTATGGGTGGGGGTTTTTGGAGTTGCCTTTTGCTGGCATTCCTGGGCACTGTCAGTGTTCAGTACATTGTGGCAAGTTATGGCAAAGAGTCTTTTGAGAAATATCTGGTGCCGCTGTGCGTTCTCTCTGGTGCCGCGTGTTTGACGGTGATTCTGTCGCTTGTCGAAAAAAACACTTGCACACTGTTGTATTATTTTTTAGTTGGCTGTGCTGCATATCTCGTAGGCCTGGCATTTTATGTGAAGGACAACGAGAAGGAATGGTATCACACGATTTGGCATATATTTGTTTTGATTGGGTCCTCAATCCATATTGTCGGCACTATATAGTGCATGGAAGAGTACGAGGTTGGAGACATGGTGGCGACATACCTGATTAACTCTTCCTTATACGAGCCAGAAATGTTGCAATATGGGATAGTACTGAGAGTAAATGAAGAAGTCCAAAGTATTTTAGTATTGGATAACGAGGGATATACTCGCTGGTGGTCCACAATGAGATGGAAAATAATTCAGAAAGCAAAAAAAGGATTAAATGTTTGAATTTGTTGAAGAATTTAGATTTTTCTTGACATTTGTTGGTTAGGATGTTAAGATTAACAACATTAAATTAAGAAGATGCGGGAATTAAAGTGATAGAACGAATAAAGAGTTTGTTGGAAATGAAAGTTTCAAATATTAGTCCATGGCAGCGTGGCTTTCTGGAAAGCATATTGGAACAAGCTGAACGGCAAGTTGTCTTGTCCCATCGTCAAATACAGATTTTAGAAGAGTGTGAATTTGATAATTCTGAAGAAAGGGTAGAGACGATAAGAGAGTGGCAGTCTGCTTATGGCGCAGAAACAAGACAGAAATTTGATATTTGCATGAAATACTATGACAGGATTGGATATTTCTCTAGTGTGGTGTCCAGCTGGCGATTTGATGATAGTTTTATCCCAACCGAGCAAGTATATAAGAAGGTGTGCGAAAACAAATACACAGAGAGGGTACTCGAATCACATTTCGCGACACCAAAATACAAAGTAGGGGACATCATTCAGTTTCGGAGCACTACGAGCCACAACAAATACTTTGTAGGTGCCAATGGTGCGATGTTGAGAACCAACCAAGTCAAATATGCAACGGTTGTCGAGTCAGATGCACTGCCGGTACTTCGCGCCGCAAAGGGATCCAAGATATATTCGATTCTCCCTTTTGGTGCTCCAAGGAAATATTATGTCCATGAGTCAGACATCAAAAAGGCTAGAGGGCTGAAGAAATGATAGTGTCAATATCGTTTTTGATTTCTGAAAGCGAAAGAGTGCATGTTCAGTGTGTCAGTGGGAAGTTTCAATTGAGAAGGAAAAAGCATGGACTTTTGAGAACTAGAGAGATAATCAGATCTCTCACAGCAAAAGAGTTGATAGAAGTGGTGAAGGAGAGGGATCCCTTCATCACAATGAAGACGGGCGAAAAGTTTAGAGTCTTTCGCGGCGGCGATGCAACCTCCGAAGTTGTTGAAATCTTTTGTCTCGTAGAGTCGCACGACATAGAGGTTATCCGCGAAAAGAAAAAGAAAGAAAAAGCTTTGAAAGAAAAAACACAAAAGGCGATAATCACAGATTACCGTAACTTTTTAGACTATCCAGACGATGAAAGTTGGTGAGCAAAAATGAAGATAGGAACACTGGTAGAACTATCAGCGTATGCACGTAAGCTTGCGATGTATGAGGGTGTGGTGTCGGGAGATGTTGGTTTAATCACTGCCTTTCGTAATGGATTCTACACTATCTTTTGGCAACGGACAAGCAACCGTGCCAGCGTAAACAAGAGAGTTTTGAGGAAAGACATCAAATATGTCAAAAGAAGAACCGCTTAACATTGGAGATTTAGTTGAGATAACGATGACAGGATCAGCCTGGTATCGAAAGCGTGGAATCGTCGTCGCTCGCATACATTATGACGTGCGGTGCGGCAACCATCCAGACGAGTATAATTGCGAGGTAGCTATAATCGGTGACAAGATTCGTGCAATCCGAGCAAAGTGGCTCAAGCTTCTATCAAGAAAGGTTTGAAGGAAGAACATGGAGTTATCGCCAGGGGATATGTTTTTCAACCTCAAGAATTCAGCAACGGGAGTCCTGCTGGAAAGGTTGGAGGACAAAACATGGAGGTTTAATCTGACTAGTCCTAGTTGTGCAGACACTTCGGTTATGATAAGCCATATTTACACTGTTACTGAAAAAATAATCCTTGACAATATCAAAAAAAATATGGTATTATATTATCCAATCGACAAAAAAGAAAAGGGAAAGACAACATGAAAGTTGGAGACTTGGTGGTGAAGGTTGGAGACTTGGTGGATGTGGACTTTGGACACGATGTCTACACCGGAATAGTAACCTACGAGGGTGCTCTCTCAGTGCATATTTATTATGCAGAGATGAGTAGAACAATACCGTACACTCACGAATGTCTAAGCCACATGGAGTTGGAGGTGCTAAGTGAAGGTAGGTGACTTGGTAAGGTGGTTGGATCCTTGGAAAATCAAGCGTCTTGGGTTAATAGCTGCGGTTCTCAATTGTGCACAAGATGGTTACTATGATGTGCTAGTCGAAGGCAAGATTGAGTTTTGTCATAGAACCAACTTGGAAGTTCTCAGTGAAGGTGGGTGATACATGATTCGTTCAAGAGAAGAGAAACCAATCAGAGGAATGGAAATAGATCTTAATGGCCCAGAAGGCAATGTCTTCTTTTTAATGAAGCAAGTCGATGTTCTGGGCCGCAAGCTCGGTTATTCACAACAAAGAATCACGGCAATTAGAAAGGTGATGATGATGGGTGGTTATAAAGGTTTGGTTGAGTTGTTTGACAGAGAGTTCGGACATATCGTGACAATATGGAAATGAAAGTCGGTGATTTAGCATTATTCCGTGGCACCTACACCACTACGATAGGCATTGTGCTCTATGATAATGCTGAAGGTGGCACATACAAGATTTACGATATGGAAAGAGGAGAGACATGTTGGGTACTCAGAAAAGAATGCGAGGTGCTAAGTGAGGCTCGGCGACTTGGTGCGAACTCATCAGTTCGGAACCGGCATTGTTATCGAAGTAATATTTGACAATTGTCGCATTTTTTATGCCGATAAGGGAAGGTGGTATTGGGAACACCTGGATTTCGTGGAGGTGATAAGTGAAAGTCGGTGACCTGGTAAAATATAAGTCTGAATATATAGGTTTTAATTCCACTGGCGTGATTGTTGGTGTTGGATACAGCGGCGAGCTTACACACATTGATCAAAGCTGTGCTTTGCATCCTGATATTTGGGTGTGGACGAACCTTGGAGCGCAAGAGCGGTGGAATGAGCAGTACGTGGAGGTGATAAGTGAAAGTCGGTGACCTAGTGATGTACAATCATGCCCCTCGTGGCCACACCAACTACATCCACCGTGTCAAGTTAGGAAGGCCAGTTGATCAAGTTGGTGTTGTTCTGGCTGTCAACGAGCCATGTGGTACATTAAAAATATTGACAGCCGATAAGGGGATTAGGTGGTTTGTCACAATTTGTTGCGAGATTGTCAATGAAAGTCGGTAGTCTGGTAAGAAGGAAACTTGATCAAGCGATTTATGTTGTGACAAAAATGTATCGTAACGAATACGGTGGAATCAGAGTAGATATTCAATCCCCAGTTTACAGGTTACTTAGTGTCAGGCCTAGTGCCTTGAAAGTGTTAACAAATGAAAATCGGCGACCTAGTAAAGACTGATAGGACATTCCTAGGCAGGCAAGTGTGGGGAATCATTACGGGTGAGTGCCCACAGAATCGCCCATACTGGCGAATTTACTCGCATAATCATAGCATGTTTCTATGGTATAACAAGGAAGTCGTGGTGCCTTTATGAAATACAGTGACTATATTAAACCTGGCGATTATATCATGTATCGCTTCGACGACAGTCATGGTGTCGTGTTATCTAATAATCTGGAAGGTGGGACATTGGTGATTTACGATACAGAAGACGGTATTACTCGCTGTGTGGTGACTAGCCAATGTGAGGTAATCAGTGAAAGTCGGTGATTTAGTGCTGTCCGGTCGTGGGGTTGTAGGTATTGTAACGGGAATCGGCTACCACGGCGGGAGTCCGAGTTACGAGAAATGCCCCTTTGAGAACCCAGACATCCATGTTATGACTACGAGTGGCCACTGTGTATGGAGCTATCATGCCCTGGAGTTAATCAGTGAAAGTAGGTGACTTGGTGAAGGGTAAACTATGGGGAGAGTTGGGCATAGTAGTCTGTGTACCTCCGATGCCTTCTATGATAGAAGTTTGCTGGACTGGAGAAAAACCCAGAATACAAAAGCATCTCTTGGGAGATCTGGAAGCGTTGGAGGTTATCAGTGAAAGTCGGTGATATGGTGAAATACAAATCTGAATACACGCTGGTTGCTTCCATTGGCGTTATCCTTTCGGTTGGGTGCCCTGACATTTGGGTGTTAACGAATCTTGGAAACAAAGAGTGGTGGAATGAACAGTGCGTGGAGGTTATCAGTGAAAGTCGGTAGCTTAGTAATACCAAAAGACAAAGGCTGGAAGAAATACAGGAAATCTATGGGTATTGTGGTTGAACGCCTTCATTGGCCAATGGAGGCAGCGATAGTACACTGGTTCTCGGGAGATCGGAACGAGTGGGGACTTCATCAATTGGAGGTGCTGAGTGGCAAACAAGACTAATACTACAACGATATATCATTTATCATACCGTATCGGCAGTGGCGCAAAGCAGCACATCTATGCACTTGATCATGTATGTGAGAAAAAAAAGAAGGAATTGCAGCAAGAGTACGGTGAAAACATCAAATTCTCAAAAAAAACAATAGCTTGAAAAAAACACTTGACTTTTTAAAATTCATTTGTTATGATATAGACACAATCAAGAAAACAGGAACATTAATGAAAGTAGGCGACAAAGTCAGGATATATGACAACAATCCACATACGGATTGCTGCTATGGAGTGGCAGTGATTTTGAAAATAGAGAAAAAAGATAATGCTAGAGTGTTCAGGGTACTGCATAAGGGCCAAGAATTTAATTTTAGTGAGCCACATTGGAGGTTAGAGAAGTGGACATCAGAATCGGCGATTTAATAATGAGACTGAGCGACAAACACCATGGTATTGTCGTGTCAAAGGAGGCTCCGATTTTCAATGAGACGGGTTATTCCCCATCAATCCCTATGCGGGTATTGTGGAGCGGTACATCTTCCCCATCACTTTGCATGGTTGACAAGATGACATATAAGCGGGTTAACCCGCGATGTTGAGGTTAATTTTGTTAGCTATCGTGTTATGCACTAGTGGGTGCTACTTCGAGGATAGTGATGATTGCGATCCGAAACATCATGATTATCACCACACTGAGTGGGTATGCGACAGTCAGGGTGAGTGCCGAAGTCTTCATGTCTGTAGTTGGAGTCCTAGATATATGTCTAGACAGCCGACTGAACATATAGTTATCGACGGTGAGTGGCTGGACTGCTATCCACAACCAGGAGTCTGGTACGGCGCAGATTACGAGGAATACGGATATTTTTGTGCTTATCACCCACGACGGATGTGCTATTATTGCCCGTCAGCAAGAACAAGATAAACATTTGAAATTGTTCAGGAATTCATTTTTTTCTTGACTTTCTTAATTTAAAGTGAGATAATGTATTTGTTGATGGCGATTGCCACTAACAATGACAAGCCAATTGCGGAGACAAAATGACAATTGATCCATTTGAGTTACACCCTGAAACTGAGAAGGGGGAAAAGAAAGCAAGAAGCGAAATCTTGACAAAAGATGACGTGCTTGCTATCATAAATGAAATGGTGGAAAAGATAGAGTGCTCTGCCCCTAAGATATGGGGATATGAGAGAAATGATATTCTTGAAGTTTTAGAAGAAATGAAAGAGAAGATTTATGAAAGCTAATGGATTGCTCGAAAACCTGCACAGGATGTGCAATACAGACTTGAACAACCTTGCAAGGAATCAGTATTGCGACGAGGCCATACAAGTTTGGCTGGCTAATTATGGCCACCTACAAGCTCGGTACTATTTGGCAGAAAATGCGAATTTATGTGATCGTGCCGTCGAGATATTGAAAAAAGGCAAGTCTAATATTGCAAAACTGTCCATGATTCAAACAGGCCGCATTAATGATGAAGAGGAAATCAGGAAGTTGTATCACAGGTGCAAGGGAAAAGTGTCGGCATGGGTTATCAGGTGTTCTTTTGTTAAAAATGAATGGTGGACATATTCAGACGGTATGACAGTGAGGAAAAATAGTGATACTCCTGGTGATGTGCTCGAAGACATATATAGAAGCTTCCGCGACGGCAGTCTGGGATATTCGGCATATCTTGCGAGTGATATTGCTACCCATAGAAATTGCACCTTGAAGCTGTCAATCATGATTAGCCAGGAGAGCAACCCTAGAGCAAAGTTAGCTGGCCAGCAAGCATTAGTCCGAATATCAAAAGAGGGAATGGCTCGCACTGGTTGAAAAATAATGATTTTGGGCTAAGTGCTTGAATTCATTTAAATGTTCATTTTTCTCTTGACAAATTTATTTTTTTATGGGAAGATATAAACACATCGAACGAAACATTAACTGCTAATTACTAATAGGAGATACATCATGGCAGTTGACTTTAAAACCTTTTCGGAAATTGTTAAATTCGTAACCGACGTGCGAAAGCCAGTCCTTTTGAGGGGCAGGCATGGCATTGGCAAGTCCACGGTTGTGTACCAGTATGCTGAAAAGATGGGAATCGCGATTGTTGAACGTCGTGCGTCTCAAATGACTGAGGGCGATCTAGTTGGCCTTCCTTCTATCGAGGACAATAGCACATGCTTTAACCCGCCTGACTGGTTCAAGAACGCATGTGACGAGCCTGTCATCCTGTTTCTTGATGAAGTCGATAGGGCTACCTTGGAAGTCCGTCAAGGCATCTTTGAGCTTACTGATAGCAGAAAGCTTAATGGCCACACCCTTCACCCTGATACGCTAGTGTTTGCCGCCGTCAACGGTGGCGAGCATGGCGAACAATATCAGGTAGGTGAGATGGATCCTGCCGAGCTAGATCGTTGGACAGTGTTTGATGTGGAGCCATCTGTCGAAGATTGGCTATCCTGGGCAACGGGCAAGGTTCACAGCATTGTCTGGGACTTCGTTAATCACAACCGTAACCACTTGGAGCATCTGGATGATTATGAGCCAAACAAGGTTTATCCTTCTCGCCGCTCTTGGGAGCGTTTAAGCGACTGTCTTACGAAGGCGGGTATGCTAGATGTTGAAGAGGTGCCACCTGCTCTGTATTCCCTGACTAGTGCCTTTGTTGGGTTTGAAGCTGCTGTTTCTTTTAATGACTTCATTGCCAACTATGAGAGGCAGGTATCAGTAGAAGACATTCTCGTGAAGGGCAAGATTGAAAAGACAAAAGACTTCGGCATCAATGATCACTCAGCTATCATTGAAAAGTTCGATTCTGTAAAATCTTTTGCAGAAAAGCTGCCAGAGGAACAAATTAACAACTTGGCACGATATTTTATATCACTCCCATCTGAGGCCGCCATGAAGCTGTGGACAGTGTTAGGTGGCGTTGGCAATGAATTAGCCAATACGATTGGTATGCACGAGGCAGTGGTTGACGGTAAGTCAGTGAGTTCTTTCATCGTCTCTATTCTCACTGGTGAGGATATGGATATATCAGAGGAAGGCAAATAATTTCTTGACTTTCTGATTTTTGTTTGATAAGATGTTATCACATTTTGAAAAGAGAGTGAGATTATGGACATTGAAAAACAGTTTGATTTAAATTTGCACATGGCTCGTCTTCTGATGGACGAGCCATTCTTCGCTGCAATCTCTAGGAGGGTGGATAAAAGATCTCATACTGGAATTCCCACAGCAGGTGTCTGCGTCAATCCCGACTCAGCACAGTTTGAAATGCTGTATAACCCTTCTTTCTTTGCGGGACTGACTGACGAAGAGAGGAAAGATGTGCTCAAGCACGAGCTTTATCACATTGTCTTTCTGCATGTTACTGATAGACTCCCGCCAGAAGTGCTTAGTGGAGGCAAGCGGGAAAGACAGCTGTGGAATATTGCCACTGATTTATCCATCAATTCACACTTGTCAAACCTGCCAGAAGGTTGCCTAAAGCCAGGTGTAGTCGGCACCCCATTTGAAGATACGCCACCTGGCAAGTCTGCCGAGTGGTATATGAAAAACATGCCATCTTTGCCAGAGGGCTCACCAGACGGGGAGTCCGGCAAGGGACAGGGCGAGGAAGGCAGTCAGGGCGAAGGCGAAGGCGAATTGGCTATAGATAGCTTTGATGATCATGGCGGTTGGGGCAAGGCATCAGAAGCATCGCGTAACATTGCCAGTGAAAGACTCAAGGGCATCATCGAGAAAGCAGCAGAGGAAGCTGCGAAGTCAAACAGTTGGGGCTCTGTCTCAGCTTCCTGTAGAGAGGACATACTGAGGGGCATTAGAAGCACAATAGACTGGAAAAAGGTTTTGAGATACTTCATCAAAACTTCTCAAAAGTCTAGCAGAAAGTCCAGCATCCGTCGTATTAACAAGAGATACCCATACATCCATTCTGGAAAAAAGTCGGATAGGGTGGCAAGAGTGGCTATATCAATTGATCAATCTGGTTCTGTATCTGCCGATATGTTAGCCACTTTCTTCTCTGAGTTGAACAAGCTATCCTCGATAGCTGAATTCACCGTGGTGCCTTTCGATACCGCAGTGGTAGAAGACAAGGTGTTTGTCTGGAAAAAAGGTGAACGCCGCAAGTGGGAGCGAGTCTCGTGTGGTGGCACATGCTTCGATGCTCCAACAAAGTGGGTCAACGAGCACAAGTTTGATGGCCACATCATCTTGACAGATATGTGTGCTCCAAAACCTGTGGTTTCAAAGTCTCAGAGGATGTGGATAACCACTGAATATTATGCTAATCGTCCTTACTTCGCGACTAATGAGAGAATCATCGCGATACCAAAAAAAGATATGGAGTCCTAACATGTTCAATACAGTGAGAAATCTAGTAAGCATGCTCCCAGATAGCCACCGATTGCTATTGCATAGGGTGGTTGCCTTGCCATTGATTCAGTTTGGTGGATCCTTCTTGGCAGGTGGCAGTTTAACCTACGAGCCAACGGCAGAAGATCGCCATGTCGCAGGGTTCAGGCCTGACAGGTTCGCAGCGGATGACTGATGCTGAGATAGGCAAAGGCATGTTCGTCGAGATAATTCATGACTATGATGTCTTCGAGAACAACGCCAAGGGAATGATAGCCGTGGTGCTTAAGCCTTACAGTGTCAATCGGATGGAGGGAACATACGGGAGGGAGAAGAGAGTAGTGAAACACTTGGTTTACATAGAGGAAATCGACTTTTATTGTGAGCCTCGCCACGAGTGGATAAGGGTAATTGATAGATAAGGTGCTTAGGAGCGCGAGGATGCGACTCTAACAGCACTATCACCACTAACTGGATACATTGGGAGGAAAACATATTAACTCGCCTTAAAACCTTGATATTATTGAATTATGTTTTTTTACTTGACAACCGACAAATAATATGATTTAATGTAGTCAAGTTTGAGAAGAGACTATATATCTAGTCTAAAAAGGAACGTGAGAAAACATGAATACATTGAACAAAACAATAATCACCCTGTCTTTGTTGGGGACAGGGTGCGGAGCAACGATGCAATCACAATTTGCAGTGGCACTGAATAACTCAGACGAGCAACGGCAGTCTATCTCTTTCGAGGAATGCCCCGCAGAGTTTCTCGCAAGAAGCGAGAGATACTATAGCTTACTTGATACTGCGATAGTGGGCAACGATGGTAGGGAGGTGGCATTGTTGTGGAGTGCTGCCACAGTTAACAAGCCAGATGTGGTACAGTATCTATTAGAGAAGAGATTTTCTCACGATACAGAGAAGTTTAACAAGTTAGCTCACATGCTGAGTCATCATCCTGATTTGTGGATACAGTGAAAGTCGGTGATTTGGTAAAAACAAAGTCTGGGTTTTACCGTCGAGGAATACTGGTTAAACGAGTGTGGGAATCGGCGGGTATGTTTAATATTTTGTGGGCAGACGGGATGATGGGCTATCGTGTTCGTGATTATGACTTGGAGGTTATCAGTGAAAGTCGGTGACTTGGTGAAGGACAAGAGGTCAGACTGTCGT
>Ga0209128_1000500_pt1 | contig 29300 bp, 10 predicted proteins | sample ETNvirnome_6_100_FD_184072 | JGI IMG/M metagenome (GOLD analysis project Ga0209128, IMG submission 184072) | Marine viral communities from the Pacific Ocean - ETNP_6_100 (SPAdes) (version 2) | ecosystem: Environmental > Aquatic > Marine > Oceanic | place: Pacific Ocean | collected 2013-06-19 | reverse complement strand
ATAGAGGTTGTAGAGTGCCACTTGAGGTAAGCGGGCAAATACCTGATTCTGCAACTCTGCCGGTAGCGCTTCGCCGCTACACACCATGCGTGTCAGGCTGGTGCAGGCCTCGATGTCGCCGTGGGCCAGGAAGGCCTGCAGCATCGAGGGTACAAAGTGCAGTGTAGTGATGTCATGGGTACGGATTAGCTCGACCAATTGTGACGGTTCGCGATGGGCTCCCGGCGGCGCCATCACCAGGCGCCCCCCCTGCATCAGCGGCCAGAAGAACTCCCACACCGAGACATCGAAGCTGAAGGGCGTCTTCTGCAGCACCGCATCGTCAGCCGTTAGGCCATAGGCATCCTGCATCCACCGTAAGCGATTAGTCAGTGCATGGTGACGGTTGGCCACTCCTTTGGGTCGCCCGGTGGAACCCGAGGTGTAAATCACGTAGGCGAGGTGCTCACCATGCAGGGCTACTCCGGGATTATTCGAGGCATAGTGCGCTACTTCTAGACGATCCAGCTCGATAACGCTCAGACTCTCAGCTATCGGCAACGTATCGCGAAGATGCTGCTGGGTGAGAAGCAACTCGATGCCGCTGTCTTCGACCATATAGGCCAGCCGCTCGGAGGGGTAATCCGGATCCAGTGGCACATAGGCGCCACCCGCCTTGAGAATCGCTAGTAGACCCACCACCATCTCGATGGAGCGTTCCATGGCGACACCCACCTGGGTTTCGGGCCTTACACCTAGGCCAATAAGATAATGAGCCAAGCGGTTGGCGCGGGTGTTGAGTTCGGCGTAGCTAAGTGACTGATCTTCGAATACTACTGCCGTGACCTCGGAAGTTGCCAAAGCCTGCTGCTCAATCAGATAATGGACTGGAGAAGTGTCAGAATACTGTTGCTTATCCTCTCCCCACTCTCTCAACAACTGCTGCTCGTCTGTTCTGAGTAGGCTGATCTCACTTAATGATTGTTGAGATGCAGCTTGCAGACTTTCTACGATGCCTGCAATTGCTGTACTCAGATAGTCACACAGCCGCTGAGCACCGACTATACGGCTCACCTGCCCTACCAACTGAAAGCCGTTACCTAGATCGTCCACCGACATCGTGATCGGGTAGTTGGTGCGCTCCTGACTATCCAGCAAAATCATGCCCGAGCTAGGCTGAGAGTCTTCATCCTTTGTCGGGCTATAGCGGTAGTTAAATAGAGTTGTGAACAGCGGTGTTCTTCCAGGCAGACCGCTGCAGCGTTGCGCCAGGGCGAGGCTCGCATGCTCGTGTTGCAACAGCGCAGACAGGGCCTCGTGGGCCTGGCGTAGGGAGTTCTCGATGCCTTGGGAACCCGTCTTAATACGTATGGGCAGCGTATTGATAAACATCCCCAAAGCCCGTTCGGCACCCTCGGCGCCTTGCATGCGCCCGAATAACAGGGTGCCAAACACCACATCGTCCCGCCCAGTGGTTTTGCTCAGCACCAACGCCCAGGCCAAATGGAACAGGCTAGCCGTGCTCACACCATAACGCTGTGACTGTTGCCTCACCTGCTGGGCCAGCTCCACTGGCAAAGGAAGGCGAACTTCCTCTATCTCACTGCCATCGCCGCGAACGTCTAACAGACCGAAGGGCGCGGTAGGTTCTTCAACATCGCCCAACCGCTCGCGGAAGAAGGCCTCATGCTCTTTCTGGCTTACCCCTAGTCGGGTCTGGGCAACGAAATTGCGGAATGGGAGCGGTTGGGGTAATTCATCTTCGCGGTCTTGCTGGATCAGGGTAATCTCTTCCACTAGTAGCTCAAGGGTAGTGTGATCCATCACCAAGTGATGACCAGGCAACTGCATTAGCCATCGATCCTGTCTAACATCGTACGCAGCCAGCGCCCGAAGCATCGGCGCTCGCCGCACATCAAGGCGATGATGCTCAGGATCCACTTTCGCATTCAGTTGTTCGGCAACGCTTTGTGATGAGGCGCCATCCACGTTTAGCCATTCGAGGGCTAATTCGGCATGCCGGTATACCACCTGTACCGGCTCGCGCAGGTTTTCCCACAACACCGCTGTACGTAAAATATCATGACGGGCAATCAGCTTATTGAAACAGGCTATAAAGGCTCCCAGTCGTTCTCGGCTGTCGAAGCCAAGCAGACGCGGGGTGACATAGGCATCGCCTTCTTCCTGCAGCCTATGGTGGAAGAGAATGCCCTCCTGCAGTGGTGCCAACGGATAAACATCCTGAATATTGCTAGTACCGCCGGGCACTGCCGCTTCGATGGCGCTGATCTCTTCGTCATCGAGTTCAATTAAGGGCAGCATCTCAGGCTGGAGAGCCTGACAATCTTGAGGGATCCGGTTGGGCGGGATGATTACCTCCTGCCGCTCTGATGTCTGCGTCAGTGCCTGGGCAAAGGTCGCCAATTCCGGGTATTGGAACAGCGTGCGTACCTGCGCCGTTAGTCCCCGATGCCGCATTTTCTCCAGCACTTTTAGAGCTAGCAGCGAATGCCCCCCCAGCTCAAAGAAGTTGTCATGACGGCCCACACATTTGACACCAATCACCTCTGACCAGACTTCCGCCATCGCTTCTTCCACTTCGCCCTGGGGCGGCTCATACTGCGAGCCACTGGCCAAATCCGGCACGGGCAGGGCCTTACGGTCTACCTTGCCATTGGCATTCAACGGAAGCGACTCCAATGGGATCACAACGCTCGGCACCATATAGTCCGGCAGTCGTTGCCCCAGCGCCTCACGTAGTGGGCTAGTGTCGAGCTTGATGTTAGCCTGGGGAACCACATAAGCGACTAACCTAGAGCCGCTAGAACCTTCCTGAGCTACCACTACCGCTTCGCGAACCTCTGGCTGGGATAATAGCTCGGCTTCGATCTCCCCCAGTTCGATACGTAGGCCACGTATTTTTACTTGATGGTCGAGGCGCCCCAGGTACTCGAGCTGGCCATCCTCCCGCCACCGCACCAGATCGCCGGTGCGGTAGAGGCGCTCGCCCTCTGTGAACGGATCAGCGATAAAGCGCTCCGCCGTAAGATCACTGCGATTGAGATAGCCACGGGCCAGACTGATCCCACCCAGGTATAACTCTCCAGCCACACCCGGTGGCGCCAGGTTGAGCTCACCATCCAAGACGTAGGTGCGGGTACCGCTAATAGGCCGCCCAATGGGGATCTGGCGATGAGCGTCATCACGACACCACCAGTGAGTGACATGAATGGTGGTTTCAGTGGGGCCATAGAGGTCATGCAGGTGGGCGCCGTCGAGGCACTCAGCTACGTCCTGCTGTAGAGTGGCGGGAACGGCTTCGCCACCGCACATGATATGCTTGAGCCGCGTCTTGGCCTTGACATCAGGATAGGCCAGGAAGGCCTTGAGCATAGAGGGCACGAAATTAAGCGTGGTGACTCCGTGCCGCTGAATCAGCTCAATGATGCGTTCTGGATCCCGGTGGTCGCCTGGTTGGGCGATCACCAAGCGTGCCCCAACACTCAGCGGCCAGAAAATCTCCCATACCGACACGTCGAACCCGAACGGCGCCTTGTGCAGTACTGCATCGGTATCGGTGAGTTGGTAGGTCTCCTGCATCCAGACCATGCAGTTGGTCAAGGCATCATGGCGAATGGCAGCGCCCTTGGGCCGCCCGGTGGATCCCGAGGTGTAAATCACGTAGGCGAGGTGCTCACCGTGCAGCGCCACCGCTGGATTGGTAGAGGTGTGATGTGCCACGTCCAGCCGATCCAACTCGATAACGCTAAGTCCATCCGCTACCGGCAATGACTCGTGCAAGTGGTGCTGAGTCAGCAGCAGCTCGATGCCACTATCTTCGGCGATGAACGCCAGCCGCTCTGAAGGATACTCGGGATCCAGCGGCACATAGGCGCCCCCCGACTTGAGAATCGCCAAGAGGCCCACCACCATATCGATGGAGCGCTCCATGGCGATGCCCACCCGGGTCTCCGGTTTTACACCAAGACCGATCAAATAGTGGGACAGACGATTGGCACGAGTATTGAATTCGGCGTAGCTGAGTGACTGCTCCTCAAATACTAATGCAGTAGCCTCGGGCGTTACCTCGGCCTGGCGCTCGATCAATTGATGGATTGACTGAGTATCGGGATGCCGGTGGGAATTCACTCCCCACTCGCTTAATAAACGCCGTTCTTCTTCTCCTAGTAGGCTGAACTCACTTATCGCTTGTTGCGGTGCCGTTTGCAGGCTTTCCACCATGCTGGCTACAGCGGCTTGCATGTAATTACATAACCTTCGTGCACCAATCGTGCGACTCACCTGCCCTACTAGCTGGAAGCCTTCTCCCAGATCATCTACCGCCATACCAATCGGGTAGTTGGTACGCTCCTGGCCGCCTATTACTTCCACCCCCTCCCAAATATGAGCGGAACTACCTTCGTGCTTCGGTGCACTATAGCGATAGTTAAGTAAACTGGTGAAGAGTGGCATGCCACTAGTTAGTCCACTACAGTGCTGCGCAAGACCAAGGCTAGCGTGTTCGTGATGCAGCAGCGCTGATAGGGACTCGTGGGTTTGTCGTAAGGACTGCTCGATACCTTGGGCCATTTTGATACGCACCGGAAGCGTATTGATAAACAACCCTAGTGCCCGCTCAGCGCCCTCAGTACCCTGCATACGGCCGAACAGCACTGTGCCAAATACCACGTCGTCCCGCCCGGTGGTTTTGCTTAGCACCAACGCCCAGGCCAAGTGGAACAGGCTGGCCGTGCTGACACCATGGCGCTGCGCCTGCTGCCGCACCTGCTGGGCTAGTTCCGCAGCCAAAGGAACGCGTACTTCTTCGATATCGCTGCCATCGCCACGAATGTCTAGTAGCCCGAAGGGCGCTGTCGGTTCTTCAACATCGCCCAACCGCTCTCTAAAGAAGGCTTCGTGCTCTTCCAGACTTACCCCCAGACGCGCCTGCGCTACGAAGTTGCGGAATGGGATCGGCTTGGGCAGTGCGTCCTCGCGGCCTTGCTGGATCAGGGCTATTTCTTCCACCAGTCGCTCGAGGGTGGTGTGATCCATGACGAGGTGATGGCTAGGTAGTTGCAACAGCCAGCGGTTTTGCTCAGCATCGTAGGCAGTCACCGCCCGTAGCATCGGCGCTCGGCGCACATCGAGGCGATGGCGCTCAGGATCCACCTCTGCATTCAGCCGTTCGGCAACACTTTGTGATGGGATACCATCCACGCTTAGCCATTCGAGGGCTAATTCAGCATGCCGGTAAACCACCTGAACCGACTCACGCAGGTTTTCCCAAAGCACAGCAGTGCGCAGGATATCGTGACGGGCAATCAGCTGATTAAAACCGGCTATAAAGGCTTCCAGCCGTTCTCGGCTGTCGAAGCCAAGCAGACGTGGAGTGACATAGGCATCACCCTCTTCCTGTAGCCGGTGGTGGAATAGAATACCCTCCTGTAACGGTGCTAGCGGGTAGATATCCTGGATATTGCTGGCCCCACCCGGCACGGCCGTTTCGATGGCGCTGATCTCTTCAGCATTGAGCTCGATGAGTGTCAACATCTCAGGTTGGAGAGTCTGACAATCGTGAGGGATCAGATTGGGCGGGATATTGATTTCCTGCTGTCCTGATGTCTGCGTCAATGCCCGGGCGAAGGCCGCCAGTTCCGGGCACTGGAACAGCGTGCGCACCTGCGCCGTCAAGCCCCGGTGCCGCATTTGCTCCAGCACTTTTAGAGCCAGAAGCGAATGCCCCCCCAGCTCAAAGAAGTTGTCATGACGGCCCACACGTTCGACGCCAATTACCTCTGACCAGATTCCCGCCAGCGCTTTTTCCACCTCTCCCTGGGGCGGCTCATAGTGCGTGTTACTGGCCAAGTCCGGCTTGGGCAGGGCCTTGCGATCCACCTTGCCGTTGGCATTCAGCGGCAGTGCTTCGAGCATGACCACGACGCCCGGCACCATATAGTCTGGCAGTCGTTGCCCCAGCACCTCACGTAGTGAGGTGCTATCGAGTTCACTGCCAGCCTGGGGAACCACATAGGCCACCAGTCTCGAACCAGTGGAGTCTTCTTGCGCTACCACTACCGCCTCGTGGACTGTCGGCTGAGAGAGTAGTTCGGCTTCGATCTCACCTAGCTCAATACGTAGGCCGTGGATCTTAACCTGGTGATCGAGGCGGCCCAGGTACTCAAGCTGGCCATCCTCCCGCCAGCGCACTAGATCGCCGGTACGGTAGAGGCGTTCTCCCTGCGCAAACGGATCAGCGATAAAACGTTCTGCTGTAAGGTCGGTACGATTCAAATAGCCCCTCGCTAGACCAGCGCCGCCCAGGTAAAGCTCACCTGCTATGCCGACCGGTACAAGATTCAGATCGGCATCCAGCACCAGTGCCTTACGTGCCCCAATTGGCTGGCCGATCGGCACTTGAGGCGACTGCCCCAACCCAGCATCGTCTGACCATAGCGTCGGCGAGATAACGGTTTCGGCCGGACCATAGGCATTGAACAGTCGCTCTGGCTGGCAAATTCGACGAACTCCCTCAAACTCATCTCGCGACCAGGCTTCGCCACCGGCAATGCATAGGCGCACCGGCAAGGAACCTGCCGGCAAGCTTTGATAGAGGTGGCGTAAATAAGCCGGCGGCAGATACAGCACGCTAACGGCATGCTGCCGCACCAGAGTGGCTAGCGTCTCGGTTCCTAGATGGCGTCCTTGTGGTAGCACAAGGGCTGCTCCTGCTAGCAGTGGAAGCAACCACTGTTCCCCAGCGGCGTCAAAACTGATCGAAGCGAACTGAAGTAGCCGGTCTTCGGGCGTCAGTCCATAGCGCGCGCCAATCGCTTGAAGATGCATCGACAGCGGGCCATGACTCACCCCAACGCCCTTGGGCCGCCCAGTGGAGCCCGAAGTGTAGATCAAATAGGCGAGGTGCTCGCCATGCAGCGTCACCTCAGGATTGGTCGAGGTATATTGCGTGACATCCAGCCTATCCAGATCCAGCTCGATAACGCTCAAGTTCTCAGCTACCGGCAACGTATCGCGAAAACGCTGCTGGGTGAGCAGCAACTCGATACCGCTGTCCTCAGCCATATAGGACAGCCGCTCAGCGGGGTAAGCCGGATCCAGCGGCACATAGGCCCCCCCCGCCTTGAGAATAGCCAGCAGCCCCACCACCATTTCGATAGAGCGCTCCACAGCGATGCCCACCCGCGTCTCAGGTTTTACGCCTAGGCCAATCAGGTAGTGAGCCAACTGGTTGGCGCGTGTATTGAGTTCGGCGTAGCTGAGTGACTCATCCTCAAACACTAATGCAGTAGCCTCTGGCGTTACAGCAGCCTGCTGCTCAATCAGTTGATGGGTGGGCTGGGCATTGGGATACCGCTGTGTGTTTACGCCCCATTCCTGTAATTTTAGCTGTTCATCTATATCTAACAGTTCGACATCGCTCAATGCGCGTTCCGGCATCTCTGCCAATGCCTGCAGAATAACCATATAGTGCTGAGCTAGGCGCTCTATGGTGGTTGCCTCAAACAACTCTTCTGCATAAACGAAGCTTGCCTCCAGGCAACCATCCTTGCGCTCGACCACATTGAGCGTCAGTTCGAACTGAGCTTTTCCCTGCTCCAGCGCCCAGGTACTCAGTTCCAGTCCTGGTAGCGTCTGCAGCGATCCATGATCTTGCCGCTGGTGGTTGAACATCACCTGGAACAGCGGCGTGTGGCTCAAGCTACGCTCGGGCTGCAGCGCTTCCACTAATTGCTCGAACGGCAGATCTTGATGCTCTTGTGCCCCCAGAGCTGCACGTTTGCTCTGTTCCAGCGCCTCAGCCAGGCTAAGGCGTCCACATAACATATTGCGCAGTACCTGGGTGTTGACGAAAAGCCCCACCACGCCTTGGGTTTCCGTCCGGTGGCGGTTGGCAATTGGCACGCCGACCCGGATATTTTCCTGCCCCGTATATCGATACAGCAGCGCTTGGAAACCGGTGAGTAACGTCATAAACAGGGTGGCGCCCTTCGCCTGAGCCTGATGACTCAATCCGCTCACCATCGAGCCAGGAAGCATTATTTCGTGGCTTGCTGCTTGATAGTGTCCATCGCTGCGACGTGGGTGATCGGTCGGCAACTGCAGTACCGGGTGTTCGTTGCCAAGTTCCACCTGCCAGTATGCGAGCTGGCGATCTTTCTCGCCCGCTTCCATCCATTGACGCTGCCAGAGTGCATAATCAGCGTACTGTATCGGCAGGGCTGGCGGCTGCCACGTCTCACCCGTTACCCGAGCGGAGTAGTCCGCTGCAAATTCATCGATGATCAACTGCATCGACCAACCATCGGAGACGATGTGGTGCATTACCACTACTAACAGGTACTCCTCTTCAGCTAAACGCAGTATCCCCACGCGCAAAAGTGGCCCCTGCTCCAAATCGAAAGGATCGTTGCAAAGCCGATCAACCTCATTTTCTATTGCCCCTTCTCGTTCAGCCTTCGGCATATGACCTAGGTCGACCTCATGCAATGCGAAGTTGCTATCAGCCTGCACCACCTGCATCAACCCACCCTCGCCATCGTCGCGGAACACCGTCCGCAATGTTTCATGACGAGATATTAAGGCGGAGAAGCTACCCCGCAGTGCTTCAGTATCCAGCGAGCCCTTAAGGGTCAGAGCACCAGTAATATGGTAAGCGCTGCTTTGAGGATCCATGCGCCACAGAAACCACTGGCGAAGTTGGGCATAAGAGGGTGAGCAAGCTGTCTGTTGTGATACAGGACGAGAAAGAATTGGGAACTGGCCAATGCCTAACCCCTGAGTGCGGATCTTGTCGTAAACTGCGCGACGCTGCTCGACAGGTAATCCGGCAAAGCGTTCCGCAATACGACGGGTATCTATGTTACTCATTGAACGGTATCCATGCTGTCGATAAAGGAATCAATATCGGAGAGCGACTGCTCTAAGGAGTGCCCGCTGCTTAGCGTGGCAATACACTCTGCCAGGTCGCGCAGCAGTGGTTTCCTAAACACCTCGGATAGTTGGAGCTCAACTTGCATATCAGCTTGAACGCGTGCCGCCATTTGCATCGCAAGTAGCGAGTGCCCCCCCAACTCGAAGAAATTGTCGTGACGTCCCACTTGATCCATGCCCAACACATCAGACCAGGTTTCCGCCAGGGCTTCTTCCACCTCGCCCTGAGGCGGCTCGTACTGCGTGCTACTGGCCAAATCCGGAGCGGGCAGGGCCTTGCGATCTACCTTGCCGTTAGCATTCAGCGGTAGTGCATCGAGGGTGACCACGACGCCCGGTACCATATAGTCCGGCAGTCGTTGCCCCAGCGCTTCACGTAATGAGCTGGTGTCGAGTTCACTGTCGGCTTGGGGAACCACATAAGCGACTAACCTAGAACCACCGGGGCTTTCTTGGGCGACCACTACTGCTTCGCGAACCTCCGACTGAGAGAGTAGTTCGGCTTCGATCTCGCCAAGCTCGATACGCAGGCCGCGGATCTTCACTTGGTGGTCGAGGCGGCCCAGGTACTCGAGCTGACCATCCTCCCGCCAGCGCACTAGGTCACCGGTGCGGTAGAGGCGTTCGCCCTGCGCAAATGGATCGGCGACAAAACGTTCTGCGGTAAGACCAGAGCGGTGCAGATAGCCCCGCGCCAAGCCCACGCCACCAAGATAGAGTTCACCTGCGACCCCGGGAGGCGCCATGTTGAGATCGCCGTCTAGTACGTAGGTGCGGATACCCGCAATCGGTTGGCCGATGGCTACGTGGTTGCGCCCATCGTCTTGGCACGTCCAGTGGGTAACGTCGATAGCTGCTTCGGTGGGGCCATAGAGGTTGTAGAGCGCCGCGTGAGTTAATCGAGCCAATACTTGGTTCTGCAGTTCAGCCGGTAGCGCCTCTCCGCTGCATACCAGACGCGTCAGGCTGGTACAGGTTTCGATCTCGCCATGAGCCAGGAAGGCCTGCAGCATTGAAGGTACGAAGTGCAGTGTAGTGATGTTATGCCTACGGATTAGCTCGACCAACTGTACCGGTTCACGATGGGCACCTGGTGGCGCCATCACCAGCCGGGCGCCCTGCATCAGCGGCCAGAAGAATTCCCATACTGAAACATCGAAACTGAAGGGGGTTTTCTGTAGCACCGAATCGTCGGTCGCTAAGCCATAGGCGTCCTGCATCCACTGTAGGCGATTGGTAAGGGCATGGTGACGGTTGACCGCGCCCTTGGGCCGCCCGGTGGAGCCCGAGGTGTAAATCACATAGGCGAGATGTTCACCGTGCAGTGCCACCTGAGGGTTGGTGGACGCATAATGCGTCACATCCAACTGATCCAGCTCAATAACGTTCAGGCTCCCCACCACCGGCAAGATGTCGCGCAGGTGCTGTTGGGTAAGCAGCAGCTCGATGCCACTGTCCTCGACCATATAGAACAGCCTCTCGGCGGGGTAATCCGGATCCAGCGGCACATAAGCCCCCCCCGCTTTGAGGATACCCAGCAGCCCCACCACCATTTCGATGGAGCGCTCCATGGCGATACCCACTCGGGTCTCGGGTTTTACGCCAAGTCCGATTAGATAGTGGGCCAAGCGATTGGCGTGGGTATTGAGTTCGGCGTAGCTGAGAGACTGATCTTCAAATACTAGCGCCGTAGCCGCTGGGGTTGCCGCAGCTTGGCGCTCAATCAGCTGATGGACTGGCTGAGCATCGGGATGGTGGGAGTTCACCCCCCACTCGTTTAACAACCGCTGCTCTTCTTTTCCTAGCAGGTTGATCTCGCTTAGTGCTTGCTGCGGTGCTGTTTGCAGGCTTTCCACAATGCCAGCTACAGCAGCTTCCATGTAATCACATAATCTTTGTGCACCAATCGTGCGACTCACCTGCCCTACTAGCTGGAAGCCCTCTCCCAGATCATCTACCGCTATACCGAATGGGTAATTGGTACGCTCCTGGCTACCCAGTATCTCCATTCCTTCCAAGCTATGAGCGGGGCTTCTTTCTTGTTGAGATGCGCTATAACGATAGTTCAGCAAACTGGTAAATAGCGGCGTTCCACCGGGCAACCCGCTGCAGCGCTGCGCAAGGCCAAGGCTGGCATGCTCGTGATGCAACAGGGCAGATAAAGCCTCGTGGGTTTTTCGCAAGGACTGATCGACACCTTGAGCGCCCATTTTGATACGCACAGGGAGCGTATTGATAAACATCCCCAGCGCCCGCTCGGCGCCCTCGGTGCCCTGCATGCGGCCGAACAGCACAGTGCCGAACACCACATCGTCCCGCCCAGTGGTTTTGCTCAATACCAAGGCCCAGGCCAGATGGAACAGGCTAGCCGTGCTCACACCATAGCTCTGGGCCTGTTGCCGCACCTGCCGGGCCAGTTCTGTATCCAGAGGAACGCGAACTTCCTCTATCTCGCTGCCATAGCCGCGAACGTCTAGTAGCCCGAAGGGCGCGGTCGGTTCTTCAATATCGCCCAACTGCTCACGGAAGAAGGCCTCATGCTCCTCCTGGCTTACCCCTAGCCGGGCCTGGGCAACGAAATTGCGGAATGGAAGTGGTTGGGGTAGCTCATCTTCGCGGCCTTGCTGGATCAGGGAAATTTCTTTCACTAATAGCTCAAGGGTAGTGTGATCCATGACGAGGTGGTGGCTAGGTAGCTGCAACAGCCAGCGATTTTGCTCGGCATCATATGCAGCAACTGCCCGTAGCATGGGGGCTCGACGCACATCGATACGATGATGTTCAGGGTTCACCTCGGCATTCAGCCGTTGAGCGACGCAGTGAGAACCATCTCCCTCCACGTCTAGCCATTCGAGGGCTAGTTCGGCATATCGGTAAACCACTTGTACCGGTTCACGACCTCCCTCCCAAAGTACCGCCGTACGTAAAATATCGTGGCGGGCAATGAGCTGGTTAAAACCGATAATAAAGGTTTCCAGCCGTTCTCGGCTGTCGAAGCCAAGCAGACGCGGGGTAACATAGGCATCGCCCTCTTCCTGCAAACGGTGGTGAAAGAGAATGCCCTCCTGCAGTGGTGCCAGCGGGTAAATATCCTGGATATTGCTGGCTCCACCCGGCACTGCCGCTTCGATGGCGCTGATCTCTTCGGCATTGAGTTCGATCAAAGTCAGCATCTCGGGCTGGATTGCCGAGCAGCCATCTGGAATGCGGTTAGGCGGGGTGATCATTTCTTGCTGCTCTGATGCCTGCGTCAATGCCCGGGCAAAGGCCGCCAGTTCCGGGCATTGGAACAGCGTGCGTACCTGCGCCTTCAGTCCTTGATGCCGCATTTGCTCCAACACCTTCAGAGCCAATAATGAATGCCCACCCAACTCAAAGAAATTATCGTGACGCCCTACCTGCTCCACCCCCAACACCTCGCTCCAGACCTTCGCCAAGGCTGCTTCCACCTCGCCTTGCGGTGGCTCATACTGCGAGCTACTGGCTAAATCCGGTTCAGGCAGTGCCTTGCGGTCTACTTTGCCGTTGGCATTCAGCGGCAGTGCATCGAGGGTGACCACTACTCCCGGTACCATATAGTCTGGTAGCCGCTGCCCCAGCACTTCACGTAGTGAGCTGGTGTCAAGTTCACTATCGGCTTGGGGAACCACATAAGCCACCAGCCTCGAACCGCCGGGGCCTTCCTGGGTGACCACCACCGCTTCGCGAACCTCCGGCTGAGATAATAGCTCGGCTTCGATCTCGCCTAGTTCGATACGCAAGCCACGTATCTTCACCTGGTGATCAAGGCGGCCCAGGTACTCGAGCTGGCCGTCCTCCCGCCAGCGCACCAGATCGCCGGTGCGGTAGAGGCGTTCGCCCTGCGCAAACGGATCAGCGACAAAACGTTCTGCGGTAAGGTCAGGCCGGTGCAGATAGCCCCGTGCCAAACCAATACCTCCGAGATAGAGTTCACCTGCGACTCCGGGCGGCGCCAAGTTAAGATCGCCATCCAATACGTAAGTGCGGATACCGGCGATCGGTTGGCCGATCGCTACCTGGTTGCGTCCATCGTCTTGGCAAGTCCAGTGGGTAACATCAATGGCCGCTTCCGTGGGGCCATAGAGGTTGTAGAGTGCCACTTGAGGTAAGCGGGCAAATACCTGATTCTGCAACTCTGCCGGTAGCGCTTCGCCGCTACACACCATGCGTGTCAGGCTGGTGCAGGCTTCTACCTCTCCATGCGCCAAGAAGGCCTGCAGCATTGAAGGTACAAAGTGCAGTGTAGTGATGTCATGGGTACGGATTAGCTCGACCAATTGTGACGGTTCGCGATGGGCGCCTGGTGGCGCCATCACCAGTCGAGCCCCCTGTATCAGCGGCCAGAAGAACTCCCACACCGACACATCGAAGCTGAATGGCGTTTTCTGTAGCACCGCATCGTCGGCCGTTAATCCATAGGCCTCCTGCATCCACTGTAGGCGATTGGTCAGTGCATGGTGACGGTTGGCGGCGCCCTTGGGGCGCCCGGTGGAACCGGAGGTGTAGATCACATAAGCAAGACTTTCGCCGTGCAGGGCCACGTTCGGATTGGTCGGCGCGTGGTGAGCAACCTCCAACCGATCCAAATCAATGACGTTCAGCCCATCGGCCACCGGCAACGCATCGCAAAGATGCTGCTGGGTTAGCAGTAGCTCGATGCCGCTGTCTTTGACCATATAGGTCAACCGATCACTCGGATAATCTGGATCTAGTGGCACATAAGCACCACCCGCCTTGAGAATAGCCAGCAGCCCTACCACCATCTCAATGGAGCGCTCAACAGCAATACCCACCCGGGTCTCAGGTTTTACGCCTAGACCGATCAGGTAGTGGGCCAACTGGTTGGCGCGGGTATTGAGTTCGGTGTAGTTGAGCGACTGATCTTCGAATACTAGTGCCGTAGCCTCTGGGGTTGCCGCAGCTTGGCGCTCTATCAGGTGATGGATGGGTTCGACCGGACTATCGGTTGCTGCGCGGCTTCCCCAGTCGAGCAGCAATGCTTTTTCCGCGTTGTCAGGTAGTTCGATAGTGGTGAGCTGTGTTTCCGGCTTTTCTAATAGGATTCTCAGTACTTTCTGGTAGTAACCGATTAAACGTTGAATTGTCTGATCATCGAACAGATCCGAATTGAACTCTAGAGCGCCAACCACTTGCTCCTGCTCGATGAAAATATCCAGCGACAGCTCAAACTTTGCACTCGTCTGAGGAAGATCGATCAGTTCGACAGACACATCATCTAACTGAAGCTGCTCCTCATCAGACCTAAACTGGAGACCAAACATAACCTGAAACAGCGGCTGTCGAACGGGATCCCGCTTTACTTTCCGTTGTTCGAGCAAGACCTCCAATGGCATATCAGCATAATTGAGGGATCCCACTGCATCTTTTTTAGCCTGCTGACATACGTCACCCAGCGTCATGGCTGGATTCACTCGTACTCGAAAAGGCAGTGTCGTGATGAAAAAGCCAACGACCTCCTGAAAATCCTCTTGCTGGCGACCTGACGACGGCACACCAATAGCGAAGTCTTGTTGTCCACAGTAGCGGGCCAGCACAACTTGCCAGGCGGCGAAAAGTGGCACGAAAGGAGTAAATCGATTTTGGTGGCAAAAGGTTTTTAGGGAACTGGCTAGGCTGCTATCCAACACGAAACGCTTTGCGGCGCCCCTAAATTCTTGCTGCTTGGGATAGACACGATCCGTAGTGATTTCCAGCGGCGGGACATCGTCACCAAGATGCTCATTCCAATACGTAAGTTCCTTGTCAATCTCGCCCGACGCCACTCTCTTCTGTTGCTGTCGAACGTAGTCGCCATATTGCACGGGCAAGCTTGGAAGCTGCGCATCTTCGTTTTGGCCCAACGCCTGACGATAGGCTTCACTCAGATCGGATTCGATGATCCGGTTAGACCAGGCATCCGAGACAATGTGATGAAGACATACAACTAATACATAGCTGTTTTCCGCCAGCTTGATTAAACGGGCTACCAGCAACGGCGGCGCGCCTAAATCGAAGACATGCTGCGCGATATTCTGGATAGAACGCGCCAGCCTTTCGTCCTGTTCTGGTGCAGCCAGTTCAGAGAGATCTTCTCTACGAATAGAAAAAGGGACGCTAGGGAGCACGGACTGGTGTGGTACACCGTTGCGCTCAAAGAATCGCGTTCTCAATACGCTATGGCGTTGAATCAGCGCTTGAAAAGCACATTCTAAAGCCCTCGCATCCACATTTCCGGTAAACCGGTAAGCACGCGGCTGGTTGTAGGCGGTAAGATCCGGCGAATAACGATGCAGGAACCAAAGCTGCTGCTGAGAATATGACAGAGGCAATGCCTCACCTTCACGAACTGCTTCCGGTACTCCAGTTTGCAATTCCCTGTCATCAATAGGTGCTGCCACATCTTGTGGATGAGCCAATTCCTTCATCGCTAAATCCTCTTCCTGTACCGCGTTACAAATGATGTTACTAGGCAAGTTTGTCTACTCAGTTGCTATCAAGCTCGGCTAGACCGCTCGTGCTGGCCTCAGCACAACTCTCCCGTAGAGCGGCACCCAGCTCAGCGACGGTGGGATGATCGAACACCACACCGGGGGCTATCTCGATCCCGAACTGCTTACGGATGCGGGCCACCAGTTTGATCACCAGCAAGGAGTGCCCACCCAGCTCGAAGAAGTCGTCATCAATGCCTACCTCATCACGACCAAGCAGCTCAGCCATGGCCTGACACAGGTTGGCTTCCACGGCATCCCGGGGCTTCACCAAGGTTTTTCTTTTCGCGGTTTTTTGGGCCAAGGCTTCCAGCGCGAAGGTGTCTACCTTGCCGTTACCTAGGCGAGGGAAATGCTCAACAGAGATAAAACAAGAAGGACGCATGGGCTCAGGCAGTAGCACAGCCAGCTGCTCGCGAAGCTGGGCTTGGCCCTCAACGGACGTTACCTCGGAGTCAGCGATCAGGAACGCTACGAGTTCCTGGGTATCACCGCCCCGACCCACCAGGCGAACCAGGCTCTGTTTAACCCCTGGCTGTGCTTGCAACATGCTTTCGATTTCCGCCGGTTCGATCCGGAAACCACGCAGCTTGATCTGGTCATCGGCTCGCCCAATAAGGCGTACGCCACCCTCGGGCAGCACGCACGCCAGATCGCCTGTGCGATAGAGACGTTCACCGGCAATAAAGGGATCTTCGACAAACGCGGAAGCATCGCTATTGAGATAACCCCGCGCCAGTTGGGCGCCGCCCAGATACAGCTCACCTACGGCACCGGTGGGGGTCGCGTGCAAGTTATCGTCAAGTACTCGATAGCGGCAATTCGGTAGCAGCTGGGTTAGTGGCAACGGGCCTGCAATATCTTGCGCCAGCGATACTGGATGCACCATAACGCCCACCGTGGCTTCTGTGGGGCCATAGTGGTTGTATAGCTGGCACTCGGGGGAGATCCGCGCGATGCTCGAAAGTAAGGCAGATGAAGTTGCCTCACCGCCTAAAATAAGCGTTTTCGGTAACCGGGGAGCTTCGCACTCCAGCAGGGCCTCCAGGTGGGAAGGCACTATCTTGAGCGCATCGATATCGGCCGCCGACATAAAGCGCGCAAAGTGGTCGCCATCCTGCATATCGTCAGGTGCGGCGATCACCAGGCGAGCTCCATTGAACAAGGCGCCGAACAGCACCGTATTACCCAAATCAGTAGCCAGCGACCCGGTCAATGCCCAGCGCTGGCATACCGATAGTCCCATGGCCTTTGTGGCACCGGCTACGTAATTGAGCAGTTGGCCATGCTCGATTACCACACCTTTTGGCGTGCCCGTGGAGCCAGAAGTATAGAGAAGGTAAGCCACGTCGCCGAGGTCTGGCTCTGGAAACGACAAGGCACTACCCGCTTCATCCACTTCTTGTGGCAGCCCCACACTGCGGATGCCGGGAAGGGCCAGTGAAGTGGGTTCCGCCTCGGCTTTTTCAGCGCTCACTACTAGTACGGGCTGGGCATCCTCAAGCACCCGCCGTTTACGGGCTTCGGGCCACTCTGGATCAAGCGGCAGGTAGGCGGCACCTGCACGCCATACTGCCAGTAGCAGCACGACCAAATCGGTGGAACGGGGCAAATTAAGCGCTACGTAGTCTCCACGCTTGACACCCTGACCATCCAGCCACCGAGCGATATCACTAATGCGGGCTTCTAGTTGGGCGTAACTTAACGTACGGCCCTGCTCCTCAATGGCAATGACATCCGGCGTCGAAGCCGCCCAGTCAGCGATATGGGCCGCTACGCTACGCTCACCCACGTCGAGCACACTGTCCTCTATCGACTGCAACGCCAGCTGTTGCTCAGGGGAAATAAGCGGCACCGAAAATAGTTTTTGTGCGGGATCGGCGAGGCCAGCCTGTAGCAGCGTCTGGTACTGCCCCAGCAGACACTCGGCCGCCGCTCGGCTATAGCATGATGGGTCGGTATAGAGCGTCGCCACCACGCCGCTCTCACTGCGGTCAATGTGCAAGGCAAGTTCAAATTCTGCTGATGGCCCTGGCAATTCTCGCAAGCGCCACTGCAAACCCGCCGACTTTAACTCACTCACCCCCTCTGAAAATGCGAACCCCGCTGCGAGGTGGCGCTTATCGGGCAGCGCATCAATCGACCAATACTCCTGGGCCTGGGTATGCGCCTCTAACTGCTCCGCTAGACGGGCGATCCAACTAGAGAAATCGCTATCAACAATACCTTCAACTAGCACCGGCAGTACCTTGTCGAAGAGACCAAGCGCCCCTTGCATCACCTCGTAATCCTGGCGGCAGTCGTGTTGCCAGCCGCCCAGCACACACTCGTTGCCGCTAATCCTGGCGAGTAGCGCCCACCACGCCGCCTGCAATACTGCCTCTGCGGATACTTGAAGCTCATCTGCTAGGCTATCGATACGCGCTACGAGGTCTGGTTCGAGCTGCAAGGCCACATATTCATGCTCTGCCCGCACGTCATGGCGATGCGCTTGCCTTGCAGGTAAACGGCATGCGCCTGCCTGCTCGGCATGCTGCTGGTGATTTTGCCAATACTCACGGCCTTCTTCGGCATCATCGTCACTTTCGAGGGAAGCGCGCCATTCGATGAATTGGGAATACTGCAGCGCCGACTCATCATCGGCTCCTCCGCTCTGATCGTAAGCCTCCACCAACACCGAGAACAGCGACTGCAGGCTGCCGCGATCCGCCACCAACGCCGAAACAGCCAGCACTAATACCCAGTTTTTTTCACCAGTACGCAGCAGCGCTGGACGTAGCAGCTCGCCACTCTCGACGGCCATGGGCCGAAGCTTGAGTGCCTCGCTATAGTTTTTGAGAGCGTCATTGAGATCGCCGTCGAGCAGTGGTTCCTGGTCATCGCTGCCGCGTAAGTCCTCATACCGCCACTCAATAGCAGGTAGTTCTTCAAGCGCCTGGTGTCGCAGCCCGCGATACCCCGCTACGCTCTTCAGAGCCGTCGCTAGGACTTCATGCTGTTGCCTCAGGTCGCTCAGTGCACGCTCCAGCCGCGAGCTATCAAGCGCACCTTGGATATCGGCCACCATGACATTAGCCTGCGCCGATGCTGCCTGCTGGGTATCACTTTCACTAGTTTCCGCCGCCACCAACACTGCACGTTGTTCAGGGCTAAGCGGCCAATGGGCAAGGCTCTGCTGTTCCGTTATTGCATTCATTTATCGACTCCCAAACCCCGTGACTTTATTGACTGACCAACTCGGCATCGGCACTGGCCCCTTGGGCTTCTTCCAGCGCCGAACGCTCATAGATGTCTCCCATCGCTACCACGATCTTGCGTGGCCCCTCGTAGGGATCCCGGGCATGGGCCGCTAACATGTTGTCGACCATCACCACATCGCCCCGGCGCCAGTCGAAACGCACCGCACAGGCTTCGTAGGCCTCGCCGACAACCTTCATCATCTCGTCGCTAATCACGGAGCCGTCGCCGAAATAGACATTACGCGGCAGGCGCTCCTGGCCAACCATGCCAAGCAGGTCTTCTTTCACATCAGGCTCAAGGCAACTAACGTGGTGGAGCTGCACCTGATTGAAGAACACCCGGCCACCGGTCACTGGATGAGTGACTACCGCAGGGCAGCGCGTGCGCGTCTGCAGCTCGTCATCACCTAACCACTGCCACTCGATTCCCGCTTCTTTGAGCCGCGCTTCAACCTCCTCCTTGCTATCCGTTTTGAAAAAGTCTCGCCAGCTCACGTCCAGGTTGCGGGTGAAGGTGCGCACATAAAGCAGCCCTTTACGCTCGAACTCCTCCACCACATCGGAGGGCAGTTGGCGTAGCATCTCCCGGCAGTCAACGATCGGGGTAGCGCCCCCCACGGGAGAAGGGAATTCGCAGAAGAACAGTTGCTTGCGCGGCCAGCGCTCCAAATGCGAACTTTCGTTGTGATAGAGAATCATCTGGCGCTCGGGATAGGGGGTTGAACGGTAGGTATTGCGCCCCCCTTCTTTCTTGGGCAAGTCACCATAATTGCCGTAAAGTCCCGGCTGGATAGCCTCGGCAAAGGCTTCAAATTCTTGCGGTGTGGTCAGACCAAAGTTACGGAACAAGATGCCTGCATGCGTGCGTAAGTGTTGCTCGATGAAGTCACGCTGGGAAGTTGCCCACGCCACCGCATCAAGGTCAGCGTCCGTCGCTTCGATCACGAGAGGAAAGACTCTTTTTTCGTCGAGCAATGCCGTTCGTATCGGTGAGTCACTGTTGGTCGAGGGGCGCGCACCTGGCTGGGATTTCAGGCTGCCAAGCTTGTTGAGTTTGGAACCTTTTGAAAGCTTGTTTTGCATAGCGTGTTTCTCCATTAGGGGTAAACGAAACTCCTCGACGGGCATGTTGGGAGCTTCCACGATCTGCGCTAGTAGCGACTGCCAGGCACCGGTTAAGTGCTCAATGGTTTCGCGTCGGTACAATGCGGTGGCGTAGACCCACTCGACTGATAGTCCGGTATCACTCTCATTGACGAATATCGCCATATCGAACTTCGACTCTTGCCGAGGCTGAGGCATTACCTCCACTTCCAAGCCCGGAATTGAGAACCGCTCGGTTGGCGTGTTTTGTAGTACGAAGAGGGTTTGTATCAGGGGGGAACGGTCGCGCTCACGACCAATCCCTGAAAGCTCGACAATTCTGTCGAAGGGAACATTTTGATGATCGAAGGCATCCAGCACGCTGGTCTGTACTTGCTCAAGCCAGTGGCCGAAATCAATCTGGCCATCAGACAAACGAGACCGCAGCGGGATTACATTGACAAAAAAGCCAATCAACGGCTCAACATCGGGATGGCTACGGCCAGCGACATCGGTTCCCACAATCAGGTCGTGTTGACGGGTCTGGCGATGCATCAACAGCTGGAAACTCGCCAATAGAAGCGTAAATAGCGTGGTGCCACGCTGTGTGGCAAGCTTGTTCAACGCTTGTGATAGGTCTGGACTCAATGTCATGCTCAGGGCACTACCGGCATGCGATACTTGGCCAGGCCTAGCGAAATCCCCCGGCAGTGTTGAGAGCGGAGGAGCATCACTTAGATAGCGGCGCCAGAAGGTTGCGCTTTGCTCGAAGGCCTCTCCCGACAGTGCTTTCTCATGCCAAGCGGCATAGTCCACGTACTGAATACCCACTTCGGGTAACCCAGATTCCTTCCCTTCCAGCAATTCCCCGTACAGAGAGGCAAATTCCCGGATGAATACGCTCGTGGACCAGCCGTCGAAGACGATGTGGTGAATCACCAGGATCAGGGCGTGCTCTTGTGCACCAAAACGCAGTAACCCCGCCTTAATTAAAGGCCCAGTGGCAAGATCTAACGGTGTGTTCGCATACTCGGTGAAAGTATCTTGCAGATATCGCTGTTGCTCCTGCTCTGCAAGATCGCTGCAGTCCAAAACAGGAAGTTCGATGTTGCGCTGATCCTCTACAACCGCGATGGGATCACCGCTCTCGCTTTCAGGGTAGTGGGTACGCAATGCTTCATGCCGCGCAACGATGGCATTAACGGTTCTTTCTAGAACCTCTATATTCAATTCCCCTTTCAGGGAAAATAGCGCAGGAAGGTTATAGGCGGCACGCTCACGGTCGCCCGCCTGACTCGCCAAACGATCAACTAACCAGAGCCGACGCTGGACAGGTGCTAAAGGTAGTTCCGCATGGCGGGAAATAGGTATCAGTGGATTCTGGGCACCTCCCTGATAGGAGGCCAAAGGAGTCGCCAACCGGCGCTCTACTTCATCAACCACGTCACCAAAGCGCGGCTTTTCCATGACGGCTCTAGTAGGAAAATCAATCGCCCAATGATCGCTAATACGCGAAGCCAACTGCACCGCCGCCAGAGAATTACCACCGCTGGCGAAGAAGTGGGCATCTCTTCCCAACGGCTTTTCCTTGCCGTCCCCCAGCACCTGGCACCAGAGCTTCGCCAACGCCTGCTCCGTTTCGCTCCCTGCTTCCGCAGTAGATTGCGATGACTTTCCACCACTAGCATCCCCATCGCTGCCGCCACTGACAAAATCCCCAAAGGCGTGAATGGCGTAGGCATCCAGGCTACCCGCTTCCCAGCCTTGGCGGCAGGCGCTGCGCTGTAGCTTGCCGCTGGAGGTTTTGGGCAGGCCGCCGGGGTTGAGGAGTAGCGCGACAGAAAGCGGCTCATGGCAGGCGGATCCTACCGCCTCACTGAGTGCCTCGATCAACTTCTCGGCGGGGACCAGCTTCTGAATACCCCGGGAGACTTCTGCCGCCACGCCGATGCCTTCAGCGCCTTCCGGGGTCGTCACGGCAAAGGCCGCCACGCGCCCTTTGCGCACGGCTTCCACTTCCGCCTCGATAGCGCTCTCGATATCCTGGGGATAGACGTTATGGCCGCGCAGAATGATGAGATCTTTGATACGCCCAGCGATATACAGCTGCCCTTCGTGCAGAAACCCCAGATCGCCGGTGCGCAGCCAGCGATCATCGCGAGCATCGTGGTTCTGGGCATCACTCCCATCGGTGCGCTGCCAACGGACCCCATCGCGGGTAACAAAGGCTTGCGCTGTTGCTTCTGGGTTCTGCCAATACCCGTGCGCCACGCTAGGCCCATTGACCCATATCTCGCCGACGTCGCCTTCGGTCAGCGAGTGCAGTCCCTCGGGATCGACGATATCGATGGTGTGCCCTGGCTCCGGTGTACCGCAGCCCACCAGGGTGTTGCCTTCCACCGCGGAAGCGGCCTTCCCCTCGGCCAGCGACTGCTGTGAAAAAGCCGTGCCCACGACGCCCGTTCCGCGCGAATTGCAGCTAACCAATAGCGTGGCTTCCGCCAATCCATAGCAGGGGGCGGCGGCATCAGCGGCAAAGCCCGCCGGGCGGAAGCGTTCGATAAATCCAGTGAGGGTATCGTGGCGCACCGGCTCGGCGCCTGAGAACGCGACCCGCCAGCTGGAGAGATCCAGTGCCTTGAGCTGATCGTCGCGGATGCGCTCGAGGCAAAGGCGATAGGCGAAATCGGGTCCCCCGCTGACCGTGCCCCGATGGCGGGAGATCGCCTCCAGCCAGCGTACCGGCCGCTGCAGGAAGAAGGAGGGACTCATCAAAACCACAGGGATACCGCGATAGAGGGGCTGCAGCAGGCCGCCGATCAGGCCCATATCATGGTACAACGGCAGCCAGCTCACGAAGACATCGTCGGCACCAATCGAAAAGCCCGTTTCGATAGCCCGCTCGTTGGCCATCAGATTGCCATGGCTGACCATCACTCCTTTGGGTGTGGCGGTGGAGCCTGAGGTGTACTGCAAAAAGGCGATGTCATCACGCTGGGGGTGGTGCTCAACCCAACACTCGGCGCGTCGCTCATCCAAGGCATCGACGGGGATCAGTTCAGCGCTACCGAAGTCCTTCCCCGCCGCAGCGACCAGCTCGATCACCGCCGAAGAAGTGAGCACACAGGCAGCCTGAGAATCGTCGGCGATGGCAAAAAGACGAGCCAAATGCTGCTGCTTGGCCGACTCCGGCGGGAAAACGGGTACCGCAATCACCCCGGCGTACAGACAGGCTAAGAACGCCACCACGTAGTGTTCGTCGTTATCCAGCAAGATCAGAGCGCGCTCACCCACCGGAAACCGCTGCTGGAGCTCGCTGGCCAGGGCACGTGAACGCCGCTCCAGCGTGGCGTAGTCGAGGATGGTCTCGCCTTGAGCATTGACGGTGACCAGCGCTCTGTCGCCGGGTCTTTCCTGGGACAGACGGCTCAAGTGCTCGACATAGCTTATAAAAACATCGTGATGGGCCGAATGGCTGTTCATTGCCTGAGCGTGCCTTGTAGTCATGGGTATACCTGCTGAAATTCCTGGCCGAGGGATGAGGCGTCAAAGTCAGTCGTTGGGGAGATTGCCGTGGCCTTCCGCCATGGCAACGACGACTTTGCGCGACCCTTTAAAAGGTGTGCGTGCGTGGGCGACCAGCATGTTGTCGAGCATCAGCACATCACCCGCCTGCCAGGGGAACATCACCGTTTCCTCGGCTAGCACGCCGCGAATCTCATCGAAAATGTCGTCGTCAATGGGGCTGCCATCGGCAAAGAAAACGTTGCGCGGCATGTCTTCGGGGTCGAGAAGCTCCTCCAAGGATTCGCGCACTTCAGGCTGCAGGTTGGAGACATGGAACAGGTGGCCCTGGTTGAACCAAACGTGCTCACCGGTGACCGGATGGGTCTCGATGCTTTGGCACAGCTGGGTAGTGCGCAGGTCGCCGTCGGGTTTCCACTCACAGCGAATCCCTGCGCGCTGGCAGAACGCCTCCACTTCGGCGCGGTCTTCGGTGTTAAACACCTGTTGCCAAGGCATATCGAAATCGCCGTAGTTGCGCACGTAGAGAATGCCGGGGGCAAAGCGCTCGCGAATCTCTGCGGGCATACGGCGGTAGATGGCGCGGCTATCGGCAATGGGGGTTTCACCGCCCTCGGGGGAAGCGGTGACGCAGTGGAACCAGATCTTCATCGGCCACTCGCGGGTGTAGGCCTGCTCATTGTGGAGGGGAATATGTTGATGAGCGGGATACTCGGTCGAGGTATAAATGCCTGACGAAACCGCTGAACGCGGTGTTGAGGCGAACTCATAGCTCAGCAACGGATGACCAAACGCAGCAGCAAACTGCTGAAAATCGTCCACGGAGGGAACATCGAAGCCTCTTAGCAGTACCCCACCGACTCTGGCCACCAGCGACTCAATATCAGCACGCAACTCGCCAAAGGCTTCCAGTAGTGGCTGCCCTGGGTAAGAGGGAGAAATCATAATGGGCAGCTCTGAATCAGCAGGCCCCTGACGTTGGGATATGACGTTGGTTGGTTGCGTTAGTGTTGCGCTTTGGCTGTCCATGATTGATCTCCTAAAAAGTCGTTGAGTAGCGTTGGCCCTGGTCGACATAGGCATAACAGGTACAGTCCGCGTCGAAATAACTCAGGGCAGCGGCGTAGCCGCTTGGCGCAGCCAGCGACCATGCTTGCAAAGAGGATGAAACGGGGATCGAGTGCTCAAGGTGATAGGTGCCTGATGGCCCAGGAGCGGGCATAACCGAGAGCGCCTGCAAATGCTCTGCAATGCCCAGGCCCAAGGCTTTGAGCACCGCTTCTTTAACCACCCAGCGCTCCATAAAGGGCAGCGAGGCGCTGCCAATGTGGTCGCGCCGCTCGCTCGGCGAGAGCACCAGCCCGTGCAGCGGCGCCAATTCCACCTCGGGTCGGCAGCGTTCGATATCGACCCCCACCGCTCCGCCGGGAGCCAGCGCGATCAGGGCGACACGGCCAGAGTGGGAGACATTGAAAGCAGGCCCCTCAGCGTTTTCCAGCTCGGGCTTGCCGTAAGCATTCTGTGTGAACACCAGCTTTTCTGGCGCTATACCGGTGTGCGCAGATAGCAGCCGCCGCAGAGCAGCGCGTGTTGCCATGGCCCGGACGGCATCGGCGCGATGGCGAAACCGCTGGGCGCGCTGCCACTCGGCTCGGCTTAGCAGCCGATCATCGTCGTCGGCTATTGGGGCGGTCAGATCGAGCGCCAAGTGCCACACCTCGAGCCCTTCGGGGGTTCCTTCAGCAAGCGGCAGGCGCTGCATGGGACACCTCCTCTAGCCGTCGTCCCAGCGCCCGTTCGATGGTCGCTAGCACCTGAGCCTGCTGCTGGCGAATGAAGAAGTGGCCTCCTTCGAACCAGCTCAACGAGAACGCTCCGCCCGCCATCTGCTGCCAAGCCTCCAGGCGTGTACTGTCGATATCGTCATCGCGCCCGGCCAGCACGTGCAGGGGGTGTGCCAGCGGCGCCCGACCGCGATAACGGAAACGACGGCAAAGACGATAGTCCGCTGCCAGCACGTCCAGCGTCAGGCGCAAGAGTTCAGGGCTTTCGAAGACTTCCTGTGGAGTGCCCCCCTGTTGGCGTAAATCCGCTATCAAGGCGCGGTCGTTATCCAGTCCCGCCAAGCGTTCCGGATCGCGCATCGAAGGCGCCGCGCTGCCCGAGACAAACAGCATGTGTGGTTGCGGGCGGCCCACATCGCGCAAGCGTGCCGCCATGCCATAGGCCAGCAACGCCCCCATGCTGTGGCCGAACAGGGCAAAATCACCGCGCATCCGCGTTGCCTGCTCTTCGCACAGTCGCACCACCAGGGTTTCGAAGTCATCGATCAGCGGCTCACCCAGGCGTTCGCCACGCCCGGGCAGCTCGACGGGATAGATCTCGATCCAGGCGGGTAAGTGGCGCTTCCAGCGTAGGTACATGGTGGCGCTAGCCCCAGCACAGGGTAGGCAGAGCAGCCTCAAGCGCTTAACCTGCATTCACCTGCTCCGCCTCGGCGCTCGCTTGCTCATCCATCCAATGGCGCAGCGACAGTGGTCGCATATCGGTCCATGTTTTCTCGACGTAGTCTAAGCACGTGGGCTTATCGCCAAGCACGCCGGTATCCGTCCAGCCAGCAGGAATCGCCTTCCATTCCGGCCAGAGGGAGTACTGCTCTTCATGGTTGACCAGTACGCGGAAGACAGCATCTTCACGATCAAAACAACTTGTCATGGGAACACCTCACCGGTTCATAAGGAACAAGAAACAAAACGATAGTGCTTCTCATTCCATAATGACGAGTGAGGGACGGGACAATTTAATGCGGGAAGGGGAGAAAGACGAAAAAATCGGGATGGGGCCGCGAGGACGTCGTCATCGCATGACGCGAGTCAAGCGATTGCTGACTCCTGGGCAGTCAGCAATCGCTGAAGACCTTTGAGTCCGCCTGGAAATCGACGGAGGCGATTAAAAACGGTGACTGGTCAGCTACGCTCATCACCGTTGGGGATCAGTCCCGTTAGCAGCCAGAGTCGTTCTGCCTCATGGAATACGTCCCGGTGCTGGGAGGAGGCCGCTAGCCACGCATGCAGCGCGGAGCGATCCGCATCGCTCAATCCCTCTTCATGCTCGCGCATCAGCCACTCCAGCGCGGCTTGCCAAACGGCATCGTCGCCGCTGTGATTATCCATCGTGACTGTGACACCTCGCCATTGCTAGTCATTGAACTAATGGAGTCGACCGGCGTACCGTACCGGCAGCAACACTGCCTCACAGTGTAACAAAGCAGCCGCAAGGAGGGGATGGAACCGGCCCTTCGCCATCGAGCAACGCTTAGCTCCGAACCGATTGGCGGCAATGTGTCAATGCATCACGAATCATGAAGTTTACAGAGGTGGGAGAGACGTCCAACAGCTGCGCTATCTCTCGCTGTGTATGGCTTCCCGAGCGGTAGAGTTCGAACGCGAGGCGCGTTCGCTTGGGCAACTCGTCCAGCGCACCGACCACCTGCGCCAAGGCCTGGCGGTCAATCGCCATCACTTCTGGGGAATCTGATGCATAAAAGGCGTTGTCGCCCTCCTCCTCTTTGGCGAACAGCATCGACTCGAAGGCCGAACGCCGGTAGCGATCGATGGCGAGGTTGCGCACGACGCGAGTGACATAGGAGATGGGCCGTTTTACTTCAAAGACGGTGGTCGCTTCTGAAATTTTCAGATAAGCATCCTGAACCACATCATCGGCTTGGTCGGCACTGCCCAAGACCTTCGCAGCGACACTACAGAGCACAGGCCGCTGATTGACGAAGATATCCTCTAACTCAGCGCTCCAGGTCTGGGTATTCACCGTTTGGCCTCCTGCCGTGTTCAATGTCTATATTGCAAACAATTATTGTTATCTTTTGAAAAAGGCAAGTCAATCGGCTCTGCAAAACGAGGTCGTTCTAACGATATACCGCATCGACAAAGCCACGGCCCCATCAGCACACCCTAAGGTCGACTCGATAACCCGCGACACTCACCTACACTCAACTAGACGCCTTTTGCGCCCACGAGAGACTCGATGATGACGACGACCGGCCTTCTCACCCGCACACTGCTGCTAGGTAGCCTGCTGGCTCCTGCCCTAGCCATTGCTGAAGAGAGCGAGAAGACGCCCCGCTGGAACGAAGCGCTGATCGAGGCGGCGCAGGCAGTGACGCTGGGGCCCCGCCCGCTCTTTCTGGTCAACGATATGAGTGCGGGCAATGCCCATGAGCAGGCACTCAAAGCGTCGCTACTGAGCTGTGCCGCCGAGCAAACCACCTGGCACCGCTCGCCGCTGTCGATAGGACATCGTGGCGCACCGCTGCAGTTTCCCGAACACACGTTAGAGTCGTATATCGCAGGCGCTCAGGGCGGCGCCGGCATCTTGGAGTGCGACGTCGCCTTCACCGCCGACGAAGCGCTGGTCTGCCGCCACTCGCAGTGTGATCTCCACGCGACCACCAATATCGTCGAAACGGCGCTGGCCGAGCAGTGCAGCGTGCCGCCAGCGTTCGATGACGTCACTGGCGCCTTGACCAACGCGGCCGATATACGTTGCTGCACCAGTGACATAACGCTCGCGGATTTTCATACGCTGCAAGGCAAAATGGAGGGCGTGAATAGCGATGCCACGAGTATCGAGGAGTACGTGGCGGGCACTCCAGGGTGGCGCACGGACCTCTATGCATCCCGTGGTACCTTGATGAGCCATGCCGACAGTATTGCGCTCTTCCAGCAGCTGGGGGTCATGATGGCGCCGGAACTGAAATCCCCCGAGGTCGACATGCCGTTCACCGAGCATACCCCCGAGGGGTTCACGCAGCAGGCCTACGCACAAAAGATGATCGATGAGTACAAGGCGGCTGGCGTCTCCCCCGACGACGTATTTCCGCAGTCGTTCGACATCGACGACGTGCTCTACTGGATCGAGCATGAACCGGCCTTTGGCCGTCAAGCGGTCTATCTGGAGGGTCGCTACGGCGATGAAGGCTTCGACCACACTCGGCCCGAGACATGGCAGCCAAGCATGGCCTCCCTGGTGGAGCACGGCGTGCGCATCATTGCTCCGCCCACCTGGATGCTGGTCGAACCGAACCCCGCGTTTGGCAACGACGCGCAGGCAAGACGCCTACAGGCATCGCGCTATGCCCGCCGTGCAAGGGAAGCAGGCCTGGACATCATCGCCTGGACCTTCGAACGTTCCGGCCCCCTCGGGGACGGCGGGCAGTGGTACCACCGCACCACCGGAGACGTGATCCAGCGTGATGGCGACAAACTGCTGACGCTGGATACGCTGGTCAATGACGTCGGCGCCATCGGCGTGTTCAGCGATTGGCCCGCGACGGTCACCTTCTACGATAACTGTGTCGCGCGCAACGCGCCTTGACGGCCCGCGCGGATGATCCAAGCCCTCAGCCGAGTCGCATGCCCCTTGCGTGCGGATCGGCTTTCACGATCTCTCTCTAGCGGTCGGCTATTTTTTTCATTTTTTCATTAAAAATGAGAACCATTAGCACTAGAATGGCAGCATGATGATTGATGCATTCGCCACTAGGAGTCGTCCATGTTCGAGATCAAAGGCGCTACGTTTGAAGTCAATGGCAAACCCATCCTCAATCCCATCGAGCACACGTTTCACGAAGGCAAGGTGTATGGCCTGATTGGCCATAATGGTTCCGGCAAGTCGACGCTCATCAAGCTGATGGCACAGCAGCAGCCGGTCGCTCGGGGCGCGATCCATTTCGATCAGCGACCGCTGAGTGACTGGGGGCATCGTGAGTTTGCCCGTCAGGTGGCCTACCTTCCCCAACACCTGCCGAGCGCCGAGAGCTTGACCGGGCGCGAGCTGGTCGGCTTTGGCCGCTACCCGTGGCACGGCCTCTTAGGGCGCCACACCCAGGCCGACAAAGAAGCCGTGGAGCGCGCCATTGCGCTCACGCATACGGAAGCCTTCGCCGACCGCCTGGTCGACACCCTCTCCGGCGGCGAACGCCAGCGGGTTTGGCTGG
>Ga0209128_1000499_pt1 | contig 29441 bp, 9 predicted proteins | sample ETNvirnome_6_100_FD_184072 | JGI IMG/M metagenome (GOLD analysis project Ga0209128, IMG submission 184072) | Marine viral communities from the Pacific Ocean - ETNP_6_100 (SPAdes) (version 2) | ecosystem: Environmental > Aquatic > Marine > Oceanic | place: Pacific Ocean | collected 2013-06-19 | reverse complement strand
ACGTGTCCGTCGGTGGGTGATATATAGGCCATCTCATGTCACCCCGGAAGAGGTCGCCGAGTTCGTCCCCATAGAACTGATACGGGGAGTGGGTCCAACTAAAGTATGCCATAAACCCAGCAGGTGGATCTGGCCACCCTGCGTCTTCCTGGTCATGCAACCAACTAAAAAAGCCGTCTTCATCACATGTGTAGGCACTTTCAAGCCCGCTCGCCAGACCGGCGAATCCCTCAGCATCTGTGTACACGTCGACCGGCAATGCACCGCCATTATGATTTCCAATAACGCCGGCGCCCGGGACTAATTTAATTTGTATGTTAGAGAGTTGCGGCGGGGACCATCCTGTGGTTTCTAACGGTACAACTCGCTCATCGGTCTTAAATATAAAATGTCCGCGATGCCAATTATGAGTATTCGTATCCTCTCCTTCGTTTAGATAATGCGGTGCAATAGCAACATCGCTGGCCAGCTTGAATGGCGCCGGGGTCTCTGGAGTACCAATGGGCTTGTACATTCCCAACGCATTACCTACGGCAGCACCGGTGCCTACATATTCACTTGTTAGATTAACTGCTCCATAAGTATACTTGTTTCCTATTACTAATCTCATTTCTTTTATATCATATTGATATTTTTTACCATAGATCACTTGTGAGTCAATATATGTAAAGCTTTGTGTTCCATCATTTGCGATATAGAAGACTTGAAGCGGAGTATAAAGATATAATTGTTCCAGCGGAATCGCACTCATATCCTCCGGTACAACCCGTTTCTCTATTTTGTAAACAAGAGTTTCCGAATAACACTGATGATGGGGCTTAAGCCCGGTCCGACTCACGAGCTCAGAATAAGTCCTGGTACGATCTAAAATCGCATTTATCACTCCGTCCGTCGGCTCGGTCAGTGCGTAGTAGACAGCGGTCCAGATATCAAACGGTCTTTCAGCATAGTTTTCAAAGTTTTCAAATTCAGATCCAGCACCGTGCGTAGTACCATGGAGCAGATTTAACGCATTTAATGCAGCGCCGGCGGTACTAGGTCCCAGGGAGTATGGCTCCCCTATCAACCAGGTACCGGTGGAATTGTCCATGTACTTTAATTTCCAGGCCTGCTCGACGTCGCTGAGTCCATAATTAGTTATGAGGTGGCCCGCATCGCCCGACGCGAGGCCGGCATTGAACAAGTCAACTAACACATCAACGAGGTTGAAAGTGGATTTAAGGTACCCGGGGTTCGTCGCGTTCGAGCCAGGCTCGTTGTCAGTATAAACACGGAAATCGGTAGCGCCGTTTTCGTCATGGAATGATTCTTGTATGGCATAATCGCGAATTAATGGTGGTGCCGGAATTTCATCGCGCCAATTGTGATCTGCATTAATAATCGCAGTAACGACAAAATCATCAAGGCCGCGGTTCTTGAGCCGCGAAAGTATTGTGTCCCCCGGCAACGTTCCGGATCCTTTGCCATATTGTGTATCTAAATTATTCCCGTAAGTAGTATTTTGTTGATAGCCGGCATTACTCTTAAAATTTATTTCAATATATCCCGGTAGTTTACTCTTGACTTCGCGGCGAGTTTCTGAGCCGGCGGTGCCTTGCCAGTCGAATTCCATTCTTGTCGACATTCCCGTTAGCCAATTAACGCTTCTTGGGCGTACTGCTATATCCCGATATCTCTCCATATCGCTATTAATGCCATCGACGTCCGCGGACGTTAAATTAAGAACTGTCTGCAAAAAACGATTATAATAGTCTGAATCGGGCTGCGAGAGGAAGACGGGATTTAGTATAGCATTATAGTTTGTAGGAGTTAACTCATCGACAGGTCCGTGATCCCAAACAAATCTGTCACCCAATGTTATCTGCCGCCGATAAACAGGAGGAATGGCTATTGCATCCGAAGGGTTATTCGGAGCATAATACATCATATAGTAATTTGGCATTGCTAGTTCATTAAGACCTGCTTCGGCGAATTCCTCTTCAAAGAGCGGACTATAATGATTAAATACAGATTTAATATTAATATCATAATTTGGTAGACCATCGTCCGTAACTGGTCCTGGTATGGCTATTTGGGTTGAAAAATCACTAAACCATACATTTGCATTGGAATTTATTGCGCCGGCAACATCAGGAATTCCTGAAATATTAAGATTCTGTTGGTTGTTAACCAGGTAATTGGTGAGCGTGGCGGCGGGAAGGCCGGCCTTCATAAACTTAGTCCAAAAAGGGTTTCCGGCGCCGTCGACTTTTGATAGCAACTCCTGGAACTCTGCGCTTGTTGGAAAAGTATACCCCTCGTTTGATGCGTAATATTTTTCCCACTTACTTGGATCATATTCAATTTCGTATGTTTTCGTCATACCGTAGCCAGTAACGCGGGATTGCAGATCGGAGCCGTACGGCGGCAGTACAATATTGATAGGACTTTGCCACCCGAAGGTTAGAAAATCGGCCGTCCACGGCGCTGCGCTCACGTACTCATTCGATACACTATCAAAAGTAAGATACCGTACAAGTACCCCCATCAGCCGATCGGCCACTACCCAATCTTCTTTTATCCACGGATGCCCAATACCAAATTCGCCCACGCCCGAAATTCGATTTCCAGAGTTTGGATCATGAAACTCGGACGGGATACCTATCCTGCTTCTGTCTATAAACCATCGAGAGTGCCAGGCCATTTAATACCCCCCCATTCCAGAAGATCCACCCGGCGTTGGTGGTGTCCGAGTACCAGTACCGATGCCAGATGGTGTCGCCATCGAAATAGTGGCTTGTGTTTGTGAAGTCGACAAGGTAGCTCTATTTAGGCTGACCGAATGAGAATTTAAATATTCAATCGGCAAATCAGATAAATATTGATTGCTAGTATTAGATTGCATTGATCCTAAGATTGCATTGTTTTGCCGGACAGGGCCCGCTACCCCTCCAACAGAAAAAGAATATTTAAGATTTCCTATGATAAAAATTTCATTATAAGGATCTAACTTGTAAATGTTTTCTCCACCAGTAATTGAATTAATTGTACGCATCCGACAAACTAAGCTCCCCTTCGAGGCCTCTATATCGCTGACAGCTGCGTCGGTAAGTTGCTTCCAAATTGGGCCGGCGGCAAGTCCGACGCCCCTTGTATAGCCCACTAAATATTCCACCACTCGACTAGAATTATAATTCATATTAAATTGAAAAATATTACTGCTCGCGAGGTCTGTTTTCGTGCTCAATTCTCGTACCACAAAAGAATTCGCGATTCCGCCTAGATCGGTGAGACCCGGTGTAGTAAGGTTTTTAGCTATATTGTCTAATACAGCGATCGCCAAAGGAGAGTTTTTTATCTCGGCATCTTTGTCTGGCGCGCCTTTGAGTTCAATTTCTTTGGTATCATCACAATCTTCCCCTTCGGTATCAAATTTAGAACCCTTCCCTAGAATATTCTTTGCTTCTACTGTTGGGCTGGAGTTACGACTTTTTTGCATAAAGTCTCCCACACCTTGATACAGAACGACAATAGTAATGCCCTTTTGGCCCAGGAGTTCCCCTTTGATTGATTGGCCCTCGACGCCGGCCGAATAAGCTCGGTCAAAAGTAAGGCGGCCGGCCGGATTCATTTTGGCCGCTAAGATAGGCAAAGAAATATCGAAGTCCATTTCTTTTTGCACTTTGATAATCCCCACCGGGGTTTTAATAATTTGAGGAGTAATATAACCACTAACTTTAATACCGCTATTGGTATCATTTTTACCTGAATAATATGACGCTTCATGTCCCATACGCGATCGCCATTGCTCTGCCGACATTTTTAAAAGTCGGAAGGGGTTGTCCGCAATATCTTCAAAATAATCAAGACCAATATTGTTTCTATCCCGTGCCGAATATGCCGAAAGAAAATAATGCTCTCTTTCTATTAAGGCACCCTTTACTTTCGAGCTGGACATGCCTGCTTGGAAGTGGCGCTGCTGTTCTGATGAGACAAAAGCCGGCGTGCTGCGTACTTCTCGATTTAGTCGACTCAATAAGTCTTCAACGATCTTTCGGGCGCGCAATACGCTATCAACAGTGGCCGATCTCGGGTCGGTCATATTTAACATATTTTTTCGTGCCACATTCAAATTAATCTCTTCAGAAATTGAAGTTCCCAGAAAGCTACTCACAACGCCTATATACGCATTGACAAGGTCTGACCACGCGGGGCCCGAAGTGTATAATATTTTTATATATTTTTCTTTAAATGCGTTTATCACATTATCAAATCCGGCCGGATTGTTTGTCAAAGAAACATAATGGCTGTATGCCGCGAGGGCCGCACTAAGAGTTTCAGCTGATTCAGAAATTTTCTGGTGCGTTAGGTCAGAAATTCTAACTTTAACCTTATATTGATATAGACCATCATTTATATTGGCCATTTTCAAATCCGTACCGGTAAAATGATACATGTTAGATGGCATATTAGAGATATTAATATTCTTTAGTGTCTTTTCGCTTAAGCTGCATACTAAAGTATCAGTATAATTTTTATAAAAGTCTTTGGCCGGGATTCCAGTTAGTCGATTACTAAGAGGTTCCCGGGTGACACGCTTACGATAAAGTTCTATATCTAGAACCCGCATAGCATTTAATAGATCTCCGCTATTCGTATATAAATGTGAATATTTAGTTAAGCGCTGCGCCATGGCAACCAGATCTATGCCAAAAAATAAATTAATAGAATCTTGTCTTTGCCGACTATAAGCCATGGGGGAAAAATAACTTATATTTTTATTTCTTTCAGCCGCCTTCAGAGAATTTTGAACTCGTCGATTAAGGTTCTTCCAGCTGTTAAGGCCTTTAGTACGATATCGAAAATCTAAAACTTTTTTATTAGTATACGTTGTGCTTGCCAGGCGGGGATGAGCGGTCGCCGTATGTGCTTGGCCGGCCATAAATTTTCCTAATGCGTTTCTATGCACGGCGCCGACCCATACATCATTTTTGGTGCCATAGCCTTCGACTGTCTCTTCTAAAGTAAAAATCTTTCCTGTTGTTGGAGCGTTATTGTTTATCAATACGTCCTCAACGCACAAATCGCCTGTTGGGAATATTCCTCCGGAATCGAGACCAGTTTTAGAAAAACTCTGCAAATTGCCCAAATAAGGCACTATAAGGCAGCCCAAATAAGGATAAGACATATCGCTTATAACGGCCTTAACATTATGACTTAGATTTTCTATGTATAAACCCTTTTCTTCGTTGATAATTTCTTTACTGGCGATGATGCGACCAAAAGGATTAATTTCTCCAATGCTAATATATTTTTTATACACGCCGCTCATAAAACTATCCCGCTTTATCATTCTGCGCAGATAAGAGGGATACTTATAAATCTTTCTAATTTCATCCTGATCCGTTATAAAACACATCATTAAACGAATACTTGTTCCCGTAGAGCTTGGTTTATACCAACCATTTTGTATTCCCTTTAATAAAATTTGTAAATTAACTTCCAATTTGTCGGGCTGTACTCGAGTCAATTCTGCTCTCTGCACATATACATTTGGCAGCATAGAATTAAAAGAATTATTGCTTATTGCTGTTGTCACGCGCACGGATCCTCATCTTGAGTTGTATACAAATCTTGCTGCAAGGAAGAGCGCGTTGATGTTGGACCAGAAATAATATCTTGAATATCTAAATTATCAACTATGTTCTGTGGTATTTCTTTGTCCACCAAGACATCCATATAATATTCTACGTTTGGTACCTTATTGGCACTATTCCCAAGCTGTTGAGGCATCTCCCCGCTTAGGCCAAGAAAAGCTAGCTGTATTAGAGGCTCTGGTGGTGAAGTGGGATTGTTTGAGCCAGAATAAAATACTTCAATTTCAAAATTTTCTTTTTCATTATCTGTATTTTTTTCCTCAATGCTCAACACAACGTAGTCCTCTTTCATTGCCAAATAAACACTTGGCGACGCCTCAAGATAACCAGTAATAGCGTTAGAAGTCATTTCGCCGCTTTTAGCAAACACCCTATAATCCACTTCTATATCAAGCTGTGGTATTTGTTGTACAACTCCGCTGACGGCGGTTTTAATACCAGCGCTGGAACTAACGCCCCTCGTCTCGATATACGCTGCTGAACTACTAATGCTATTAGTTAGAGTGGCGACCTTCCATGCCGGCGCGTACTTTTGAGATAAACTACTTTTCCCGAGAGGGCCGGCTAATAAGTTAACCTTTTCTTGAAAAGACTGTTGCCTAAAAGCAAATGCGACATCTGAGCTGGCCATGGCCTGATCGGAGAGGTCGCCCAGAGAGGACGAAACGTTGGCGATAAACCTAGTAACCCTTTCTTCAACGCTTGTAATCGTTGGAATTACTTTAAAATAAGGTGTATCTTCTCTGATCCTTTTGTCGGCATCATTTTGGTTTTCCATAAAGCCGCCATATTCGGAATCATATAAGATATTATCATCATAAAAAGCATAATATGTCGGCCGGAACATCCCACGAGATAACACGTGTTTGCCATATTCTGTTAATTGAAAATCTATTACGTCTTCTTTCTTGTTAAAAAATTCTACCATGGTTCATCCTACTTTAATAAATTTAATAAATCCAGTGTTGCCTGAGAGGCGCCTGTGCCACCGCCGCCGCTGCCGCCGCTGCCACCGCCACCGCCTCCAGTGAGCAGATTTAACGCATTTAATGCAGCGCTGCCGGCAGCGCCACCACCGGTTCCGCCCAGCGTCAATGTGCCACCACCGCCACCGCCTCCAGTAAGCAGATTTAACGCCTCCACGGGGTTGAGCGGACCCATGGTGCCTAGAGTCTCGCTTAACATAGCCGATCCCCCTCCTGCGGTAGCGGGTAGTGCGATTGGGGCTCTGCTAGGAACTGCGCTTCTCATTTCATTTGTAATTAGTGGCGCTTCACCTATTTGTCGCTGTGTGCTGGCGAAACTAGTTGCATCATATCTTGCTGTAGCATCTATTTTAACAAGCTCCACAATAGAAAAATAATCGTATGGCCAATTATAAGAATATTTTTCAGTAATATTTGGAGTGAACGATGCGCCCCTAATGCCTCTCTTTGTATACGAACTATAATCTTTTTCAGCGCGCTTCTTCGCTTTAAAAACGAGCCATTGCAAATTATCAAAATACATTTGTTTAATCAGTTCTTGATCTTCTATACAGCATGCACATGTTTGTTTTCTTGAATCTGTGCAAGCATTTTCGACTTCATGAAAATTTGAGCTGTTTGAGCCAGAATCAAACATAACATTCTGCCACAATTTAACCAGATCATCGCGCTCAATTGTTAGATTAAATTCAAAAGCATAAAATAGAACCGGATCGACGTCGTTTAGTATAAAATCAAATTTTGGAGGCAATATGTATTTTTCTAGTATATCCTTTGACCGCGCCCAGGCGGGATGGCCTGCAGAAAAATTGAAGAAATTCTTTTTATTCCTTACCTCAATGAACGGTACCACTATTAGTGCCTCTTCTAATAATTGTTCGTCAGCAACGGCGCCAATTCTGCGAGGTTTCCCCAGATAGTCTTCCAGGCCGAGTACTGTTGCTAGCGACTCGACATTCGATCCCCGAAAGGATTGGCCAAAAGCAGTAACATTTGCTGGCTCGCTTAAACTGATAAAAACACCCTTAGAAGAATCATCCGGTACGCCGCCAAATTGATGCCACATCCCCGACGACGTAATAGAAGTATTCCAATCGGTATATGCGGCCCAGCGGTGTCCTGGATTGGCACTAACTGCTGGTTCTGTAACGTTAACCCCGGCAAAATTCAAAAGCGGTGTCTCCCACTTACTTTGGATCATCCATCGTCTACTGCCGCCTACTTGAATCGTGTCTGACACTTTAATACTCGATGTTAATTGCATAGCAAACCAGTGGCCTACGGCTTCAACATAATCTTGTTTGTCTTGAGTACCATTGCCGGCCTGTAAAGATCCGGTTATGCCGGCCTCTGTGTGGCGACTATATTGGAATTCAGCATTTGTGATTATTTCTTCATAAGTTGGAGCGATGCCAATGCTTGATGTAAAGATTATCGTACACGAACTAGTGCCGTAGAAGTATGGCGGAGTCACCGGAGCAAAGCTTGCCGAAAATGCGCCAATCGTCTCATCGACTCCATCCGCGGGCCGGATTGACGTTGAAGCCTTTGTGTCGTCTGTATCCAGCGCAAACGGCTGGCCGAATGAGCTAGCGCGATTATACATTTCGAATGCGCTGGTGTCGGCGCGTCCCGATTCTGGGTCCAGCGTTCTATAAAGATTAACGGTAAGAGCATATGCTTTGTTTTTGTCGGTAACACCCCACTCCGCTTCGGGTGCTGAAATAAAGGTGGTCAAGCCATTGGGCCTCGAGGCATCTTTTTTCATAAAGAAGTTGCTCGACTCACAAAGAAAGTTATCAATAGCCAGGCTATATCGAGGATCTGATCTTCCAGGTGTAAATTGTATTCTATTTTGAAGATGCTTCGAGCGGCCGCCGCCGGCGCCGAAGTCGCTTGATGACAAACTTGCCGATCCTATTCCCGAGTCGTATATAAAGTTGCCACTAATTGGACCCATCCGGCCGGTCTGCAAGGCGCTATCTACTTGATAAAGAGATTCGAATTCTAGTCTCTGGACTCCATAATTAAATGATCCAGATGTCTGGCCCGTCTTGGGCGCCATGCTCATGCTTAAAATACTGCCAGATCCAAAATTAATGTATCCTTCGGGGAGACAACTATTGGCGCTATCTAACGCTGGTCCTCCGCCGGCGGCACTCATCGCAATATCAGTAACAACATTATCGTCTGCACTAAAAACAACATAGCTTCCCACGGCAATACCAGATTTAATAGAGTTATACAGAATACCTGGACCAAAAAATGGCGTCATCGCGGCGCGGTAGCCCTGGAGTTTTCTGAGCGTTTGGCCTCGCTCGATAGCATCACACGAGGCCGTAGTGAAGATAGAGGGTCCATAAGACGCTGAAAAAAGCCTAGCTAATTCTACAGTTCTTTCCACGGGGTAAAAACCCTTATAGGGCAAAAACTTAAGTTTTGCTGAACACTCCAACAACAAGACCTTATTAATGGCATCTCCATCTGATGATATCATCTGATTTAAATCGTTATCTACAACAGTAAAATATTTTAAGAAATCAGTATGAGCATATACTTTATAAAAATCATCTGTACATGGTATATCGCAGCAGGCCTTATTTCCCAAATCATAACTATTATTTGGATCTGCACCTGATATTTCAAACAGGCCCGGAGATGAGTTGTCTAGAGGTATAAGGGGGTTCCCTCCTCTCGAATTAATAATGTCCTCAATGTGTGTACCAATTCTAAATTCGGGCACTATAGAATGATCTTTGCCGGTTAAACGTACGTATTGCATATAGTCTTCATAAGAAAGATATGGCTGTTTACCACTTTGGTTTCCAACTTCCCACAGGGCATCCCCCATATATACTGTATCTCCGGTAGCTGAGGCTTTACCAACCGGTACTCTCATTGCATATGTGGCACTTGCTGTTGGATGAGATCCGGTTGCATGATACCAGCTATAATTGTTTTGCAACTCGCCTGCTTTATCGTTGGTGCCTGCGTTCGATGATGTCGCCTGCGAATTAGTTGTAGAAAAGTCTATGCGACCATCAAGAGGCCATGCGCTAGCGCTAATAACATTTTCACCCTGTGAATTAACCACGAAACCGTTTGATCGTATTGTTCGCGAACTATTCCATATAGAGCAGGAGGTGGCCGTTGGAGCAAGTCCCATTTTACTAGTATAGGTAGTTCTAGAGCGTATTCTGTTTTGATATGCATTCACTTCACGAGGATATATGCGTTCGGAATATTCTATTAACGAATTATTATCGTTAGTCAAATTAAGAAGAAGGCCGATATTTGTTTCATACGCTTGTCCTAGTTTAACATCCTTGTACCAATTTCCATAACGATTTAGGTTCTCATTAGACCAATAATCTAAATTATTAGCCCAAGTTGTCTTCATAACAATGCTGGGACTTTTTACTAGTTGGTTTTTGTTTTCATATGCAAATAATATCGGATGATGTCGGCTGCTAAGAGGTTGTTCAATATAAGAAGTAAAACTATTTCCTTTTAATCCTGTCACTTGAGCATTCCAGAGAGAACCGTTTGCGGTCTGTACATTGGAAACATAAGTAAAGCTTCGTGGACGATCGCGTACCGATATAATATTGCAATTACGCTGATATACTACAACCGGATGATCGTGGGTTCTTGTCTGTTTCCACATGGGATATCCATAAGGGCCGTTGCGATGAAGCATAAGGGAATTAAAAAGCATCGCTCCATCGGGCAGAAATCCGTTAACTTTGCTAGCCCTGAAGCCCTGCTTGGCGACACCTACATTTAAATATGTCGATTCGACAGCGGGCGACGTGGTGTTTCCAGCTAACGGGACATTGAGTGGATATCCCAAATGGTTACTAGAACATGTAAGCGGCTCATAAATAACTAAGTTAAGGCCGGCAAAATTAGCAGGAAAATCTGTATCTACAATACCGTTCCTTTTGGAATATCCATACTGCGTTTTTCCGCCGGCAAACCCAGTCCCATAATCGCTCGCCGAAATGGTCGCCAAACTCGGCGTAAAGCCGCCGCTTAATTCTGTATATCCAAAGAAATCGCTGTTCTCAACCAGACTTGATGTTATCCACTGATATCCACGGGCCGCTCCAGGTATGGGGTGTTGTACCCACCAGTTATCATAAACAGATCCGGTTAAAGTAGCCGCGGCATCGCCTTCGGACTCGTTGCCACCGCCGGCGAAATTAGTCTTACTCATGCCCGCAGTGCCGCTGTCTGTAAGGGTGATAGCTGTATTACCGGCATTGCCGGCGATGGCTTGAGAAACCGTAACAACTGCTCCATCTACCGTAGCGGTAAATCTAGTTCCAGCCGGCCCATTCGAAGTATTAATGACAGCTTGCAAGTTGGCCGCAGTGGCATCGTTTGAGGTTGTGGCTTCCCATGTACCGTTGACCGAACTTTGGGAGCCGCATGTGAAATCGTAGTTGCTGCCATCCGTAGCAATCAGGTTCACCTTGTCGCCATTGTTGAGCTCAGTGTAGTCCGTGATGGTTATTGTCGCTGTTGCGGCTACGGGCCTCAGCTCTATTCTGCGTCTCCTGTTTCTATTAACCTTGTGATAAGAAGGGACGGTATTGTATGTATTAGATAACACGCTGCCATAATCGGCATCCGTACCAAACGGGCCGGCATGCAGAGTCAACAGGGTTCTTAAGCCGCGGTGATGACGATTGTCGCCGCCAAACATGGTTGAACCGCTGGCTAGGTGATCAGTAACGTGCAACGATCCACTTTCGCCGCTACCGGATCCCCTCACGGACAGATTGCGGTAGGGAAGAGCATTATAGACCGATTTCTCTTCGTGGGCCACATCCAAATACCCCAAGGACATAGCCTCGTACGAGCCAGGCGCGCTAAATCTGTTGACAATGATAGTTTTATTAGAATTTGCTCCAGTTCTGTTTGGAAGTTCATAATCCAGGTTGCCACTAGGATTAACCGGCCCATTTAACGCTATGCCACCGCGGCTGGCGGTTAGCGGAAGACGTCCTCTGGTGGCCACGGTCTCTGGACTTGGACCAACACCGTTAGCGCCGCTGCCAAAAGTAAACGACTGATCATTGAAGAATGGATCATTTAGACTGCGGGCGGCGCCTTGAACAACTTCATAATTTTTTTGATAATTTCCGATTTTCCCATGAGCAATCACTCCAGAAATCGACTGACTTAGCGATGCTGTAGTCATTAAGATGTTCTTGATATTAACGGGACGCTTAACGCCAGAGCCGCGAAGAAGATTGCCTTTGGGCCTGTGAAATAGATAAGGCGGGCGGACCGCAGGGGAGCCCGGTTCGGGATATAGCGGGCCCACTATTCCTATAGCATTAAGTCCCCCATAAGATTCTGGAAGTCGGAGACCTAATAGCAACCTAAAGCCCTCGGGTCGATCTGCAGGGGAATCTAAATTGTTTGTACCGGTTTTAGATGGTGCGTATTGGTTAATCGCCACATGTCGATACTCTCTTCCTCCCATCCATTGTTCGGTAAAAGGCCCCTGTAAGGCTCCCTTGTGAGGACCCCCGCTATAATCTTGATGAAGATTGGTAATCATTACACCGGTCATAAATTGTTCTGCTACATACTTCTGATATCCAGTAATAACTGAAGAGGTATAAAGGCTAAATGGTGCAACCAAGTTGCCATCAAATGTTAAATATTCATCAGAATTATCAAAATTTAGTTGGGCATCTAATTTAAAACCTAAGCGTTGTTTGGCCAGCTCGGGCGGAAGCATCGTATCGTTGGTACCCACGAGTAGTTCGGTATCTTGACCATATGCTAATGCTATATTGGCCGGCAGGTTGGTGCCCGGCTTAAGCGGGCCGGCAGGAAAAACAATTGAAAATATTGCGTCTCTTCGAGCGCTTATGTGGCCATTAGCGCCGTGAGTATAAGAATGCGCTTCGTCAGCGCTAAAACGATATGGTTCATTGTTTGACCGCTGAAGATAGTTTTTTCTAATAATATTATCTAATGATTGTCTATCTTTATTAACTTGTGTTTCTCCGCCAAAAGCAGGCCCAGTCTTTTCTGATCGGTCGCGCCAATAATCTAGATTTTTTTTGAACGAATCATCAACAGGGTGATGTCTCCATTTCCAGCCCCCCTGACTCGCATGCATTGATCGACCAACTGCCCGACGAGTTGGCTGCCCCGCTCCGAGAGGGTTATTGTGTGGCATATCATCATATTGCATGCCAGCCCATGTACCAGCATTCGTTTGAATACTGTCGATAATGATTTCTGGCTCTCGATAATCCATCGTGGGAAACTTATTTTGATGCTTGTTTCGCTCTAGGGCATGACTTTCCACAACTGTTCGGATGTTTTCTGTAACATCCGCCGACGCGGGAACCAGCTGTTGGAGCATAACCGACAGAGCGCTATCAAACCATTTATAAAACTCATAAAACTTTTCAAAATCTAGAAAGTCGTTTTTAACTCTCTCAAAAAAGGCTTGGCGTGCCTTGCCCATAAGCTTATAGTTCATTCGATATCGATTTACAGGCTGGCCAATTAAATTATGTATATCTTTCATTGAAGCAAAATAGTTCAACATCTCTTCAGAAACGCTTTGGTACATGCTTTTTTCAAATGCAAAAGAGTAATTTGTCGGTCTTGTATTTTTTGTAAACAAATCACGCTCCTGGGCGTCATAAATCGTTATCATATCGCGTGACTGCAGGTCTTCCGGGAGATTTTGTCTAACTACTGTAACGTAATCCTTGTCGATCGCTTTGATGTCGTTTGCTACAAAGCCATATCCTTCGGCGGTGTGATTGCGGCTTACTAGCGGACCAAGCCACCCATAATTACTACCAGTCGCCAAAGAGCCCGTCGCTGAGGCATCCTGCGCTGTGAATCCTCCGGCAGCATTTGAACTAGTAACTTGCGCAAAATCCCAGTTTAATGCCAGAGTGTCTAATCCATAAAGCTCGCCAAATGAAGCTGACGGCTGAAATGGATAAGGGTATTGAGTCGGCGACATTATGCCAAAATTTTCAATGTCTCTAGCGTGCGCCAGCAGAGAGCCGCTCTCTAGATAATCAAACCAGTGACGAAGAGAGCCAATTTTGGCGTCAGAATAATATTGAACCGAACCAGTGAAATTTGTTCTTTGCGCGCCCGCAAAAAATCTACGAGACCCAGAAACAAATCCATATGGAGGAGCGGTTATAGATCCTGTTGCATTAAAACTGTTTACTACAACACCATCTTCCATGTTAATTCCGTTAAACTCAATGATATAATTTTGCCTTGCCGAACCTGTAGCGGGATCCTGAACTAGCGGGACATAGGGATATTTTTCAGGCTTAACTCGTACCGACAAGGTCCAATGAGAATCGTCATAAACGTCTTCATACAAACTACTTGTTAGTCGTGGCATATAGCCATTAGTCGTGCCGGTCAACATAAACTTAGCATTAGTAGAGTCTAATTCGTCGCGAATAGCGTATACTTGAAAATTGGTCATATCCTGTTCGGCGAGGGCTACGCCGGGGTCGGGATGCGCCGGCAAAGTATCGGCGTCATGAGAGGAGCTGTGTGCTCCAAATAAAGACGCCGTTAAGAATCTTGTATCGATATAATGGGGATCGGATGGGGTTGCCTTGATTGGAAAAATAATATTCGCTTCAGTTGTGAAAGCAAAACCACCAGTTAAGTTCGTGCTACCGCTTATATAGCTTGATGACTGATAAACCGTGGCGTCCACAGATGCCGACGTGTTAAAGTCAACATATCTCTTTGCTATAACGCGGCTCGTAATGTTATCTTGTAACTCATATTCAATATTGTTGGCATACATATTGAATTTTATTAATTCTGAATCAATACCAAAACACCGGATCAGGTTTCTAAAAGATTTTTCTGTGCCCTTTGATTTGTATATAAATGAAAGATTGTTATAAACGTTTTGGTAGATAGAATTTTTAATATCTACAAGAGTCTTTTCATAAAGCCTAACTTCGGATCGATCTGCTAACTTTTCAATTATATCCGCATCCAAAAATATTTCTGGCGAAACAAGGCCCATTGATTCCAGGAGGCGATTGGCAAAAGGTAATGGTTTCTCGCTGCCAGATGGGTATGTACTATCCCTTAATTTATTTAAAGACTCAATTTGTAATTGTAAAGTATCAAAATAACTTCCCATTATTTGAGTTAGATGTTTAAGAGTATTTCCTGTTTCCGCATCTTCTTCTAAAATCCAAGCCGGCATTGAATTATAAATTGAAGCATTATTAGTTGAATCATGATAAGAAGCGGAAGCTGCCAATTCATTTTGTAGTGCAGTAATCGAAGCATGCGCAGAGTATATTATCGGATCTTCAAATTCTTTTGTGGCCGCACTAGAAGATATAATGGCCGAACCGGTATTTCTAGAATATGAATCATATCCCGTCCAAGTTCCATTAGACACTCGACCAGAATAATCCAAAACAGTAGAGTCAGTACTAGAATTTCCCACTATTCCTTCATTGAATTTATAATAAACTCCCAATTCGGTATTAACTGCGTTTAGTGAAGTGGTACCCGGAGTAGGATCCGTATTTGTACCCCCTCCTACTTGAGCAAACCAATAACGCCCGACATCTTTTGAGCTTCTTTGTGTCTTCCAATAACGGAATTCATCTATAGAGCCAGAAAATTTACCGGAGCCGGCTGCTTCATCCGTGCCCGACGGCGCAATTAAAGATCCGATCGTGGCCTTGAGGGCGCCCGTAACGGCCGCGGGCGAGCCGGGGCCGATTGTTTTCTCTTCATTCGGATTACCATTAACGTATAATTTAGCATCAATGCCGTCAGTGGGGTTATTTTTAAATGTAAATGCATAATGTGCCCAAGACGTAAGTGAAGAAACCGTTAGATCACTGCCAATTGAGGCCGTCTCGAAGCCATATCTTGCTGAATGTCCTGCGGTGCCGGTGTGGGCCCCCGACATGCAGGTTATAAGAAAAGGAGTTGCCGCAGCGCCCCCATCAATTTCTATTTTTAGGCGCCCATAGCCTGCGCTGCCTGAATTATCTCCATTCCAAAGATCAAAAATTACTTCACGTTGGGTTTTATCCGTATCAAACGCGTCCTTCTGGAGCCAAAATTCAACAGAAACGCCATTGTTTTCCATATCGAATTCTAAATTAGAAGCGCGATTCGAACCTGTATCGTAATAATTTGATCCAGTAAATGTAAGCGCATACGAAGGCGACATGCCATTTGGATTGACATGCGGGCCTCCTTTGATAGAAATGTATTCTAAGCTGCTTGGGGTTCCATAACCATCGCTGGTTTTAGAGACGTCAAGAGAGCCCCAGCCATCAGCAGAAAACAAAGCATAGCCGGTACTTCGTGGATATCTATTATCAAAAACGTAAAGGTCTATATAGGAAGAATTGTTCTCCCACTCAAGTTTCTCTTTTAAAGAACCGTCGTAGGGATAGGTGTTGTAAATTCTTTTTATGGCTTGATCGTAATATTCGCTGGCCTGGCCATAGCGCGCAAAATTGGCAGGATCGGCAAATTCAACACGAGGTATAAAACGATTGTCTTTTATGACATCCGCTTCGTGATAACCAACCGATTCAACCTCTAAAGCAATCTCATCGGCGCTTACATTTGAGAGGTTCTTTATTTGTTGTGCCTTTTTAAAGGAATCTCGTAATGCCATATTACTGCTCTACTCTAAATTTAAATATTTCCGGTTGCTCTACCCAAGTCGCTATCGATGGATTATAATAGCTCAACTTAACACCATACGCATAATCAGATTCTAACAACTTCATGCTTAAATCAAAATAATTGCCAGAGACATCGTGGGATAAATAAGTTTCATAACTGCTTCCCGTACCATATGGCACAACTGCTAGTTCGTCCGCAAGGCGAATTATTTTATACGAAGCACTCACGATAGTTTCATTAACGGGTGTAGTGGTTGTTACAGTGTAGATGTTTGGATTCCAGTTTTTCTCTCTAACAAACAATCTAAAACGAGCCACTTCATTGCGAAAATATTGTGATTTCAAGTTTGTTATTGCCGTAACATGTTCAAAAGTCGGTGCATTATTATAAGCAGATAAACTCTTCGGAGAGATAGAGCCTGTATAATATTCCGTTTTTCCACCTAGTGATAATATGCCTGTTCCGTTATGCCAAACATCAAAAATTCTTGTTAGGGGTGCTGATGAGCTGACGAGCGATGTGGCGCCGGTAACAGCGAAAGAGGCAGAATATATTCCAGTAGAAACGTAGCCTCCTGTGATGTTTACGTCATTGGTAGCCACAACTCCGCCGCCGGCCGGAAGTAACAATTTTGAGCCAGTTGGCGAAGAAGAGCCAGAATATAAACTAACCATTATTGAACCAGTCGTGGCCACACTAGAAGAGTTTGGTATATTGGTTAATTTACCGCGAATATAATTATACAAATATATGGTATTAAGATTATCTGCTGCTGGTGCTAGCGAGCTACTATAATAAATGGATCCTCTCTGATCTTTAGTACGAGAATCCCAGCGCGCTTCAATTACTGGCCGCTTGAAAAAAAACTCTGTGCTTCTGGCGAAAAATTTCTTTGTGTAATATGAAAAGCTAGCAGACTCCTGTACATCAGTAAGTTTTATTAATGCTCCAGAATTAGCAAAGTGGAGCGCAGTACCTGATGTCTGCATCCATCGCTCTACTAACGGGGTTATTTCAATATCCATATCTTCCCAGCCATTTGTAAAACTTGCTGTAAGAAAAAATGATGTTACGTAGTCTCCCCCACTGCCGGTCACCCAGGCTGCTTCCGAAGAAGCTCGATCCCAATTCGAGCCCGAGCCATCATATGTAATATCTTTATATTCTTCCATGTCGAGGCCAAAACCTTCTTGCCAAGTAGAAGCGGATACCGGATACACGTTCAATTGAAAATTACGAGCAAGAGTAAATGGGTGTTCGGCATTATACATTTTTAGATAAAATTTGACACTCCCACTAGCTGGAATTGTAGCAGCAGTACGATCAGCCGATATTGTGTTGACTGGGAACTTTATCAACATTCTTGATAGTTCACCAGACTGCCCGCTAGATGACGAAGTTTGTCCTCTTAAAGAAAAAACCTCAAGACTATCGGCGGCGCCCATATTGGAACCAGTCCCGCGCGTCGACAAATCTGATTTGAATGCGTTTGTTATAGAGTTGTCTGCATTCGCAACATATCTCTTAATGGCCATTATCTAATACTTCCTTTAATATCCATATTAGGGTATTTAAGTTCAAATATGATGTCCCTTAAAGCCTCTATATAAAGACCGTTAGCCGAAAGGGCAGCATCGAAATCGTAACTCACCTGTGAATAATTACCGCCGGACTTCGGGATAATATTAACCGATGACGCATCAACAACTCCAGGAATATTATGTAATATTTTATAGATTTCTGAGATGTTGATTGATTCTCCTATATCTTTAATATTTGAGAAATGCTTTCTTAAAGCGCCGTCGGCCTTGTTGATAGTCGTATATTTATTTGTTTCATAATCTACGCTTATAACATATTCAATTGCAAAATTCGCTATTCTAGCGTTTAGAATGTCGATTGTATCATTTATCATTTTATATTGCGACATCCAAGTTTTTAAATTCGTCTTAAGAGTAGCATTGGCCTCCGTAAGTTTTCCAGTTGTGGGATCTTCTGATATAATATATAAATTTAGATTGCGTTTAAATTCGCTAAAGTCTCTCGCCGGGGCGACTCGCTTAATGGATCCAAATTTTGCCGGCATCGCATAGCACAATGTCTGATAGTCCTGTAAGGTAACAGCGCGGTGCTGAGTTGCAAAATAAGATATTACACGCTGTCGTATTTCTTCGGATGACGGCATAGATACACCGCCAACAATAGGAGATTCGTTTGTCAGTTCCATGGAGTTTGTAACATTGTTTCTTTTCACAAGATCTAAAGTGCCCTGATTCTTAAATTTAAAATTTGCCGTACCGACCTCGACAACAGTATTTGTTGCCGCATTAACATCTCTTGTGGTGTTGGACCGATAATTAATTGTCAAAGTAGTATTCGCCGGAGCAATTCCAAATTTATCTGATTTTATAAGATTGGTAGGATCAAATTCTTTGTCTGTTATATAGTCTCTCCCGTGAAGGTCCATAATTACTGTTGACGGGTCTGCGATCGAATTTGATAACAGCTCTGAATCCGAACCATATCCAAACTGCAGAAATGTTTCATCGCCATCGTATTCTACAACAAACCGCCGGGCAACAGGGACCGCTTTCATTATGGTGGGTGCCGTATTGCGATCGGCATTAGTATTCCGAATAGCCTTGTAAACAATATTTTGAGAAAGATTATCAACTTCATAGTATCTATGGCCCTCTGAATCGGTCACCGATATTACTTCTGCTAACTTATTTGTCGCCAATGGAATTCGCAAAAACTTTTGGAAGCTGCCCACATCGGCCACTTGGCGCTGGAGTCGACCTGAAACAACTCGACCGGGCGCGCGAATAATAAAGGAATTTGGCTGATCGGTTGCAGAATTAATTGCTCCGGCAACGACTAAGTTGGAATTGTTACTGAAATCTATATCTTCCAGCAACATGTAGGCTCCTCCTCCGGTCGAGCCTACTGTTGAGCCGCCTTTTAAAACCGGAGCATAACTAAGATCAGGCGCCCCGCCGGCCGTTGTTGATGATGGGACTGCTATATAAAAAGTTATTGTACCATAAGATGAGGGATTTGGATTTAATTTAAATCCCATTTGTTTTGCTAAGCGAACTACATTGTTATATTCTACAGCGCTGTCAAGAAAGCTTTCATTTGTTTGGTAATCCAAATAAAAAGAAAGTATATCTCCTATATACGATACCGTATCCAGCATTAAAGAGCCGAAGCCGGCTTCATTAAAGTCTTTATAAGTATTGGGATAATATCTTTGAGCATACCCTTCCAGGTCGCGGCGAATACTATCAAAATCTCGACTTGTGTAGTTAATTGGCTGTAGCTTTTTTGGCATAATTTATAAAACTCCAAATATTCTATTTAATTAGATTCCATTGGCACTTATTTGTAAAAATGTTGGTATTTGCAAGGGTACAATTGTGAAAAACAGATTAATGCCTAAAAAATTTGGATCTAAGTCCAAACCAGGCTCGCCAGACTGAAATTCAACCCTGTCTATTGAAATATAAGGAAGATATTTTGCTACTTGAAGTTTAATCGTTTCGTTTATATCGTCATAAGTAGTTTGTGCATTGGGCTCAAATAAAAAAGCGCGGACGCCACACCCAAACGAGGGATCCATCATTCGCTCACCTGGGTTTGTCAATACGAGCATTTTTAAATTTTGTTTTGCTAAGTCTTCAAATGTGGTGTTTAGATTGTACGCCCCGAAAGTTGAATCCATATTTAATGGAAGCGCCACGGAAAGGCCTTCGTTATTTGTTGACATTGCTTGGGTTCCCCTTTTGTTCTATAATAAATAGAAAAATAACTCTTTATTACCCTTATAATAACGCTAACATGGCTCATCGGTCGTCATAATGGATACATCCTTATCGCGACGCAGCAGACTAAGCAACAAGTAAATAAAGCCGAATGGGCCTGGAGGCAGACAAATCAGGCCTGGTATAGTGCCCTGAAGATAAACCCCTTCGGTCTCGATTTTGGGCCATGGATTGAACCTCGAATTCTTCTCCATCAGTCTTTTTACGGCTGCCGGCAAATTTGGTGCTTCATCTCTTATCTCGCGATTCATCTGGCAAAATAATAAATTAAACAATTCCTCGACATCGACATCGGCACTGGCTAAAATAGCGCCGAGAGCGGGATCGACATTTCCGGCTTCGGCCAATCCGGTTTCCATGACGGCAATAATTTGATTAAATACGGATCCAGTTACATCTCTTATGATTTTTGTTATGGCAACGTGCGGATCTAGTATCTGACAAAGACCCTCAAAAACGTCTATCGGAAACTCCTTGAGCGACTGCATCATATAGGCGCTGGGATTAACTCTTGGCCGGCCGCGGTTGGCAACGGAAGCCTGAATTTCATAAACAGTATCTGGGGCGGGGCGGGCTCCATCATCCGGAGTACAAAAGACAGACTGAACGAGTTCCATCGCAGAAGTCTCTAGGGTCCTAAACATTGGTGCCATAGGAAACATCTTGTCGGTTAAGTAAAAACTATTCATCAAAAAAGTTGTTAAAACCAGTTGTTGATCAAAAACCTTGGTGAAAAAATAATCGAATTCTGGTGATGCGCTAAGATTCTCGGTATGATTTAAGTTTTCTAGGCCTCGAATTTCTCGGCGGGTGGTCGACATGGACAGATCACGGTTACCGCCCAAAACGTTTTCGGCTCGTATGTTCATTATAGGAATTCCAACAGAAATATGATCTATATCTCGGCTGTACAGGAGTTCTGTAGCGCTCATATTGGCGCCGCCGGAGGCCGCGAGGGCCGAGAAGTCCATGACGCCGTGCTGGTAATCTCGATTTACATAGGTAGAACCTAGCGGTATAAAAGCATTTTCCGTATTTAAAGTCTCATTAAGAAAATCAATCGTGGCATCGATCTGAGCTACGCCGTCGGGCAGCTCGCCCAGAAATGGTCCAGGAAAAGCCTCATTATATATTTGGCCTAATAACCAAAGCTTTTCTACGCCGGGCGCCGTGCCTACAGGGAGGCCACCCGGAGTGATCTCTTCACCCTCTGCTTGGCCGTAATTACGATACTCCATGGGAGGATAATATACCAATCGATATTCCATCCTAAGATTATTCAGCCTCTGGATCGCGTGGCCTTCGCGCAGCGCGCCCTGGTCTTCGTCGGCGGCGGTTCGGCCGATGAGGTGTATCATTTCGTCTAAAGTGCAACTACCAGGTTCCCCTTCGCCAAAAGCAATTTTTCTTTGAATGTTCCAGTTCTCCTGGGCGTTGCGCGCGACTGTTACTTCTATTGGGTTCTCGAAGAAATCCTCGTCCCAATGTAGCATTTTTTCTATCTTAAACCCGCCATATGTCAACATATCAAGAGTTGGATTTCCGCTTGATTGATAAATTTGATTCATATCTCCTGGAATTATAGGAGGCCTGTTGTCCGAATAATCACTTAAAAGAAACATCGGCGCTACGTTGCCAACGCCGTAATCTGCGGGACCAGCTGCGGGACCAGCCGCATTCACATCTTCAAACCCGTGAACAAAAGAGGGAGAAAACCCAATAACATCTTCTATGAAAACGTCTTTAAATGACTTGGAAGCATTTCGTGAAATTACATTTGATATCGGGCGTGCTGAAGTTTCCAATCTTTGCAGCAATAAATATCTTAATCCGTTGCCGTTCTCTGCTAGTTCCTCAACATTTTCTAATCCCATGGTCTCTAGGTAATCCATATTTATCTTTCTAGGATCGCGTCGAATCTTTCTATACATATGCTCGTCAGCAACCCGGGTCAACATCTCTGCAAACCCAGAATTGTCTGGGGTGACACCAAGCACTCCCAGAGACTGATTTAGCATTTCCTGTACTGATTTGAGAATATAATCGCGAATTATTGGTATATCCCACATGCCTCCACCGCCCGGCGTACCGAGTTTAAAGGCAGATAAAACAAACATATTTTTCAAATAAAACTGAACTATATATACTTGTAGAAAAATTAATACGGCCGCATACATAGAACAATTCTTCATTAGCTTTCGAGAGTCTAGATTATCAGAGGCACTTGATTCATAATATTCTGCCTGGGCGCTCGCTATAATACCATTTATATCCATCAAATCGCCGATCTTTTCTGGGTTACTAAGGCATGCCGAGTTATCTTGAACTAGTAATGCTTTCTTTACATCATCGACAGAAAATATTCCATTTTGTATAACATAAGTTGTTAGACTCTTGATCAAGCCAGCATTGGTTGATGGAAAATATTGGTTGTGTAAAACCTTATAGTAATTGTCAAATAGTTTGGTCTGATAATCTGACATCTGGCTAAGATTTACTTCCGAGGAGCCGCGGCCTATAAATTCAACTAAAGAATTACGAACCATCGAGGCAAATACGCCGGCCGCTGGAGAAAAACCTCCAGATCGTATATCCGATTCTATAGAGAGCCCTGCTATATTGGCCATTTCTGTCGCATCAAAAACCCTGTTATCATAGTATACAGTAGAACCAGGAAGCATCGATCCCTTTGCAGCTGTATTGCTGAGTTCCTTCGTGGAGGTGGCTTCGATATTATAAAGAGGGGTATATATTGTTTGTACGCGATTCAATGCATTATACCCAACATCGCCGGTGCTATAATTATAGACCATATCAAGGGCCAAAAATTTTTGGCCACTGAAGGCAGGAAGATCTGCCATGCTCGCTTTAGATATAAGATGGCCAGACGATAATGGCCGAGGAGAAGCCTGCCAGTGTCTTTCCGGGGTGATGTTGCACAAATAATCAATCCACGGGTAGCCTCCCTGCTCGGTCTCATTGATTGTAAAATTAGGATACATCGTGTAGCCCCGATACTCCTCCCACACGGCGCCGAGATAGTAATTTGACGAACCTGCAGTGTTCGGGTCGGGCAGCGTCGCGAGGCTCTCGCGAATCATCTTATCCCGAATATCGAAGATGGCAGTCTTTTCTTTCCCCGAAATAGGCATATCTCGGATTTCATCGTCGGTCTGCATCCCCATAGCTTCCGCGAGGGCCGACATGTCGTTGCTCCGCAGGCTGTACTGAGCTATAAATGGATTATTCCACGTCCAGCGCTCCAAACGTGCTGATGGAATAAATTCTTCTATCCCGACACGAAAGAGTTCCGGAAATACATAGCTCATCATTGGACTAGCGGAGGCCCCGGCATCCGCATATTCTTCTATTTGCGTGCTAAGTCTCCCCAATTTTGACATATCAATGTTCATAATTATGCGCGAGAGTTCTTCCATAACACGCGCAGCATCCTGAACGTTGTCAATTCCTCCAAATATATCTCCGATCTCGGGACACGGAAAGTCTGATTCTTCGGGGGGATTTAGCGCTGCATTTGCATCTGTCTCTAGCCGCTCTAGCCCATCAATGATCTTTCTCAAAAATGGATCTTTTTGATTGCTGCTAGTACGTCCTGGAGCTTGGGCCTCGGTTTCCTGCGCTTCAAGCCCCAAAGCGCCCATAAGTTGTGCTATGGGACTCTGAGAGTCATTAGTCAACGATGGCGACAACAAAGAAGACTTAGCGGCTTCTGCCGCAAAATAGAACTCATGCGATATCGTAGCAGCCAAGCTTTGTATTAAAATTGGTAAGGAGCGCTCAACTATAGGATTGGGAATATAATTGGGACTAGTCGGGGATGTTAAGTTAATGTTAGAAAGATTTACAACGAGCCCGTTTTCTAAAATGCCTAAAAGTGTGTTTAGGTTTTCTTCGTCGACAGAATTTATTATCTGTGTTTCGGTTAAGCATATTTCATCAACATTGGGTATCACGCTTCTATCGAGTATTTCGGCACATATAGTAGAAGTATCTACAACGCTTCCCAAGCATCCAAAAAAGGTAACTATCTTCGAAGAAGTATTCAACGAACTACGAACGTTAATATTTTCATAATTGCGATTAAAGTCCAATATTTCTTCCACCGTAAAGCTACGACTATTTTTTTGTAACAATTGACAAATTTCTATGCCCGTTAATATCGATGATACGCTTGAAAGATATTGCATACCATCTGCATGTGAAATGTTGAAATCTGAAAAACATATATCTAAGCCGTGCGGTTCTCCAAGAAAATCGGGGCGCGCTGCTTTATTTGGATCAATATCAAACATGCCGCTCAAATCTAAAGTTCCATAATCCGCTTCCTGTTGGTCGACACCCTCACATGCCGCGGCAATCATTTCAGTAAGACCCTGCATGAGTGCCTTAATAATTTGAAAACCAAGCTCTATAAACATCGTCTTGAGCGTCTCCGAAAGTACTCCATCAACACTGAATATTTTTTTCATTTCTATAAAAAAGGATAAGTCTACATTTATCGTACCAAAACCAGGAACAGTGGGCTTTCGAGGTTTCTCAAAAAGATTCGCTGCTGTAGAAATAAAATTTCGAACGTCTGAAGTAACATTATTATAGGAGAAACTAGCGTTAAACATAATGCAGTTAATCGCTTCTTTGACTAGTGCGTCTACTCCTACTTTTCGAACTATCTCTGTAATAAGGCGCATTTCTTTTGAGTTTTTAAACTTTCCAAGCGCCTTTTTCATTTCTTTTACTTTATCTTTTATAACCTTTTCTCTTTTGGTCATTTCTTCATTAAGAATGAGCTCTAGGTTGGCAGGATTTTGTCGAACTTTTTCCAGTAATTTATTGTCTTTTGCGGTGACGAACGTTTCCTTGTTTTCTTCAAGTTCGGTACCATGGGCGCTGGCCACTTCGTTAACAATCTGTTGTGCTGCTGGCGTATGAGAGGGTCCGCAATAGTTTAAATCATATGTTCTAATGTACGAGTTTGAAATCGCACTAATAAAATTAATGAAAGAATTAAAACTTCTTTTCTGTGCCGGCGTGGCGGTAGCTAATATACTACCCCAACGAATTAAATAAACCATTGTTTGAGGTATGCTTAAAGGTTCTGTTTCAATATGAGAAAAATATCCAACTGGCAAAAGTTGGCCGCCAACATCAATTTGATTAATCCGATAGCCGGGATCTAGTTGCACCGTAACCATATTTATAGTGTCCGAAGTAGTCTCAATGCCATTAAGATTTAACAAGTCTGTAATTTTCTCTTGTGCATCCGTTAAGCTTTCATGTTCTACACTGAAATCGATATCTGGAATTACTTGCCCATCAAAATATCGCTTCTGCGAATCATACTTATCAAATATACTTCTAACTGTTGTTGCTTCATGGTCTAACAACCCCCAAGAAAAGGTATAGGTTTCCCCGAGTGGTGCGTCGGCCGGATATGCGACGGCATTAATTGTATTATAATAGCCTAAAGCTAATGAAAACGAAGGTATATTTGGAAACGGCGCCACGGAAGTATCACCCAGAATCGGATCTCCGCAAGCATCTAGCGGAATTGAGGGAGGAGGCCAATCAATGCGCCTCCAGTCATTTGAAGCAAAAAGCGGATTTTTGCTCGATCTCTCTAGCAAATCAAACTCTAGGTCTGAGGTTGTTATCAAAACACGATAAAGAGATCCCGGGCGCAGTGATTTTTTACGGTCTGCAACTCTTAGTCTCGATCTAATCTTTTGTTGTAAAAGCGCAGCATTCTCTATGGCGCCGATTCCCTCGTCATTATATGTTTCGGGCGCAACATATACATACCACCACTCAGGAAAATAATATTTCATTAATTCCAACGTTGCCGTATCTAGCAGCTGTTGTTCGATAGAGCCTACCTCGGATAGATTTGTCGTGCCGGTAGAAAGTGCTATTTTGTAAAATCCATTTTCTATATAAGGGACGCTTAATCGCTTATAAAGCCATGGAACAGTAAATTTAATATTTCCAGTATTTGTGCTTGTCATGTCATTAGGTTAGTTGGCACTATTCCACATACTATTTATATAACGACTACCTATATCCGAAAGGTAATCTGCTGCTATAGCGCCGGCTGATAGGTCTAAAGTCTGCAATTGTACCTCTACATTAATAGTCCCATCCTGGATGAACTTGCCCATCTGTTTGAGTGGTGCCATGGCAACATTGGTTATCCCGGGCATCGCACCGTTGTGTTCATGAGTATGTATGCCAACCATTATATTAAAGTCTCTTTGATAAGAATAAAAATTCTTTACAATTTTTCGCAATTCTCCTATCTCTGATAAAATTTGATTAAGGCAGTAAACAAGATTATATCCCTTAACAAGCGGCTGTAGTTCCAAAGGTTCATTATTTGCAATAAGTTCTATGCCGGTACCCTTATCTACTTCGGCACCAACTGAGTTGTAATAATCCGTGCGTGTAACAAGCTTAATCTTTTCCCGACTTATTATTCGAACCTCATCAGCTTTTAAAGCCACTGCAGAACGCGGGAGCTCTTCTGCGCCGAAAAGCCGACTATCATCCTCGCCGGGATCGCGTTTAATGCCAAAATATGTATCGATTTTAGCTTTCTGAGAAACATAAACACGAGCTGCGTCAAGCTTAAAATTAGGATTGCAACTGACTCTTTCCCTATTCTCATTTTTGGACCGGGCCATCCAGCTCATTCTTCCCGCCACAATATCAACCGCAGCGCAATGAGTGTTTTTTCTATATATATAGCCCAAATTGGTTTCAGGAGGGCCGGCTCGATCGTGGCCGAGGACTACAAAAGCATTTCCCTTCTTAAGAACCTTTTCTGTAGTAAGGTCGAGAAAATTCGGAGTATCGCCGGCGCCCGGAAGGGCGAACCACATATCTTGCGCGCCCAACGCCTTAAGCCTATCGCGCTCCTCTGGCGAATAATTATCAAAATCTATTGCTGCTTTGTCTTTGTTTGCCATTATGCACCCGCCTTGACGTTATTGAAGATGATTTTAGATGCGGCCATGGCCCATTCGCCGTATCCGTCCTCGCCGAAATGAAGACCATCGCCAGGTCGGATGGTGCGCGTCATCGGTTTTGAATCGTACCAGGAAACTCCGAGGGGCTCTAACGCCTCCTTCTGCCAGATGCGAAGCGCTTCCGCGCCGTTCTCTAAGCCGTTTCCGCCATAGGCCTCTTTTCCATAATTACCAGTCATATAGGATGGTCCGAGCCAAATAATATGCTTCACGCCGGCGCTATATGCAATCTGGACAAATGTCTCTAGAATAGTCTTATACTTTTTCTCCCTAACTGCTAGCTTGCTGCGACTCTTATGTGCGACCCCGAGGCAAGTTTTCATACGCTTGTTCTTATACTTGCCATCCTCATATTCGGCCTTAAACTCCGCGAGGCCCATCTCCATACAGATCTCGTATTCTTTCCGAGCTCGGCGTGTCATAAACCTTCCGCCTCGGGGAAGCCCCTGTGACGCGTCATTGGCGCCAAGGATCACCACAAGAAGCTCGGCATTAAAATCAGCCAGTAGTTTGGTCAACCTGCCCTTGATGAAATGCTGAACTCCTTCTCCGGGATACGTCGCGACTCCGAGTGGGTGAGGGAACTTATGACTCGCAAGATGTTTTTTTGGTTTGGCAGGCCGGACTTTAAAACCCCTCTCCTGAAGCATTTTGCCGATGCGGCCTCCCATAGAAAGATTGGTTGAACTCATTGAATCTCCCACAACCATGGCTGTCCGAAACGTGCCGCCGGTACCGGCAGGAGCAAGTCGACGACCAGGGGCACTCTTATACTGTTCTACTATTGGTGCGCACGTTTCAAACACAATTGCACGATCAAGATTTACCTTTATAATCTGAGGAACTCGGCCTCCTTTGAGATTTTCGAACATGATATCCACAGACGTTCCTACTGGGAGATCGCCCTCTTCGGCAGTCCCCCACAGGCCCGGGGCCGGGATTGCTGTGGTATAATAGTTGATAACTTCCTGATCGGAACTGTCAGGAAGAACCGAGCAGGGAGGCTTGAGAAAACCATTAACCATAGTTATCATAACCTCATATCTCCAATAAGTCTTGTCACCAGAAGCCTCATCCGACGCAACCAGATCAACAGTTGTGAATTCAGAATACAATTTCTCCACTCCGGATGTCATATATGGGTAGGGGCCCTGAGTGCTACGTAACACAATTCCTGGAACCATTGACTTCCCATCTAATATGTCCGGTATAAAATGCGCTGCATTGCTTTCTCTTATCGCGTCGACGGTAGACGTTCTTCTTAAATCAAAAGATGGTTGCGACAGAGGTTCGGTGCACTGATTAAGCTCATTCCAATGAATATCTCCGGCATGTCTTTTAATAGGCATTTTTAAAGGCCTTTCTCATAAAACTTTGTCCGCTGGCCGTCACCAGTAAGGATCTTCTTGTAAATGTCACACCTCTTTCTCTCGCTTGCGGGGGGATTGCTCGCGTTTGAACCAGCTTTGCACCACTGATCAAGGGGATAAAATCCATCAAGATAGCGAACATATCCCAACTTGGCCTTGCAAATTTTTCCCTTCTTGCATGCCCAGTTATTATATTGAATTGTATCAAGCCACAATTTCTCGAGGTCTGTTATAATTCCCCTTGTTTTCTTGTAACAACCAACAGCCATTCCGGTTCTGTCCGCTCCATTTCTGCAATGTACAAGGCAATTTCCCTTGTTCATAATATTCAGAATCTGTTTTATGGATTTGTCATATCCTTTACCGGGAATAATTTTTTTATAGCCCTTCGGTCTCGATGAGTAATGGGGATTAATAAAATACCATTCAGCGCCTAAGCTTTCGACATGTCGTCTTTCCTCATCCTTCAGAATCTGTTTTATGGATTTGGCGCCTGGAACATCAGGATCGGAGCCGGTGTCGCCGTTCATCCTTAATACATGCTTTACGCCTTTCTCTTTAATAAGCCATTCGAGTTGTTCATATGACGGCTGACAAGAACGCCAGCAATTATCGCCAAATTGTTCTATCTGCCTCCAAAACTTCTTGGAATTAATTTTCCCCGGCGGCCGAGAAGATGGATGAGGAGTGCGACGGTCTTCGCATGTATCATCAATATTAGATTCCTCTGTGATTGTATCGCCGACTCGGCCTCTGAATTGAGTTTTTTCGTGCTGTTCTTTTATTGATACGTTCGAATTAAATACGATTGCGCGATCGAGATTTGTTCCTACAATATAAGGAATACGCGATCGATTGATATTTTCAAACATAATGTCTA